>OLPH01000023.1_pt1 | contig 182533 bp, 171 predicted proteins | sample 1672951 | NCBI WGS metagenome assembly OLPH01 (sample SAMEA3136740, study PRJEB25190) | human gut metagenome | reverse complement strand
TTCTTTCTCCCTTAGGTGGAACAATTAATTTGTTAGGTAATCTAACAAAGTTTTATGATATTTTGTTTAGACAAAAATAAAAGATTATTCATTAAGATATACATTATGAATAATCATTAATCAATAATAGAAAAGAACTTATAAGATTCTTAAAAGTACTTATAGTATCTTTTAGTATCTTATAAGTTCCTTTCTTTCTCCCTTAGGTGGAACAATTAATTTGTTAGGTAATCTAACAAAGTTTTAGTTAAGCAAAACAATATTTACTCTTTTTAACTTCTTGCAAATTTAAATCACCTTTGCTAGGTATGTCTTGTATGTCTGCGCCATCTGGCAGGAGGTAAGACACATCTTCTAACCATTCTTCTAAATAATTTTTTCCATCATACATCTTGACAAGTTCATCTCTTATTGTATTAAACAAACTGTTGGCATGTGCTAAATCCGTGCCAAAAGAGTCATGAATCATAAAAAAGTTTTTATTACCCTTTTCGTACTCACTATTAATAACTCTTTGCATGTGGCAAGCATCTAGACTGTGAATGAAATTTGGAGATATCGCTTGTACCTGACCTCGTTTATCTATATTTCCTGTTTCTTTAGGGATGTAGATTCTGGTATTTACTCCGCAAAAGCGTAGCTTAAAGGGAATCATTTCAGTTTTAAATTTATTTTGTTGAATGGGCAACCCGTTTGGAGACATCCATGCAATTACTTCTCCGTTCTTTGATATTTCATGTGCTACTTTCTGCATCCAATTCATACCCTCTACGGCCTTTACAACCGTTGTGGACACTGCATCCCATATAAGACCTGCCATATATGTTGCGGCCTGTGCCTTGTCTAGGAAAATTGGATTGTCTTCATGTTCATCCTGCCAAGGCTTGATTATGTCGCTTTTTAGATTTTCCGCAAATCCGTATCGCCCACTACCATATGCAAGAGTCATAACAGACCGCTTGCAAACTTTTCTTTTTATCCCATCCGACCCAAACTTTTCTTTCCCATACATCATCCATTGTGTCGCCAATTCTTTTGTACCGTACTGTATCTTTTTGTTCCCTTCTGAATCTGTCAATACTTCTCCTGTCTTTTTATCCAGCTTATACGTATCTTCTGTGCCGGAGACAACATCTTTTTTCAAGACAACATTGACTTTATTTGCAACGACTTGATAAATGTCGTGTACAGTTTCATCTGGTACAAGATTGACTGCCTTACCCCCTATTTCATCCGCCAACAGCATCGAAAAATGTTGGAGACCTGAGCAGGTGCCATCAAAAGATATATGCAATCCAGTTTTAAAACCGATAGCAGACCCTTCATGATCCGCTTGATACTCTCTGAGACGCTTAAATTCAAAGCAGAAAGACAAAAAGCAGAGCGGGCTTTCATCTCCTGCGACTTCATCCCACCATGTAAATTCTAGTGGCGATTTCGCACTTGATATAATCTGATTTTCATGTTCCATTACCCAATTTATACGCTCCTGAAATGGTTTTTTGTCAAGTCCTGCAAATCCTGCACCAGCTATGTAGAACCATTTCAAACATTCATTGTCTGTAAGCGGTTCTGGCTCTGCAAACAGTAAAAGAGCTTTCTGTAAATCGTCACCTTGAGGATTTATCTCAGTCGGCATAGGATACAGGCGTCCCCTATAGTCCATGTTCCATGGAAAATAGACTTTTTCGTACTGATTGTATTTTTTTGCGACTGCTAGTGTGCAGTTAGTCCTTAAAAGTTTTGATTGTCTAGCTCTATCTTTTTTGTACATTACTGTTAATTTGACTTTATGCTTCTTTAGTTCTTCTGGGGTTGGATTAATTAGTCTAGGTAATTCTGGTAAATCGTCTGTGCTGGGTAGGCCACCCAGCGCACCATGATTAGACATAATATCGAGACAAACCTTTAACACCTTTTCATTTATGACAAATGGTGTTTCTTGTAGGTGATTTACTACGTTAAATAACCAAGACATATCTATCTGTTCCAGCTTTTGTAAGTAGTTAGACATGAATATGTTTTTAGTTTTGAAATCTTGTCTGATAAATTGAGTAAATTTTGCATTATCCCCGTAATAAGCACCTTGCCAAACATTTTTCCATTTTTTAGGTGGAATTACACAAGGGCAAAAACGATATCTGTTCACTGCCAGCAAATCAATATTCTTTTCCCATGTTTTAATTAACCATGTTTGCGGATAAATGGCTTTTATTTCTTCTTGCTTGCCTTGCTTATTTCTTCTAGATAAATAACCTAGTTCAAAGTATCCGCTACCTTTTATACACATTTCAATAAGTTTTGTAGCAAATTTTTCCATATTATTTCTATCAAATTCAGTCGGTGTAAAGTGATGTGTTTCATATGCATGTTTAGCATATTCAGAGCGATAATAAACACCTATTCTTTTCTTCAAGCCTACATCAAAATAATTAGCATTATGTTTCTCTGCTTTCATAATAAATTCATCCGCTTGTATCTCGTATATCAATGTGGAAGCTATGGTATTACTAGCGTATGCAAGTGTGTTTAAAGAAGTTCTTTCTTTTCGCATAGATAAAGATACTAGCGTACCTAGTGTTATTTGTGTGCATATTCTAATAGCTCTATCTATATCTTCTCCATAAATTTTCTTGATTGTATTTATAACATCTTGATAAGCAGGAACAACACCTCTTTTTTTGACTGTAAAGAGATGTTTTACATTATCAACACACGTATCTAAACTATAAGATACTAGCTTGCTACCGATGTTTGTCTCTCCTGCTCTATTTTCTTTTTGTGCTTTTTCAAATGACAAACGTAACATCTTTTCTGTACTTTCTTTGTACTCTTTTTCTAGTTTTAACTGTTCTTCTAACGTTTCTTTGATTTTCGGCATGTTGTCGCTTCCTTTCAGATGTTTTGTTTCTTCCCTTAGTGGAACAATTAAATTTTTAGGTTCCCTTACAAACTTTTAGTTCTCTATAAACCAAACGAATGTTCGCTATTTTGCCTAAAAATTTTGGCAGGTGCTAGACAATCCCTATCCAACACCTGCCGACTAGTTACCGAACATGTGTTCGCTTATTCTATTGTATCAGAATTTTATCGTATCAATGTAGCCGCATACGCTACATAAGATACACAACAATATGAAATATACATATCCTTCTACCTCATGCCATATATTCATATTTCATTCTTCCTCAGAACTACACACAACTGCGTAAGATAATAATTGTCTTCTAATCTAAATTGTTTGCCCTTCCTAGCTTCAACAGTTTTGCGTGATACCGCACATGCAACTAAATTACAATCGTCCCATTCATTTTCATCCAACCATTCTTCCCTTTCCTTTTTTGACTTGAAAGCGTAATACGTGAACGCATTACCACCTAACGAATCGTAAGAGATATTAATTCCATAAGGGCAATATTCGACATACCTCTGAGTCCGCCGGAAAATGTGCCATAGACAGGCAAGCCGATAGCGGTTCTACATCCTGTATCAAGCTTTACAATACATACTTCTTTGTTCTTTAAATTTCTGTACATCGTTTGTTTTGTGATTAATTTAATGTTCATGCTATACCTCTCTTTCTTTTACTTCCTATAAGGCTTCTAATGGCCTTTATCGAGTGCCTATATTTTTATAGGCACCCTGTAAAAGACATTAGTTTTTGCTGGCGGGCATTACTACCTTGCAGTCGCCGCATACTATGTTTAGTCCTTCTTTACCTCTTACCTTTTGTCCGCATATAGGACAAATGTAGGTGACTTTCGCTGGTGCTTTTTTAACCTTTTTGCGATTTTTCTGCAGAGGGAAGCGTGTTTTGAATGGCAAAACATATTCTGCTGGCATTTCTGCAAATGCCTTGTCATATGCACCACCCGGAATGATGTAATGACTCATGTTTTGGCCAGTCCGTTTTCCGCCCTCTTTACCTGTGTTGCTAGTCATGAGACCGACAAACTCCATTTTGGCGGCAAAATCTTTATTGTGATAGCACCGTCTAGGTGCTGTTCCCTCCATTTCCTGCCATAAGTGACACATTTCATGAACGAGTGTGCTATACACTTCTCTCATCGTCCGTTCTTCATCACCGTTTTGGATGAAGTCGGGATTGAGTGCTATTTCAGCGGCCTTTAGTTCGCCGCCGTCCGTCCATACCGCTGGACAAAAGTAGCCATAAACGTTGCGACTTCTATTCAGAGTCAAGACAACTTGTGTAAGAGCATTCCAAAAAAGTTTGTGATTGAAATAATCATATGCATTTTGAAGGGCTTGCATCTGTTCTACTGTGTACTTTCTTTCTGTTGTCATAATAGTTACCTCTCTTTCTCGTCGGCTTGTCTCATCAGTAGCAGGAGTGCCACTCTCTGCTAGACAAGAGGCTTTAACCTCTTGTTTCGACTTATATAGCATCTAGTGCATAATCTACAATCATTAGTTCTTCTTCAGATGTTAACCCTTGATAATCTAACGCTTGTATGAGAAGACTTCTATTAATTCTGTAATATCTGTAATCTACATCGTCCCCCTGTTTATTCCAGCGTTCGTAATGAAATTTCATCATGCCCATGGCTATTTCAATGTCGAGCTGTAATTTCCGACCATCAATGACATACGACGTTTTTTCTAATAACATGTTGTACCTACCTTTCCAGCCATTTTGTAATGGCCATTACAATTTTCTTTAAGGCTCCTAGTGGCCTTTATCGAACTTCCTAGATATTTAGGAAGCTCTGTAAAAGTCACTAATTGTGATAGATGAAATTTTGTAAAGCATCTAGCACATAATACATTTCCCGTTTAGTCATTCTATAACTTTCCTCTGTGTATCCATTGCCACTTGCATGCACCAGTCTTACACCACCATAGGCGTAGTTTAAGGAATACTTTTTGCCTGTGCTATTATTAATGTTTTTAATCATATTCCCTAAAATTTTTTCCGTGATTCTCTGTGCCATATTGTGCCTTCCTTTCATGTACTGATACGTAATTACATTTTAGTGTATAGTTTGTTGTCTTTCCCTCTTGCAAGTACATAATAACACGAATGTAATTACATGTCAATACAAAATTACAAATAAATTGTATTTCTTTTTATTGACATGTAATTACTGTGACGGGTATAATAATTATAGACATACAAATATAGGAAGGAAGCGATTATATATGGATAAGCAAGACAAAACAAGAGTTATACAAATCCGTTTAGACAATGAGTTATTAAATAAATTTAATGACATAACTGCTAAATACAGTGTTAATAAAAGTGCTTTAATACGTTCATGGATCGAGAAGTATGTAAAAACTCATGAAAAATAATAGACAAAAAGGTGTTATGTACTGTACTATGACAATACATAACACCTTTTACTATTTTTTAATGTTATCCATTTTATTATTTAAATTTAAGATGAACTCAACATTCTGTACACATGTTGTTAAATCTTCTATATTCATTTTAACAATTTTAATATAATTATCTCTTACCGGTATTTTGACAGAATTAAAAATTGTATATAGTAATTCTGATGTATCTTTTGTATAAGGCTTTAAAGTAATGTATAAAAGATAGATGCTAGCTATTTCTTGTAAATAACAATGTTGTTTTAGTCTTGTATACTTATAATATAGTATAAACAATAAAAGTATTAAAAATGCAATAATTACAAAAAGTATCATATTCATAATCTTTACCTCTCTTTCACCTCTTATAAAATTGTAATGGCTATTACAATTATTATACTACATCTTTAATACTTGTGTCTTCTTTATCGTACGATAAGGGCGATAACAAGCAGTATGCGATATTATGAGTGTCTATGTGATACTATGCGATGTATGCGAGTTGATGTGGGCTTAAAGGTGTTGTAAGATATATAAACAGATGACAAATCACGTATATCACAACGATATATGAACACCTATTCATATGTACGAAAAAAAAAGCACCACATAGAGCTTATCAGACTCTATACAGTGCTATGCGAACCTATGCGAACCACAACATATGAACAATCATTCATATATTGAAAAAATAGTAGACTGAGTCAACTATCTAAAAAATAAAATACAAACTTGACAACATCTATGATACAATATAAGTACTTGATAAGCACTGATGCGGTTCAATGAGTGCTTGATAGTGCTTTTCTGAGTCTTATTATATGTAATAGCAGATGTTGTAATGGCCGTTACAATTCCGTTGCGTTCGCTTGAAACTTGCATGGATTATGACGAGTACGATGTGATATAAAAATTGTCGTTATGATGTGAAAAGTATCAAATCAGGTGCAAAAAGGGCCTATGGGGTACAATGGGAGCGGTGAGCCGTACGGTAAGGCCAGACAGATTTTTTACAATTTTTAAAGTCCGATAAGGAGCGATGAGAAACGATGAAGACACAAAAGAGAAGACCAAAAGGAGAAGGGTCTATAATCAAATTGCCAAATGGGAACTACAAGGCAACAATCACCATTGGTAAGGGCATTGATGGGAGACAAAAAAGAAAGAGCATTACCAGAAAGACACGAACAGAAGTATTAGAAGCCATAACGAAGCTAAGAGTAGAATATGGGATAGGTAATACAGACATCCAACCAGACAAGAGGTTAAAAGAAGTCATACAGGAATTTATGTCTTTCAAGGAACAGGAAATAACAGAAACGTCTTATATGAACTATAGGTCTCATATGACAGACCTGCTAAATGTGTTTGGAGACATATATATCAAGGACATATCACCAGACATGATGGAGCAATATTTCCGAAAGGTGCTGAAGACACAAAAAGCTAGTTCTGTACTACGCAAGAAAACTATTGTGTCTATGATGTTCAAATATGCTGTTAAGAAAAAGTATGTGTCTATCAACCCTGTAAAGGAAGCTGTGATACCGATAAAGAAGACACCACCTAAAGCGTCCCTATTAACTCTACCGACACCAGAAGAATTTAAAAGACTTCTGATAGAAGCAGACAAAATATCTCATTTATTATTTGTAATGATCTATTTTGATTCTGTTACAGGATTGCGTAAAGGCGAGCTATTAGGTCTTAAATGGTCTATGGTTGATGCGGACACAAAGACAATCACCATCAATAATCAGAAAGACCGATTCGGTGCAGATGTGCCACTAAAGACACAAGCGTCATATAGAGCCATACATGTATCTGACAAGGCCCTAGCGTACCTATCAGGACTAGACATACATGACAATGAGTATGTCTTTCCTTTAAGTCGCTATGAATTTGATAAGGCCATTAAGAAACTCTGGAAGGTCGCTAAACTTCCTAAAGGATTCACATTCCATGACATCAGACACTATCATGCCACACAACTTTTAAGACACGGTGTGAACGCTAAAGTTGTTAGTAGGCGTTTAGGACACACATCTATTGTAACGACATTGAACATATATTTTAACTACCTGCCCAGCATGGACGAAGAAGCAAGTAAGGTATTAGATGATGATTTTTAAGGAGCTGTACAGGTGCTTAATGAGTGCTTATATAGGGAATAAATCCGAGTAGTCGGAAGACAAATAAGGGATAAAATAGGCATTTATAGCTGTTTATAGGTATTGTCATTTTTACACTCTATAGTACCACATATCTGAGACTCTGAACAGGGCTGAAAGAAATTACTGGCCCCGGCATTCCGCAATCACAGTAAAACGTATCAGGCCGGGCAGCGAACATACAGTCCCGGCAGGATTTCTTCCACCAGGTTGTGCAGCATCAGGTTAAGCAATATACAGCTGATATCTGACGCAGCAAGACCGGTCTGTATGACCAGCTGCTCCACAGGCAGGGCCTGCGATTCCTGAAGTGCCTCATAGATCTTCCGCTCCGCATCAGACAAGGTACAGACAGACTTGCCTTTCTCTGATTCCACATGCTGCCAGCCGTATTCCTCCAGTACATCAGCTGCACAGGTCAGGATAATGGCTCCGTTCCGCAAAAGCGCATGAGTTCCCTGACTCATGGTAGAAAAAATACTGCCCGGCACAGCAAAGACGTCCCGTCCTTCTTCCAGAGCGAAATCGGCCGTAATTAATGCTCCGCTCCGCGCTGCCGCTTCGACGACGATGACACAGCGGGCCATCCCGGCAATGATACGGTTGCGGGCTGGAAAATTACGTGCCAGCGGCTCCACGCCGAAGGAAAACTCACTGACAACGGCACCGCCGGCATCGCAGATTTCCTGGAACAGGCGCCGGTTTTCCGGAGGATACGTCCGGTCCAGGCCATTGGCAACGACGGCAATTGTCCTGCCTCCACCTCGGAGTGCACCTGTATGGGCCCGCGTATCAATGCCTCTGGCTCCCCCGCTGATAACAAAAACGCCCTGCCGGGCTAATTGCTCCGACAGGGTATGGGCAGCATTCAGGCCATACGGAGTAGCCTTGCGGGCTCCGACGAGAGCTGCTGTTTTATTATTCTGTGGCAGTATTCCCTGATAAAACAGGACGGCTGGCGCATTGTATGTCTGCCTGAGCAGTTCCGGATATGCTTTCTCCTGAAAGGTCACCAGATGTACCTGTCGTGAACGGAGCAGCCGTTCCTGCTCATCCCAGTCAAAGTGGTTGCGGGAAGTGTTGATGTGGCCGGCTTTCTGCGCGCCCAGACCGGCAGCTGCCGCCACGGCTTCTCCATCGGCCTGCCAGGCTTTCTGCGCACTGCCAAAGTGAGAAATAATATTCCGTATGCGCCTTGCTCCCAGGCCTTTTATCGATTGCCATGCTGCCATATACCGGCGTTCTTCCATGAGGTTCGCCGTTTCCACTGGCGTCACATCCTTTGCAGTTTATTTCTATAACTCAGCGCTTCGGCTACATGCTCCTGCCCTATTTCATCGCTTTCTCCCAAGTCAGCTATCGTGCGGGATACCTTGATGATCCGGTCGTAACTGCGCGCACTGAGTTTAAATTTATCAAATACCTCCTGCAGAAGCCTTCTGGCCTGTTCCGTCACACAGCACGTTTCCCGGATTGCCCGGTGTCCCATGTGGGCGTTGCAGAACATACCAAATGGCCGCAGTCGCTCTACCTGCCGTTCCCTGGCCGCCAGGACGCGCTCCCGGATTACACCGGACCTTTCCTGTGCCTCATCGGACACGAGTTCACGGTATAAGGGCCGCTCGACGCGGACATGCAGATCAATCCGGTCCAGCAGCGGCCCGGAAATTTTCCGCACATAACGGCGGATTTCCCCAGGCGTACAGGTACAAAGCTGGTCAGACCCGTAATTGCCGCAGGGACAGGGATTCATGGCGGCTATGAGCATATATTGGGCCGGATAGGTCAGGGAAGCGTGGACGCGGGCGATGTGCACGACGCCATCTTCCAGGGGCTGACGCATAACTTCCAGTACGGAGCGGGGAAACTCCGGCAGTTCATCCAGAAATAGGACGCCATTATGAGCCAGTGTAACCTCTCCCGGCCGCGGAATCGTGCCGCCACCGATGAGGCCGTTGACAGAAATCGTGTGATGAGGGCTGCGGAATGGCCGTTCTGTAATCATGCGGTTCTGATGGAACAGTCCCGCTACGGAGTAAATTTTCGTCACTTCCAGTGATTCTTCCGTATTCATAGGCGGCAGTATGGTCGGCAGACGTTTGGCCAGCATGGTCTTGCCGGCCCCCGGAGGTCCGATCATGAGTACGTTATGCCCGCCGGCGGCAGCAATTTCTAACGCCCGTTTGGCCAGGAATTGTCCCTGTACCTCGGAAAAGTCGATGGTATATTCCGGCCTTATTTCCTGCTGGTCATCGGACGGTACAGCCGCTTCCAGCCGTTCTATATCGTTCAGATGCTGTATGACATCGCGCAATGTGCGGACTGCATAGACCGTCATTTTACGGCACAACAAAGCTTCCGCCGCATTTTCTTCACTGATAAAAACCGTATGAAACCCGGCAGAAGCTCCTTTCAGAATCATCGAAAGAAGTCCCTTTACGGGCCGGATATGTCCATCCAGAGATAATTCCCCGATAAACAGGCAGCCTGCCGTTTTTTCTGCCTGTATCTGCCCGCTGGACACCATGATGCCGACAGCAATGGCTATATCCAGTCCGGTACTGTCTTTTTTGAGCTCAGCCGGTGCCAGATTCATGGTAATCCGCCGCATAGGGAATTCATACCCGCTGTTTTTCATAGCCGAACGGACCCGCTCTTTCGATTCTTTGACAGATGTCGCTGCCATTCCGACGATTTCAAATCCGGGAAGTCCGTTGGCGATATCCGTTTCTACGGTAATAATGTTGCCCATGAGTCCCAGCGTCGTCGCTCCATATACACTTGCAAACATAGGAATACCCTCACATCCCCGGCCAGAACGCATGCCGGATATGATGAAGCCGCAGCGCCCCTCCCGGACCCGGCATGACTTCGATGACATCAAACCGGCACGGCACATCCCATAACCGGTACCGTGCCATATAGGACTGGGCCGTTATTTTTAATTTAAACTGTTTATGCTGTGCTACGGCCTCTGCCGGATATCCGTAACACAAGGAACGCCTCGTCTTCACTTCAACGAACACAATCGTATCGCAATCGCGGGCAATAATATCGATTTCCCCCAGCCGGGTCCGGTAATTGCGTTGCAGGATACGATATCCGCACTGGCGCTTCAGGTAAAGGGCAGCCCTCTCTTCTCCCGCCTTCCCCAGTTCTTTTTCCGGATCACTCATAATAACCTGTCTCCTTTATCCATTCCTTTCCCATATATGATACCAACGGAAGATTAACGTTACCTGAAAATACGATGAGCTCTACATTAGAAAAAAACGGTTTTATTAAAAGTAAATTAGAATTCCCGCATTTCCCTTGCTTTTTTTCATGATTTATGATTTCCCCTGCGGATGAGTATATTTATACTTCTATTTATGATACAATGTCACATATCGTCACATATCTCAAAAAAAGGAGCCCTGTCCCATGATAAAAGGCATCAACGTCTACTACATATACTTCATGCTCAGTCAGGTCATCTGGGGAGTCCTGCCGGCATTCTGGATTCTGCTGCGCGATCTATCTCCCCTGTATACACTGGCATCACGCATCGTCTGGTCCTCCGTCCTTTGCTTTATCCTGATCATGCACAAGCATCTCCTGTCCAATCTGACAGGGCTTTGCCATCAGCGGAAGCAATGGCCGTATATAGCCGGTGCCTGCCTGCTCGTTACCATCAACTGGGGGGCGTTTATCTACGCCATGACCCGTGGCTTCATCCTCCAGGCAAGTCTGGCTTATTTCATCAATCCCATTGTGGTCATCTTTTTTGGCGGCCTGATTTTTCATGAAACCATCAGTCTGATGCAGAAATTATCCATGTTCCTGGCGGCTTCCGGCCTGGTGCTGGCATTCTGCTTATACGGCCAGGTCCCCTATTTGTCATTCATCATCTGCCTGTCCTGGGCATCGTACAGTCTCCTGAAGAAAAAAATCGTCCTCGACAGTCAGGTTTCCGTTTTTATTGAATCGTTCTCCATGGTACCGCTGTCCCTGTTATTCATCTGTTTCAGTGAAATGCACGGTACAGGGGCTATCGGGACATTTCACGGCCTACAGTGGCTTCTGCTTCCGGCAACGGGCATTGTCACGGCCATTCCCATGATGCTCTTTACAGCTGGCGTCAAAGGCGTTCCTATCACCGTCTCTGGCATCCTCATGTACTGCTCACCCAGCATCACTCTGGTAATCGGCCTGCTGAGCGGTGAAGTCATGACACGGCCGATGCTGGTCGCCTTTATATTCGCCTGGATAGCCGTCGCCATCTATATCACCGGGATTTACCGCACGATGAAACAGATACACAGCCGGGAGGGGATGCAGGCTATCCGTTCCCATACACAGGAAATACATAAATAATACAGATCCGGCTGATTTTCACATAACGGAGCGCCTGTTTTATGGTATACTAAATACTAGAATGGTAAGCAATTCTCCCTGGAGAGGGACAAAAAAATACTACATTATCTATCGAGGGTGATTCTATGTTTAATCTGCATGTACCTACGCGCGTTCTCTTTGGCTGTGGCCAGCTCAATGAGCTCCATGCACAGCCTATGCCCGGCAAAAAAGCCATGATTATCGTATCCAATGGCAAATCCGTAAAGGTCAATGGCTATCTGGCCCGCACGGAAGAACAACTCCGTCAGGCCGGCGTAGAAACGGTCCTCTATGATAAGATTGAAGCCAATCCATTGCGCCAGACCGTAACGGCAGGCGGACAAATGGCAGCTGCTTCCGGTGCTGACTTTCTCGTCGCCCTCGGTGGCGGCAGTGTCATCGACGCCTCCAAGGGCATTGCCGTCGTGGCAACGAATGGCGGTGACGTCTGGGATTACATTACCAACGGTACCGGCAAGGGAATGCCTATCAAAAAAACTCCGCTTCCCATCATTGCCATTACAACTACGGCAGGCACGGGATCAGAAACCGACATGGGTGGCGTCATTACCAATCAGGAAACAAAAGAAAAAACGCCGATTAAAGGTCCCCAGCTCTTCCCGCAGCTCGCCATTATCGATCCGGAACTCATGGCATCCGTACCTCCCCGTTTCACCGCCTATCAGGGATTCGATGCCCTGTTCCACAATATCGAAGGATACATTGCCAATAAATCCAGCCTTATGAGTGAAATGATCGCCCTTACGGCGATTGAGGCCATCAGCCAGTATCTTCCCATTGCCGTTGCGGATGGAAAAAATCTGACAGCCCGCGAAAAAGTTGCATTCGGCAGCTATCTGGGTGGCCTGGAAATGGTCGTATGCTCCACCGTAAGCGAACATTCCATGGAACATTCCCTCAGTGCCTTCCATCAGGAACTTCCCCATGGCGCCGGCCTGATCATGCTCAGCGAAGCTTATTTCACCTATTTTATTGAACATCACGTCTGTGACGGCCGTTTCATCCGCCTGGCTCAGGCTCTGGGTATGACCGAAGCAACAGAACCGAAGGATTTCATCACAGCCCTGCTGCGGCTGCAGAAAGACTGTGGCGTAGCTGATCTGAAGATGTCCGATTACGGCATTACTCCCGATGAATTTCCTCAGATGGCCCGCATTGCCAAATCGGCTATGGCCTTCCTGTTCAAGAGCGACCGCATCGACCTGTCCGAAGCCGATGTCGTGGAAATCTATCAGAAAGCCTACAAATAATCTACTGGTACGGAAAAGAGGAACGTCCCGGCGTTCCTCTTTTTTCACTGATACCTCCCAAACTTCTCCTTGACGTACAGTGGCTAGTCGTATTATAATGTTTTGGTAGGTTTCCCCGTGAAATCTCATTACATGGGCCTATAGCTCAGCGGTAGAGCCCCCGGCTCATAACCGGTTGGTCCTTGGTTCGAATCCAAGTAGGCCCACCAGCTCATGTAGGTAAAATCCCTGTAATCATACGATTACAGGGATTTTACTTGTATAAGACAAATGAAACCGTCCCCATAGTCCGGCCGTCTGCAGGCAGATTATGGGGACGGTTTTTTCCCTCATCCGTTCCCTTTATTTTTGCAGTTCTTCATACAGGTGGAACACTTCTGGTAAAATGATTTTTTCCATGCCCAGTTTAATCAGTCTCGGCAGCCCGGGCAGGCAGAATATCAGACACTGGCGGCAGATTCCGGCACTGGAACGATATGCCAGGGACTGTACACCACAATCATTACGGTACGCCATGGCCGTCATGAGACCGGCAAATCCCGGAACCGGCTTGTCAAAAAGAGGTTCTATCGTCTCCAGCGTCACGTCCCGTTTTGCCAGTCCCGTACCCCCGCTGGTAATGACGACATCGACACTGCAGACCCATTCGTGAAGATGATTCAGTATTTCATCCCGGTCGTCGCGGACAATCTGGTAATCGACTACCTGATGACCGCCCTGGGTAAGAGCGGATTGTATCATTAATCCATTCGTATCATTGGAAAATGTCCGGCTGCTGCTGATCGTCAGTATGGCAGCCCGTAAAGGATGTTCTTCGGTTAATGTTTTGGTCAAAATAATACCTCCTCTGTAAATTGCGCTTCGTTATCCCATATTTCTGCACTATATTTCCGTTTCTACCTGTAACGCCTCTTCCAGTGTTACACCGTGCAACAACGACTGGAGAAAGGCCGGCATTGTTTCCCTTGTGGCTATAGTACCATGATATACTTTTTCTTTCATTCCGGCAACATGAATCTGCTGTCCATCAAAGGCCAGACTCAGGCGGCAGTTTCCCTCACAGGGAAATGGTTCTGCGCTTCTGCGCCAGATAATATGCGCCTGGTGCTGCCAGGGGACCGGTTCCGTCACGCCGCATAAATCAGCTGCTACAAACATTCCATTATCTGCCCCGATCCGTGCCGCCTGCCCTGCAAACTGCTGATACGATGCATCAGAACGGGCCGCTCCCGGAGAAATATACAATAGCATATAATCTTCCCAAAAGACATGATCCGTCAGGAATTCTTCACCGGGCAGTTCATTTTCACAAACAAACGAATCATCCCATCCGTAATGACGGCATATTCGGCTGCTTCCCGCACCTCCGTTGACGGGTACCAGAGACAGGCCGGCCCGCTGAAAGGAGGCAATCCGTTTCTCCTCGTCTCTCTTCAGCGCTTCATCTGCTTCCCACTGGGAAAAAGGCAGACCAATATATAAAACAGACACTATATCACTCCCAATTCATCTTTCTCTATATATAATTCGACTTCAATCGGCAAACTCCTGTTTGCTACCTATTACGGATATTTATGTTTAATCTGCTCCAATATCTGCTATAATATATGGTATCTGAATTACACATTCAAAGGAGAAGATCGACATGTTTAAAAAAATAGCATCTGCCCTTATGGTAGCGGCTGCTTTTGGCTGTACACTGGCCTCAGCCATGTTTTTTGATGACAACCCCCGTTACATCCAGGTGGGCCACGATGAAATGACCGAATCCTACATTGATATGAATTCCATCAATTCCATCCGTTACGACCCTCCCTATTATGTCATCCAGGCCACCGTACTGACTTATGACTACTCTACAAATACGGCGACAGGTTATCAGAACAATTTCTTCTATAACTTTAACGCCCAGACGGTCCGGACGCAGACATTGTCTACGATGACCTACGATACGCTGAAAGGCACCCCATCGGCACAAACCATCAATCCCGACCCGGAAGTTGCGACGACAGATCGCTATTCCGTCAACGGCAAAGCAGCAGACAATGCCTTTTTCAATTGCTATAATATGACATTCTATCATACCTTCGATAAAAAGAAAGATGCCAAAAACAGCGAAAGGAACTGATAGCCATGGATATGAACACTTTACTTCATTACGGCGGTATGATTGTCTCCTTTCTGTTTGTCGCTGCCGTCCTCTACTCTATGATTATGGCCATCCGGCGGCGCAGCCGTAAGCAGAAAGCGAAGGAAGCCGTAGAAAAACGCACTCATATCAAAATCCAGAATCTTCACCAGTTCGATATCAAGCCGTCTGACGGATATTACAAGTATCCCATCGGCCCCGTTGAATACACGCGGCGCAAGCCTCAGCGGTTTACTGCTGTCTCTATTGAACTGGCTTCCCGGCAGCCCTACTCCATCTGTCTCATAGGCTTTGCTGAATTTGCCGGCGGTGAACTAAAGGATCAGCATTATTTTTATATCCAGCCTCCGGAAAAAGATTTGCGTGACTTAAAAAATCCCGATGTAACTTGGGAACTCCTGAGCAAAGCCGACGAATTTGGCGAATACTGGAATGCCGGCATGAAAGACTATTTTATCGGCCACACGCTGGTCTGCCACAATGCGCCTTACGTCATCGGCTGTATCACCCACGCCCTTACCGTATTTGGCATCAAGCCGCCGGAATTTCGTTTTATCGATACTCTGGAAATAGCAAAAAAACTGTACACCTTTGATTCCCATAAACTAGATGCCATTTGTGAAGAAATGGGTATTGATCTGGATATGCACAACAGCCTGAGTGAAGCCCGGGCTATCGGCCAGTTTTTCTATAAATCCTGCAAGGAATTTCCCATGTATATCCCGCGTATTTACTACGCCAATGGAACCCCTTCAAAAGAAGAGCTGGAAGCCAGTGTCATTGCCGTCGTCGAACGGGAAGAAGCCCGTCCGGAAGACATGTTCGATCCCCGCCCGGTAGACGAAGTGCTCCTGAAAGGGCTGGTGGATAAAAAATATCTCGAACCGGGAAAAGAAGAAGGTACGTATTACGCAACGGATGAAGGCCTCGATTTTTCCGAAAGCCTTCCCTGATGATCACGCATAAAACTCCATCGTATTTCGCTTTTTGTTTGCCGTAGATAAAGGAACGGCCTGCCACATGATAGGAGAAAACCATCATGGGACAGGTCGTTTTCTTATAATACGTCGGTAAGCCAGTTTACGGCATCGCCCATCATATTCGTCGTGACAAAATGCTTCAACCCCGGATAAGTGATGAACCGGCTCCGTACGCCTGCCAGGGTATACAGCTTATCCATATAGTAGGATTGGGCCATGGGGTCAACCGTATCGTCATTGCCGGCAGTCAACGCCAGCACCGAACGGCCTTCCAGGTTTTCCGTATGAGTGTACGGATCCCACCGGCTGATTTCACGGCGCAGTTGCGGAAGAAAATCCATCGGTTCCAGCGGCAGTCCTGCCCGGAAACGGCGGTCTGATTCATCCCACCAGCCGGAGCCATTCATGGCGACTGCCGCCCGTATATCCCGGTTCCACGTCATAACCCCCAGAGCCGTAAATCCACCCATGGAATGTCCCATGACGGCCAGCGGCACATCATCATGCCAGGTTTTGGCATAGGCGATGACCTGCGGCGCTTCACGGAGATTCTGGAATATGGTCTGCCAGAATTTCCCATACGCTGCCGGATTTTCTTCGTAATCGATGATGCCCCGCTCTCCGTGATGGATGGCCTCGGGAATCAGCACATCATACCCGTATGCTGCCAGAATATGGCCGCGCAGGGACTGCAGTTCTTTTGTCGATGTCCAGCCATGATAAAAAATGACTACGCCTTTTACATCTTCATGACACGCTATTTTCAGGCAGGGAATGTTCCCTATGTATATTTTTTCTTCTGTAATCATATCGTTTACCTCAAGTAAAACACGGCCGTCAGCAATCTGCCAGCGGCCGTATCTTTATTTTCTATCCCGCAGGGAAACAGGTTTCTGCAGTAGTTCCGACCAGACAAGACCCGCATAGATATCCCGTGCTTCACCGGAGAGCCCGCTCCAGGCCGGCGGCTGGACATAGGAATATACGACGGCAGGAGCGCCGGGAACGGTGACTGGTTCCGCTGTCGTGCCGATAGCCGCAGCGGCCGGACGGTGATTGCCTTCCAGGCGTCCCGTATCGGCTGGCGCCGGATTCCGCGTTTCCTGCCCGGCCGTACGCATTTTCCCCTGTTCCGGGGCATGTCCGGTTTGTGAAGCTCTCTGCGGAGATGGCTCCGGTCTCGTCTGCTTTTGCCGCTGCGGCGTATCTATAGGGCTGCTGCGGCGCTTTCCCCGGTGCGGATAACGTCTTTTACGGCGCAGGGCATCGGGCAGGGAAAACAAGAGCATGAGAAGGATTATGGCAATAATATATTCCATACCATCACCTACTTATCAGCCGGTGTTTCCGGGGCAGGCGTCACGGGATGGCCCGATACAGCCGACGGCTGCGCCTTGGCCTTCGGTATGCCTGCCTTGGCTACGGCATCGCGCATCTTGGTATCGGCCATGACGTTGCGCATGGTGTAATAATCCATGACGCCCAGATTTCCTTCACGGAACGCCTGGGCGATAGCCAGCGGTACTTCTGCCTGGGCTTCGACGACCTTGGCCTGCATTTCCTGCGTATAGGCCTGCATTTCCTGTTCCTTTGCCACAGCCATGGCCCGCCGTTCTTCGGCTTTGGCCTGGGCAATCTGTTTATCGGCTTCAGCCTGATCGGTCTGCAGACGGGCGCCGATATTACGGCCTACGTCGACATCGGCAATATCAATGGACAGGATTTCAAAGGCCGTTCCTGCATCCAGTCCCTTGCTGAGGACGGTCTTACTGATTTCGTCCGGATTTTCCAGGACCTGTGAATGGTCCGCTGCCGAGCCGACGCTGGTAACGATGCCTTCCCCGACACGGGCAATGACCGTCGCCTCCCCGGCACCACCGACGAGGCGGTCGATATTGGCCCGCACCGTGACCCGGGCCCGTACTTTAAGTTCGATGCCATTCTGGGCAACGGCCGAAATAAACGGCGTTTCAATGACTTTTGGGTTGACACTCATCTGTACCGCTTCCAGGACATCCCGGCCGGCCAGATCGATAGCGCAGGCCCTTTCAAAGGTCAGGGACATAGTCGCCCGGTGGGCGGCTATCAGGGCATCGACCACGCGGTCTACATCCCCGCCGGCCAGATAATGCGCTTCCAGCTGATTGACATTGACGTCGAGACCGGCCTTGTTCGCTTTGACCAGGGGAAGGATGATCTTAGACGGAACGACGCGGCGCAGGCGCATGCCGATAAGATTGACGATACCTACGGAAACGCCGGCCGCCATAGCTGAAATCCACAGTCCCAGTGGCACGAAATGGAGAAATAATGAAATAACGATGATAGCAGCGACAATAACAAACAGCGGCGCTGCTAAAAGAGATAACATAGACATAACCTACCTCCTTATGGACCAGGCGGCACCGGTTCGACGACGACCCGGGCACCTTCGACTTTGATGACGCGCACGGCTACATCCCGGTCTATGAAGCCTCCGCTCGAAACGGCATCGACCCGTTCTTTGCCAATGCGGATTGTACCGGCCGGACGCAGGATAGTAATCGTCGTACCGCGCTGAAACAGATACTTGCTCTTATCTTCCTGTGATGTATAACCTTTTTCTTTCGTAGACCGGGTCGTCAGGGCCACTTTGGCAAACAACCGGCTTTTAGGCAGACGTCTGCCCAGGATGTAAAACAGGATGACGGCAATGACGATGCCGCCAGCCAGGATATACAGTGCCTGCACTGTCGCCCCGAGCATCCAGAACAGACTGCCAAAGAGCAGCAGGATGCCAGCCACACCAAAGATGCCGATTCCCGGCGTAACCAGTTCCAGAGCAATGAGGACCAGACCGCCGATAAAAGCCCCGATGACCTTCAGATCATCGGCCAGTGTGCCATCGCCGGATATGAGCATAACCTCTCCCAGCAGGCAGGCCGTTACCAGTCCGACACCGATACCGGCTGTTTTGATTTCGATAAGGACCGCCGCCAGGATAAGCCCGACAAACAGCATGCGGACGTATTCATTCTGAAGCATCCCCAGCGTTTCATCCTTCCAGTTCCGGTCTTCATAATACACGGTCGCATCGTCCAGACTGAACAGATGCAGTGCTTCTTCCGCCGTATCCGCCGTTCCTTCCGACAAATTCAGCTCCCGGGCCTGTACGTCCGTGAGCGCAAGGATTTCGCCGGCATCGGCATATCCGGGCAGGCCGTCTTTTTTATCGACCATCGCTTCGGCAATGCGGGGATTATGGCCATTATCAGCGGCCGTCGTACTGAATTCCGATTTCAGGGCGGCAATATTTTTTTCCGTCGCCGGTATGGGTTCTGCCGCGCCTATGCTGCTTCCCGGTGCCATGACGATATGGCGGCAGGCGATGGCAATCAACGCTCCGGCTGACCAGGCCCGTGACGTGACGAGGGCAATTGTCGGGATGGATGTTTCCCGCAAAAGATCACGGATGCGCAGCGCACTGTCTACACGGCCGCCCTGCGTATTGATACGAACGACGATGGCCTTATCTCCGTTTTCTTCCGCCTGGCTGATACCGCGCTGCACCAGTGCTGCCTGGCTGCCATCGATTTCACCGGAAATGGAAATGACCCGGGCAGACTCTGCTTCCTGTGCCCATGCAGCAGGCCCCGTCACGGCCGCGGTCAGGCAAAAACATACGATACACACGAAAAAACGTATGGCTACAGCAAACCTCATGAGTTCACCTCCGCTTACTTATTCGTTCCTTGTTCTGGGCGGGACAGACTTAAAGTACCCGGCAGCCTGCATTTCTGCCAGCTCGTCATCGGATAACGTACGCGCCGCATGACGCTCCGCTTCTTCTACCGGCTGGGAACGGACAATGGCAATCTTATCGAGAACGGCATTATATATATCGGCAGGCTTGTTTTCTTTCAGCCAGTCCAGCATATGTTCCACCCATTGCCGGCAGGACCACGATCCTTCACCATGATTATGTCCGCGCAGAATCTGTATCTGCACTTTTTCCGGAATCTTGGCGATCAGCCAGTTCCACATTTCATAATGAATTAAAAACGTATATTTGGCATCGATCTCGCGCAGATTCTTTTCATGAAGCTCTAATTCGTAGCGGGACCAGAATAAGCCAATTGTCATTCCCATTACCTCCTAACAAGGATGTTTTATGTTGAAAAAGTCCTTGCCTGCGCAAGTACTTCCTTATACAATTCTATACATTTTCCCAAATTCCTGCAACTACAGAAAAAATACCACAAAAAGAAGGCTGAAGCAGAAACCCGTGTCCTGTTCAGCCTTCTCCGCTGCTTCCGTCATAAACGGAACAACGTTTCTGTATTTTTCTTAGCCTGTACGATCAGATCCCCAACCGGCACATCCATATACGAAGCAAGTGTCTGCGCCACGTAAACAATATTATTAGGGACATTGATCCGCGGCAGGTGAAATCCCCGCGGTGTCAGATAGGGCGCATCCGTTTCCAGCAGCACTCTGTCCAGAGGAAGAATCGATACGGCATCGCGCAGGTCGTCGGCCCGCCGTTCGTCACAAATCCAGCCGGTGATACCTATATAAAATCCCATGTCGAGCAGCGTCTCTAATGTCTTCCTGTCGCCGGTATAACAATGTACGACGGACTGGGAGCAGATGGCTTCATGGCCGGAAAAGCAGGAAATGAAATCGTGGGCAGCGTCCCGTTCATGGAGGAACATGGGCTTATCCAGTTCTTCCGCCAGGGCGATGAGCTCTTTGAAAAAATGGAGCTGGTTCTCTTTTGTCGAATACATGCGGTCGTAATCAAGGCCCGTTTCTCCTACGGCGACGACTCTGGGATTTGTCGTTACGATGCGCCGGATTTCTGCTATATCGGCCTCTTTCGCTTCGTCTGCTGCATGCGGATGGATTCCGGCCGTCCCATAGGCATCGTGCCGTTTGACAAAGTCATTGACCTTACGGTTTTCCCGGTCCTCGGACCCGGTTAGGATACAGCAGATTCCATCGGCTGCCGCATCAGCCAGGATGCGTTCCGGCTTAGTAAAAGACCGGGTAAACAGATTGAGACCAATATCATAATAAGTAATATCCATATCACACCTCACGCCGATCAGGATCCGCCATTCATATCGTCCAGAGACAGCAGGAAACTCGGCGCATAGTCGCGGAGAAACTGCTCCACCTCCGGTATTCCCAGGTCACGCAGACGGGCTCCGATGGTTTCATAAGCTTCATTAAATTCGCTGTTGCCGGCATGTTTTTCCTGAAGGCATTTCAAGTACGCGCTCAATGTATCAGCCGCCTTGACAAAGGGCCATACAGGATCTTCTTCGGCATGACAGATCAGCCATTCATAATCAGGCTGCAATTCCTCTGGCAGCGTTTCGACAAGCCGTTTCTGTGCCAGCTGTTCCACTTCGCCATAGGTCCTGCGCATGACCGGGCTGAAGTACTTGACCGGTGTCGGCATATCACCAGTAAAGACTTCACTGGCATCGTGATACAGCGCCAGCAGGACGGCCCGTCCGGCATCTACAGTGCCGCCATCAGCATAATATGTATTGTGTAACAGGCAGAGGTGATAGGCAATCATCGCCGTCTGCAGCGTATGCTCCTGCACATTCTCTTCGATGGTGTTACGCATCAGGCTCCAGCGGCGGATAAATTTCATGCGCGCCAAAATGGCAAAGAAATGGCTCATATGTACTCCTTATTTACGGTACAGACCCATAGCCCGGCAGGCTTTCACATAAGTGACATTGGCCTTGGCATGGGCTTTCTTGGCGCCTTCGTCGAGGATGGCATCCAGTTCGGAATCGCCTACGAGCTGATGATAGCGCTGCTGGATCGGTTCCAGTACGGAAATGACAGCATCGGCTACATCTTTCTTAAATGCTCCGTATCCTTTGCCTTCGTAGGCTTTTTCAATATCTTCATGGCTCTGGTCGGTCACGGCCGAGAGAATTTCAATCAGGTTGGAAATACCGGGCTGGCAGTCCGTGTCATAACGCACGGTATTCAGGCTGTCCGTCTGGGCCCGTTTGATTTTCTTTTCAATATCTTTGGGATCGTCGAGAAGATAAATAGTAGCCGTCGTATTGGAATCGGACTTGCTCATTTTCTTCGTCGGTTCCTGCAGGCTCATGACACGAGTGCCATCGTGGCCGAGCAGGATCTGGGGCAGTTTAAATACGTCCCCGTACAGACGGTTGAACCGCTGTGCCAGGTCACGGGTAATTTCCATATGCTGCTTCTGATCATCGCCAACGGGAACGTAGTCAGCCTGATACAGCAGGATGTCTGCCGCCATCAGGGGCGGATAGGTCAAAAGACCGGCCGGAATGGAATCGCCCCGTTTGGAAGCTTTATCCTTATACTGGGTCATCCGTTCCAGTTCACCTACATAAGAAGATGTAATCATGATCCAGCCGAGCTGTACGTGTTCCGGAACTTCCGACTGTACGAACAGCGTCGCTTTCTGCGGATCCAGACCGGAAGCGATATAAATAGCCGCCAGCTGACGGGTCCGTTCATGGAGAAGCTGCGGATCCTGCGGCACGGTGATAGCATGCTGATTGACGATGCAGTAATAACATTCATTGGCATCCTGTAATTTAGAAAAATTACGCAGTGCACCCAGATAATTCCCTAATGTAAGATTGCCACTCGGCTGGATACCTGAAAAGATAATAGACATGATTGTTTTCCTCCTGTCAATAAAAAAACCTTCCATCCCTTATATATAGGGACGAAAGGAAAGTATTTCCGCGGTACCACCCTGGTTGGCATAATGCCCGGCTCTTACATGCACATCATCATGCACTCTTTCCTGGTAACGGTGAAAGTTCCGGCCTGTCATACTGACTTCTGACAGCCTCTCCCGGGCCCATTCCTTCTTTCTCCTCCTGCCGGACTTCCACCGTCACCGGCTCGCTGAAAGGGGTATGAAAGAGCTACTTGCTCCCGCTCATCGAGTTTCTTTGTATATACAGGTATTGTAGTCCCGAATACGTACCATGTCAAGAAGCATTTTGTAAAAAAAGTCTTGACTTAAAGCTCACTCCATGTGCTAAAATAAGCCATCACAGGAGGAATGTATATGAAATTAACGCGAAAAAAAATTATATTGACTGCCCTTCCCCTAGTGGCAGCCGCTCTCATAGGAGCTTATTTCTTTATACCCGGTTCCAAAGCCGTGGCCCGTCAGGGCATACAAGTCACCAAAGCAGCAGCCGCTCACTACGATCTGACCAGCGATGTCGATGCCTCTCACGTACGACAGATTATCACCCGTGACAGCATGACGAGCCGCACCATCATGTGGCAGTCTGATTTTTCCGAAGAGCCGGCACTGGTCGAATACCGCGTCAAGGGATCTGATGGCGACGTGTTCCAGCAGCAGGCGACAAATGAAGCCTTTAACGACGATGATACGACGACCTACGTCCACAGCGCATTGCTGCAGGACCTCACACCGGGAACGACGTACGAATACCGCGTCGGATACGGAGAAAAACGGACGGAATGGCAGGAATTCCAGACGGCCCGGGGAAATGATTTCAAAGCCCTCATCTTCCCTGATTCCCAATCGAGTGATTACAGTTACTGGGCGGCTACGGCTCAACCGGCCTGGCAGCGCAACAACGATGCCCAGTTTTTCATCAATATGGGCGACCTCGTAGATAACGGGCAGGACCACTATCAGTGGAATGCCTGGTTCGATGTCGTCGGCCCCATGATCCGCCGCATCCCCGTAGTCCCACTCATGGGAAACCACGAAACGTACAACCGCGGCTGGAAGGTACGGATGCCCGAAGCCTATCTCCATCTCTTCTCTCTGCCCGGCGGCGTCCCTAAATCGTATCAAAACCAGTTCTATTCTTTCGATTATGGAGATGTTCATTTCGTCGTCCTCAATACGCAGGCATCGGAACTGGCTGACTGGCAGCCACAGCTCAACGAAGATCAGGCAGCCTGGTTCCGCCAGGATATGGCAAAAACGACGAAGAAATGGAAAGTCGTCCTCATGCATAAGGATCCACTGCAATACGGATTCGCCAGCCGGCCCCAGCCACGGGAAGAAGGATTTTCCCAAGAAGGCACATTCTGGATGCCCCTCTTTGATGAAACGGGCGTAGACGTCGTCCTTTCCGCCCACCTGCACACCTACCGTGACCGGGGACACATCAGGAATTTCCAGCGCGATTCGTCGGGACCGCTCTACATCATTACCGGCGTAGCTGGCAACGTCCAGTATCCCGGCCTCTGGAAACAGCACAGCCTGGATGAATATGTAGCGCCCCAGCCGGAAACAGATAATTATATGACTATGGAGGCTACAGAAAATCAGCTGACATTCCAGAGTTTCCTGCCTGACGGCACACTGTTGGAACGCACGGCTGTAGAAAAATAACACATACACCGGATAAAAGTAAAACGGAGCAATCCGGCAGACAAATGAGTCTGTCAGACTGCTCCGTTTATTTGCGTACATTCTATTTTCTGTCTTTGACGCGGACACGCTGTACCGTCGGCTGACCTTTATCGTCGCGATGGATCGTGTCGATCCGGATGTACTGGAGTTCCGGTGAAAATTCTCTGACCAGTTTACTCAGTTCCGGATCCGTGCTTCCCACACCGCTTTCAACGATGCGGTATACGATGGCTGCAAATTCGTAGCGGGTCATCATGCGGTCCCCTTTGAATTCGCCATCGGGATACCCTTCAAGAATCCCTTTCTTAGCCAGTGTCGTCACATACTGGTACGCCCAGTGGTTTTCTGCCACATCAGGGAAGAGGGCACTCTTTTCCGGACCTTCCGCCATGCCGTGCATGCTTTCCAGTTTGGCAATGAGGGCATCCTGTTCGGCCATATGGCGGCGCATGGCTTCCATTTCTTTTGCCATGGCCACGCGGGACGTGGAAATGTGATTCCCCTGTCCCAGTTTGATGCTGACGCCGGCATTGAACATGTTTTCCCCGCCGCCGAAGGATCCGCCGATGCTGAACATGGTGTCTTCGTTGGGGCGGTAGTACGCTCCGACAGCTGCCGCATTGGCTCCCCGGTAATGACCGTAGCCTGCGGCAAAGTCCCACTTGTCATCGGGATCGAAGTCCAGTGGATGGAGAGCTGCCAAAGCCGCCGATCCGGCACCGACGCGGTCCACGCGGGTTCCCAGTTTATTCACGGCTCCGCCCAGGTTGGAAATAGCCTGGCCTGCGGCATAGAGCTGGCTGCCATTGACGGCATCCGTCGAATCCGGTGTCACCGCACCCGGTGCGACGCCTTCAATCTTGTTGCCGCCCATGTTGACGTTGCCCTGTTTGATGGTGATGTCCTGATGGGTGCTGTCGCCAGTCTTGACGGTCAGGCCACCGTTATTGATGGTCGTGTTGCCCGTGGTGACGCTGTTGGATTCAATGCTGTTCAAGCCTTTCAAGTTCTTAGCCAGTTTGACAGTCATCTTGCCATTTTCCTTCACCGTGCCGTCGTCATTGTAGACGGTATCGGTAGCCACAATGCCGATGTTCCCATCGCTGAGATCATCTTTCGTAGCTTTCTTGTCGCCATCTTTCTTGCCGGCATTGATGTCACCAACAATATCCAGCTGATGGTTCAGTTTGACTTTGGCTGTATTGCCGAAATCATCGCCGTACTTCATACCGTCATCCATAGTGGCGACTTCATGAGTAATGGTATTCGTCGTACCATCAGCTTCCTTGACTGTAGTCTGATACTGGATGCGGGCTGCCTGGTCTTTTGTACCATCTTTATCTTCGCCCTTGACTTCGTTCTGATTGCGGTCCAGGGTACCCTTGCCCAGGACGGTGGAAATGTCAATATTGGTACCATCCTTGCCATCTGCACCTTTCGGTCCAGTCAGGCCGATATGGCCAACACCGTCCTTGCCAGCAATCGAGACCGCATCTCTGCCGTCCTTGCCAGCGATGCCGACTTTGCCGTCGACACCGTCAGTTCCGGCTGCACCATTCGGACCGGTGATGGAAACGCCGGACTTGCCGTCCTTGCCATCCTTACCGGTGACGAAGAGGCCATCCCTGCCGTCTTTTCCATCCTTGCCATCATGGCCGATGACGACCGTCGTGCCGCCCTTTGTCTCGACCGTGACGTTGCCGTCCTTACCAGCCTTGCCAGCGTCGCCCTTCTGGCCGACCTTGAGCTGGTCGTTGAGCTTCAGGTCATAGACCTTCTGCCCATCCTCGCCAGTCGTCTGCTTCAGCTGGAGATTGCCATCCGTGTAGGCGCCGTCCGCTTTCGCAGGCGTGCCTCCATTGACGGTGACTTCCGTATGATGCTTGTCGACCTTATCGATCTTCGTGTTCACATCAGCAATCTGCTTGTTGACATTCGACTCGACCTGATGGAGCTGATCCTCTGTAGCAGCACGGCCGCTGACATAGGAACCATCCTTGTTCCAGGTCTTGTTGCCCAAGTTGGTGACATACTTGCCAGCCTGGTCAGTCTGGTTCGTAGCCTTGCCATCCTTATCGTAGATGGTCAGGCTGCTGTCACCCCCTGCGATATTGCCGATCTTGACGCCATTGTCACCGCCAGCGATAATCTGGCCTTTCGAGCCGTCGACAGTGACCTTGTTGTCGCCTGTGCCGGCCGTAACCGTGCCATTAGTACCGCTGATGGCAACCGTCTTATCGCCCTTAGCGGAATCACCAAACGCGACGTCCTTGGCTAAATCGACGGTGTAGTTTTTGCCACCAGTCGAATTCGTACCTTCTTTGACCGTGATATTCTTCGAACCAGCTTCTACCGTCGTATGCTGACCAGCCAGAGTCTTGACGGCATTCAGCTGGCTGCCATTGACAGCATCCTTGGACGTAGCACTGATTTCACCGTCGGCTACATTCGTGATTTTCTTACTGCCGCCATCGATACCCGTATTGGTGATGCTCGGACCATTATCAATCTTGAGGCCCGTGCCGTCCACTACAGTCTTCGACGTCGTAGTCACATCACCATTCTTAGTAGATGTCGTATAGGTAGCGCTGTTGAGACCTGTCAGGTCCTTGTTCAGCTTGATCAGCAGTTCACCGTCTTCGCCTTTCTTATTGGCTACAATAGCGATATTGCCATCAACAAAGTCGTCTTCCTTCGCGCCGTCCTTGACTTTTCCCTTGATGGTAACCGTCTTGTTCAGCTTAACCGAAGCGCCATCACCGAAATCACCGGCATACTTCTGGCCGTCATCCATCGTGGCAACTTCATGGGTAACACCATTGTGGTCTTCATAGACCACACGGTCCATACCATCCTTGCCACCATGACCATCTGTGCCATCGACACCAACCTGGCCATTCTTGACGTGGATATCGGCCGTGGCATTCTTGCCATCTGCGCCTTTCGGGCCGGTGAGGCCGATATGGCCTTCGCTACCGTCCTTGCCATTCACAGCGCTGATGGTGACGCCATCCTTGCCGTCCTGGCCTTTGACGGAAATACCGTCTTTGCCATCCTCGCCATCGTGGCCGATGACGACAGTGGTGCCTCCCTTGGTTTCGACAGTGACTTTGCCATCCTTGCCGTCTTTACCGGCCACACCCGGCTCGCCCTTCTGGCCGATGGCCAGCTGGTCGTTGAGCTTGATGTTGTAGGTCAGCTGGCCATTGTCGTCCTTGGCTGCAATGAGCAGGTTATCCTTGTCGGTACCAGCGTATTCACTAAAAGCACCCTTGACAGCTTTAGCCTTGGTATCATGACCATCTTTGTTATCGTTGACCGTAACGACTGTATGCTTACCCGCTGTAGTAGCAGCTTCTTTGACTGCATCGCTAACTTTCTTGAGCTGGTCTTCGGTAGCTGCGCGGCCGCTGACGTATTCAGGATTATTGACATTCCAGTCCTTGTTGTCAAGGCCCCTGACATAGTCGCCAGCTGCAGCCTTTTTATTAGCAGAAATCGGCTTGCCATCTTTGTCAACGCCTGTAATCATATCGAGCGTCTTATCGTCAAAATGCTTGATGACAATCGGATCATCCACCGTTTTAGAACCATCCTGCGTGTTGCCGCCGACGGTCAAGGAACCATCCTGCTTCAGGTTGATATCTTTATTCAGAGCGACCTTAATCGTTCCGGTATCTGTATCAGCAGAAACCTGAATGTTGCCATCTTCTTTTGTCTTTTGCGTAGTCTTGTCATAACTACCGTCGCCGCGAATCTGCAGGGTTTCGTTGAGCTTCTTTTCAACTGTCTTAGAAATGTCATCACCGGCAAACTTCAGGCCATCACTCAGGGTAGCCACGGTCTGAGGAGTGCTGCCGTCCTTATCGGTATAGACGATACGGGTGATGTCCTTGCCGTCCACACCGGGTTTGCCATTCTTGCCATCGGACCCAGGCTGGCCTTTTTCCGTCTTGATGATGGTGGTGCTGTATCCCTGCTTGCCATCAGTGCCCGGAATACCATCTTTGCCGGTCAGGCCAATGGTGCCTTCCTGGCCGTCTTTGCCATCAGAGGTATCCTTGCCCAAAACAAGTTTATCCTTCGTGGCAATCGAAATCTTGCCATTGGTCTGGGTCAAGGAAATATTCTTGCCGGCATCGATTGTCATGGTATCGCCCGGATGAATCAAGGTCTCTGCATTGCCGGTCACGTCACCTTCGGACGCTGATGCGGTCAGCTTGAAGCCGGAGTTGTTGATGGCATCTGCCACGCTATTGCCTGTTACATAGGCATTAGGGTTATCAACCTGCTTCGTTTCTCCATTTTCTGTAACAGAAATTTTCGGGTTGCTAACAGTAACCTTACCGGTTTCCACAGGGTTGTCTCCTGTAGTCTTATCCTGCGACAAGGTGGCCGTAGCAATCTTCAAGTCGTAATTCTTGTGGTAGTCTGTTTTATCGGTAGTCGTATCGATGGTTACAGAGTGGTCATTCGACGTGACGGTCGGCTGAGCGGCTTTGAGCTGGGCGACATTGACGGCGTCGGTATCATCGGAACCGGCTGCTACGTTGGTGATCTGGCGGGTAAGCAGCTTCGTTTTCTCAACAAGGTTTCCATTGTCGTTGTATTCTTTATAGGTAGCCTGACCGCCAACAGACACAGCTCCTGTTGTCGATACCCAGGTACTTGTCTTGTCCGTGGAGAGCTCATCTGGTTTCAGATAAGCTTTCTTTTCATCACCATAGGTTATGGTCGTCTTGCCCGTATTAACATCGGTAGAGGCGGTACTTTCTTTATTACCTGCGCCTCTTGTTGCAATGGATCCGGCACCGATGGCCACACTGCCTTCCGCCTGAGCTATCGTGGAGTCACCGACGGCAGTCGTGAACTGTGAATCTGCTGCTGTTGCACCGGTACCGATAGCAATACTGCGGGACGCTTCTGCTGATGTGCCATAGCCGATAGCGACGCTGCCGCCACCATTGAGCGGATTCTTAGCGTCATTGGTTTCTTTCCCGGCAACTGAACTCAGACCTAAAGCTACAGAATAGCGGCCTTCCGCTCTCGTACCGCTACCGATGGCAACAGCGGAATCGCTAACGGTATGAGTATCGAAGCCAATGGCTACCGATGAATCTTTGGCCGCATCTGTATGCGAACCCATAGCGACAGAATGCTGGCCTTGTGCTACAACATCAGTACCAATAGCAATCGCACTTTCTCCAGAGGCCTTCGTACTGGTCAGCGTTTTATCATCTTTATCGTTAACTTTTTCACTGACGCCAAAGCCGATAGCCAGAGAACGTTCACCAGAAGCTTCCGCATTCTGGCCGATAGCCAGAGAAACGGCTTTGTCCGCATTATTGGCTTTCGTTCCTTCACCAATGGCAATCGAATTATCATTAGCCGCTAAGCCGCCCAGTGCTGCCAAGGAATTTTTGCCTTCTGCCTTGGAACCAATACCAAAGGCCGTAGAGGCTTCGCCGGAAGCACTGCTACTTTCGCCCCAGGCCGTAGCATTCGAGTTGCTAATTAAATCGTATCCATTGCTTCCAGGTTTTGCTTTGATAAGTGTCTTGTCTTCAGTAGCTCCTTTGACAATACCACCCACCGTTACGGACCCATCGTTACCAATCGTAGCCGTGCGAATATTTCCGCGATAATCACGGATATACGTTTTGCCACCCTGGCCTTTTAAGACAACGTAGGAATGTTTTTCACCATCAGGTACAGTATATGTAACGCTATAGGTCTTTCCTTGGCTATCTGTATAAGCCGTATTGCCATGCTGATCCATTTTGGTTCCGTTCTTCAGCTGGAATGCACCATGTTCATCAAGTACGGCGCCTGCGACAGTATCGGTACCGAAAGCTACGGAATACGTGCCAGCTGCAACGGTACTGTTGCCCAAAGCGGTGGAATATTGTGCCAGCGCACGCGTCCGGCTACCAAAAGCCGTGGAACCTGTCGAAAGCGCTTTCGTGCCGGCGCCAAAAGCTACGGAATCATTGAAATCGGCTACAGTATCTTCGCCAAATGCCAGAGAGCGGCCACCAAGTGCCTTGGTGCCACGACCGAAGGCTACGGCATCTTGTCCGCCTATCTGGATATTGCCTTTATCATCTGTTGTAATAACACCGGCCTGGGTATTCTGCCCAAAGGCCAGGGTCCCTTCGGCAATAGCCTGAGTTCCTTCCCCAAAGGCTACCGAAGCGACGCCGCTGGCAGTATTCCCTTTTTGGTCTTTATTATATCCGCCGCCAAAGGCCAGTGAATTTTGGCCCGACGCCGTATTGTACTGCCCAATAGCGGTAGCCCCAATTCCATCGGCCTTGGCATTGGTACCGAGAGCAATGGAGTCCGGTTTGAGTGCTTGGGCGCCGTTACCGACAGCTACCGAACGGACACCCGTTGCCGAGGCGCTGACGCCCGCAGCCAAAGCATTATCGCCGGTAGCACCCTTATTTTCGTAGTTGGTATCCGTATCTGGTTTGACCGATTTTACACTGTAATCATGAATACTACTACCTGTACTACTGCTGCCTCCATTTCCAATCAGGTCGACAACTTTCTTTAACTGGGCCACGTTGACAGCATCCGTATCTTCTTTCCCGGCTGCTACATTGGTGATCTGGCGGGTCTGCTGAGCATAGTCATGTTCAGAAGAACCTACGGAAACGGCTGCCAAAGTAGAATTCCACACCGGATTTTTGGTGGAACTGCTGCTATCCCCATGGGCAATGCTTTTGGCAGCCGGATCATATCCGCCGTCATGGTTGGCTACCCGGTCCGCATAAGCCTGGCTGCCCAGGGCCACTGCATCATGGAGGTTTTCTTTAACCCGGGCAGAATCGCCGATGGCTGTCGAAGCCTGGCCGCCCTGTTCGATGGTGGCATTGTGCCCGAGAGCGATAGCACCTCCATTTGCCGTATTCTTAGTATTAGCACCCCAACCCATGGCAATGTCATAGACAGTATCCGCATTGGAATTGGAACCGATGGCAATGGCCCCGATATTCGTCATGCCTGTGGAACCAACGTTGTTGCCGGTAGTGGCTTTCGTCCCGATGGCGATGCTCTCCCCAGCCGAGGATTTTGCCTGATGGCCGATGGCAATGGCGCCTTCACTATTATTTCCATTGTTCCCGGCGTAGGCCTCATTACCCAAAACAATACCATTCTTCATATGGACGGTCGCTTTGGTGCCAATGGCAATGGAATTAGTGGCCCCATTGTTATTATCCCCTGTCGTATTGACCGACTTCCCGATGGCGATACTTCCGTCGTGGATGGAGTTACTGTTCAGCCCCAGGGCCAGGGCATTCTTTTCCACCGTATTGCCATAGCCGATGGCGATGCCGTACTCTCCATCTCCATCATTCGTATTGGCGCCGCTAATGGTATTATGGCCGCCCAGAGCCAGGGCATAGGCCCCGGTCACCTTGTTGGTGTCACCGAACACCGCATTATAACTGCCCTTCACGGTATTATTGGACCCCAGTACATGGGTATAAGTTGCTTTCGGCGTGGTACCCCCGTTCTGCTGCTGGCCGTCCACACTGTTACCGTAGCCGATGGCTGTGCTTTCATCTGCGCGAGCTGTATTATTGACCCCCAACGTAGCCGTGTAATAGCCATTGGCATCGTTGGTATGGCCAATAGCAGTACTAGCGTACTTGGCCTTATTATCTTTGCCGATGGCTACGCCCATATAGTCGGTCACGCTGTTTTCCCCAATAGCCACGCTGTATTCCTTGGCGTAGGACTGGTGACCGATGGCCACTGCGGACCGGCCTTCAGCCGTCACATCGCTGCCCACGGCTACCGCATCGGTGGAATCGATGAGACGGTCAACAGTCAAAAAAGAGGTTTTTACATAGTATCCCTTCTGGTCCCTATAATAACTTCCATCTGGATTTTTCACATATTGTGGTTCAGTAGTAATTTGTCCATCTTTCAAAAAATAATAAGCCGCATCTTGGTCTCGAGTCAATTTTTGATCCTTATCGATATAAAAACTCCCTACCGAATTCAAGACCTTAGCCTTATTGCCGAGGGCCGTAGAATGGTCCCCTTCGGCTACATTGTCCACACCCACTGCCGTAGCCCCGCTTACATAATAAGACTGGCGGGTTTTATCATTCTTATAATAATCAGCGACTTTATTATATACAGATAAGGCATCTCGGTATTGAGCATCCGTACTATAGCCACTTGCTATCGGTTCCTTGGCCCGGACATTATATTCGTCATCCATGTACTGGCCCGGGGTCAGTTTATAGACTTCCACCTGTTTGTCATCATAGGAACCGGTGTTGGGATTATAGACCTTTACGGTAATCCATTCCGTATCCAGTTTCTGATAGGCATAGGATTCATCCCCGCTGATGGGCTTCTTCGTTTCCGTGGAATGGGTGAATTTCCCCACCCCATTCCGGGTGCCCAGCGCCACATTTTCCGCCTGCTTATCCACCCGGGCATTGCCGGTCTTGGGATCCTTCTGGATGGGAGAGACCTGGTTGTCCTTCCCCATAATCAGGTTTCCCTGGGAATCATAGGTGGCATAGGCATCGCTTCCTTGAGCTGTTGTATTATTCTTGTTCTCGATATTTACCGCCTGGTTAGCAGACGGATTCCCACTATTCGTGGCTGTCGCTGCCTAAGCCCAGTCCGGAGCAACAAGGAGCGATGTCGTCAGGACAAAAGCTGCCAGGACGGCGGCTTTGCGGGCGCACTCACTTCGGCTGCGCGTACCATGAGCCGAATCATGGCTTTTCGCCAGTTCTGATACGACGATATAACAATTCCGTACTTTACTCCAAATGACCTTGTAAATTTTGTTCATAAAGCTTCCCACCTTATTTATAAATTTGTGATATAAAATTCTTTATCGTTTACGCTTACAATATATTTGTCATATTATTGTAAAAAAATCATTATTATTTTAGACCTCAATCTGAGGTTAGGGTCAAATATCATTTTGTTTGTTTTATTGATAAACTAAATATAATATAAATATAAAATAATAATGATATAATAATCATAATCCATGAATAAATAGTATTTCAGCAGGACAAATATTCAATATACACTTGTGTTTTTTCTAATAGTCGTATAAATAATAAAAATATACGAACAATACTACTACACTATTTTGTTTTAATAATAACTAATAGATATTTAACTCTATCCTCTATGTTTACGTTTTACGTTTAACGTTGTTATAAAATGATATGTTCTTATAAAAATATTATACATAGATAAATAATTATAATATACAATGCACATACACTGTTACGAAATCTACTATCTCTACATCATCATCGTTATAAAAAGTCAAAATTTTCTCTACTTTCGTTGCATTTACCACCTGTCAAAGGAGATAAAGTATGATATAATGAATCCAGTCCGGAGTTCTTTCAAAACGTTCGGAATAGAATTTTTAAGGAGGAATTCACATGCCAGTTATTACCAAAGACACAGGTATCATCGAAGCTGTCCAGAAATATCCGCAGATTGTGCAGATATTCCAGGCTTATGGTCTCGGATGCATCGGCTGCATGGCCGCTCACTTCGAAACAATCGGCGAAGGTGCCGGCGCACACGGCATTGACGTAGACGCTCTGATTGCAGATCTGAACGAATGCATCGCTGACAGCAATAAATAAGTAAAAAAACGCGGCAGAGGATACGTCCCACGCCGCGTTTTTTTTCATGTCATGTTATATGGATGTAAATTGAAAGTATCGATGGAAATAAAAGAAACAAAGCCATTGCTGCTACTGCATCTAAAATCAAAAAACGGACCGTCTTTACAGACAGTCCGTTTTATTGCTTATTCAAAATAAATAACTGCAGCAGCCAGTCCGATAATAACAACCGTTGTCAGCAGTGGCACAGCTTTTTTCAGTGCGTTCATGATTACACTTCCTCTCCTTTGGTTCTCAGGATGTTTTCTGTTTGATACGTTGAAAACGGGGGGCGGAATCTAAAGAAGCTGTCTCCTGTTCTGACAATAGAAACATAGCATTTCTGGGAATCAATTCTACAGTACTAGGATACTGATTGATAAATAAGATAACTAAATATATGATTTCTTTCTTTTCATAAATTCATTATAAACCTTAGAAAAAAATTGTCAATCAGTAATGTAAAGTATGAGTAAACTATATAAAAACAAGACGAGTTATGCTATGCAAGCATGCAATAATCAATTCAGCCCAGTATGCCTGACTTTCATCTTCTCCATTACAGCATCATAGATAAAACATTTGTTCTGCTTTTATGATATACTTAATTCGTGCTAGATTTCGCGCGCAATCGTTAACAAAAAATACTTCTGAGGAGGTGAATACCCTGGGCAGAGAAATGGAAAATGGAGCACGGAAGAATGCCCGGACGGAAGATTTCATAGTTAACAGGCGCTGTCCCATGAAGACAGCGCCTGTTCGTGTACTGTGATTATTTTTTCAACGCACAAATATCCATATACGTCTCTACGACCTGACTCATCGCCGTTTCAGCAGCTTTAGTCATTTTTTCGAAGCGTGTATTGGGATCCATATGACTGGCGAGGAAATCCCGGGCGGCCTGGATACCTGTCGTCGATACTTCCGTATTCACATTGATTTTGCGGATGCCCCGTCGGATAGCTTCCTGCAACAACGGTACAGGAATTCCCGAACTGCCATGGAGAACCAGAGGCACCGCAACAGCCTTCCGGATATCATCGAGGCGGTCCAGATCCAGACTGGGCGTCCCTTTATAAATGCCATGGGCATTCCCGATGGCTATGGCCAGGGCATCGACACCACTTTCTTCTGCATACTGGCGGGCTGCAGTGACCGTCGTATATCCTGTACCAGGGACGACACTGCCTGTGCCATCTTCTTCATTCATATAGCCTAATTCACCTTCGACACTGACATGGAGATCATGAGCCAGGCGAACAATGGCCTTCGTATCTTCAATATTGTCAACTAGTGGTTTTGCTGACGCGTCGAACATGACAGACGTAAATCCTGCCCGTAAGGCACGCAGGATATTCCGCTGACTCCGGCAATGGTCCAGATGAAGTACTACCGGCAGCCGGGCATCGCGGACATACGACTGTATCAGAGCTGCTGCCGACTCAATCGGCATATGACTATCATAGGATTCGCCAAACGCAATGATGACGGGAGACTCTTTTTTCTGTGCCGCCTGCCAGACCGCCTGGACGGATTCTACATTATAGACATTAAAGGAAGGGACAGCTACATTTTTCTCTACGGCGTAACGCAGCATGTCCCGGAGATTGATAAGCATAACAGGCTCCTATCTCAGGCGTTCATCATGGCCACGACATCACGCAGGGTAGTCACAGCCCCGACATTGCCCGGAAATACGACATAGCTCATGCCAGGGAATTTGCTTTCCTGTCCTGCTTTCCACGCCGGGATACCAGGAGCTACCTGACCGAGAACCAGTGCTTTCTTGATGGACAGGCCCTTGGTCGCCACATCGCTGGACGTAATGCCGCCTTTGGCAATGATGAATTTCGGCTGTACGGACAGGCGGGTCACGATGCTGACCAGAGCGTCTGAAATCTTGACAGATACGCGGAGAGATTCTTCTTTCGTGTCCATTTTCAGCAATTTTCGCCCGGTCATGACGGCTGTCGTAATGCCTTTTTTCAGGTTATCTTCCGTCTTATCGATGACGCGCTGGATTTCTGCTTCCAGTTTTTCATCGCTTTCCAGTACCATGAGATGATTGAATTCGATGAAATCGATATTATCCAGCTCTTTCAATTTTTCCAGCTGCTGGGTCGTCTTTTTGACGTGGGAGCCGATGACGATGAGACCGCCATTCGTATTGCCGGCTACGACCAGTTCTTCTTTCGTCAGAAGCGGTTTATCCGACACGCCGCCCAGTACTTTTGTCAGAGCCGCCGCAGAACGGAACATGAAATGGCGTCCTGCTTTCATCGCTTTAAGCAATGCCAGGGCAAATACTTTGACATCGATATAGTCGGTGCAGTTGACGATGACTTTGTTGAAATCATGGACTGCTTCGAGCTGGGTCGCCACTTTATCTATGTTGCCGGCCCGCAGGTCTTCCAGAGCAATGCAGGTAACGCTGTCTGCCTTATACGCACCGCCCGTTTTTTCTTCGATGTATTCCGGCATGGTCGCCGCCGTATAGCCAAAGGTGCTGTCCTGGGCAAATTCCGTTTCGTTAGCCGGGACCAGATATTCCCCTTCCTGTACGTAATGAACGTTGCCAATAGTGAAGCGGCCACCTTCTTTAAAGAAGGGCATCAGGACTTCCCCATCAATAACCGGGGCGCCATTGGCTTCCAGTGTATCCTTGAGGACCTGCGTTTCCAGTGGATAATGGCCGCGCAGCGTAGAATCACTGCGGCTGATGACGATAAAATCCTTACCGGTCTTCTTGGCAATAGCCGATACCCGCTGTGCTATCGTCTGATGTACTTCTGTCGTGTGCTGGCGGGAGAAAGCCCGGGAGTTAGTCAGTACATAAAATTCCGAATTGGCTTCGTCAAACCCCTGGGTCAGGGCATCTTCCGTCCATTCCGTATATACGGAAATATCGTGCACTGTCTGTGTTCCCGTAGGATCATCATCGAGAACGACGATTTTTTTATGGAATTCCTGTAATTCTTTCAGCAGTTCTTTCGTGATTTCTTCTTCATTTACCTGTACGGCCGGAAGGGTACGGAATACTTCTTCTTTTAATACTTTTGCCATGATTGTCTCCTCTTCTGCACGCCTTATTTTTCTTCTGTTTTAACGGTAACACCGGAAATCTGTTCATAGAACTGAACGTAACCGGCATGATCGTCCATGATGTGGCCAGATTGTTTAAGGCTGAGCTGGATCTGCTGTACGATTCCGGACAGGAAGAGCGGTACCTGCAGATCGCGGGCTGTATTCATGACGTTGGTAATATCTTTCAGGTTGACTTTAATTGTACCGCCGGCTTTAAAATCGCGGTTGAACATCTTCGGCGCTTTTGTTTCCAGAACGGTACTGCCAGCCAGGCCGCAACGGACAGCTTCGAACACTTTTTTCGGGTCAGCGCCGGCTTTCTGGGCCAGTACCAGGGCTTCTGCGACGGCGCAGATATTGACATTGACCATAATCTGATTAGCCAGTTTCGTGACAGAACCGCTGCCGGTCGGACCGACGACAATCCAGCTGGAGCCCATGGCTTCGAAGGCATCTTTGATTTTTTCAGCAGCTTTTTCATCTCCGCCAATCATAAATGCCAGTGTCCCGTTGATGGCGCCTTCTTCGCCGCCACTTACGGGAGCATCGAGGAAGGGGCAGTCCTTGGCAGCTGCCAGGTCACGGCACTGTTTCGATTCGATGGGAGAAACGGAGCTGCAATCGACGACGACCGTACCTGCATCGACACCGGCCAGAATGCCGTCTTCTTTCGTAAGGACATCCTGTACGATAGCTGCCGTCGGAAGAATGGTAAATACGGCATCTTTGCCTTTTGCCAGTTCTTTGACCGATGCGGCTGATTTACCGCCGGCTGCGACGACTTCATCGACCAGTTCCTGTTTCAAGTCGGATACGGTGACATCAATACCGGCTTTCAACATATTCATGACCATCGGTTTCCCCATAATTCCCAGACCTACAAACCCTACTTTTAACATAGTAATGACCTCCTTGACCAGCAATATAATAACTAAAATTTAATTGTCTGCTACTGTTTCAGCGGCATGCAGAATTTCTCTGGTAACCTGCATATGCTCTTCGAACGCTCTGACTGCACCTGGTTCATCTCCGGTACGCAGATAGGTCAGAATACGTTCATGTTCCCTGATGGCCTTCGCCATACGGTCGGCATCATGGAGCGAATGGACCGTTGCCTGTTCCTGCTTCGTATGGATCATGTCAGAAACCTGCATCAGGTACGGATTTTCTGTAAAGGCGACCAGCAGCCGGTGAAACGCTACGTCCGATTCGGAAAATTCATACTGGTGATGTGAATCCGCCGCTTCCTTCGTCTGTTCGATGCACCGTTCCAGCTGATGCAATGCTTCCTGCCCTTTTTCAGAGCGGTAATCACGCACGAGTTTTCGTATGCCGAATTCTTCAATAGCCAGACGGGCTTCGATGATTTCTTCAATATCTGCTGAGGAAATAGCTTTGACGCCAAAGCCGCGATTGCTGTAGATTTCGACCAGATTTTCATGCTTCAGGAGTTGTATCGCTTCCCGTACGGGTGTCCGCGATACTTGCAATTCGTCGGCAATCATCTGTTCAGAATAAATTGTGTCCGGGACAAGAGTTCCCCGGACGATCGATGACTTCAGATATTCATAGACCTGTTCCTTTATGGAAATCTTAGTTATCACCATATGAATCACCTCCTCATCGTCTTTACTTGTATGTAGCATACTACTCTCTTGCATCTGTGTCAATACTCGTATCCATATATGTTATATAAAATTGTTATTCTCATTGCATAATTCTAAACTTTCAAACATGGGTATGCTAAATTGTCTCCACATAAGTACCAGCTCCGGATGGCCGTGCCGTTGCAAAAAGGACTTGTCGTCAGCGACAAGTCCTTTTGTTTCCGGCATTTCCGGAGAAATATTATTCTTTTAATACAGCGGCGCAGCGGGCACATAATGTCGGGTGATCCGGATCCGAACCGACACTGGCATCATGTTTCCAGCAGCGTTCGCATTTTTCGTGAGACGACGGTTCTACGACAACCTTCGTATCTGCATGGTGTTCACCAGCCATAGCATCAGCCGGAGCATCACCTTTTACGAGGTTGACTTCACTGACGATGAGCAGCGTTGCCAGGCGTTTCTGCCACTGGCTGAGGAAGTCGTAGTCTTCGCCATCGGCATAAATCGTAACGGCTGCATCGAGAGGATGGCCGATCTTATGGTCTTTACGAGCGACTTCCAGAGCACGCATGAAGTCGCTGCGATAGGACAGAAGTGTGTTCCACCGTTTTTCCATATCTGCATCGAGATATTCCGGATGTTTTTCCGGCCAGTCCGTGAGAAGTACGCTTTCTTCTTTGCCTTCTACAGCGGGCATATTCTGCCATACTTCTTCCGTCGTAAAGGACAGGACCGGTGCCAGGATTTTAACCAGCGTATCGAGGATATGATACATAGCAGTCTGGGCACTGCGGCGGATCTTAGCATCGGCTTTTTCCGTGTAGAGACGGTCTTTGATGATATCCAGATAGATAGCACTCAGATCGACCGTGCAGAAATTATGGATGGCGTGATACATAACGTGGAACTGATAATTTTCATAGGCATCGGTTACCGTTTCCAGTACCTGTTCCATGCGCAGGAGTGCCCACTTATCCAGTTCGGACATGTTTTCATAATCAACGGCATCGGTTGCCGGATTGTAATCAGCCAGATTGCCCAGGAGATAGCGGAAGGTATTGCGGATTTTACGATACACATCGGAAAGCTGCTTCAGGATTTTCGGCGAGAGGCGGATATCACCCTGATAGTCAGCTGATGCAACCCAGAGGCGCATGACATCGGCACCGTATTTTTCGATGACTTCCTGCGGAGCAACCGTATTGCCCACAGATTTACTCATCTTACGGCCTTCGCCATCGACGGTAAAGCCATGAGTCAGGACCTGACGATAAGGAGCGATGCCATTGATGGCAACGGAAGTCAGCAGGGAGCTGTTGAACCAGCCGCGATGCTGGTCAGACCCTTCAAGGTACATATCGACGGGATAACCGGAATCGGGGTCATTTTTCATGACTCCCTGATGAGTGCAGCCCGAATCGAACCAGACATCCATCGTGTCTTCTTCCTTGCGGAATTCTGTACCGCCACAGTGCGGGCACTTATAGCCTTCGGGAAGAAGTTCTTTGACATCATGCATCCACCATGTGTTGGAGCCTTCTTCAGCAAACATTTTCTGCAGGTGAGTGATGGTTTCATCGTTGATGATGTGTTCGCCACAGTCCTTGCAATAGAAGATAGGGATAGGCACGCCCCAGACACGCTGACGGGAAATGCACCAGTCACCGCGGTCGCGGATCATATTGTAGATGCGGTCGTGGCCCCAGGACGGAATCCAGCGGACTTTATCGATAGCATCGAGTGCTTCCTGACGGAATCCATCAACAGAGGCAAACCACTGTTCTGTTGCACGATAAATAATCGGTTGTTTGCAGCGCCAGCAATGCGGATACTGGTGACGGAACGTGCTCTTGGCAAAGAGGGCATTGATTTCCGCCAGTTTTTTGATGACCGGCACGTTGGAATCAAATACGAACTGGCCTTCAAAGCCGGGAACCTTATCGGTGTAACGACCGGTCCCATCAACCGTGCCCAGCGGCTTCAGGCCCCAGGCTGCATATTTCATGCAGACATTGAAGTCGTCTTCGCCATGGTCCGGAGCCGTATGGACGAGACCGGTGCCGGCTTCCAGCGTAACATGATCACCCAGGATAATCGGCACTTTGCGATCTGCATAGAGAGGATGCTGGAATACGAGACCTTCCAGTTGTTTTCCTTTCATAGCATCCGGCAGCACTTCGTAGTCTTCTACTTTCCCGGCCTTCATGGTCGGTTCTACCAGATCCTTGGCCATGAGCAGATATTCATCATCAATCCGGACCCAGACGTAGTCGAATTCTTCGTTGGCGCTGATGGCAACGTTACAGGGAATAGTCCAGGGCGTTGTCGTCCAGATAAGGGCAAATACCTTTTCCGGATCGGCACCTTTCGGCATATGGCAATTGAGATCTACCGACTTAAATTTTACATAAATGGAGAAGGATTTATCGTCTTTATATTCAATTTCCGCTTCAGCCAGTGCCGTTTCACAATGAGGGCACCAGTATACGGTCTTCAGGCCTTTGTAGATATAGCCTTTCTTGGCCATTTCTCCAAATACACCGATCTGGGCGACTTCGACCGGCTTCTGCAATGTCAGGTACGGATGTTCCCAGTCACCGAGGACGCCAAAACGGATGAAATCTTTACGCTGCATATCGACGTTCTGAAGAGCGTATTCACGACATTTGGCACGCAGGTCGAGCGGTGCGATTTCATGACGATTGAGTCCTGTATCCTTGATGACGGCATGTTCGATAGGCAGGCCGTGTGTATCCCAGCCGGGAATATATTTCGTATAATGACCAGTCTGGGTCTTGTATTTCAGGATGAAATCTTTCAGGCATTTATTTAACGCATGGCCGATGTGGAGTTTGCCATTGGCATAGGGAGGGCCATCGTGCAGGATGAACTTCTTGCAGCCCTGTCTCTTCTTCAAGCGTTTTTCATAGATTTTGTTTTCCTGCCAGAATTTGATCATATCTGGTTCGCGCTTCGGCAGATTGCCGCGCATAGGGAAATCGGTTTCTGGTAAATGAAGCGTTTTACCGTAATCCATTATATATCCTCCTTCAAAAGTAAAAAAATAACGTCTCCATCCCAAAGGGACGAAGACGTAATCACCGTGGTACCACCCTATTGACTGCTGTGCAGCCACTCTCATAGCACGATAACGGCGCTACCCGTCAGCCGGAACGCGGCTGCAGCTCCCAAGTGATCCGCCTGCAGACTCTCTTTCCCGGGCTCACACTATCCCCGGTTCGCTGCCAAGAAGTATCTGCAGACCGTCTTGTTCATTGCTTTTCCATATATCCGACATTTTAATAGGTTGTACCCCGTTTGTCAAGAGGTGAATGTATCATTCCTCTTTACTTCAGTACGAGCGATCCCGGTTCGAGAAGTGCCTGGAGTTCCTGATGCAGCGTTTCGTCAGGGGTAATCCAGTATTGTTCGTTAGTCAGAATAGTCTTGCGGCTTCCCATAAGATGAAAATAGACCTTGACCGGTCCCGGATATTTTTTCAGGACGGCGGCAATGGTCGAGCTCAGGTCGGTCCGTTCCAGATGGGCCGGGATTTTAATGAACAATTTCGTCCCTCCCCCAAGCTGCCACATGGCACCGGCATGAACGGCTGCACGGGGACTGGCCACGGGGGCACCTTCCTTCGCTTCTCCTAGTGGCGCAATACTTTCGGCAATGACCTGAGTACTTTCATCGTTAATATCCGCCCGCCCGGTGATGCGCACAGCCAGATCGGCCGCCGTCAGACTGCCATAACGCCCGTACGTCTTGGGAAATACGACGACGCTGACCGTATGGGTATAATCTTCCAGGGTCAGGATGGCCATCGTGTCTTTCCGCTTGGTCAGGACCTGCCGCCGGGCCGTAATCAGACCGCCAATTTCCATGACCCGTCCGTCGTACTGCTCCTTATGTTCCCCGTACAGGGCCGATAAGGGCGTCAGTTTATCCATGACATCGTGAAAGGCATCGAGGGGATGGCCGGAAAAGTAAAAGCCATCATACTCTTTTTCCATAGCCAGCCGCATTTCGATGGGATATTCCGGTACATCCGGATAAGTCAGTGACGATACCTGTTTTTCTTCTTCCATATCAAACAGACCCATCTGCCCTGAATCGCGTTCTTTCTGATAGAGCGAACCAAGGGCCATGGCCTGGTCGAGAACGGCCATGAGCTGGGACCGGCGCTTGCCAAACGAATCCATTGCCCCGCATTTGATGAGACTTTCCATGGCCCGTTTATTGACCACGTGGAAATCAACACGGCTGCAAAAATCTTCCAGTGACTGATAAGGGCCGTCCTGCTCCCGCTTATTCACGATTTCCGTGATGGCGTTCTGGCCTACGCTCTTGACGCCGGAAAGGCCAAAACGGATGCTGTCTCCCTGTACGGAAAACATATAGACGCTGGCATTGACATCGGGGGACAGGACCGGCACACCATGGCGTTTGCATTCCTGGATATAATAACTGATTTTGCTGATATCATTGATGACACTGGTCATGGTGGCCGCCATGAATTCCGGGCGGTAATGAACTTTCAAATAGGCCGTCTGCCAGGCAATATAGGCATAGGCAGCCGAATGGGATTTGTTGAAGCCATAGCCGGCAAAATAGACCATGAGGTCGAATACTTTATTGGCAATATCATCAGGGATATGATTTTTCTGTGTGCCCGTCAGGAAATTCTTGCGCTGTGCCACCAGGATTTTTTCTTTTTTCTTGCCCATGGCACGGCGCAGGAGGTCGGCCTGTCCCAGGGTGAATCCGCCCATAGCGGAAGCAATCTGCATGACCTGTTCCTGATACAGGATGACACCGTACGTATCTTTCAGGATGGGTTCCAGCAGTGGATGGAGATAGGTCACCTTCGTTTCACCGTGACTTCGTTTGATGAAATCCGTTACCATGCCGCTTCCCAGAGGTCCCGGCCGGTACAGGGCCACGGTGGGAATCATGTCTTCAAAATGCGTCGGCGCAAGTTCCTTTACCAGGTTGGTTATGCCTTCTGATTCCATCTGGAATACGCCGGCCGTATCTCCTTCGGTGAGCAGTTTCCCTGTTTCCGGGTCGTCGAGGGGAATGGCATTGATATCGAGATCGATACCGCGGTTAGCCTTGATGAGCTTGATCGTATCGCCGATGACGGTCAGCGTACGCAGGCCGAGAAAGTCCATTTTCAGTAGTCCCAGTTCTTCGACGAGGTCTTTATCATACTGGGTTGTCAGATAGTGTTCTTTTGAGAACTGGACCGGTACATAGTCATCGACAGGAGCAGCGGAAATGACGACCCCGGCTGCGTGGGTAGACGAATGACGGGGCAGTCCTTCGAGGATCTTCCCATACGTTACGAGCTGATGTACCTGTTCGTCCGTTTCGTATTCACTGCGGAATTCCTTGCTTTCATCGAGTGCTTTATCGAGTGTAATGCCCAGTTCGGCCGGCACCATTTTGACGATGCGGTTTACCTCACTGAGAGGCATATCCATGACCCGACCTACATCGCGCAGGACGGCACGGGCTGCCAGTGTACCAAAGGTGATGATCTGGGCAACATGGTCCTGACCGTATTTCTGCGTAACGTAATCGATGACCTTGCTGCGGTTTTCATAGCAGAAATCCATATCGATATCGGGCATGGTGACCCGTTCCGGATTAAGGAATCGTTCAAAAAGGAGGTGATATTTGAGCGGATCCAGCCCGGTAATTCCCAGAAGATAGGCTACGACAGAACCGGCAGCTGAACCACGGCCGGGACCGACGGGAATGTTATGATCCCTGGCGAACTTGACATAGTCCCAGACGATTAGAAAATACGAGGGAAACCCCATGGTTTCAATGACGCCCAGTTCGTAATCGAGCCGTTTCCGCACTTCATCTGTCACGGGATGGTAGCGACCGGGCAATGCCTCTTCACAAAGTTTGCGCAAATAGGACGTATCGGTTTCGCCTTCCGGTACGGGAAATTTGGGCAGGTGCCGTTCATCGAAAGAAATCGTCACATTACATTTATCGGCAATTTCCAGGGTCGTATCGAGTGCTTCCGGCATATCGGCAAACAAAGCCGCCATTTCGTCGCCGTCTTTCATGTAAAATTCATCGTTGGAAAAACGGAAATGGCTGGGATCATCCAGCGTAGATCCGGTCGAAATGCAGAGTTTGACTTCCTGTGCCGGAGCATCGGTTTTGTAAATATAATGATAGTCGTTCGTCGCCACCAGTTTCAAACCGTACTCCCGGGCCCAGTCTTTGAAAACATGGCGCACCAGCTTTTCTTCCGGCAGTCCGTGATTCTGCACTTCCAGATAGAAGTCCTCTTTCCCGAATATGGACACCAGTTCTTCCAGCGCACGCCGCGCCCCCGCTTCGTTGCGATTGATGAGATCCTGCTGGATCTGGCCTTCAATGCATGCGCTGAGAGCGATGAGTCCCCTATGATAGGTTTTCAGCAAGTCATAGTCCACGCGGGGACGGTGATAATTATTTTCCCCGTCGATAAACCCTTTAGATACAATTTTTATTAAATTATGATAGCCTTCATTATTTTTAGCCAGCAGGATCAGGTGGCAAAGCCGTTCCTTTGCAGGATGGTCCATGCGGCTGCCCCGTGTCATGTAGACTTCACACCCCAGGATAGGTTTGATTCCCTGGGTCAGCGCTTCTTTATACAGGTGGATGGCGCCGTACATATTGCCATGGTCGGTAATTGCCACGGCCGGCATATCCAGTTCTTTAGCCCGGGAAACCATGTCAGGGATGCGGCACATGCCATCAAATAGGCTGTACTGTGTATGTACATGGAGATGTACAAAAGGTCTCATATCATAAAATCTCCTTTTATCAGAAAAAACGCCCGGCCGGGCGTTTTACTCTTTGACGAATGTTTTTAAAATCCGTGGCAGGTATTTTCCACACAGCCAGATATCTTCATGATGATGCCGTGTCTGAGACCATTCATAAATCAGGGTGCGGATAATCATAAACAGATACTCCGTCGCTTCTTCTGCCGAAATCGTATCGTCGAATGTGCCAATGCTCTGGGCCACTTTAATGAAATTGAGCATATTATTGTAAAAATCGATGGATAAATAGCTGTGTTCCGTATCGTAGATATATTCAAAGGTCCGGTATACATTATAAGCGAAAGCTTCACCGGCATTGGCCCACAAATCCCCATACATGTCGATTTCCTTGAACAGATGCTGATAGGGTTTCCTGGCCTTCTGCACCACATCCTGCGACAGATTCGGCATGGGTGTCCGGGCAATGGAAATACATATCTGCAGCAGCAGGTCTTCTTTATTTTTAAAATGATAATATAAAGACCCGATGGGGAGCTTGGCTGCCGTACTGATTTCTTTCATGGAGGTCTTTTCATAACCGTTGTGAGAAAACAGATTCTGGGCTACGTTCATAATATACTGGCGATTCGCTTCCGTCTGCAATTGTCGTTTTGTAATGTGTTTAACTGTCATAGATATCCTTTCCCGCTCTCCTGATATTTATTTATTATATTCTAGAATCAAATTTCGTGAATTGTCAAGAACTTTTTAAGAATATGACTCTATGATCTGATTGCAAAAAAACATGCAGCCCTGACGTATCAGGGCTGCATGCCGGGAGCGTATATGCTGCTGCGTATTACTTTCTGTCTGCCAATTCCTTGTAGGAATCGAGTCGGTCTTTCATATCTTTTTCCGTACGTTCGTAGAACTGTTCCGCCTGTTCCGGGAAGACTTTCTGCAGCGATGCATACCGTACTTCTCCCAGGAGGAAGTCCTTCAGATCGCCCTTGGGATCTTTCGAATCCAGAGTGAAGCCGTTCTTGCCGGCTGCTTCTACATCCGGATTGTACCGGTAGAGATGCCAGTATCCGTTCTGTACGGCTTTCTTTGCTTCTATCTGGCTGAAGCCCATGCCCTTCTTGATGCCGTGGTTGATGCACGGTGCATAGGCGATGATCAGGCTCGGTCCTTTATAGGCTTCGGCTTCCTTGATGGCCTTGATGCACTGGTTCATGTCAGCACCGAGGGCTACCTGGGCTACATAGACATAGCCATAGGTCATGGCCATACGGCCTAAGTCCTTCTTCTTCGTCCGTTTGCCGCCAGCTGCGAATTTCGCAATGGCACTGGTCGGTGTCGCTTTCGACGACTGGCCGCCTGTATTGGAGTAGACTTCTGTATCCATGACCAGGACATTGACGTCTTCATCCTGGGCCAGGACGTGATCCAGGCCGCCGTAGCCGATATCATAGGCCCAGCCGTCGCCGCCGAAGATCCACTGACTGCGTTTCACCAGATAGTCGCGGCGGTCATAAATCCGTCTGCATACCGGGCAGGCATCCTTTACGCCTTCCAGTGCGGCTGTAACCTTGTCGGCCCGTTCCCGTGTGCCTTCTGTGTCATCGCGGTGATCATACCAGTCCTGCAGGACCGCTTTCACATCAGCCGGTGTCTGGTCGTTGGCCAGTACTTCCGCTACGTCCATAGCTACCTTTTCCCGTACCTGGCGGACGCCGAGGTACATGCCCAGGCCGTATTCGGCATTATCTTCAAAGAGGCTGTTGCCCCATGCCGGGCCGTGGCCGTCGGCATTGGTCGTATACGGTGTAGACGGTACGCTGTCGGCCCATACGCAGGAGCAGCCTGTCGCATTGGCAATCATCATGCGGTCGCCGAAGAGCTGGGTAACCAGTTTGGCATACGGCGTTTCCCCGCAGCCGGCGCAGGCACCGGAGAATTCCAGCAGCGGCTGTTCGAACTGGCTGCCTTTGACGGTAAACTTGTTCATCGGATTGGCTTTCCGGCTGACACTCATGGCATAATCCCACAGGGGAGCTTTCTGTTCCTGTGTGCTGAACGGTTTCATGACCAGGGCCTTTTCTTTTGCCGGGCATACCTGGGCACAGCTGCCGCAGCCGAGGCAGTCCATGACGGATACCTGCATGGTGAAGTGCAGTCCCTGGGCGCCTGTTGCCGGACGGGAGACAAAACCTTCCGGTGCGGCTGCCAGTTCTTCGTCCGTTGTCAGAATCGGACGGATAGCGGCATGAGGACATACCATGGCGCACTGGTTGCACTGCAGGCAGTTTTCTACCTGCCATTCCGGTACGTTGATGGCTACGCCGCGTTTTTCATAGGCGGCTGTTCCCTGCGGGAAGGCACCGTCTTCCAGACCGAGGAATGCACTGACCGGCAGGCTGTCCCCTTCCTGGGCATTGATCGGCTTCTGCAGTTTCGTGATGAATTCCGGTACGTCTTTCTGCGCTTCCGGTGCATCGGTCGCATCGGCCCAGGCTGCAGGGATATCGATTTTCACGATCTGCGATACGCCCTGGTCGATAGCGGCGTTGTTCATATCGACGACTTTCTGGCCTTTCTTGCCATAGTTGGTGACGACAGCGTCTTTCAGATATTTCACGGCATCTTCAACGGGGATGATATCGGCCAGTTTGAAGAATGCCGACTGCATGATCATGTTGAACCGGCCGCCCAATCCGATGTCCTGGGCAATCTTGACAGCATTGATCGTGTAGAACTGGATATGTTTCTGTGCCAGGGTCCGTTTCATCGATGCCGGCAGGTTCTGTTCCAGTTCTTCTGCATCCCAGATGGTGTTCAGCAGGAACGTGCCACCGTCTTTGATACCGGCCAGTACGTCGTATTTGTGTACATACGTCTGTTGCGAGCACGATACGAAGTTGGCTTTATTGATCAGATAGGAAGACGTAATCGGTGTCTTGCCAAAGCGCAGGTGGGATACGGTGATACCGCCGGATTTCTTCGAGTCGTAGGCAAAGTATGCCTGGGCATACATGTTGGTGTGGTTGCCGATGATCTTGACAGCCGACTTGTTGGCGCCGACCGTACCATCACTGCCGAGGCCCCAGAACTTGCAGGCCGTCGTACCAGCCGGTGTCGTATCGATGTCCTTGGTGACCGGCAGGGACGTATTGGTCACGTCATCGGTAATGGCAACGGTGAAATGGTCTTTCGGCGTATCCTGTTTCAGGTTTTCGAAAACGCTGAGGATATGGGTCGGTGTCGTATCCTTGCCGCCGAGGCCGGCACGGCCGCCTACGATGAGCGGTGCGTTTTCTACGCCGCTGTAGGCCTGGGTGACATCGAGATAGAGCGGTTCTGCCAGGGAGCCCTGTTCCTTCGTGCGGTCCAGGACTGCAATCTTCCGGACCGTTTCCGGGATATATTTGAAGAAGTATTTGAGCGAGAACGGACGATAGAGATGGACCGAAAGGAGGCCTGTCTTTTCTCCGTGGGCGTTGAGGTAATCCACCGTTTCCTTCGTCGCATCGCACAGGGAGCCCATGGCAATGATCATGCGGTCGGCATCAGGCGCACCGTAGTAGGTGAATGGGTGATATTCCCGGCCGGTCAGTTCCGATACTTTTTCCATGTATTCTTCTACGATGTCCGGCAGGGCCTGGTAGTAGCGGTTCTGTACTTCCTGCTGCTGGAAGTATATATCGCTGTTTTCCAGGGAACCTTTCAGCGTCGGATGGTCCGGGGACGAGCCGCGGTCGCGGAATTTCTTCAGGGCATCCTGGTCTACGAGTTTTGCCAGGTCGTCGTAATCCCAGGCTTCGATTTTCTGGATTTCATGGGATGTACGGAAGCCGTCGAAGAAGTTGAGGAACGGCACGCTGCCTTTGATAGCCGAAAGATGAGCAACAGCAGCCAGGTCCATGACTTCCTGTACGCTGGCTTCTGCGAGCATGGCAAAGCCGGTCTGACGGCAGGCCATGACATCGCGCTGGTCACCGAAGATAGACATGGTATTGGTGGCCAGAGCACGTGCTGCGACGTGGAAGACGCCCGGCAGGAGTTCGCCGGCAATCTTGTACATATTCGGAATCATAAGCAGCAGGCCCTGGGAAGCCGTATAAGTCGTGGTCAGGGCACCGGACACGAGAGACCCGTGTACAGCACCGGCAGCGCCGCCTTCGGCCTGCATTTCCTGGATTTTAACAACCTGGCCGAACATGTTCTTGACGCCCTGGGTTGCCCATTCATCCATTTTTTCTGCCATAGTCGAGCTCGGCGTAATCGGATAAATGGCTGCTACATCGGTAAATACATAGGACACATAGGCGGCAGCCGTGTTGCCGTCCATGGTCATCATTTTCTTACCCATCATAAAAACCCCCATTCTCAAATTACTAATAAATGTAGAACTTGGTTCAAGTATAGTATATCCACTGGGAAAGTTCAATATAAAGGTTTGTACCTTGCACAATAGATATCGCATTGCAACACATATGCATACTGGTTATATATACATATAGCTAATTTGTATAGTTAAACGTTTAAAATACCGGTATACTGGTATTTCTCGTGTAGGGATACATAAAAAATATACAAGCTCTTAAAAGCCAAAAAACGGTCACATTAAGCCAAACGTGCTTAATGTGACCGCTCATGTGTCGAGTTGGAGGTTTGTGTTTTCTATAGGATTTAAAATGTAAGCTCATCACCCATGCAGGTCTTCTGCGACATCGACAGACCCTGTCACTTTTTCTGGAAGGATAAACGACAAGGCAATGGCGACGCCGACCGGCACGATCCATCCCAGTCCACTCGTACCCAGGGGCAGATACGAAAGCATCTGGCCGGCCATTTCCAGATGGGCAAACTGATGGAGAATGTCAATGACGGCACAGACAGCCGCCGCTGCGACAGCCAGACGCATGCCAATACGGGAAAGGCTGACAAATTTATTGACGATAATCAGAAGGACGACCGTAATCGCCATAGGATACACAAACAGCAGGAGCGGCAATGTCACCTGAATAATCTGGTTCAGCCCCAGATTGGATGCTGCAAAGCTGAATAGTGTAATAATCGTGACATACGCCTTATAAGATAACCGGGGAAACTCGCTGGCAAAAAATTCTGACACAGCGGCAATGAGGCCGACCGACGTAGTAAAACAAGTAATGGCGACCATGACCGCCAGGAACCAGACGCCTACAGGGCCGAACACGCTGTAGGAAGCCTGGGTCAGCACATACGCCCCAAGGTTGACTGCCGGATTCTGATACACCGATTCCGGAATAGGAAAATGATTTCCCAGAAGCCCCAGCCCCAGATAAAGGGCCGCCATAAGGATAGCAACCGAAGCTCCTGCCGCCCACACACTGATATAATATTCACGCTGGGAGGAAAATCCCATCTGACGCAGTGTCTGCAGGGCAATGATACAAAAAGCAAAAGCAGCAATCGTATCGACTGTATTATACCCTTCTATAAAACCACTGCCAAAAGCAGAAATGGCATAATTTCCGGCCGGTGCGGTCAGTTCTGTCGTCGTAAAAGCAGAAAGGCCCAGCACAAAGAGCGCAACAATCATAACGGCAAAGAGAGGCGTCAGTATCTTGCCAATGCGGGAGAGAAGTTTTGATGGCGTAATAGAAAGCCACCAGGCCAGAGCAAAATACAATGCCGTATATACCGCCAGCTGCAGCGTGCCATCACCGGCCAGAGGCAGAATGCCCACAGAAAAAGAGGTAGCTGCCGTACGGGGAATAGCCATCAGTGGTCCGATAGCCAGATAAATGAGAGTCAGCAGCACCAGGGAAAACAATGGAGATATCTTTTTATTCATTTCCGCACGGAAACCGCCGGGGTTGAACGTCCCCATGATGAGGGACACGACGGGCATGCCGACACCGGAAATAATAAACCCGATAATTGCCGGCCAGAATAAAGGCCCGGCCTGAAATCCAAGGGACGGGGGGAATATCAGATTACCTGCCCCAAAGGTCATGCCAAAAATCAGCAGACCAATCTGCATACCTTTTTTTACCATTTTATAATAGCTCCTTCATGAATTTACCGAAAAACGTTACAAATTACGACACACTCAGTATATACCGTAAATTGTAAACAGGAAAATAGTCGATTTTTATCATAATCTATTTATAATTTCTATACTTTAAAATAAACCGGCTATTATTTGGCACATCAATAATGCCACGATGAAAAAAGGAGAAAACGGAAAAAATCAAAGAATTAAGACAATCGGTTATTTCCATTTTTCTCATGGTATTTTCTATATGTATTTTTTATATCCAATATGCGTTTTTATAATACATATTAGTATCCTGACACGAGACAATTCGCCTGTACGGGCAAATTTCCGATGCCGATTCTCTCTTCTGGCTCAGCCTCTCTTCCATAGCATCGACTGTTTGTCCGGAAAAATTCACATGCAGTCTGCAGAATCAGCAGGGCAAAACAGATGCTTTATGATATAATGGTTTGAAAAGACATGAGAAAGAAGTTGAATAGGATGAAAATAATTGACGCCCATTTCCATTTTGCTGATTTTCCCGGTTTTAATGAACTGGCCATCGCCGCCGGTCATGAAAACACGGCAGAACATCTGGAAAAAGAATACAAACGCCTGGGCATCATCTGCGGTATCGTCATGGGTAATAAAACGTTGTCATTAGAGGGACATCACTATCCGTCCTTTATGCGTTATTGCATCGGTCTGGACCGCTTTGCCATTGAAGAAGATCACGAAAGACAGTTATCGCTCGTTGAAGCACACCTGAAACGCTCCGACTGTGTCGGCCTTAAACTGTATCCGGGATATAACAACTTTTATGTCTATGATAAAAAAATGGACCCGTTTTTTGCACTGGCTGCCAAATACCATAAACCCGTCGCAATCCACACGGGCCTTACGGCGACAAATGACGCTCTTTTAAAATACAGTCATCCCTTTACACTGGACGAGGCGGCTGTCCGTCATCCCGATGTACAGCTCGTCATGTGCCACATCGGCAATCCGCTGCTGGAAAGTGCCATTGCCGTATTGGAAAAGAACCAGAACGTCGCCGTCGATCTTTCCGGCCTTCTGGAAGGACGAATCGGCGATATGGACCGTTTCCTGAAGGAAAATCACTGGTACATCGATACGCTCAAAGGCTGGCTCGTCTATCTTCATGCCTGGGACCGCGTACTTTTCGGTACAGACTGGCCCCTGCCCAACCTGGATGAATACATCACCCTTACCAAAGCCATCGTACCGGAACCGTACTGGGAAAACGTATTCTGGAAAAATGCCGCCCGTATCTATCATCTCGAACAATTCATCGACTGAGAACCACCTGTTGTACTCACCCCATAAAAAAGGGCATAGCATGACGGTTTCTGCCATCACGCTATGTCCTTTCGTATATCTATCCGTGTATCTGTTCGTTCTTATAAGCTCTTTGCAGCCTTTACGATATCGTCAGCGGTAAGACCATATTTCTTGAGCAGGTCTGCGGGAGATCCCGATTCGCCAAACGTATCCTGGATGCCGACAAAGGCTTGTTTTGTCGGGCAGTTTCTGGCCAGAGTTTCTGCAACGGCCGAACCGAGACCACCCATGACGGTCGCTTCTTCTGCCGTAACGACTTTGCCTGTCTTCCTGGCTACATCAATGATAAGCTGTTCATCGAGCGGTTTAATCGTATGGATATTGACAACTGTCGCCTGGATGCCTTCCTTAGCCAATGTTTCTGCCGCTTCCAGCGCCTTGCCAACCATGATGCCCGTTGCAATGATGGCTACATCGCTGCCATCGCGCAGGACTTCACCTTTTCCCCACTGGAATTTGTAATCATCACCGTGGATGTCATCGACGGCAGCACGGCCGAGGCGGATATATACAGGACCGACGTATTCTACAGCGGCTTTGACTGCTTCTTCCGCTTCTTTGGCATCGGCCGGATTGATGACCGTCATGTTCGGCAGCGTCCGCATGAGGGAAATATCCTCTATGGCCTGATGGGTACCGCCATCTTCCCCGACAGTAAGACCGGCATGGGTAGCACAGATTTTGACGTTCAGATTCGGGTAGCAGATGGAATTGCGGATGATTTCAAATGCCCGGCCCGTAGCAAATACTGCAAAGGTACTGGCAATAGGAATCCGGCCGGCGGCAGCAAATCCAGCAGCCGTCCCCATCAGATCCTGTTCGGAAATCCCCATATCAAAATACCGTTCCGGAGCAACGGTCTTAAAATTATTCGATTTTGTCGCAGCGCCCAAATCGGCTTCCAGGACGACGACTTTCGGGTTTTTGTAGATTTCAGTCTTGAGAATATTGCCATATGCGGCACGAGTAGCTGTCCCCATTATGCTTCGCCTCCCAGTTCGTTTAATGCCTGCGCACACTGTTCCTGATTCGGAGCCTTACCGTGCCAGCCAACCTGATTTTCCATGAACGATACACCTTTGCCCTTAATGGTTTCGGCAATGATTGCCGTCGGACGGCCTTTCGTTTCTTTTGCCAGGGTAATAGCAGCCCGGATGGAATCATAGTCATGGCCGTCAATAGCGATGACATTCCAGCCGAATGCACGGAATTTGGCATCAATCGGATTGACATTCATGACTTCATCGTTGCTGCCATCGATCTGCAGCCCGTTGTGGTTGACGAAGAGTGTCAGATTGTCCAGCTTATACTGGGCCGAAGACATGGCGGCTTCCCAGATCATACCTTCCTGGATTTCCCCGTCGCCACACATGACATAGACGCGCCAGTCCGCCTGGTCCAGTTTGGCTGTCAGAGCCATGCCATTAGCTGCAGAAAGGCCCTGTCCCAAAGAACCGGTAGACATATCTACGCCGGGAGTATGTTTCATATCAGGATGTCCCTGGAGCATGGCGCCGCACTTGCGCAGATGCCACAGTTCTTCTTCCGGGAAATATCCCCGTTCTACCAGTGTCCCATATAAGGCAGGTGCACAATGGCCTTCTGAAAGGACAAACCGGTCCCGGTCTGCCATTTTCGGATTTTTAGGATCGATATGCATGACTTCGAAATAGAGGACCTGCAACATATCTGTAATAGAAAGAGATCCGCCGGGATGACCCGAGCCGGCTTCTGTCAGCATCTTGACGATGTTTTTGCGCACATGGCACGCATGCTGCGCCAGTTCTTCATTTTTCATATGAATTACTCTCCTATCGTAAATATAATAGTAGCTGTATATATTATTCTATCATCAAACGGCTATCAGGGCTAGTATAAATCATTGTTTTATCTATACTGTCCATCAATGGATTTCCAATATGACGCCGTCCTGGAAATCATCGGCTTCGGGAGCTTCATCTCCCCCAAGCATGATACAGCCCGGCCGGTCAGGCACATCCGAAGCTTTGAAACAAAGCGTGCAGTGTCCCAGTTCTTCCATAGTCTGATTGACGCTGTCCCCTACGGCGGTCACATCATATACTTTTTCTCCCAAAAGGACCGTATCGCCCGGCCCGATAGGTGCCAGCAGTTTTTGTGACTGGTGCAGGACGGCTATTTCTGCCAGTTCTGCCGGTACGGTTTCATCGAAAAGAATGATGAATGGCACATCTTCTTTTAAAAAGTGAAGCGCATCACTGCCGACACGCGTTATAACGCTGTGGTATTTCAAGTAAGTTCCTCCCTGGTATGAATATCTTAGTCCTGTAAAACAGACATTTCATTATAGCCCACTTCAGAATCTAATACAAGCCGATACTGGCTGCATAAGCAATCAGGACGGAAAGCGGGCCCGTAATGACCCGTGAATAAAGAACAGCCGGCACCCCCAGTTCAATCGTGTCGGGATCGGCTTCTCCCAGACTGAGGCCGACGGGCACAAAATCTGCCCCTACCTGGGCATCAATGGCAAACAATGCTGGCAGTGCATATTGCACGGGGATGTTGCCCAGTGCGATCTGAGCCCCGACGAGTGTCCCCACCACCTGGGCAATGACGGCACCGGGTCCAAGAATCGGGGAAATAAAAGGGATGGCACAGATAAAGGAAATGACCAGCATCCCCGGCAGGGTACCGGCAACGGGGGAAATCGTATTGGCAATGACCGTTCCGATTCCGCTGGCATTGATGATGCCCAGGATCATGCTGACAAAGGCCATGAACGGCAGGATATTTTTGATGACCACATCGATGGTTTCCCTGCCGGCAGCGTAAAATTTATTGACAATCTGACCGATGCTGATTCCGATACGGGTGATGATATTCCGCTTCTGACCTGCCCGGGCCGCATCAATTTTCCGCTTCAGATCTTCTCTCTTGTGGACGGCATCGACATCTTCCGTACGGAGCAGGGCCGCCTGAACCGACGATTCATCGGCATAATCCAGATTTGTTTCCTTGACATCCGATACATACAGTTCCGGTGTCATGAATCGTGCCAATGCTCCTGATTTTCCGACAGGAAGGACATTGATAGTCAGGATATTTTTGCGGGGATAGACACCGCATCTCGCCGTGCCACCGCAGTCGATGACGACGGCCAGTATTTCACTTTCCGGTATGGCATGGGAAAATCCATCTACGGCTTCGCCACCACACATATCGGCAATTTTGACAGCCAGAGGATGAATCCCTCCCCCGGTAATGCTGACGATTTTATGCTTTTCTTCTGTCGGTACCAGCGTCAGCGGGCCTCCCCAGCCGCCACTGCCACGACGTACAATGACTGGTTTATACATGATCTGCCTCCTGTGTTTTCCGTCGTCCATCGCGTGCTTTCAAATACAGGTATATCTTTTCCGTAATCAGGCCGCGTAAAAAGATGATGATAATCCCGACCAGAAAATAGCGCACGGCCAGTTCGCCCAATTCATAGCCCAGGGCCTGTACACCGGCGGCAATCCCCATATAGACAAACAGTTCACTGCCATTTGCGTGAGGAAACAGCCCTGTCACCGGATGAACAAAACTGACAGCCGCATCATAAAAGGCCGGTTTATACTTTTCTTCAACAAATTGCCCGAAGGTAAAACACATAGGACTGCCCATAAAGATAATAGCCAGGACCGGGACGACGGTATAACGGGTCAGCGTATATTTTGTCGCCTTTTTGGCCACGTGATAAAACCGTTCCTCCCCGATAATCTTGATTAATGAATTAACGGCCGTCATGAGGACGATGATCAACGGAATAATACCTGTGACAAAAGCCGTAAACGTGTCTCCGCCCGCCTTAAAAAGAGCCATAAATCCATTAGCTATAGCTGCTATCGTTTCCACTCACTGTTCCTCCTATTCATGTATGAATGCTGCTATTCCTCTGGCGCAGGATTCATCGGTAATCAGTACATTTATAAATCCGCCACGCAACGCTCCCAGTACGGCTTTTATCTTGCTCCTGCCGCCGGCAATGGCAATGCGCCGTGGTACGTGCTTCAAATCCTGCAGCTGCAGTCCGGCCACTCGTTCGTTATATGATACATACGGTGCCGTCTGTCCATCCTGGTCGAAATACTGCAGAGAAATATCCCCTACGGCACCAGCAGCAGAAAACGCTTCCAGTGTATGGATATCTACATAATTCAGGCGTACTGCCGTAGACCGGCTGCTATCCAGAGTGCCGATACCAAAAACGGCGGCTTCCAGGCGGTCGTATAAATCAAATACGGGACGCACGGCCCTTTCTTTGCGGAACCCGGCCAGAACTGCCGGATCAGTAAAGATAGCCGGCGAATAGAGCTGCAGCCGCTCCCCGCCAAAACGCCGTGCGAATTCACCCGTGAGAAAATTGGCATGGGTTTCACTCCCTTCGCCGATACCTCCCACCAGGGGAACAAAGGTACAATGGACCGGTTCCAAATTCCCGCACTCTGCTTTTATCGTCTGCAGCAGTGTCCATCCCATAGAAATCCCAACGTAATCGCCGTTGTGCAGCACCCGTGCCAGATAGGATAAAGCCGCACTTCCCAGGGCGCTGCAGCCAACTTCCGCTCCGCTCTGTGCTGGACTGTCACAAACCACGATGGCTTCTTTCAGGGAAAAAGCCTCTTCGAGCTGCCGTTCCAGTTGTCCATAGGCCGTAGCATCGGGATTGACTATTTCAATGCGTACAATGCCCAGTTCCCGTCCTGATTTCAGCATCCGCGATACCGATGGCCGGGATACGCCGAAGATGTCACAAATTTCCTGCTGACTCTTTTCCTGACGGTAATACAAATCACAACATTTATATATCAGACGTGGATCATCTACTAACTTTTTCATTTGTTCAATACCTTTCCAAATGTAAACGAAACAACTATATTATACGGATAAACGCCCGGTCTGTCCAGTCTTTTTTCTTCCCCTCTTGTCAGCAGTCGTCATGAAAGGTATAGTAAATAAAGAACAAGAATACTAATTTTTTTGTGAAAGGACACACCATGTTACCTTATACGCTTATGACTTGTGATATGGATGGCACCCTTCTCAGTGATGATGCCACCATCTGTACGCGCAATATCCAGACAATACGCCAGGCTATCGGAGCAGGGCTTCATTTCGTTCCCTGCACGGGCCGGGGCTTTGAATCGTTGAATCATATCCAGGAAACACTGGGCATTTACCAAAAACCGGGAGAATATGTCATTTCCTATAACGGGGCCCTCATTACGGAAAACAGTCATAATGACATTCTCTATGAAGACGGGCTTCCCTGGGATATTGCCAGCGCTCTTTACGACTTTGGCGTAGCTCACCATATCACCATGCATATCTACCCCTATGGCAAGGTATATTTGTATAATTACGTTCCCTTTGAACGGGCATTCCTCGAAGGGCGCATGCCCAACATAGAAACATTTGAACCATCCCTCGATTTTCTCAAAGGGCAGACAGTCTATAAAATCGTCTATATGGATCCGGATCTTCCGACACTCAACCGATACCGACAGCAGCTCGGCTCTCTCCTCGACGACGTAACAGTCAGCTACTCCAGTGACCGGTACATCGAATTCAACCATAAAAACGTCACGAAAGGAACGGCCCTGCGGAAACTGGCAGGACTGCTTCATATTCCCATCAGCCAGACGCTGGCTATTGGCGATAATATCAACGACACGGAAATGCTGAAAGCCGCGTCTTTCAGCGTCGGCGTCCACAATCTGAACGAAGCCATCCGGCCGTACTGCAACGTCGTCACAGAAGCTACCAATAACGAAGGTGCCGTCGCAGAAGCCATCGAACGATTTATTTTGAAACAATAGCAAAAACGGAGCTTACCATGAAAAAAGTACCATCATGGCAAGCTCCGTTTTTTGTTCGGATTTTCTATATACATTATCATTGCAGGTCAAGGATCATTTCCACTGTCTCCAGCTCCACAGAGGCTGAAGATACAGATAGACCGCAGCAGCCAGACTGGATACGGGAGCCGATACAGCTGCCAGTGGTACCGCTGCGGCTATGCACCAGGGAATGAGGGCTGCACTGACAATGACCGTATCTTCCAAAGCCAGCATCATGTCTTCCTTATCCTGTACCAGGTCCTGACAGATTTGCTCAGTCAGGATGACGGCCAGCGTCTGGGCGCAGGAAACCATACTGATAAAAAAGGACACAATCCAGATGCATCCAAAGGGATTGAGCCATTTTTTCAGCACCATCACACCGTGCCGGATTCCCAGGAGCAGTCCCGTACGTTCAAACAAACCGGCGTAGGTTGCCGACAGGCCAATAATGGCAATGGAAGGAAGCATCGACAATACGCCACCACCGTCGAGAAGCGCCGCCAGTGCCGGTTCGGGACAACGATATCCCGTAAGGAGCATAGGGAGGAGATCAGCCACCGCCATATGCTGGAGCGTCACGGTCAGGACAAAGGCGACGAAAATACTTAGTCCCATCGTTTTGCGCACATCCATCCGCAACAGGGAACACACAATAATCAGTATCGCCGGTATGAGCGTCAGCCAGTGCAGCTGGAACGATGAAGAAAATAAATGCCATACGTCCAGCCCCATCCCTGCACTGCTTCCGGAATGCCATCCTGCCAGTCCATAGATGACGCAGGACAGGACAAACGGTATTATAGCACGGCGTGCCATGAGCACGAGATTATGAAAGAAGTCCGTATGCGTCACGGCAGCTACCAAAAGGGCACTCGTCGAAAGGGGCGAACAGCGGTCGCCAAAAAAAGCCCCGCTCATGATGGCGCCCCCGGTCCATACCGGACTGGCTCCCAGGAAATTGGCTACAGACATACAGATGACCCCCATGGTAGCGGCCGTGCCAAATGCCGTCCCGGTGAGACAGGAAATACAGCAGTTCAGCACAAAGGTCATGACGAAGAACACTTCCGGCCGGATCATATTTCCTGCCAGCGATACAATCATGGGAATCGTGCCACCGGCCCGCCAGACCGTCGTCAGCATGCCAATCAGTACCATAACCATCAGAATGGTACTGACCGTTTTCAAGCCGCGTAAGGAATTTTGCCACAACTCTCCGGCAGGGATATGACGCCATAGGCCATAGGAAAAAAAGAATATATATCCTGCCGCCAGTGCCCAGACAACAGAAAAATGAAATATTACACAAAAAATCAGGGATACTACAAATAGTCCCAGTACCAGCCACGCCACGTAAAACACCTTCTTCAGTAAAATCCCCCACGTCTCATGAATCTGATTTTTCTGAATCGCGTCGCAGCTTATCCAGGACCTGGGCTTTTAAATCCTGCACAGCTTCTTTCAGCCACGTCTCACGCTGTGTTTCATCACCCAGACATTCCAGCGCTTTTGGAATGGCCTTGCCAAAAAGGATCTGTTCCGTCTGATAACTGCGGTACACGCCGAGCTTGCAGGCATTGGCAAAATGTTCGCAATTATGAAACAGCAGGTCATATTTTTTATTGCCAATACAGGCCCTGGCAAAGGCAATGGTTTCAGGGACCGGGCAAAGTTGTTCCTGTTCTTTCTCCGTATACTGCCGCACTTCAATGATGCCACCCTGACGAAACTCTTCCAGAGAAGTCGCCCTGATTTCCGTGTCCCACCAGTCAATGGGATTATAGTCATCATCTCCGGCAAAAGCGATGACTTCCTCATCGCTGACATAAATCCCGTGATGATAATACAATCCGCCCAGCCGGCGTACGCGTATATGATCTCCCTGCCGGGGAATCTGTATTTCCCAATGCTCCGGTGATCCATCATCGGTGAGCAGTGATACAATCGAATTCAAATCAATAGCCATAATGCCGTCTCCCTGCGTTTATGTTTTCTGGCATTATTCTACTATGATTTGTCCATTTTTCCAACTGTCTTTTTCACAGCTTCTGCCGGATCGGTAAGCCCGGGAACGGCCCGGCAGAAACGGCCCAGATATATATACTGGCCACCGTACCATAAGGGGAATACCGTTTCTGATACCGGCAGAACAGGTCTTTGGTGATGTTCCGGTGCCGGTATATCATGCGCAGGCCCCGTAATATGGCAAGGTCCCCATAGCTCAGCACATCGGTCCGCTCCAGGCAATGGATGAGCAGCATTTCCGCCGTCCATCGGCCAATACCCGGCAGGTGGCAAAGAGTCTGGCAAAATAGGTTATCCGGCATAGCTGATACGGCCTCTGCCTGGATCCGCCCTGACACGAATTCACGGGATATTCAGAGATAAGCAATTTCCCTTTCTCCATAGGGAAAGTACCTGTCAGCCATGCCTATTCTCCTTCTCCAGCTGCAGCAGATATTTTTTTGTTTCCAGCCCTGCCGCATAACCGGTCAGACTGCCATCAGCTCCGATGATACGGTGACACGGAATGAGAATCAGAATGGGATTACGGTGATTGGCCATTCCTACGGCCCGGCTTGCTTGAGGATTCCCTGTCATTTGGGCAATTTCGCCATAGGTCCGGGTCTGGCCATACGGAATCTGGCATAAGGCATTCCATACGCGCTGCTGGAAGGGAGTACCTGACGGCGCCAGCGGCACATCAAAAGAACGCTGGCGGCCAGCAAAATATTCCTGTAATTCTTCACGGCATTGCCGGATGAACCGATTCTCTACCGTCTTATCTTCCATTCCTGCCGGCCTTTCTTCTGCAGAAATCCGTTCTACAGCCGTAACAGCCGTATCCGAAGCGGTGATTTTCAGAATGCCTATGGGGGATGTCATATAACCATATATCTTATTTCCCTTGTTTTCCTGTATCATAGACGTATTCATAATTCCACCTCATTTCACATAAAATAGAATACACTTTATTTTATCGAAAAACGAAGCTGCTATCTTCTCAAAAATGGATTTCTAATTTACAATGACAATGTAAAAAACAGGTTGGCAAGGCCTGGCTATTTTATATAATAGAACCAGGAGGTGAATAAAACCATGAACGCAGAAGAAAAGTGGCAGGCGGTCTGCCGCTGTGACGTAAACTACGATGGAATATTCTGGTACGGTGTGAAAAGTACAGGTATTTTCTGTAACCCGTCCTGTAAATCCCGCCGCCCCAAAAAAGATAATATCGTTTATTTTGATTCTCCCCGGGAAGCCATAGATGCGGGCTACCGGGTCTGCAAACGGTGCCGTCCCGACCTGCAGTCCTATGACCCAAACCGGCTTTTGATCCGCCATATAAAAGAAATATTAGATCACAACGCCTGCAACCCGCAGAAACTGCAGGAAGTACTGAGACAGATTCCTATGACGTCCCATCATTTCAATCAGCTGTTCAAGGACCATTATGGTCAGACTCCCCATGCATACATCTTGAACAGGCGTCTGGAAAAAGCAGCCTCTATGCTGAAAACCAGCAGTCAATCGGTGTTGGATATCGCCATGGCTGCTGGTTTTGGTAGTATATCTTCGTTTTATGCGTCATTCCGACGGGTTTACGGCGTGTCACCGGCCCGGTACAGGGAACTAAATCTATAACGTATCGGGTGGCGCTGTTGGCACAGTTTTTTTATTTATGAAGACGATGATAAGAAGCATCAAAGTATTTCCCGGCCCGGATGTCATCGGTCATTCCCGGATAGGGAGCTTCTGAAATGACATCTTCATTATCCTGACCGGCTTTACCGATATAAGTAATTTTGGCAAATTCCGGGACCAGATACTTAGGATACGTTTCATACTTTTCCCGTGATTCTTCCATCAGGGGAATATGTTCATTCTGGAAGCAGACCGTGATATCCGGATGTTCCTGAACCCATTTCGGGAAAAAGATAGTGCCATGCATACGATATTCATCAGGCATGAAGTCAAGGGCTACGTCAGTACCTGTCGGTTCCGTCCAGGTTACTTTAAAGACTCCATCCGTCAGTTTTACAATGTTTGCTTCCTGATTTTTGACCCAGCGTCCTGCAACCATGCCTCCATGGATACGGTAATCGACCGTATGGTCATTCTTGGCATACCATTCGTATTCCCAGCCATTATCGTATGTATAGATAAAATGCGTCCCCAAGAAGTCTTCTAATTCTTTGAATTTCATAATCGCCCCTCCAAATCATGTAAATAATGACATATTTTTGACACACCTTATTGTACATTTCCTCTCTATATATGTCAATTATTACATGTTTTAAATTTCATGATTTTTATCAGAAAATATGCTATACTGATACAAAACACATAGGGAAGGAAGAGTTTCATGGCCCAAAAAAATATCTTAAAATACATCATCCTCGGCCTGCTAAATCACAAAGAACTGGCCGGTTACGACCTGAAAAAACTTTTTGAAGGCGAAGTAGGCGACTTTTGGTCTTCCAACCACAGTCAGATTTACCCGGAACTGCGGCGTATGGAAGAAAAGGGACTCATTACCAGCCACAGCGAAACGGTCGGCACGAAACTGGAAAAAAAATACTACCACATCACCCCGGCCGGGCAGGAAATCCTTTCCGCCTGGATGCATGAACCCCTGAGCAGCCTTGTCCCCAGCCGCGATGAATTCACGATGAAACTCTACCTCATCGATGATCCCCGGGACCCGCTTCTCGCCCAGCTTTTCCGGGAAGAAATTGCCCGTCATCAGAAAAAGTACGACTATCTGCGTTCCCGCTGGGAAGCCCTGTTCCGCACACAGGAAGACCGGCTAAAGCATTTCGGCCATTCCCTCATCCTGGAACAGGCTATCGAACGGGAAAGGCAGCGGCTGCAATGGCTTGTTGATACAAAAAGAAATATGATACAATAAAGTTAATATATTTAATATCTTATATTGTTTATAGACTCTTCTTGATCAATTATGTTGAAAGGTGGTTTGTTAGTGAAATTTCCAAAAAATAACTTACAACCAAGCATTGTCTTTCCCAGTATTTTGTTCATTGGAATTGTCGTCATAAGCTGTATCTTTTTCCCCATTCGGACAGATACAGTTTTAAGCAGCATAAAAGAATATATATTCAGTTCCTGCAGTTGGGTGTACATCCTTTGTGTCGCCTTTTTCTTTCTTTTCCTGGTCATCTTGTGCCTTGGAAAACTCGGTGATATCCGCTTGGGAAACGAAGATGAAGAACCGGAATTTTCTTTTTTTCCTGGTTATGCATGTTGTTTTCGGCCGGCATGGGCATTGGTTTGATGTTCTTCGGCGTAGCCGAACCGATTGTCCACTTATCAGCTCCTTTGCACGGGTCAGCCTCTCCCCTGGTACAAACGAAAGAAGCCATGCTGAACACTCTTTTTCACTGGGGTATCCATGCCTGGGCTATTTATGGTATCATCGGTCTTGCCCTGGCCTATTTTGGATTCCGATATCAGCTTCCCGTAACCCTGCGTTCCGGTTTTTATCCCCTTCTTAAAAATAAATTGAATGGTTTCTGGGGCAATTTGATTGATATCGTCGCCCTCTGTGCAACTATCTTTGGCCTGACGACGACGCTGGGCTTCGGAGCCATGCAGCTCAACGCTGGTCTGAGTGCTGTCGGCATTTTCTCAACACCATCTTTTTCCCACATTATTCTCTTGATTGTCATCGCCGTCGGTCTTGCCATCTTGTCAGCCATTTCTGGCGTAAGTAAGGGCATCCGCTACATGAGCCAGGGAAATCTGATTCTGGCCATCTCCCTTCTGTTATTCATTCTCGTCGCCGGCCCGACTGTATATATTTTATCTTCCTTTACGGAAAACGTGGGATACTATCTGACCCACATCATCGAATTATCTTTCCGTACATTTGCCTACGAAAGCACAAAAGAGGAATGGTTTACTAACTGGACCATCACCTATTGGGCATGGTGGATTTCCTGGGCACCATTCGTCGGTCTCTTTATCGCTAAGATTTCCAAAGGACGCACGATACGCGAATTTGTTGTCTGTGTTCTTTTAGTACCGACCCTTTTCAATATCTTCTAGATGACTGTATTTGGCAACGGGGCTATCTGGGTTGATGCACAAACCGGCGGCATACTGACCAATGCAGCCGCTGAAACAGAAAAACTCTTGTTCCTGTTTCTGGACCAATTCCCCTTCGCTCTGGTCACATCCCTGATTGCGTTACTGGTCATTGCCATTTTTTTCATCACTTCAGCCAATTCAGGAATCTTTGTCATCAACAGTATCGCCTCACAAGGAAAAAATACCTTTCCCAAATGGCAGACGGTCTTATGGGGCTCCTTGCTGGCACTACTATCCATCGGTCTGCTCTATTCCGGTGGCCTCCAGGCCTTACAGACGATGACCGTCATCATTGCCCTTCCTTTTGCCATCATCATGATCCTGATGGTTTTCTGTTTATTACGCGGTTTGATGATCGATAACGCCTATTTCAGCAGGAAATTGTCTGAAAGCACGGTTTATTGGGACGGCTCTCATTGGCAGGACTGTCTGAAAAAAATCATATCCGTAGGAACGCTGGATGATTTTCAACGTTTTCTGAACCAAACCGTAGATCCAGCTTTCAAAGAACTGCGCCAGGAATTCTTACGCAACGGCATTTCCGTCCAGATTCAGGTGTGTAATGATAGTCATCAGGCATATCGTGAGCTAGTTGTCGAAAGTGGGAGCCTCCGCAATTTTATATACGGTATCCGCTATCGGGCCAATGATGTGTCAGATACAGTCGTTGGCTCCCTGTCCTTCCCGACCATAACGGAAGAAGAAAATTACGAGCCTATTTGTTATTTTGCTGACGGACGCCGTGGATACAGCATTAAATATATGCAGAAAGATGAATTGATCACAGACGTTCTCCGTCAATATGAACGCTATGTCAAAATGTTGGCAACAGGCAAACACGACCTGTATTTGTCTGATAAAGTACATCTAGAACAAGGAGAAAAACGATGAACCGATGGAATAATCTAATCGATTTAAAAGGCGACTCGGCCTCGATAGAAATCATCAATCAGCGCATTCTGGCTGACGCAACCATAGAAGGCACAAACTTGGTTGTCTTAGTCATGGCCATCATGATTGCCTGTATCGGGCTGAACATGAATAGCGTTGCCGTCATCATCGGGGCCATGCTCATTTCCCCCCTGATGGGCGGTATCGTAGCAACAGGCTATGGCATGGCAACATACGACGTCCCCTTTATCCGCAAGTCCCTGATTAAATTATCTTTCCAGGTAGGCCTTGCCGTATTAACAGCCTCAATTTATTTTCTCATTTCACCTTTGACCACTCCTACAGATGAAATGCTGGCACGGACCACTCCCACTATTTGGGATGTTCTCGTAGCCTTATGCGGTGGAATTGCTGGTGCCGTCGGAAATACACGGAAAGAAAAAAGCAATGTCATCCCCGGCGTCGCCATTGCTACGGCACTGATGCCGCCTCTCTGCACGGCTGGATATGGTTTTGCTTCAGGAAACTATACATTTTTTCTAGGAGCCTTGTATCTATTTTTCATCAATGCCTTTTTCATTGCCTTGTCTTCGTTCTTGGTATTTAAGATTCTGAAAGTCCCGCCTCACGGCAATGTCGCTGAAGCTCATTTTCGCAAACAGCGTCTCATTTTAGTTATCCTCGGCCTATTAATTACGATTCCAAGCATCTATATGGCTCATCTAACGGTAAAAGATGCGCTCCAGGAAGTCCAGGTCAAATCTTTTATAGAAACAAACATGAATTTTGAAAAAACTAGTGTCGTTTCTTACACACTAAAAGATAAGACCTTGACAATTGATCTTGTCGGGACTGTCCTGACGGAAGAACAAATAGACCAGCTTAAATCGAACATAAATAACTATCCACGTCTTCAAGGCATATCTCTTTCTATTATCCAGGGAAACAGGAATCTGAACACTGAGGAAGTGCAGCGATTGATCAATTCACGTATAGAAAAACAGGGCAAAGCCGAAAAAGAAGCTTCGTACAAGATGCTGACCAGTAAATATTACCCAGCTTACGAACGTGCTGCAGCAGACCAGCAGGTCATCCAGATTCTAAACAGCCAGGCTCTTTTATTATTCCCGGAAATCCAGTCTGTCCGGGGTGGCACGCTAACAGCCTTGCATCGAGATAACGATACAAAAGACGGTACATTTGGCTACGACCGTTTCATGGCCGAAGTTATCGTCAGAACTCCCCTTAGTGCCGATGACGCGCTGCGTCTGCATGATTGGATCAAAGGTCAGGTAAACATGCCTGTCATTCTGAATGTCCAGACCAGCAATGCTCCCAGCGAATACTATGGCAACGGGATTCAATGGTAAAATCAAAACTACTTTAAGCAGCTGAAAAGTATACCGACCCCCAATTGTCAGACTAAAAATCTAACGATCAGGGGCCGGTTTTATTATTTAATTTTATTCTGGCTTGATAGCAGATGAATCTATCTTCAAATTTTCTGTAATCGCTTGAAAAAATCAGTACTCTAAAGAGCTATCTCTGAGATGTTCGCCAAAAAAGGTAAGGTCAAATATCGAGTCCGAACATACTTCCTGATCCAGTACCTGTAACAGGCCGATGTAGTCTTCTTTGATGTGGCGGTAGATGTCCTGAGCCGTTTCTTCATTACGTTGGATTATCGCCTCAATCGTGCGACAAGCCCCTACGTTTGGCATTTCGGGCAGTAGTGGGTGCCACGGCCGTTCAGTTTCGTGTATTCGATAGTCGTGCCGCAGACCGTACACGGCGTGCCTTCCCGGCCGTAGACGCGGAGGTTGTCCTGGTTCTGTCCTTCTTTGCCATTGCCACTGATAAAGTTGCGGATTGTCGTGCCACCGTGTTCCAAGCCTTCCCGGAGGACGGCGACGATGGCTTCATGAAGACGGACTGCTTCTTTTTTCGTGACTTTATCGCTATGACGCATGGGCCGGATGCCCGCCCGGAACAGTGCTTCATCTACGTAAATATTACCAAGTCCGGCTATCTTCGATTGATCCATGAGGACCGTTTTGACAGGCCGGCTGGTCTGTTTCAACAGGCCGTACAGGTATGCTTCTGTAAATTCGGTACTAATTGCGTCCGGCCCCAGGCTGTCATAGCCTTTGATACCCGTCGGCCCCTGGGAGGGAACGAGCCAGAGACAGCCGAGCGTACGGATATCCCGGTATAACAGCCATCCCTGGCTGAGAGTAAACGTGATATGGACAGCCTGGCCGGCATACTTACCGGGATGGTCTTCATAGAGCAGACTACCCGTCATGCGCATATGGGCCAGAAACGACCAGGGGCCGCTGCAGTGGATAAACAGATACTTTCCCTTACGACTCACACCTTCAATGGTCTGTCCTGTTAAAGCAGTGGCAAAGCGGTCCGCCGTCGTGTTCCGGATGAGACGTGGCAAATCCGTCTCTACCTGAGTAATCATCTGCCCTCTGATATGGTCATCGATGAAACCTCGTATCGTTTCTACTTCCGGCAATTCAGGCATATAGGTTCACCTACTTTGCTTCTTCCCAGTTAGAACCACTGTGGATATCGACTACGAGGGGAACAGACAGTTCGACGATGTTTTCCATCGTGTCTTTCAGCAGTCGTTCTACTTCTGCTTTTTCCGCCTCCGGCACTTCCAGAACCAGTTCGTCGTGAACCTGTACGAGGATTCGGCTTCTGAGGCCGCGCTGTTCCAATTCATCCTGTACGGCATTCATAGCCAGCTTGATAATGTCGGCGGCACTTCCCTGGATAGGCGTATTCATGGCCGTTCGTTCGGCAAAGGAACGGCGGGTGAAATTCTTGCTGTTGATTTCCGGCAATGCCCGGATGCGTCCGAACATGGTATGAGTCATACCGCTTTCCCGGGCTTCGGAGACCAATTTTTCCATATATCCATGAACACAGCTGTAGCGGGCAAAATAGGATTCAATATATTCTTTGGCCTGCTTGCGGGAGATGGAAATATTGCGGGCCAGGCCAAAGTCGCTGATTCCATAGATGATACCGAAGTTGACAGCTTTGGCATGGGACCGCTGTTCCGATGTCACGTCGTCGAGAGGAATGCCAAACACTTCCGATGCCGTCCGCCGGTGGATATCCTGTCCCTTTTTAAAACCGTCTATCATCGTCGGATCCTGTGACAAATGAGCCAGCAGGCGCAGTTCAATCTGCGAATAATCGCCAGAGACGATGTAGTCATATCCATCTCCCGGTATGAACAGGGACCGTATTTTCCGCCCCTGTTCCGTGCGGATGGGAATATTCTGGAGATTGGGATCGGAACTGCTAAGGCGTCCCGTCGCCGTGACCATCTGGTTAAAGGACGTATAAATCCGGCCTGTTTCCCGGGAAATAAGAGGTTCCAATCCTTCGAGATACGTAGAAATCAGCTTCTTTAACGCCCGGAATTGTAAAATCTTATCAATCATGGGATGCTTGTCCCGGAGTTCTTCCAGTACGGAAGAATCGGTTGAATATCCCGTCTTCGTCTTTTTAATGACCGGAAGCTGCAGCTTTTCGAACAGAATCTGCCCCAGTTGCTTGGGGGAATTGATATTAAACACTTCGCCCGCATCGTCATAAATAGACTGTTCCAGTTCATCAGCTTTCAGTGACAGTTCCCGTTCCATTTCCTGCAGGCGCGTTTCATCGACAGTAAAGCCATTCATTTCCATGACAGCCAGCGTATGGATGAGCGGTTCTTCGATGGATTGATATAACTCATCCAGCTTAAATTCTTCCAGAGACTGTTTTTCTTTTGGCCAGAGAGCATACACAAATGCAGCTCCTTCATCACAGCGCACCGTATCCGGTGCTTCCGGATTTTCAGCCAGCGGCACGGCAAACTTTTCCGATAAATAGGTCAGGCCATACGCAGTCCGCGTCGGATCAAGCAGATATGCCGCCAGAGTGACATCGGCCAGGGGAAGTTTTTTCCCCGTGGCAGCCCATACGGTTTTCGAAAGCCTCTTGCCATCCGATGTAATGACCAGGCCTGCTTTTGAAAGAGCAGCCAGCCATTTAGCAGCGTCTTCACCGGGAATCTGCAGGATGCCATCAGCTGTTGCCAGAGACAGGTAGGTCACATGAGGCACGGGAAGTGCCGCATCATACAGGGCTTCCACGGCTACAGTCATGCCGGAAAGCTTTTCCGGCTGCCATTGGGAAGAATCGAGATATGACAGCGTCACCGCGTCCGCCTTAGGAGCAATATGGGAAAACCGGTCAAACGAAGCAAACCGTTCCAGAAGATTCTTGAATCCGAGCTGACGGAACAGACTAGCCACATCTTCTTCCCTCGGCTGTGGTACAAAATCATCCAGGGAATAGGTCAATGGCACATCACAGCGGATGGTAGCCAACTGTTTGGAAAGAAACGCCGAGTCCTTATTCATGCTCAGCTTTTCTTTCAGCTTTTTGCCGCTTACATCGTCGATATGATCATAGACGCCTTCTACACTGTGAAACTGGGAAATCAGCTTTAATGCCGTTTTTTCTCCTACGCCGGGCACGCCGGGGATATTATCTGCCGTATCTCCCATAAGTGCCTTCATATCGATGACCTGAGCCGGCGTATAGCCATATTCTTCTTCCATGACCTGCGGCGTCACGGCCAGCATATTGGTGATCCCCTTTTTCGTCAGATGAACGGTCACACTGTCATCGACGAGCTGCAATGCGTCACGGTCTCCTGTGACGACGGCAATATCGAGATTCTCTTTTTCCAGTCCCCGTGCCAGTGTGCCGATGATGTCGTCCCCTTCATATCCTTCCTGTTCCAGGATACATATTCCAAGACACTGGAGCACTTCACGGATCAGGGCGAACTGTGGACGAAGTTCATCGGGTGCCGGTTTCCGCGTCCCTTTGTACTCGCTGTACAATTCATTGCGGAAAGTATGTTTATCCTTATCAAATGCTACGGCTACATATTTCGGGTCCAGTTGTTCATACAGCTTCAAAAGCATGTTCAAAAAGCCATAGACGGCATTTGTATAGTTCCCCTGACTGTCTGTCAGTACGGGAATCGCATAAAATGTACGGTATAGCAGGCTGTTTCCATCGATGATGGCAATTTTATCTTTCATACTAACCTCTATCCTCTGCGTAAGCGTCCCCTAACGGTGGCGCAGCAGCGTTTTTACAATCTGATACACTAAGATGATGACCGCACCTCCCAGCAGATACGGCAATGCCAGTATCAAGAAGCCCAGTGCGCTGATGATAATAGCCAGGACACAGAAAATGATAAAGCCGATGGCCAGCTTGATACGCAGGGGCAGGCCGTGAGTCATATAAATATGGACATTGGACTGACTTTCTTCCTGTTCCTTTTTTTCTTCATAGACAGTGCCGTCTTCGTTAATGGTCTGTCCTTTGAAATTATCACGTTCGTCATCAGACAAGACAGAAGCTCCGCGGTTTTCTACCTCTGCCTGGTGGCAGCGTTCGCAAAGTCCGTCCGGATAGACTGCTTCATTATCACAATAGCGGCATTTCATGGTATTCCTCCTCATCAGCGCCGTTCTTTCATGCGCCGTTCTATATCGCGTTTTGCTTCTTTTTCGGCCAGGGCCTGACGCTTATCATACAGTTTTTTACCACTGACCAGGGCCACTGTTACCTTTACCTTTCCCTTTTTGAAATACAGGTTCAGCGGAATCAGAGTATACCCCTTTTCTTTTGTCTTGCCAAACAATTTCAGTATTTCATACTTATGCATGAGAAGACGCCGTGTCCGCAGGGGATCATGATTAAACCGGTTCCCCTGTTCATACGGACTGATATGCATTCCCAGCAGGAGTAATTCCCCATGCTCAATGCGGCAGAAACTATCCTTCAGGTTTGCCTTTCCCTGACGCAGGGACTTAACTTCCGTCCCTGTCAGGGCAATACCGGCTTCGTACGTTTCATGTATAAAATAATCATGACGGGCCTTGCGGTTTTCCGCAATATATTTTACCCCGCTCGTTCCTTTTGCCAACGCGTGGTTCCTCTACTTTCTGCCCGTCTTGCGGCCTTTGCGGGCTTTCTTCTTCTTTGTCTTGCGGCCGCTCTTCTTTACTCTGCTGTTTTTCTTGTTTTTCTTTCCCTTTTTATCTTTCTTGCCCGGTTTATGACCGGCATCATTCATCCAGTCCCGTTTCGTCGTTTCCTTACTGCGATGATGTCTCTTTTCCATACTGGCCGCCATGCGCTGCTGCAAATCTTCCAGTGAATCGACCCGGCCCGGTACAAAATCGATTTCACACCGGTCGGTATTCACTTTTGCCAGAGTAACTTCTATGGAATCGCCCAGACGGTACACATGACCTCCGAGACGGCCGCGCATCGTATAGGACGCTTCATCGAATTCATAATCGTCATCAGTCAGCAGCGATATATGAATCAATCCTTCAATACCATTTTCCAGACCGACAAACAACCCGAATGACGTAATACCCGTTATGTGGGCATCGAAGGCTTCACCGACAAAAGGCACCATGTATTCTGCCTTTTTGAGGTCATCCGTCTCCCGTTCCGCTTCCACAGCGACCCGTTCCCGCGTACTGGCCTGGTCAGCGGCCTGTGTATGGAAAGACAGGGATAGACTGGCTTCTTTTTCTGTCAGCTTCCCTTCGCTCTGGAACTGGCGGATGAGGCGGTGCACCATCAGGTCCGGGTACCGCCGGATAGGTGACGTGAAATGAGTGTAACATTTCGAGGCCAGGCCGAAATGACCGGCATTGACCGTCGAATAACGCGCCTGCTGCATGGAGCGCAGGGCAATCGTCTGCACGACCGCTTCAGCATCGGTACCCTTCGATTTTTCGATGAGCTGCTGGAAATCGGCCGGTTTCACCTCATCGGCATCGGGTACAGGCAGGTCAAAACTGGAAAGGACGGTCCGCATCATTTCCAGCCGTTCCGGTTCCGGTATTTCATGGATACGGTACACACTGGGATTGCCACTGTCACGAAGATAGGACGCAACGGTTTCATTGGCAATCAGCATACTTTCTTCGACAATCTGTTCGGCAATGGAACGGTCCCGGCGTTCCAACCGCAGTGGTTTGCCATCGGGATCGAGTATGACTTTGTATTCCGGGAAATCAAAATCAATAGCCCCGCGGCGCAGGCGCATGGCTTTTAAAATATCTGATAATTCCCGAAGCTCCCGGAGCATCGGCATAAAAGGCCGCAGATCATCGGGAACGATGCCTTCAAGGAGTGCTTTTTTTACTTCGTGATAATTGCAGCGCCGTTTAACCTGGATGACAGCCGGACCGATGTCGGCATGGACGACCTGTCCCTGGGAATCGATTTCCATGACGCAGGTCATGGAATAGCGGTCCTGGCCGGCATTGAGACTGCAGATGCCATTGGAAAGTACGGTCGGCAGCATGGGAATGACCCGGTCTACGAGATAGACACTAGTACCGCGGTTGTACGCTTCCTGGTCTATCGCCGACTGGGGCCGGACATACCAGCTGACATCAGCAATATAGACGCCCAGACGGTAATTCCCGTTGGGAAGGCGGACGACATCGATGGCATCGTCGAGGTCCTTGGCATCTTCGCTATCTATGGTAATCAGATTCCGGTCCCGGTAATCCCGTCTATCCGCTGTCGGTACGACCGTCTGATTGATGGCTTCGGCTTCTTTCTTGACGGCTTCCGGAAAATCAAAAGGCAGTCCGTGCCGGGCCATAATGACCTTGATATCCAGGTCTTTATCTCCGTCATATCCCAGGACTTCCGCAATTTCACCTTCCGCTTTCCGGTTTTCTTCGGGCCAGCGGGTAATCCTGACCAGCACTCTGGCGCTGCTTCTCGCATTCAGAGTCTTATCCAGAGGGACATAAATGTCTTCCCGCAACCGTTCATCGTCGGGGATGACAAACCCACAGTTCTGCTGCCGGTCATAGGTCCCGACGACGGTCGTATTGGCCCGTTCGATAATGCGGATGATTTCCCCTTCCTGCCTGTGTCCACGGCTGCTCTGCAACAGCCGGACCTGCACTTTATCATTATTCATGGCCGTATGACGGTTCGATTCGGTGATGTAAACATCTTCTTTCAGGTCATTAGTGATGACGAACCCGAAATTTTTCGTATATCCTTTATAAATACCTGTAATTTCCGCACTTTTTTGTGCTGCCAGGTACCGCTCGCCAGCGATTCTCATAAGCACACCACTCCTTGCCAGTTCATCAAAAACCGTAAACAGCTGTGCCAGTTGTCCGCCTTTCAAATCCAGTTGCTCGGCACAATCTTCAACAGTGGCACCTTCTTCAGTCTTACTACATATATTTATTATATCATGAGCGAGTTGTTTATCCATTATCTTCTCCAGTAAAAAGGGAATGATGATACAAAATTTCTGTATTGAGTCATCGTGAAGGATCATCGTGTGTAGAAAAAAGAGGCTGCCCGGTAAGACAGCCTCTGTTACGTTTGAAGTTTAAAGCAAAGGAAAACCTGCGTGAGACACATCCGTCATCACGCCGCTTCTCCTGTATCCGGCTCAATATGTGTTCAGCAGTCTTCCCAGAACAAGGGTAAAAATCGTAAAGGCAACTGACAAGATAATCGTAAGCTTGGACAATAACGCATCCATACCACGGGCTCTGCTGCCAAATAAGTCTTCAGCACCACCGCCAAAGCCGGCACCCATCCCCTGTGTCTTACTTTTCTGAGCGACAACGACACCGATAATCAGCAATGCCAAAATGACTACTATAATTTCTAATGCGGTAATCACAATAATCCTCCTCACATAACACACTTAACGGTACTATTGTACACTCATTTCTCTTTTCTATCAATAGGTTCTTTCCCATTATTTTCTTTATCCCGCATTTCCAGATACCGTTCCAGTTTCCGTTTGACCCGTTGCAACGCATTATCAATGGATTTGACATGGCGGTGAAGCTCCTGGGACATTTCATTATACGACTTGCCTTCCAGATAGGCAATCAGCACCTGCCATTCCAGATCACTCAGGACTTCGTTCATTTTCAGTTCAATATCTGCAAAATTTTCCCGGCTGATAATGAGTTCTTCCGGATCTGAAACGGGAGCTGCCGAAACGACATCCATCAGTGTCCGTTCCGACTCATCTGTGTAAATCGGTTTATTCAGGGATACATACGAATTGAGGGGAATATGTTTCTGCCGCGTCGCCGTCTTGATAGCTGTTATAATCTGCCTTGTCACGCAGAGGTCGGCAAAGGCCCGGAACGACGCCTGTTTATCGCCGCGGAAATCGCGGGTTGCCTTATACAGGCCAATCATGCCTTCCTGAATAATATCTTCTTTATCTGCTCCGATGAGGAAATACGAGCGTGCCTTGGCTTTTACAAAATTTCTGTACTTGTGGACAATATAATTGGTCGCTCCGGCATCATGCTCTTCCTGTGCCATGCGGACAATTTCTTCATCAGTCAGATCTTTGAATCTGTCCATTTTTTTCATCATCGCTTGTTTCATTGACCGCATGTACCTGCTTTCTTATTTTGATCTGCGGATTTTCTCCAGTTTTTCGAGGACATCACCGTTCTTTACATGATATACGACTTCGTTGCGGCTGCTGCCCTCTGTGAGAACATTCGTATGCTCATATTGCTTCATTTCCTGCCGGCTGCGCTGTACATCTTCTGCCAGTTCCCGCGCAGTCACGCGGTAAGCGCCAGTGCCAAGGATCTGGTTCTGTTCCGGACCATCGGACGTCGCAACGTAAATACTGCGTCGTTCATTCCGGTGTTCATAGACCAGTTTTTCAATACGGCTGTCCGCCGTTTCTTCCTTGTCCGTAAAAATGATCTCGCAATCGCGGCCCAGTTTCATGCTCTTTTCTGTCTCTTCCGTATACATGGCATCAAAGACAAGTACCAGCATATATCCCTTGGATTTGCCATAACTGGCCAGTATGTCGATCAGTTTTTCCCTGGCATGTTCCAGCGATTCCCGGGCCAGGGGCTGTAAAGATGGCCAGGCAAAAATAATGTTATATCCATCTACTACCAATAAATCTTTCACGGCTGTGTCACCGCCTGCCGCTGCCGCACGGCTTCGTATATGAGCAAAGCCGCCGCTACAGACGCATTGAGAGAGTTGACGTGACCGAACATGGGAATCTGTACCAGCACATCACACGTTTCTTTGACCAGCCGTGACATACCTCTGCCTTCACTGCCGATGACCAGTACAATGGGCTCTGTCAAAGAGCTGTGAAAATAATCCACCGTGCCATCCATATCGGCACCGATAACCCAGAAGCCCCGCTTTTTCAGCTTCTTCAGGAGCTGCGTGCTGTTTCCTACCGGTACGACAGGCATGTATTCGATAGCGCCGGCACTCGTTTTTCCCACCGTTTCATTCAGGGGAGCACTGCGCCGCTTCGGTACCAGGACGGCATGGACACCAGCACATTCGGCAGTCCGGATGATAGCCCCCAGATTATGGACATCTTCGATGCCATCGAGTAGCACCAGAAAGGGAACTTCTTCTTTCGCTTCAACATCGGCCAGTACATCGGTCAGATCAGCAAAGTCAATGGCCGCTGCCATAGCTACGACGCCCTGATGGCGTTCATCCGGAGCCAGGCGGTGCAATACTTTCGGAGGAACGTTTTCGATGAGAATCCCCCGTTCACCAGCCAGCTCCCGGATGCGTTCCAGAGCCGGTGCCTGATTGCCTGCCGCCAGATAGATTTTTGAAATAGACCGGCCTGCCCGCAGCGCCTCTGTCACGCTGTTGCGGCCGATAATCATACTTTCCTTACTCATAGTATCTCCTCATCAGGGATGTGCCATACGGCAATACTCCTGTGTATGTGTATAGATCTGTTCCATGACGGCCTGCAGCCGTTCCTTCTGGTCAGACAGGACCAGGAACCCGACGAGTGCTTCCAAGGCCGTGCTGTCATGATATTCCGCAACGGAAGCACTTTTCGGTGTCTGGGAATAGGCATTACGTGCCCGCTGACAGACGGCCTGCTCCTCTTCATTCAGGTTTTCTTTTATCTGACGGTATATGATGGCCTGCACTTTGGCTGACACGAACTCGGCTGCCAGTGTATGCAGTACCTGCACGTTGGGTATCCCCGTCCCGACGAGATGACGACGCATATATAACGCATAGTAGGCATCACCAACAAAAGCCAGGGAAATGGGGTCCAGCTGCGCCGGTTCTGCTTCGGGGACATCCAGACGGACTCCCGAAGCAAAAGCGGCGTAAGATTTCTTTTTTAATGCCTGCAGTTGTCTGAATTTCACTTTTTCCAGCGCGCTCCCTGAGGAGAATCTTCTACGGTAATACCCAGAGCCGCCAGCTTATCGCGGATAGCATCGGCCAGAGCATACTGTTTCTGGGCCCGGCATTCCTGACGGACTTCCAGGATGAGGTCCATGAGGTCGTTGTAGTCCTTATTGCTGGCTTCGCCTTTATTGCCATTCCAGCGGTCTTCCAAAATACCGAGGATGTCGGTCATAGTCTTAAAAATCCGTTTGACTTCAGAAACGACGGACGAATCGACAGGAACGTTCTTATTGAGGACCGCATCTTTATAAATATTGACTTTGCGGGCCAGTTCAAACATGGCTGCGCTGGCAAGAGCGGTGTTGAAATCGTCACACATAGCTTCTTCAAAGTCTTCTTCAATCTTTTTCGCATCGGCCAGAAGCTGGGCTGATGTATCCGATTTAGCACCGGCGGGCATAGCCAGCAATTCCAGAACATTGTCAATCGATGTGCCCAGGCGTTCCAGGCTGCGGGTCATTTCTTCCAGCCGTTCGTCACTGAAATCGAGCGGGCTGCGGTAATGGTTGGAGATGAGGAAATACCGCAGGGCATCGGGGCTGTAATGTTCCAGTACGTCTTTGACGAGGAAGAAATTATTCAGAGATTTGCTCATCTTTTCAGAATTTATGGTAATGAACCCGTTGTGCAGCCAGTACTTGACCATCGGTTTTTTGCCTGTATAGGCTTCAGACTGGGCGATTTCATTTTCATGATGGGGGAAGATCAAATCGCTTCCGCCGCCGTGGAAATCAAAGGTATCGCCAAGATATTTGTTGCTCATGGCCGAGCATTCGATATGCCAGCCCGGACGTCCCGGTCCCCACGGGCTGTCCCACGAAGGTTCACCCGGCTTTGCTCCCTTCCAGAGAGCAAAATCCATAGGATTATGTTTGCGGTCATCGACTTCAATACGGGCGCCAGCCATCATGTCGTCGAGGCTGCGGCCGCTCAATTTGCCATAATCGGCAAATTTTTCTACGCTGTAATATACATCGTGGTCAATGACATAGGCATATCCTTTATCGATCAGGGTCTGTACCATATGGATGATTTCCGGCATGTGTTCCGAAACCCGGGGATATTTATCAGCCCGGCGGATATGCAGGGCATCCATGACTTCAAAATAAGAAGCGATATACCGGTTGGAAATAGTATCCCATGTAACGCCTTCCCCATTGGCGGCGTTAATGATTTTATCATCGACATCGGTAAAGTTCTGGATGTGTGTGACTTCATAGCCCAGATGTTCCAGATAGCGTTTGATGACATCCCATGTAACGAACGGACGGGCATTGCCCATATGAGAATGATTGTACGGCGTAATCCCGCAGACGTACATCTTGACCTGTCCCGGCGTTACTGGCACAAACGTTTCTTTACGACGTGTGAGTGTATTGTAAACTTTTAATTCTCTCATAATAAACCTCCTTCAGGTAAATAAAAAGACCGCCGTCCCCTGACAGAGACGGTGGCCCGTGGTTCCACTCTGCTTTATGGCAAACACCATAATCTCGACTACAGGTAACGGCTGTCTCCGGACCGGAATACTGTCATTTCATCCGGCCTGCTCCCAAAGGCAACTCTGCAATTTCATCTGCTGGCCCGGCTCTCAGCAGCTGCCGGACTTCTCTGTAGCGTTCCCTTGCAGATCATTTTGATCATCGCATTTCTAAATTGATATTAATTATTAAATATACTGTATTGTATATTACATGATACTCAATATTTTCTATTCTGTCAAGAACATTTTATGTATCGGTCATATCCGGGCGGTCCCATGTATCGACGGGCGTCTCCTCTTCATCTTCCTCCTCGCCTGCCAGCATTTCATCCATCTGAAAAGCCAGCTGGCAGAAATAAGGATAGTACGGCGAAGTACGGCCTGCTTCCAGTCCCCGGTATGTTTCCCGGCAGGGATATTCTTCCAGGAGCCGTTCATACGGTGGCAGAGGAATGCCGAATACGGGGGAAAATTCCCGGTCCTCTACGTCATCGAGAATGCTGGTTCCGGCCACACGGAACGTATATATGTCATTCAGATTTGTACAATGAATATACGTATACCTCCCGTTTCCCTCGGAAAGTTCTATTTCTCCATCCAGCACCAGACGGCCGGCAATCATGCGGGCCGCCCGGTTGCGGCTGAGTACTTCCCACCGGGAAGAAGGCGTCTTGTCAGACGTATCCATTAACGTTCACCATCCCGGCATTCAGTCAGCTATGAGGCCGCTGGCATTGAGCCGGCTGATGACTTTGTCCCGTCCCATGAGGGCGACGATGACGTTCAGGTCCGGCCCGTGCATGACGCCTGTAACAGCTACGCGGATAGGCATATAGACGAATTTACCCTTTACTTTCAGGCCTTTCTGGATTTTTTTGAACAGGGGCTGTACCGTTTCCGCCGTCACTTCGTCGAGAGCTGCCAGTTCATCGCGGAACATTTTGAGAACAGCCGGAGCCGTTTCTTCTTTGAGGACAGCAGCTGTTTCTTCATTTTCCGGCTGGTAGTCTTCCGTAAAGAACACTTTGGCCGCATCGACAATCTGGGCGCCGTGCTGGACGTGTTCGCGCATAGCAGAACACATTTGTTTCAGCCAGGCCCGTTCATCATGGGAAGGCTGATCTGATGCATAACCTGCTTTCTGCAAATGAGGCAGGCAGATTTCCAGCAGCTGGTCTTCATCCAGTTCTTTCATGTAATGGAAATTAATCCAGTTCAATTTTTCAATATCGAAGACAGCGGGATTCTTCGCTACCCGGTCCAGGCTGAACTGCTGGCAGAGTTCTTCCATGGAGAAAATTTCCTGATCGCTGTCAGGCGTCCATCCCAGCAGAGCCAGGAAATTGTCAATAGCCTGGGGCAGGTATCCCAGGTCGCGATACTGCTGGACGCTGGTTGCGCCGTGGCGTTTGCTCATTTTCTTCTTATCTTTGCCCAGGATAAGCGATACATGGGCAAAGGTCGGTACGGGAAAGCCCAGTGCTTTATAGAGGACGAGCTGGCGCGGTGTATTGGACAGATGTTCTTCCGCACGGATGACATGGGTAATATGCATGAGAGCATCATCCATGACGACACAATAATTATATACAGGAATTCCGTCTGATTTGACAATGACAAAATCGCCTACTTTATTGGAGTCAAAAGCGACATGTCCCCGTACGAGATCGTCGAATTCGAGAGTTTCATTCTTCGGGGTCTTGACGCGGATGACATAGGGCCGGCCTTCTTTCAGGTACTGCTGTACCTGTTCCGGCGACAGATGGGAACACTTTCCGGAATAAACCGGTGTTTCTCCCTTTGCCAGCTGTGCTTCTTTTTCGGCTTCCAGTTCTTCGGGTGTACAGAAGCAATAATACGCTTTGCCTTCTGCCAGTAATTTATCTGTATATTTCTTGTAGATATCCAGGCGTTCCATCTGACGGTACGGCCCGTCCGGGCCACCTACGTCAATACCTTCATCCCAGTTGATACCCAGCCAGCGCAGTGCTTCCTTGATATTTTCTTCCGATTCACGGGTAGAACGCTTCTGGTCCGTATCTTCAATGCGGACGACAAAGGTACCACCGGTATGTTTGGCTTCCAGGTAATTGAAAAGAGCCGAGCGGGCACCGCCAATATGGAACGGGCCAGTCGGGCTGGGTGCAAAACGTACGCGTACTGTATTAGACATAACAAACTCCTCCTACTATCTATTACTATTAATTTCTGTATTTAATAACCATGGCAGCGGCCTGGGCGGCCATGCCTTCCTGCCGGCCTACAAAACCCAGGTGTTCTGTCGTAGTCGCTTTGACACAGACGGCAGACGGATCAATCTGCAGGGCATCTGCCAGATTGGCTGTCATCTGAGCCACATATGGCTTGATTTTCGGCTGCTGGGCCAGGAGCGTCACATCGACGTTAATGACGCGGCAGCTGTTCTCTATCAGTATCTGCCGTACTTTACGCAGTAAAATAAGGCTGGAAATATTCTTAAATGCCGCATCCGTATCGGGAAAATACGTACCGATGTCTTTCAGCCCTGCCGCTCCCAGGAGCGCATCCATGACGGCATGGACGAGTACATCCGCATCAGAATGGCCATCCAGTCCTTTTTCATAGGGAATCTCCACGCCGCCCAGAATCAGTTTCCTTCCTGATACGAGCGGATGGACATCATAGCCGCTGCCGACACGGTGCTCTGACGGTCCGGTCATATAAAATTCAAGGACCGGCACATCGTCCATCGTAGTCACTTTATGATTCCGTTCATCCCCCTGGAGAATAACAACCTTTTCCCCCATTGCCTCTGCCAGTGAGGCATCGTCTGTCCCCGTCAGGTGATGCTCTTTGGCGTACCGGTGGGCTTCCAGCAGTGTCTGGCGCCGGAAGATCTGAGGCGTTTGTACAGCAATCAGGCGGCTCCGGTCCAGTGTGCGGACACGCTGCAGCCCCCAGGCTCCAGCTTCTTCCCGTTCCTTGACCGTATCTTTGACAGGAATAGCATATACAGCTACATTTGCTTTTTCCATAACCGGCACGGCATTATCAAACCACTCCGGACCGGCCATGGGGCGTGACCCATCGTGGACCATAATGATATCGGCTGACTCATCTGCTGCCACGAGGCCATTATAAACAGAATCTTCCCGTTCCGCTCCTCCCAGAGCAAAACGGACCGGTACAGACGGATGCAGGCCGGCAACCATATCTTCTATATCCCTCCGGTCCCGTTCCGCTACTACAATGACGACTTCACTGACACAGGCTGCAGCAAAAACGTGCTGCAGCGTATGAGTCAGTACAGGTTTTCCACACAAAGGAAAAAACAGCTTATTGCGCTCATAGCCAAAACGCCGGCCTGAACCGGCCGCTACTATGATGACAGATACTTTCAAACCTTTCACCTACTCGTGTTCGACTTTTACAAATATCATACGCCCTGCCGAAGTCTGCAAAACAGAAGTAACTACGACGGGGACGGTAGAACCAATATATTTCTGGCCATTTTCGACGACAATCATAGTACCATCGTCGAGGTACCCTACACCCTGATTATTTTCTTTACCGGCCTTGACAACCAGTACTTCCATATGCTCTCCCGGAATCCGGGCCGGCTTCAGTGCATTGGCCAGATCATTGATATTCAGGACAACGACACCCTGCAGCGCCGCTACCTTATTCAGATTATAGTCATTAGTCACGACTTTGGCGTTGATTTTCCGGCCCAGCCGGACCAGTTTGGAATCAACGCCCTGCACATCATCAAAATCATCATTGATGATACGGACTTCTACATAGTTGTCTTCCTGCATCTGCTTCAGTATATCCAACCCACGGCGCCCTTTGTTTCTCTTCAGGACATCAGAGGAATCGGCAATAAGCTGCAGTTCCTCCAGGACGAAAACAGGCACCAGAAGAGGCCCTTCGAGGAAACCGGTACTGCATATTTCCGCAATCCGCCCGTCGATGATAGAACTTGTATCCAGGAGTTTCCCTGAAAATTCTTCTTTTTTCCGTTCTTTTTCCCTATTTTTGGGCAAGCGGAAAATACCGGCCCAGCTGACGATTTCTGTCTTCTTGCGTACAGCTATACTCATGCCGGCATACCCGAAAATAATGCTGAATACAATTGGCCCATACGCTCCGATAATCGGCAATTTGGAAAACGCCAGTCCTATTAAATTAGCAATAATGAGTCCAAAAAGCAATCCCAGCGTTCCAATAAGCAGATCCTGCGTAGAAAAGTCACTCAGGCCCGTTTCCATGCGCTGAATAACCTTCCATATCAGCCGCAGCACGAGCGGTGACAAGATATATCCCAGAACGACACCCAGAAGGGCTCCCACGATATAGGTAATCATAGTCATCAGTGTCGTACCAAAAATACCAATCCGGGAAAAACGACCCTCGATTTCTGCACTGAAAAAAGGCGTCGTCACCAGCTGGTCTGCCAACATGACAAAGATGACGGCCATGATCAGCATAACCGCACCTTTCATGATATTATCAGCAATTTTACGGCCATTGAGTTTCTTGCGTTCCGGTTTTCTTTTTTCTTTATTTTCTGTCGTATGTACATCAGCCATAGTATGTCACCCCCTTCTCATATTAATCAACATTTTCATTCATTATACCTGTAAAAAGCATCTTTTTACAATTTCTTATCATACCATATTTTTTGATAAGACTCCACAAAAAAGAACACGTCAGGGAAAAAACACGAGCAGCTCTGCCTTTCTATACAGCAAAACTGCTCGTTTTTCTCTATTCAGCGATGGCACCCGCCATAGTAACCACCGTTACCGTGATGTCCATAGCCATTGCCGTGATGTCCGTACCCATTACCGTCCCCGTAGCAGGGGCCTGTCATTTCGACGGCACCATTTTCATTGACTACGTAGCCACGGTGCTGGATAACCGGTTCCATATGGCCATCTGCCATAACACGGCGTCCCTGATAATAGGTAACGGGGCTGTTGCAGTCATATACAGTAGATCTTCCTGCCGGACCAGCAGTACTGTTATGATAATATGCCAGAGCACTTCCGCCACATAAAAGGGCCACTGCCGTACATAATACGGCCAGCCTTTTCACTCGTTTCTGCATAATTGTCCAACCTCCCTTGTACTTTCTTTTTAAATTTTATATTCTACTACCAGTATACCATACCAGCCGGTGAAAAAAATAAATTTTATTTAAATTGTCAAAAAATCAGGAAGAAAAAGCAGCCGTTATGGCATCTCTGATAGACACCACAGGAATGATCCGGCAATCGGGAAAGTCATCCCGTTTCAGCTCTGACATATTCCCCCGGGGAACGATGAACCGGGTAAATCCCATTTTGGCGGCTTCCTTCAACCGGCGGTCAGCCTGAGGGACACGCCGTATATCTCCAGTCAGTCCCACTTCGCCCATGACTACCGTATGCTCATCCATAGGAATATCCTTAAAGCTGGAAACGACGGCCAGAATAACCGGAAGATCGGCAGCTGTCCCGGTGAGCCGCAACCCGCCTACGACATTGATATAGACATCCTGTGTTCCCAGATTCAGGCCGATTCGTTTTTCCAGGACGGCCAGCAAAATAATCAGACGGTTGTAATCCATTCCGGAAGCAGTCCGCCGTGGTACGGCAAATACGGAATGCGATGTCAGCGCCTGTATTTCTCCCAGCATAGGCCGCTGGCCGTCCATAACGGCCGCGATAACCGAACCGGCCTGATGAGCCGATCGTTCAGCCAGGAGCAGATGGGACGGATTGGCCAGTTCCGAAAGGCCCTCTTCGGTCATGGTAAACATGCCGGATTCATTCGTCGAGCCAAAACGGTTCTTTATCCCCCTGAGGATGCGGAACTGATACTGCCGGTCACCTTCAAAATACAACACGACATCCACCATATGTTCCATCATGCGCGGGCCGGCAATGGCCCCTTCTTTGGTCACATGGCCGATGACCACAACGGGTATGTTGGTCGTCTTGGCAAAAGTCATGAGCCGTGCCGTACCTTCCCGTATCTGCCCCATGCTCCCCGGTGTACCGTCTGCATCCTGGCAGTACATCGTCTGGATGGAATCGACGATGAGCAGCCGTGGTTTCCGCCGTTCAGCCTCATGCAATACAGCATCCAGTGATGTGTCCGCCTGTATGAACAGGTCCGGAGCCACAATTCCCAGTCTTTCGGCCCGCAGCTTAATCTGTCCCTGTGATTCTTCACCGGAACCGTACAGGACGGCACCTTGTTTTTTACAGACCGCTGCCGCCATCTGCAGCACCAGCGTCGATTTGCCGATACCCGGATCCCCACTGAGCAGAATCAGGGCGCCGGGCACCAATCCGCCTCCCAGCACGCGGTCCAGTTCGCCAATTCCCGTTTCCAGACGGGACATGTCTTCCATGGTAATGTCCGTCAGGGCAGCCGGACGGGTTTCCGTCCCCGTCCGCTGCATGCTGCCAGCTTTACGGGGAGCCTCCGGCTGCAATGTTTCTTCTGTCATTGTGTTCCATTCCCCGCACTGGGGGCAGCGTCCGAGCCAGCGGCTGGAAACGCTGCCGCAATTAGCGCATACATAGCGCGTCTTTACTTTAGCCATGAATCTGCTCCTCTTCTGAAAGAAGTCCCCGTCCCGGAACCGCTGGCTTCTCTCATCATTCTGTCGTAAATAGTAACTCTTTCTTATCCGGGCTGTCTACATGGAGATGGTTCCCCTTTTTCAGGCTGCCACCGAGCATCATTTCCGAAATAGGATCTTCCACCAGTTTCTGGATAGCCCGCTTCAGCGGACGGGCGCCATAAGCGAAATCGGTTCCTTCCCGGACCAATACATCGTCGGCATTTTCTGTCCAGTCCATAGCAATGCCTTTTTCGTCGAGCCGTTTCGTCAGATCTTTCAGCATAAGAGAGACGATGCGGCGCAAATCATCCCGCTGCAGCGGCTTAAATACGATGATTTCATCAATCCGGTTCAAAAATTCCGGACGGAAGAACCGCCGGACGTCATCCATGATTTCTTTTTTCGCCGTTTTGAAAGCCTGTTCCCGGTTTTCTTCCTGACTGCCCGTCGAAAATCCCATGACCGGGGCATCGGGTTTCAAATGAGAGGCTCCCAGATTACTGGTCATGATGATGACCGTATTGCGGAAATCAACCGTACGTCCCTTGGAATCAGTCAGGCGTCCGTCATCGAGGACCTGCAGGAGCAGATTGAAGAAATCAGACGAAGCCTTTTCTACTTCATCAAATAATACGACACTGTACGGTTTTTCCCGTACGGCATCGGTCAGCTGGCCGCCTTCTTCATACCCCACATAACCGGGAGGTGCCCCTACCAGGCGGGATACGCTGTATTTTTCCATGTATTCGCTCATGTCGATGCGAATCATTGATTCTTCACTGCCAAAGAGCTGCCGGGCCAGTGTCCGGGCCAGTTCGGTCTTGCCGACGCCACTGGGGCCGAGGAACAGGAACGAACCAATTGGGCGGTTTGCATCCTTCAGGCCCGCCCGTGCCCGGCGTATTGCCTTGGAAACAGCCGTCACGGCCTCATCCTGACTGATGACCCTCTTATGTAATTCTTCTTCCAGATGGAGCAGACGGTGCGATTCCGTTTCCGTCAACTGCCGTACGGGAATTCCCGTCCACTGGGACACGACATCGGCAATATCATCTTCTGTCACGACCAGCCGGGCATCATCGTGCTGTTTCCGTTCTTTTTGCATCGTTTCCAGCTGCCGTGATAACTCCTTTCCTTCATCACGCAGGGACGCACAGCGTTCAAAGTCCTCACTGGCCAGAGCCGCCTCTTTTTCCTTGCGGATATCGGCCAGTTTCTGTTCCAGGCTCTTGACTTCATCAGACGGAGAATATACTTTCATACGCACCCGTGATGCCGCTTCATCCATGACATCGATGGCCTTATCCGGCAGGTAGCGGTCACTGATATACCGCGCGGAAAGGGTAACGGCACTGCGCACGGCTTCATCGGTAATGCGCGCTTTATGGAATGCTTCATAACGGTCACGCAAACCGAACAGAATCTGTATTGCATCATCTTCCGTCGGTTCACCAACCAGTACTGGCTGGAACCGGCGGGCCAGAGCCGTATCCTTTTCTATATGTTTCTTATATTCATCCAGCGTCGTCGCGCCGATGCACTGCAGTTCGCCCCGTGCCAGGGCCGGTTTAAGGATATTAGCGGCATCCATGGAGCCTTCTACAGCCCCTGCACCGATGAGCTGATGCAATTCATCGATAAAGAGGATCATATGGGAATCATTCTGTATGGCCTCGATCACCTTTTTAATTCGTTCTTCAAATTCCCCACGATATTTTGTACCAGCCACCAGACTCGTAAGGTCCAGGGAAAATATATGTTTGTCGGCTAAAATATCCGGTACGACACCGCTTACAATGCGCTGGGCCAGACCTTCGGCAATGGCTGTTTTCCCTACTCCGGGAGCTCCGATGAGGACGGGGTTGTTTTTCGTCCTGCGGCTAAGGATCTGGATGACCCGGTCGATTTCCTTTTCCCTGCCGATGACGGGATCAATTTTACCTTTCCGTGCCAGTTCATTCAGATCACGGCCATAGGCATTGAGATCCATGCTGCCAGCAGCTCCGCCTTCTTCCGGCACGTCTTCAGCATCTGTACCTGTTACTTCTGCCAAACGGTGCAAAATTTGTTCCGGATCGACATCCATAGATTCCAGGATCTGGCTGGCACGGCCGCTCCCTTCCAGAATCAGTCCGGCCAGAATATGTTCTGTACCAACATAGTTTTGTCCCAGCCGGTTGGCTTCACTGACAGCCAGTTCCATTGTCCGCTTTGCGCGCGGGGTCAGCCCCGGTTCATCCTGGATCATGTCGCGGGATGCCGTCAATTTTTCGATGGCCCGCAGTATGTTTTCCGGCGTAAGCCCCAATTGAGCCAGTACCTGACCTGCCACCCCTTCTTTATTGAGAACGAGACCGAGCAAAATGTGTTCGGTTCCTACATAGTCATGACCCAAGCGCTGCGCTGTCTGCTGGGCATACTGCAGCACCCGTTTTGCATTATTTGTAAATCTGTTATACATATTCTTTCACATCCTTATACGCTGGTCCGGGCAGACTTTCCGTACTGCCATTCAGCCATCGTACACATTTTAAATGGCATAATCCTGCAGAAGCTGACGGATTACCTTAGCCCGCTGCAAGTCCTGCTCTTCATCATTCAGTTCCTTACCGGCCTGCCATTGCAGATATGCCGGCCCCGCTGCCGTCAGCAGGGCATGATACGCCTGTGGCCGTTCCTGAATGATACCAAAATCTATCCCCATGCGGAAATCGCTTAGAAAATCGATGGTTTCATAAAAATCGAGCATCCAGGCATGGGATAATACGCCATAGTTCCGGAAAAACCGGTCTTTCATGGCATTCTGATTATGCGTCCAGAGCAGGTTCCGGCAGTTCCGTTCTTCCTGGACAATCTGTGTGGCAAGCTTCTTCAATTGCCCTATAATATCTTCTTCTGATACGCCCAGCGTAATTTGATTCGTCACTTGGAACACATTGCCAATATATTCGTTCCGTTCCGTATACATGCCACACATGGTAAAGCCCAATTTAGTAATCCCCTGGACAATACGGTTAAGGCGCTTCATCAGCACCAGTCCGGGCAGATGGAGGATGACGCCGGCAATAAGGCCGGTCCCGGTAAGGGAGGGACTGGCAGTCAGATAACCGAAATCATCCCGGAAGGCAAAATTCAGTTTTGCCTCCAGCGCATCGTCTACCTGTGTCGCATCTTCCCATGCCTTATCGAGCTGGAGCCCTGCCGCACCGGTCTGAATACAGAAATGATCGTCTTCATTGATCATAATGGAAACGGCACCGTCCTGCCGTAACAGCAATCCCCTGTTCTGCGGTTTCTGAATATGGCTTGCCGAAACCAGGTGGCGTTCTGCCAGCACTTCCCGTTCCCACGAAGTCAGATCGTAAAGATGGATACTTTCATAAGTCCCTCCTCCCAGCGTATTCAGACTTGGCATGTACCGTTCCCCTTCCACCAGGACGGCAGCCAGTTCTGCATCAGTCGCCTTATCAGGAAATACGTATTTTTTTAAGTTCCGGGAAAGACGGATACGACTGTCCAGCACGACATCCGTCAAATCTCCTGATCCATCCTGCCAGGGAATCAACGGCGTTTTCAATATATCCTGCAGCATCCGTTATTCCTCCTTCCCATTCTGCCGCGGTGGCAGCTGCCGTTCCAGCATGCGGATTTCATCGCGTACGCGGGCAGCTTCTTCATACCGTTCATCCTGAACGAGTTTTTTCAGACGCTGGCGCAGGCGTTTAATCTGATTGGCTGTACGGAACACACCGGTTCCCCGGTTCGGCACCTTGCCCACATGTTTAGTGTGACCGTGTATCCGCCGGACCAGAGGCGTGATTTCTTCCCGGAATGCTTCATAACAATCGGGACAGCCAAATTTACCAAGACGGTTAAATTCACTATACGTCATGCCACAACTATTGCAGCGCGGTTCTTCTTCGGCCTGGCCGGAATAATCGGGGTAAGCCATTTTACGGAAGAAATCATTATCGATAATATTGAAATTAGAATAATCAGGTAAACTTCCCTGTTTACGCGCACATTCTGCACACAGGTGCAGCTCCGTGCGGCGGCCGTTTTCAATCTTCGCGATATGGACGACGGCTTCTCTTTTTTTGCATTGATCGCAAAGCATGGCATGCGCCTCCTTTCTTACACTAGTGCAGATTCAGGGACCGGAGAATCCGCCCTATAACTGCCATCCGCTGCGGTTCATCGACTTCATCAAACAACGCTTCAAACGTATGATGCAGCAAAATGGCCTCCCTGTTCGTCAGCGACTTGCTTTTAATCAGACGATATAATAGCACGTCGAGATCTTCCATCGTAATATTGACAGCAGGCAGCGTTTCTTTCAGCGGTGCCGGTGTCCGGTCCTGTTTTTTCGGAGTCAGGCGGATAATGCGCACGAAACCGCCTGAGCCCCGTCGTGATTCTACTAGATAGCCCTTGTCATTAGAAAAGCGTGTACTTAGGACATAACTAATCTGTGAAGGGGCACAATCCAGTTCATCCGCCAGTTCATTGCGGCGGAGAACGATATTCTCTTCATCCTCTTCGAGGAGCTTATGTAATATAAATTGTTCGATTTTATCAGCTAACACACTCATCGTATCACCTGCTTATGAAAATACAATATACATCAAATGGTTATTTTTCACCTTTTGACTTTATTACATTCTTATTATATTCGTCTTTTTGACTTTTTGCAAGAGGTGAATTAATGGCAAAAGACCCTGACATCGTCCTTTCGACAAAAAACTAACAACACTTCCTGCGGACTGCGATTCCAGTTGTACGACTGCCTGTATTAGTGTATAGTGAAAAGATACAGGAAGCAGAAACTGTGAGGTGTTCGCTTTGAAACGCTTAGGACCGGGTTCAGTCCGCTATTATTTTTATCATGAAAAAAAATTACTGCTCATCGTCACGCTCAGTGGCATTTTGTATAATGTCGGCATGATTGCCGCTCCCTGGTTCGACGGGCAGCTGGCACAATGCCTCTATGATATTTTTGCCGGCAGCAGGACGGCAGCAGATATGTACGTTCTCTGTCTGTCCTACGCCCTTGTCATTCTCGGCGTCCAGAGTTCGCGCTATGTCAAGCGCCTGTACGTCCGGAAATTTGCCAACAATATCAGTCTGTCCATGAAAGATATACTCTACCAGCACCTGGTCCAGACACCAAAGAGGGATATGGAACGGGCCGATACGGGAGCATTAATGACTAAGGTCATTTCTGATATCGATACGTGTGTCGAAGGAATGCGCAAATTCACGACAGAAATCTTTGATACGGGCATTGTCATGGTGACCTATGTGGTCATGATCGCCTGGTATGACTGGCGCCTGACCCTATGCGTCCTGGTCTTCCCGCCCATCGCTTACGTCCTGGCCAATAGTCTGCGCCGCACGGTCGCTATGACGGCAGCCAGGAGTAAAGAGAGCAGCGGCGCTTTGTCAGGAATGACACTGGACCGCATCAGCAATGCCATGACATACCGCGTCTACGGCGAAGAAGCCGTGCAGGACCAGCGCTATGAAGATTATCTGACTGATTATGAAAAGAAAATGATTCTGGCCAATCTCTGGGAAAACGCACTCCAGCCGATTTACAAAGTCATCGCTATGATTGGCACGATACTGGTCATCTGGTCCGGTGGCCACAACGTCCTGGGAACGGGCTGGGAAACGTGGGATATTGCCGCCTTCTCGACGTATCTGGCCTGCTTCATCAGACTGGCGACAAAATCGTCCCATACGGCCAAACTGTTCAACGCTATCCAGAAGGCCCAGGTTTCCTGGCTGCGCATCCGGCCCCACCTGCGGGCCGCCAGTACACTTTCCCGGACAGTGCCGCCGGCGGCACCGGCTTATCTCACCGTCCGACATCTTTCCTTTACCTACCCCGGCAGTGACGTGCCCATTTTTCAGGAACTTTCCTTTTCAGCCCGTCCCGGAGACATTATCGGAATCACCGGTCCCGTGGCCTCTGGCAAATCGACACTGGGACTGGCTTTTCTCTGCGAAAATCCGCATGGCGGCCAGATTCTTTTCGGAACGCAGGAGCTGGGCAATGGCCATACATCTCCCAAGGGCATCGCCGGTTATTGCGGCCACGACGCAGAGCTCTTTGCCGGCACGATTGAAGAAAATATCCGTCTTGGCAAAGGCGGCGACATCATCCCCGTTCTGAACGCAGTCTGTATGGATCAGGATTGCGCGTCCTTTCCTGACGGAATCCGGACCCTCATCGGCGAGGGGGGACAGCGCCTGTCCGGTGGCCAGCAGGCCCGCATCGCCCTGGCCCGGACGCTATTTCATCCACGGCCGCTACTGATTCTCGACGACCCCTTCGCCGCCGTCGATATGGCGACAGAACGAGCTATTTACAGCCACCTGCGCCGAGACTGCAAAGACCGCATCATCCTTCTCATCTCGCATCGTCTGACTCTTTTCCCAATGCTCGACCAAATCATCTGGCTGAATGGTGACGGGAGCAGCATCGCCGCCACCCACGAAGAATTGTATGTATCGTGCCAGGCCTATCGGAAACTCTATGACCTGCAGCATGCCCAGGGAGGTGGTTCCCATGGGTAATGTCTTTTTACAGACCTTACGGAAGAACAGCCTGCTCCTGCTGATCCTCATCCTGGCTATCATCGCGTCCATCGCCGTGAGCATTACACCGCCGCTCATCCTGCAGTATATCATTGACAGCCTTGTCAGCGGCGCTTTCAGCACCTACCCCCTGATGGCAGCCGGTGTACTCTATTTCACTCTCAATGCCGGAAGTGGTCTCGTCGATGCCTTCAAAGAAACGCTGATTACCATATTCGGCCAGAAAATCACACATGATCTGCGCTCGGCCATGTGCCGGCGTCTTGACGACCTTCCGGCATCATACTTTGTCAACCACGAAGCCGGTGCCGTCACATCACTTTTCGTCAATGACGTCGATACGCTGGAAAACCTCTTTGATTCCGGCGTGGTCAGTATGATTGCCGACGTATTCACGATTTTCAGTATCCTCGCCGTCGTATTCCATCTGAGCCCGGGGCTGGGCGCACTGATCTGTATCTGCCTTCCCCTGCTCTTTCTCCTGACCCGCTACTTCCAAAAACGCATGCTCCAGGCCCAGCGGGACAACCGCATCGCTGTCAGCCGGACAAATGAACTCATACCAGAAACGGTTCACAATATCCGCACGATCCATACCTGCCAGCAGGAACGCTATATGCGCCAGCGCTATGGCCGTACGATCCGCGATAGTTTCGAGGCCATGGAACGGAGCAATTTCTGCGATTCCATCTATTCGCCTATCATCATCACCAGTTGCACAGTCATCATCTGCCTGATGATGTCTCTATCTGTCAGCAGTCCGTCCCTGCAGGAACTATTCGGCATGACCGTCGGCAGTGTTGTCGCTCTCATCGCCTATGTACGCCGTATCTTCTCGCCCTTGGAAAGCATCGGCATGGAAATCCAGAATATCCAGTCTGCCGTCGCCGGCATTGGCCGCCTGAAAGATTTCTTCGCCGAACCCGTCCAGGAAAAGAACGGCACGATGGAACCCGACCCGGCTGCAACACCGCTTGTCATCGGCGATGCCGCCTTTGGCTACGGCAAGGAAGCCGACATTTTCCATCACTTCACTCTTATCGTAGAAGCCGGGGAAATGGTTACTATCACCGGCCGCACGGGAGCCGGCAAAAGCACCCTCTTTAAGCTCATCCTCGGCCTCTACCGGCCCCGGCAGGGCCAGGTCCGCGTCTTCGGCTGCGATCCGTCCCGCATGGCTGCTCCCCTCCGCCGTCAGGTCTTCGGCTATGTCGAACAGCAGTTCCACGCTATCCATGGCACCGTTGCCGATCAAATCAGCCTGAAAGACCCGAGAGTTACACCGGAAGCAATAGAAAAGGCACTGCATCTCGTCGGCCTTTGGGATACATGCCACGCCCTGCCCCAGGGATTGGCTACGCCTTACAAGCCAGAGTTCTTTTCCCGTGGCCAGGGCCAGCTTCTGTCCATCGCCCGGGCCGTCGTCATGGACCCGCAAATCCTCTTGTTCGACGAAATCACAGCCAACCTCGATTCCCTCACAGAATCCCAAGTTCTTCAGGCTCTGCAGGCAGTTGCCCAGAACCGGACCGTCCTCTCTATTTCTCATCGTCTTTACGAATCCCAGGGAGGCCGGCGCATCGTCATCGGAGATCCGTAGGAATCGCAGGTCGCTAGCTGATGGCTGCCGGTCGCACCAAAAAAAGAACCCTCACCGTCATGCAGCAGATGCACTATAAAAGAGAGCATCTGTTTCATGCGTCTGAAGGGTTCTTTTTTGCTGCAAACTATAAACTTCGTACTACAGGCTATTTCACCGGTGCTTCGATGGGATCGTAGTCAGCCGGTTTATCGGTGATAGCCGCTTCGTCAATGGCCGACGGTATGGGATCAAATCCCTGACGGAAGAGAGCCTTGATGGCAGCGATATAGGGAGGAACGATGGTGTCCATAAGGAGATAGCGTTTGCGGAAAAGATTGCGCTTCTGGGACTTGATTTCGCCGTATTTGCGCCGTTTTTCTTCGATAGGCAGGCGGAAATACCACTGTTCCTTACTATCAGGTACGGCACCTTCACCAACCCAGAAGTCATTGAAATTGGTCTTCTTCGAGCGGTTGCCGCGCAGCATGTGGCTGTTAGTATAGAAGCCTTCGTCGGTTATGACGTACATATCGTGAATGCCCAGTGTCTGGACGAAAATGCGCATCAAGTAAAGAATAAAATTCTTCGGACGGTATCCAAAAAGCTTTTTAGTCAGGACTTTCGTCGTTTCCAGGCCGTGTTTTGATCCCTGGATAGTACCGATATACATGGACGGTGTGCCATCAGCATTGTAGTCAAAGCGGAAATTAAAATGGTAAATCATCTGGCCTTCGTGATAGAGATAGAGTGACAGGAAGCCTTCCTTGCGCTGGCCCGTATCAAAGATGAGCCGTGCTTCCAAGGGCAGCGATTCATCCGGCGAGGTCCACAGGGTATAGCCATTTCCCCAGTACAGTTCGTGAATGACGTCATCGGAAAAGAACGTCCGCAAGATAGTGAAATGGTGCTTCAAGGCATCGAGGCGCTGGCGCATGGTCGAATTCTTGAATAAGAAGACGCGGGTCATGACTTCCTGGAAATCAGGATCATGCTGGTCAAAGAATCCTTTCATGGGTTCATAGTGATTGAAGAAATCGTACAATTCTTCAAACAAGGTCCGGTTAGATATGGCACGGGCAAAAAAAACAACAGCCCGCTTGTTTTCCTGGAAATTCCGTGGTCCGTATATAAGGCGCGATAAGTGCCAGAAATAGGAAATGCTGTGCATGAAATACCTCCTATCGAGTACAACTGCAATAATTGCAATAGTACTATTATACGGGCAAGACAAGCGGGCTGTCAATGTAGGATTAGTGGCTGGTGACTGGCTGCCAATCGTTATAATTTTCTAACAACATTTGACGGGACGTGGGACAAGTCGCGGACACCGGTAATCATCATGGCATCCATGAGTTCCCGCTTCAGTGTATCCAGAAGCAGTTTGACACCTTCCGCCCCGCCACCGATAGCGGCTACGGCAGCCGGACGTCCCAAAAGGACCGCATCAGCACCGAGAGCCAGCATCTTCAGTACGTCTTCGCCGTGACGGACACCGCCATCGACGAAAATCGTCAGCCGGCCTTTAACGGCATCAGCTATGCCCGGCAGCACATCCGCCGTACCTGCCATGCCGTCGAGGATACGGCCGCCGTGATTGCTGACGACAATGCCTTTTGCTCCGGCATCGGCACAGGCAACGGCTTCTTCCGGCGACATGATGCCTTTTACGATGAACGGCAGCTGGATGGATTTCACGATTTCTGTAATATCACTGGCGCTCTTAGGTCCTACTGGCTGGCCAAAGATGCGCATATTGATCAATGTCGCCGCATCAATATCGCTGGCAACGGCGAAAGCGCCGGCAGCTTCCGCTTCATGGGCTTTTTCTATGATTTTGTCATTACTGCGGGGTTTGATCGTCGGGATGACTACGCCCGGGCGTTTCTTACAGGAAGCAATACCCGAAGCATACATATAAGGAGCGCCGCTGTCTCCAGTAAAGCACAGCGTACCTGTGTCCATGGCACCCTGTGTCACGGCTTCATCATATTCCTGTTCTACTGTAGCCGGATCACCGTCTACCTTGGCATTCAGGACAATCCCGCCGACAGGCGCAATGAGTACAGGCATACTCAGTTTGCGTCCCAGTATCTGACAGCTCGTATCCGGTTCATCCTGTCCGGACATGCTGCGCATGACCAGGCCGTATTCCTGCAAGGCTTCCATATTGCGCATAAATGAACGGGCCGTGCGCAGGCCTCCGAAGCCGGGGATCATGCCGACGCAGGCTTTCCCATTACATTCGGGACAGACATGACAGCCTTTCATTTTCTGACGCGCAATGTCACGTACTTCTTTCAAATCCATTTGACATACCTCCTTAAGTTATATACATGTATGACACTTTATTTATATTGTACTGCAATGCATCCTGTTACGCTATAGAAAAATGCATCTATCATAAAACAAAAACGGGACTGCCCGAAGACAATCCCGTCGAATCCGCCTGTAGAGACAGACTTAGTCCATTTTTACAAAAGCGTCTTTACCAGCGCCGCAGGTAGGACAAACCCAGTCATCAGCCAGGTCAGCAAATTTTGTGCCTGCTGCTACGCCGTTGTCAGCGTCGCCTTCTGCTTCATCATAAATATAACCACAAATAGTGCATTCGTATTTGTCCATGATTCTACCTCCAAAATCATACTAAATCTTAGTAAATAATTATGTTTCACTCATCACATCATATCATGGTCCTATAAAATTTGCAACTGAAAAATGTATATATGGTAGTGTTCCTAATGGACACACTACCATAAGGCCAAAGGTACATGCGAATTCACTTTGCCCGTTTCATCATATTCAAATCGACGATGCCCGTAGAATAGGGAGCTACTTCATAGAGCCCGAACAGGAAATGGATATTCCCCGCTTTATCGAGATAATAGTTTTCCGGAAGCTGTGTCAGGCCGGTAAAATAAGAAGAAAGCTGATACTTGCTGGAGAGCAACGCCTGATTGATTTTTTTGATCGTAAAATACTTTTCATCGCCCGGCTTGATAATTTCCTGCCAGGTTACTTTTTTCCCCGTCGTCAAATCAAACGTTGTCCCTTTTTTCCAATGGGTCGGGTGAGCATCCCGGCCAAAATAGATTTGTCCCGATTCGACGATGGATAAATAGGTACCATCATTATGCGTTACTTCATAGGATTTCGTTTCCGTGACAAAACTATGATTGCCGGCTTTATCTTTCTGCTTATTGAAAAAATCCTGCGTTTCTTTCTGTTCATCTGCATAATACTGACGGATTTGTGCCGTCGCTGCCGCATTTCCCATGACCGTGACGTCGGGATAGGACATTTCCAGATAACTGTCTCCATCTTCTGACCGCGGCATCTGTACCATCTGAACATCGGCAGGCGGCGCCGCCAGCGCGACTGATGCTGTCAACAGAGCAGCGCTAAGCATAGCTAATATTTTTTGTTTCATCGAAAATCCCTCCTCTGATACTTCGTAATATTACTTCAATTGAGTTTGTTTCCGTTTTTCATCTGTTCCCAGGCGGAAAAAATAATATACATTTTCAGCTGTCTGACGAGTCATTCCCGGTACAGCCGCCAATTCATCAATTTCTGCCTGTTTCATGTCATCGATCGTTTTAAAGTGCTGCCACAGCGCCTTGCGCCGTGCCGGACCGATGCCTTCGATATGGTCCAGAATAGAAACGAGACTGCGCTTTCCCCGCAGATGCCGGTGGTAGGTAATAGCAAAACGATGCGCCTCATCGCGGATAGCCTGCAGCAGCTGCAGCTCCGGCGTATGATGGCTGAGGATAATTGAATCGCTGCGCCCTTCGACAAAGACTTCTTCTATGCGCTTGGCCAGACTGATGACCGGCGCCTCACACCCAGCCTGCCGTATGATTGGCAGAGCGGCATGAAGTTGTCCCTTGCCGCCATCGATGACTATTAAATCAGGAACGGGCCAGTCTTTTTCATTATACCGCCGTTCCATGATTTCCGCCATAGATTTAAAATCATCGGGCTTTCCCTGTACGGTTTTTAATTTAAACCTCCGGTACTCACTGCGTGCCGGCTGACCATTTTCAAAAACTACCATAGAGGCAACCGTTTCGATACCCTGGGTATGGGAAATATCAAAACACTCCATCCGTTCCGGCAGGGACGGCAGGTCCAGCACCCGGGCCAGAGCCTGGACGGCACCGCTCGTCTTATCCGTATCATGCTGCCACTGGAGCCGTCTCTGTTCGAGCAGGACGCGGGCGTTTTCTTCCGCCATGGCGAGGAGTTTCTTTTTACTGCCCCGCTGGGGAATGATTAGGTTGACCTGCTGGCCTTTCAGCTGGCTCAGCCGCCGTTCACAATCTTCCTGTTCTGCCACAGCGGCTACGACAATATCCCGCGGGATAAACGACTGGGCCGTATAATACTGGTCAATGACAGCTTCCGTCATATCGGCGGCTGACTCATCATCGCTGTGATCCAGACTGAATGTCTCCCGTCCCATAAGCCTGCCGCTGCGGATGGTATAAATCTGGACGTAGGACTGTCCGGCGTCGCTGGCCAGTCCCAATACATCCATATCGCCGCCCTGGGTAACGATGTTCTGCTGGGACTGAATGACCCGGATGGCTTCTATCTGGTCCCGGTACACAGCTGCTTTTTCAAATTCCAGCTCATCCGATGCTGCTTCCATTTTTTGCTGTAAATCCCGTATAAGCGGCGTATTCCTTCCTTCCAGCAGATCCACGGCCTGCCGGACCAATTCCTGATAATCAGCTTTTGTAATATAGTGCACACAGGGCGCATCGCAATGTCCCATATGATACTGCAGGCATGGCCGGTCTGCTTTGAGATTGCGGCAGGTCCGGATGTGGAAGGCACGCTGCATCAGTTTCAGGACGCGGTGCACTGCCCCGGCATCGGCAAAGGGGCCGAAATACCGGGCACCATCGCGCAGGACCCGCCGGGTCATGCAGACCCGCGGATAGTCGTCCTGCAGCGTCACCTTGATATAAGGATAGGTCTTGTCATCGCGAAGCATGATATTATACCGGGGATGATGCTTCTTGATGAGCGTATTTTCCAGAATCAGCGCTTCCATTTCATTGGCTACGACGATGGTTTCCAGATCGACAGCATGACTGATCATAGCCGCCACTTTGACGGCCCGGTTGGCATCGTTGCGGACATAACTTTTGACGCGGTTGCGCAGATTGACTGCCTTGCCCACATAAATAATATGACCTTTGGCATCTTTCCATAAATACACGCCGGGCTGGGTCGTCAGATTATTCACTTTTTCGAGCACGGCCTGTGAAAATGCCACTATTGGTCACCTCGTTCTTCCATGAGTTTCCGCGTCCGTTCCAGTACGGGTTTCAGGAATTGCCCCGTATACGACTGCGGGACAGCGCAGATATCTTCCGGCGTCCCCGTCGCAACGACCGTGCCGCCTCCGTCGCCGCCTTCAGGTCCCAGATCGATGAGATAATCAGCCGCCTTGATGACATCGAGATTATGTTCAATGACAACGACCGTATCTCCGCCATCGACGAGAAGCTGCAGGACATCCATCAGCTTGTGGATATCCGCCGTATGCAGCCCAGTCGTCGGTTCGTCGAGGATATACAACGTGCGCCCGGTACTTCTCTTGGAAAGCTCTGTCGCCAATTTTACCCGCTGGGCTTCCCCGCCGGATAAGGTCGTCGCAGGCTGTCCCAGTCGGATATACCCGAGACCGACCTGCTGGAGCGTTTTCAGTTTATTGAGGATGCGCGGAATCTGGGCAAAGAAATCGCAGGCTTCATCTACGGTCATGTTCAGGACATCGGAAATCGTCTTGCCTTTATACTTTACTTCCAGCGTTTCCCTGTTGTACCGCGTACCATGGCATACTTCACAGGGCACGTAGACATCGGGCAGGAAATTCATTTCGATGCGGATGATGCCGTCGCCCCGGCAGGCTTCACAGCGGCCGCCTTTGATGTTGAAACTAAACCGGCCGGCTTTATAGCCACGGACCTTGGCTTCCGGCGTCTGGCTGAACAGCTGGCGGATGAAATCAAAGACCCCCGTATAGGTAGCCGGGTTGGATCGGGGAGTCCGTCCGATAGGCGACTGGTCGATATTGATGATTTTATCGATGTATTCTGTGCCGCGCAATTCTTTAAATTTTCCCGGCCGGTGGGGCGTACCATACACGGCTTCTGCCATCCCTTTATAAAGGATTTCATTGACCAGTGTCGATTTTCCTGAACCAGATACACCGGTCACTACCGTAAGTGTTCCCAGAGGAAAGGCTACATCGATATTTTTTAAATTATGTTCTGCCGCACCGACGATTTCAATCTGCGTTCCATTTCCCGGACGGCGCTGTGCCGGAACAGGGATGAATTTCGTCCCTTTCAGATACTGTCCAGTCAGGGATTCCGGGCATGCCATGATATCTTCCGCCGTCCCCTGGGCAACAATCCGTCCCCCGTGTTCTCCGGCTGCCGGCCCGATATCGAGAATATAATCGGCCGCCCGCATGGTATCTTCGTCGTGTTCTACGACAATCAGGGTATTTCCCAGGTCGCGGAGATGCTTCAGGGCACCGAGCAGTTTGTCATTGTCCCGCTGATGAAGGCCGATAGACGGTTCATCGAGAATATACAGGACGCCGACCAGACCAGAACCTATCTGCGTAGCCAGGCGGATGCGCTGGGCTTCCCCGCCTGACAAAGTGCCTGCAGTCCGGGACAATGTGAGATATTCCAGCCCTACGGTCCGCAGGAAATCGAGGCGGGCCCTGATTTCTTTGAGAATCTGTTTGGCAATCAGCTGCTGCCGATGGCTGAGTTCCAACGTATCAAAAAAGTGAATCATATCCGTCACGGATAAATCTGTCAGCTCATGGATGTCCAGTCCGCCAATTTTAATAGCCAGCGCTTCCGGCCGCAACCGGGCCCCATGACAGGCCGTACACGGCTTGACCGACATAAACTGGCCAAACTGGTCGCGCATCATATCTGATGAAGCTTCGCGGTAACGGCGGCGCACCATCGGTATAACCCCTTCAAAGGGCGTCGAGAATGTCTTAACTTCACCGCGCAGATTTTCATATTCAAAGACACATTCATCATCCGAACCGTAGAGCAATTTCTGCTGCAGTTCTTCCGGCAGGTCATTATAGCAATTCTGTATCGTAAATCCATACGGTTTCAAAAGGCCTCCCAGCTGACGCATGAACCATGAATCGGGATTACTGCTGAGGGCAGCAATACAGCCGTCGGCAAAGGATACATCACCATGAGGCAGACACAGATGGGGATCAACTTCCATGGTACTGCCGATGCCTGAGCAGGCCGGACAGGCACCAAAGGGACTGTTGAACGAAAACAGGTGAGGCTCGATTTCCGGCAGGCTCACATGACAATCGGGGCAGGCAAAATGCTGGCTGTACGTCACAGTTTCTTTCGTGCTCATGCGGAAGACATGGACGATGCCTTCGCCTAATTTCGCTGCCGTTTCCAGAGAGTCAGTCAGCCGAGTCAGGATACTGTCCTTGATGACCAGGCGATCGACAATGACTTCGATAGTATGCTTCTTATTCTTTTCCAGAGGAATATCGTCCGACAAAAGATAGACTTCTCCATCGACGCGCACCCGGACATATCCATCTTTGACCAGACGGGACAATACTTTCTGATGAGTCCCCTTTCGCCCATCGACGACGGGTGCCATAATCATGACTTTTTCTCCGTCACCCAGAGCCATGATGGAATCGGCCATCTGCTGGATTGTCTGCTGGCGGATGGGCTTGCCGCACTTCGGGCAGAACGCTTCCCCGGCACGGGCATACAGCAGTCGCAGGTAATCGTAGATTTCTGTGACCGTCCCTACAGTAGACCGGGGATTCCGGCTCGTCGTCTTCTGATCGATAGAAATAGCCGGCGACAGCCCTTCAATGTAATCGACATCGGGCTTATCCATCTGTCCCAGGAACTGGCGGGCATACGCTGACAGCGATTCGACATATCTCCGCTGTCCTTCGGCATAAATCGTATCGAAAGCCAGGGATGACTTCCCCGACCCGGACAGGCCGGTAAATACGACTAGTTTATCCCTGGGTATTTTTACATCTATATTCTTCAGATTGTGCTGTCTGGCACCTTTGATGACAATATACTTATCTTGCACTTCGTGCCTCCCGTTTGAAGTTTGACGTCTGATGTTTGATGTTTGAGGTTTGATGAAAAACGGGCCGTTACGGCCTGCGAACTGCTGCCTTTGCCTATCGCTTCTTCGCATCGGGCCGCTTGATTTTGCGCCGGTACCGCCGCTTCGGCATGTCACTGCCCTGCATTTCTTTGGGCAGCGTGTCGTCCTGGCTCATGTCCGCCAGTTTCTGCCGTAATTGCCCCAGCCGGTCCCGCAGTTCCGCCGCCTTTTCGAATTCCAGATTTTTGGCGGCCTGCTTCATCTGCAATGTTACCGTCTGAATGACCTTATGCAGTGCTTCCCGGGTCAGCGGTTTATCCGCACTATGACCATACTCTTTCTGGTCCTCTGCTACTTTCGTCAGTTCTATCAGATCGACTACCTCTTTTTTGACCGACTTGGGCGTAATATGGTGTGCTTTATTATAGGCATCCTGCACTTTGCGGCGCCGTTTCGTTTCATCTATGGCACGGGCCATGGAATCGGTAATCTTATCGGCATACATGATGACTTTGCCATGGACATTACGGGCTGCCCGGCCCATAGTCTGGATGAGAGCCGTATCGGACCGCAGGAACCCTTCTTTATCGGCATCGAGAATAGCCACCAGCGACACTTCCGGCATGTCGAGACCTTCACGCAGCAGGTTGATACCGACCAGGACATCAAACACGCCGGCCCGCAGGTCCCGGATGATATCGGCCCGTTCGATGGTAGCAATATCGGAATGGAGATAGCGCACGAGCACTCCCATTTCTTTCAGGTAATCCGTCAGGTCTTCTGCCATCTTTTTCGTCAGCGTCGTGACCAGCACCCGTTCATGGCGCTCACGGCGTTTGCGTATTTCACCCAGGAGGTCATCCATCTGGCCGGCAATGGGACGGACCTCCACTTCCGGATCGAGCAGCCCCGTCGGCCGGATAATCTGCTGGGCCAGATTAGTCTGCACTTCCATTTCATAATCTCCCGGTGTGGCGCTGACAAAAATAATCTGATTGATCCGTTCCGTAAATTCATCAAAAGTCAGGGGCCGGTTATCCAGGGCCGACGGCAGGCGGAATCCATATTCGATGAGCGACTTCTTGCGCGAACGGTCACCGGCATACATGGCCCGCAACTGTGGCAGTGTCACGTGGGATTCATCAACCATAATGAGGAAATCGTCAGGGAAATAGTCGAGCAGCGTATACGGGGCCTGTCCGGCTTTTCGTCCTGCCAGGTGACGGGAATAGTTTTCAATCCCTGAACAATACCCCATTTCTTCCATCATTTCCATGTCGTAACGGGTCCGCTGTTCCAGTCGCTGGGCTTCCAGGAGATGACCGCCATCTTTCAGCTCTTTGAGCCGTTCATCCAGTTCGTTCCTGATAGTTCCCAGAGCCCGTTCCATCTTATCTTTCGTCGTAACATAATGACTGGCCGGATAAATCGCCACGTGTTTCCGTTCGGCAATCACTTCCCCGGTCAGTACGTCCACTTCGGTAAGCCTGTCGATTTCATCACCGAACATTTCAATGCGGATGACAGAATTATCAAAGGCCGCCGGAAATACTTCGATGGTGTCACCGTGGACGCGGAACGTCCCCCGTTCCAGGCTCACATCATTGCGTGTATACTGGATATCGACCAGCTTGTGCAGGATTTCTTCCTGTGACTTTTCCTGCCCCAGCCGCAGAGAAACGACGAGTTCACTGTAATCTTCCGGATCGCCCAGGCCATAGATACAGGACACGGACGCGACGATAATGACATCACGCCGTTCAAAGAGGCTCATCGTCGCCGAATGGCGCAGTTTATCGATTTCATCATTGATAGACGCATCTTTTTCAATATACGTATCGGTCGAAGCAATATACGCTTCCGGCTGATAGTAATCGTAGTAACTGACAAAGTATGCTACTTCATTATCGGGGAAAAACGCCTTGAATTCACTGCAAAGCTGGGCAGCCAGCGTCTTGTTGTGGGCAATGACCAGCGTCGGTTTCTGCACGGCTTCAATGACCTTGGCCATGGTAAACGTCTTGCCTGTCCCCGTAGCCCCCAACAGGACCTGCGCCCACTGACCAGACTTTACCCCTTCAGCCAATGATGCAATGGCTTCCGGCTGGTCTCCCATCGGTTCATATGGCGCAACGACCCGGAACGGATGAGACGTATCATAATCTTTATTTAAATGCGATTGTATATCCATAGCAGACCTCGAATCAGAACAAAGGAATAGCAATTTTCCGTTATCCCAGTATAGCATATTGGCGAACATATGTACAGAAAAAGGAGACTGCACGACAGGACAGTCTCCTTGATGATAACAGGACAATACATACCACCCATCGGTTTAGGCCGGTATCCGTTTTTTCATTTGTCGTACATTATAGACTAATGCCGCTGTCGTAACGATGAACGCCGCCCCGTCACTGACGGCTCCGGCCAGCCAGATGCCATCCAGACCCAGGAACGAGGAAAACAGATAGACACAGGGAATGAGGAAAAAGACCTGGCGGTTGATCGTAAAGAACAGGGAAAAGAGGGGTTTATTGACGGCCTGGAAATAATTTCCCGCTATGATGGAAGAGCCGACGACGGGCGTCATCACCAGATATATACGCATCGCTCTCACCCCGACGCGGAGCAGGTCCGGTGAATCGTTAAAAATACGGATGATTTCCTGGGGAAACACTTCGGCAATGATAAATCCCAGAATGCTGACCCCCGTTGCCGCCAACAGAGCCAGGCGGAGTGTATGCAGGACGCGGTCATACTTTCTGGCCCCAAAATTGAATCCTAAAATAGGCTGGGCCCCCATGCTGATGCCGACGACAGGCATAAAAATGAGCATCATAAGCCGGTTTATGATGCCGTAGGCAGCTACTGCCGTCACGCCGCCATAAAACTGGATTTTTACATTGAAGACGACCATGACAGCTGTGGCAGCCAGCTGCATCATAAAGGGAGAACAGCCTATTTTGACGATATCCAGTATACTATGCAGCCGGGGACGGAGATATTTCCACCGCAGCTTCAGCACAGCCGGGCCCCAGATAAAATACCAGGTGACCCAGACAGCCGCTACGGCTTGTGCCAGTACCGTTGCCAGTGCCGACCCGCTGATTCCCCACTGGAACGTGAACACAAACAAGTAATTCAGTATGACGTTAATGATACCTGCTATGATTTGTGTCGCCAGGGCTGTCCGTGGATCTCCCTGGGCGCGGATGACATTGTTGATGCCAAAACCGATGTGCTGGAATACACTGCCTACGAGAATAATGCTGATGAAATCGTGGGCATAGGGCAGGACAGCCGGATCCACTCCCATGAAATCCTGCAGCAGGGAATCGAGATACCACAGGAACAATCCGGTCGTTACAACCATGATGGCAAACATCAGGGTAAAGGCATTTCCCAGTATACCTTCTGCCCGGTCTGTCCGCCCCTGTCCCAGGCGGATAGAAATGATATTGGCTGAACCGACACCGATGAGCATGCCAAACGCCATGAGCAGGGTCTGAACCGGGAAGGCAACGGTGACAGCTGTCAGTGCCAGTTCACCAATGCCCTGGCCAACAAAGATACTGTCAACTACATTGTACAAAGCCGTAATGACCGTACCGGTAATGGCCGGGACTGAAAATTTCCAGAGCAGCCTGCTGACCGGCTGGGTTCCTAAAAACGAAGCATCTCTCATCTATCCGGGTCTCCTAATCTATTATTAAATATATACTATAGTATACCACAGCCTCTGATGGCGCTGCGATACTGCATCTGGCAAAAAAACAGGAACTGCCATCACAGCTTTGATGACAATTCCCGTTCAGTCCATCCTCATGATTCCAAAATTATTATTATATTCGATACCTCAGCGATTCAGTACGCCCGTTCCCGGTCCTTCTGCTTTCGTATCGTCTTCAATACAGTCTTTTACCAGGTCATTGACAATAGTCCCTGCAATAATCAGCCCTGCTACCGACGGTACAAAGGAAATACTCCCCGGTACAGAACGACGGAAGTCACAGCTGTGAGAGCTCCCGGGCGGACAGATACAGTTGGCACCGCAGCCGCTCTGACGGCGTTTCAACGGCTGTTCTTTGGAGTACACGACTTTTAATTTTTTTATATGCCGCTTCTTCAGTTCGCGGCGCATGACCCGTGCCAGAGGATCCACACTGGTCTTGTAAATATCGGCTACTTCAAACTTCGTAGGATCCAGCTTGTTACCGGCACCCATGCAGCTGATAATAGGGATATGTCTCTTATCTGCTTCCACGACGAGGGCGATTTTTCCGGTCATCGTATCGATAGCATCGACGATATAATCGTAGTGCTGCTGGAAAAACTTGTCCGCTACATCAGGCATAAAAAATTCTTCTATCGTATCGACAACAGCCTGGGGATTGATATCCAGAATCCGCTGCTTCATCATTTGCGTCTTCTTTTTGCCAACCGTCTTCGATGTCGCATGAATCTGCCGGTTGATATTGGTCAGACAGACCAGATCATTATCGACGAGAACAAAATGACCGATACCGGAACGGGCCAGACCTTCCGCCACATAAGAACCGACACCACCAATCCCAAAAATAGCTACCGTCGTCTGTGCCAGCTTTTCCATGGCAACATGACCCAGCAATAATTCCGTTCTGGAAAAACGTCCCAACATAATAACAAGTTCCTTTCTATCTCTATAGTGACAGATTATTATATCATAAATTCTCCCTAGTATCCAGTTCTATTTCTTCTCATTAGAACGAAAATACGTCTTCGAATGCTATCATCCAGCATATGCTGCAAAGGAACACAAGAAACCAGGAGAAAAACCTACTGACTCTTTTGCACGGCGGTACTGTTGCCGCCATAATCCGTGAAGGTTTAATATACAAGGATATTTCCCAAAATAAAGACGGACTTTACACGCTCTTATTGATGACCGGTTATCTGACAGCTGTAAAAAATACGCCGGCTCCCAATGGGCGCCTTTGCCAACTCATGATTCCCAATGCTGAACTGACCCATGTTTTCCAAAGCGAAATTCTCAACCGATTCTGTGCGGATTCAGGCGATGTGTCTGATTTATAATCGAAAAACAGCATTATATAGCTGAATTCAAGCAGAAGCAGATACCATCTGTCTTGAAATACGGTATTGCATTCTGTGGGAAAAAGATTCATGTTGCTATGTAATAAGTGGCTCATCGATAAAACCTGATCTGGAATAAAAAAACAGGAAATCCATAGGATTTCCTGTTTTCTGCATAGGTTGTTGTAATCCAGATATATTGTCTATTATTTGGAGTACAATTCGACGATCAGTGTTTCGTTGATTTCGATTGGGAGTTCGTCACGTTCCGGCATGCGGGTAAGGGTACCAGCAAAGTTGTCGAAATCTTTGTCGATGTAAGCTACATCGAAGGATTTGAGTTCCTGGAAGGATTTCTTGAACATTTCGTTCGAACGGGAAGCTTCTTTCAGGGATACGACGGAACCAACGTTTACGCGGGCGGACGGAATGTCGCAGCGTTTGCCATCGACGAGGATATGGCCATGGTTGACCATCTGACGTGCCTGGCGGATGGAATTAGCAAAACCGATGCGATAAACGATGTTATCAAGACGGCATTCCAGCAGTTTCAGCATGTTTTCGCCCGTAACACCTTCCATCTTCTTTGCTCTATCATAATACCGGACAAACTGACGTTCCAGCAGGTTGTAATATGCACGGAGCTTCTGTTTTTCCAGTAACTGTGTACCGTATTCAGACATTTTTTTCTGACGTTGTTCTTTTTTGACGCGTTTTAATGCCTTAGGATGTCCGTACACATTCAGTCCGAACCGGCGACATTCTTTAAAACGCGGGTCTCTCCTCGTTGCCATTTTCTACATCACCTCATAGTTTAAAATAAAATAGGCTGCACACAATGCAGTGATAGTATTTTACCATGAAAGGCCAGTTCTGTCAAATTCCGTTACAGCCGGATTTCTACGATCTGACCGTTGCGGATAGTCGCGCTTTTCCGGAACCGTTTCATATAGTCACGGGGAGAAAGATCCGGTTCCTGCATGACCAGAAGAAGGTTGCGCATAAACTGGGCATGGCTGAAAACGACGATGAACGACTCGGGACGGCCGCGAAGCCGGTCTATGGTCTGGTGGATACGCTGCAGGAGATGCTTGTATGATTCGGCATCGTCGCCGTCCACATAGTCTGGATCCAGATGACGCCAGTAGGCAATGACCCGGGGCCGGCGCTGGGCCGATGTCGTACCGGTACAGGTGCGGGGTGACAGATAGACAAATTCATGGACACAATCCCACGTTTCTACAGGTACATCGGGATAGAGCCGCATAAGCGGAGCTGCCGTCTGCCGGGCCCTCAGGTAAGGGGATGTAATGATAAGCTTCGGTTTGGGGATAATAATGCTGACAGCCCGGGCCTGCTCTTCCCCCAGAGAGGAAAGCGGTATCGTACGATGATCCCGGGTTGCTTCACCCGCATTAGCAGCACTTTCTCCATGACGGACAAACCATATTTTTTTCAAGCCCTTTCCCTCCTAAAAAAACAGGGGCTGCCCCGTAAGACAGCCCCACCTGTTACATAACGCCAGAGACTTCCGCCTCAGGCTCGTGCCTATACTTTCTAAATATCAGCCTTCCATAAGCCATGAAGGTTGCAGTATGCATATACAGTACCCTTATCCACGGCATGGAAATCAGCTTTGGGAGCTTCACCCGGTTTCAGGTACTTAAAGGTCAATTTGCCATCGCATTCCAGGGCAATCCATTCGATGTAATGGTTGTCCAGCATGGGATGTTCTATCGAACCTACGGTCACCTGCAGCATAGCCCCTTCTTTAGCAATTGCCGGTGTATGCTTTTCAGCCGATGCATCTACGGTATTTGCCACAAGATGGGTCATCGGCTGGCCGCAACAGACGAGATTCTTGCCACCGCCGTTTTTGATGACGGCAATGATATTGCCGCATAATTCACATTTATAAAATTCTACTGCCATGTTCATACCTCCTTCTAGAAAAAAGCTTTGTTGACATGAAAAAGTAAATCATACTATTAGTATAGCATACTCAGTTCCCCTTTGTCTCCTGCCATATAGAGGATTGAACAAAATACATTAAAATTTATATTCCAGATTAATACCAGCGTGTCATAGGCAGATCGTTGTTCGTCCCTTTGGTAAAGAGCAGCTGATGGACGTCGATATAGCCGATATAAAATGCTACGGCACAACCACAGAGGTATAAGTCCCACATGCGGACGAATTCCATTCCCTTATCGGCAGCTACCTGGTCACGTACCTTCTGGAAATTGTGATACCAACAGCTTAGAGTGCGATAATAATGACGGCGCAGACTTTCCACATCGAGGATCTGGAAATCGCCATCATAAGCCAGCTTCAGGATTTCATAGACTGTCGGCAGTGTGCCGCCGGGGAAGATATACTTGCGCATCCAGGGATTGCTGTTTTTTTCGTCCCGGCCATCAATATAATGGAGAAGGAACAGTCCGCCCGGCTTCAAAATCTGATTGGCAATGGACATATAGCGTTCGTACTGGGAACGGCCTACGTGTTCCAGCATACCGACGCTGACCAGCCGGTCATATTTCAGTCCCTTTTTGGGCAGATCCCGGTAATCCATAAGGTCAATATGGATCTGTCCTTCCAGTCCCATTTTTTTGATGCGTTCCTGCCCCATGGCCCATTGTTCGTGACTCAGGGTGCAGCCATAACCGGTTACGCCGTATTTTTTTGCTGCTTCTATGAGCAGGAAGCCCCAGCCACATCCGATATCGAGGAGACTCATGCCCTTTTCCAGATGGAGTTTGGATAAAATATAATCTACTTTATTGCGCTGTGCCTGTTCCAGCGTGTCGTCATCATGTTTGAAATAGGCACAGGAATAGCTCAGGGTCGGATCCAGCCAAAGTTTGTAGAAATCATTCCCCAGGTCGTAATGAGAGCATACTTCTTCGCGCTGTGTCGATTTATCTTCTGACGGATAAAGAAGATTGTTGACAGCTGACCGGTCCAGGGAAAACTGGTCGATTTGTTCGAGAATGCATTTTAAGACGACGAACAAATCTCCTTCCACTTCGATATCGCCTTTCATATAGGCTTCGCCCAATGCCAGCGAGGTAGACGTAAGGAGTTCTTTTTTAGGAATATCCTTATGCACCAATACGCGGAACAGGGGTTTGCCCGTCCCTATGGTATAGGTATGGCCGTGCAGTACTACTTCAAAGCAGTACTTGTCAAACCGTTGCAGGTAATAAATGAGGAAATTATCCATAACATGCATGACTAAACACCTTCCATTCTCATCATATTATTTATAACAAACCTAGTCCGTCCATGCACCCCGGCAGACTACGTTTTCCAAAACCATCATAGTCGTAACGGCACCTACGCCACCCGGCACGGGTGTCAGTGCCCCTGCAACCTGGGAAACGCCTTCGAAATCTACATCGCCGACAGTCTTGCCATCGACGCGGTTGATTCCTACGTCAATGACGACAGCTCCCGGTTTGACCATATCGGCCGTTATGAGTCCCGGCGCCCCGGCGGCACTGATCAGAATATCCGCCCGCCGTGCTGCGGCTTTCAGATCATGGGTGCGCGTATGGCAATGAGTAACGGTCGCATTGCGGTTCAGGCAGAGCTGGGCCAGTGGCTTGCCGACGACATTGCTCCGGCCAATGATAACGACATCCTTCCCCGTCAGTGAAATGTGATAATAATCCAGAATGACCATAACGGCACGGGGTGTACACGGTACAAATCCGGACCTCCCGGAAAACAGGCGGGCAATATTCGTATCGGTCAGTCCATCTACGTCTTTATCGGGACTGATGCAGTTGATGATCCGTGAAGCGTTGAGATGATGCGGCAGGGGCATCATCATGAGAATGCCAAAAATATGTTTCTGCTCATTGAAATGTTCGAGCATGGAAATGATGTCCCGTTCGCTTACCGATTCGGACAAACGGTAAATTTCAGCGGATAATCCGACGTTGCGGGCTACGCGCTGCATCGAAGAGGCATACATCGCCGAGGGCTTATCCTGACCGGCCAGGACGATAGCCAGTTCCGGCCGGATATGTTGTTCCTGGAAATCGTAAATTTTGCTCTCTACCCTCTCACGATGAAAGGCTGCTACAGCCTTCCCATCTAACAATAACACAAAAACTCCCCCTTTTAACGCAGGAATGTCACGTGGACATCATCGCCATCCCTGACATATGTACCTGCTTTCGGACTCTGATATACGGCGCGTCCGGCTCCGTTCGGCACAAAGCCAAGCCCGGCTTTGTCCAGCCAGTCATTGACTTCCCGGTTATCCCAGCCAATGAAAGATGGCATGAGGATGCCGTCGTCACTGCGGTGAATTTCCGGCATATGGCGCCGCTGCCCCTTCTCTTCCTGTTTTCGACGTGGCAGCAGATTTTCCTGCCCATGAGATGGACGAATTCCCTTAAATCGTACAATTTCTTCCATAATCTCTTTGAATACAGGTGCCGCTACCTGGGCGCCATAATAGACGCCTGATGGATTATCGACGACGATGAGGACGACAAACTGCGGATCTTCCAACGGCCCAAAGCCGACAAAGGAGCCAATATACTGTCCTTCCGCATAGCCGGTTCCCTCGGCGTTGAGCCTCTGAGCCGTCCCTGTCTTACCGCAGAAATCATACCCGGCAATGTGGGCATTCTGTCCGCCGCCGGAAGAAATTTCTTCTGCCATGATTTTACTGATGGTCTTGCTTACGTCGGCCGAGACAGGCTGACCGACTTCTGTCGGTTCGGCCTTTTTATAAATGGAACCATCGGGATTATCGATTTCTTTGATTACATAGGGCTTCATCATATGGCCGCCATTGGCAATAGCCCCGAAAGCCTGGACCATCTGGAGCGGCGTCACGGCATTGCCCTGGCCGATGCCCATAATCGCTTCATCGACACGGCTCATAGAAGAAGCATCAAACAGGATGCCGGCCCCTTCGCCGGGCAGTTCGATTCCCGTCGGCTGGCCGAAGCCAAAACGCCGGGCATATTCCGTTTCTATGCGGCCGCCCATCTGCATGCCAATATATGCCATGCCGGTATTAATGGAAAATTTCAATATTTCCTTAATGGTGACATTGCCCATGCCGGCATCATCCCAGTTGTGGATGGTCCGGTCATCGACGTCGATATATCCTACGTCATGGTATACGCGGTTGACATCCCATTTCCCCGAATCAAGGGCAGAAGCTGCCATAATCGGCTTAAAGGTCGAGCCCGGTTCATACAAATTGACCACGGCCCGGTTCTTATACGCTTCCGCATTACCCTTACCGTATTCGTTGGGATCGAAATTCGGACGGCTTCCCATCGCCAGGATTTCCCCTGTCTTGGGATTCATGACGATGATGGCGGCCCCTGACGGATGATTGCGCTGCATGATGCCGTCCAGCCCTTTTTCCACGACATATTGAATCGTGCTGTCTATAGTCAGCTGGACCGACCGTTCCTGGTCTGGCAGTATCTTTTCCAGCGCCGATTCGAGAATAGGAACGTTATTACGGTCTGTCGTAATATGGAACTTCTGCACATCCCCTTTTATTTCTTTGTCCAGCACCATTTCAATGCCATCCAGCCCCTGGTCGTTTTCTCCTACAAATCCGATGAGTTGGGCCGCCATTTTGCCATTGGGATAGTACCGGTGGTTTTCATCATTAAACCGCAGCCCCTGCAGCTTTTCATCTTTTATCACCTGCTGCAGTGCTTCATAGTGGTCATGATCCATCGTCCGTTCCAGCCAGACAAAGGCCGTATCCCGCTGGAGCCGCTCCTGTATCTCGCTTTCCTTTATTTTCAGATATGGGGCGAGAATATGGGCCATTTCACTGGGACTTCGGTTGATCATAGTAGGATCGGCATACAGCGACTTTGCCATTTCGCTGATAGCCAATACCCGGCCATCCCGGTCCAGAATCGTACCGCGCGGAGATTGAATTTTCCGGCTTTCTTCCGTCTGGGCGTCGGCCCGGCGGGACAGGCTGGGTCCCTTCACGACCTGCAGCCAGAACAACCGGCCAAAAACGACGGCACATACAGTAAACATGACGACGATGCATGCAGCAATACGCCGTTTCATGAATTGTTGTCTTTTTTTATCCTCTGTATTCATTGAGTTTCAGCCTCTTCATGGCGTTTCAGCCATTTTTCTGCCGCATCGAGCAGCGCAGCCGGGTCATTTTCCAGCTGTTTATTCTGGACGCGTTTCAGTAGATTGCGCAGGCAGTCCCCCGTACGGCGGCCACATGCACCAGGCAGGCGGCGGTCGTAATGCAGGTCTTTCGTACTGACGGGCATTTCCCGCGCCAGTTCTTCCATAAAGGCACCAAATGATTCGGTACCGCTCGTATCGGTATGTTCATGGCCGCATCCCCAGATATCACCGACAGCCAGAGCCGTCGCCTGGCGGATGGCTTTTGCCATTTCTTCACTGCGCCGGAACGGGCCATATAATGCCTCCCGGCGCAGCCATTTATTGATATCCCCTTCGCCCGTATTGGCAAAATAATGGAATTTCATATGCGTCCGGACCAGCCAGGCTATACGCCGGACAAAGGCCGGGTTCTTATGCCACCGGGTCAGGATATCCGCAGCCATTTCGGCGCCTTTGTCATCGTGCCCATAATCGGTCAGACGGCCTTTGTGTACGCCACGGATTCCCGGCAGTCCCTTCGCCACATCATGAAACAGCGCAGCATAGCGGATAACCGGATCAGCCGGCGTATGGGCGACGACGGCCAGGGTATGGAACCAGGCATCAAACGCATGAAACGGCAGCGACTGTGGTGTATCCGGCAGATGGGCCAGTTCCGGCAGAATGGGGATTTCGTGGTAGATGCCATTTTCTTTCTGCCGGCAGCTGCACTGACCGAGGCCGCTGCGGACGAGGACATCAAGACCTTTATAAGCAGCCGGCGTTACCATGAGCCGGTCAATTTCAGACACGACCCGTTCCAGCGACAATCCCCGTACACGGTCGTATGCCGCCGGCATAGCACGCAGCAGCTCTTTTACCGGCAGGAAATCAAGCTGTCCCGTAAACCGGCAGGCCCGGAACAGGCGCAGGGCATCTTCACTGAACCGGCGCCGCGGGTCGCCTACGGTAACCAGACGTTTCTTACGGATATCTTTCTGACCACCTGTATAATCATAAATATGGTCTTCGTCATCCATAGCCAGGGCATTGACGGTAAAATCGCGGCGCATCACATCTTCACGAAGCGTGGAAGCGTACCAGACTGTTTCTGGCCGGTGACTGTCCGTTCCATACCGTTCTCCCCGGAATGTAGCCGTCTCAATAGTCAGTCCATCGACGACCAGGACGACGATGCCAAAGGCTTCTCCGTTGATTTCTACGGTGTGCCAGTGTTCTTTTTCTGCTATGGCACGGATTTCCTCCGGCCTCGCCAATGTCGTCACATCATAGTCATGAGGCTGCCGCTTCATCAACAGGTCCCGCACAGCCCCGCCTACGATATACGCTTCAAAACCGGCATCACGAAAAGCACGCAGAACGCGCCGTACAATTGGATTCAACAGCTACACCCCATTTCCTACAACAGCAGGATCCCAGTTCATTTCCCGGCTTATAATTCTGTAATATATTATCAGAATACTTAATTATACTATGATATGCCTGAAAATTACAAGGTTATCCCAGACCGCATTGCAGGTCCATTATAAGGAAATCTCATGTTCCGTCTTGTATTACTGTTTAAATATGCTATAATGTAGAAAAATTATACTGTAAGGAGGTTATTCCATGTCTCTGGATATAAAAAAATTAGTAGAAACGCAATTCCCCCTGCTCGTCGAAATCCGTCGCCACTGTCATGAATACCCGGAACTTTCCTGGCAGGAAACGAAGACTCTGGCATATATAAAAGAAAAACTGAGCGGCTGGCATATTCCCTCCCAGTCCATTGAAAAAGGGGGAATCGCCGCCATCCTGGAAAGCGGACAGCCGGGACCCACCTTGCTGCTCCGCGCCGATATTGATGCCCTGCCCGTACAGGAAGGAGCAATGAATCTTTCTCAAAAAAGGACATGTATCTCCCAGATTCCCGGTGTCATGCATGCCTGCGGTCATGATGGTCACATCGCCATGCTGCTGGTAGCGGCAAAGATATTGCATGAATGTAAAGATACCTGGTCCGGCACCATCATTTGCCTGTTCGAACAAGGAGAAGAAGACTCACACGCTATGGAATACATCGTTCCCTGGCTGGAAACAAAGAGCGGTTATCACATCGATGGATGCTACGCCACTCATCTGCGCTGGGATATCCCGACGGGTAAAATCGCCATCTGTCCCGATGCCCCCATGGCGGGAGGGTTCCGTTTCGATATTACCATTCACGGACAGGGAGGTCACGGATCCCGTCCGGACCTGTGCCACAGTCCCATCGACTGCTTTTCCGCCTTTAATCAGGAATTACAGGGACTGCGCCTGCGCGCTGTCCCGCCACGCCAGTGCCTGGCCGTCTCTATCGGCAGCCTCCACAGCGGTGAATTGCAGAATGTCGTCCCCCAGGAGCTGACCTTTGGCGGTACCTGCCGTTATTTTGATTACGATAAAGCTGGCAAACCCTTTTATGATGAATTTTATCATCTCCTGGACCACACCTGTGCCAGCTACCATTGCAGCTGGACCAGCGGTCCCGTACCCAAACCGTTATATGAGGTCCACAACGACAAAACCTGCGCAGCCCTGGCAGAAAAAGCCATAACGGCCTCCCTGGGAAATGATATACTGACAAAGTGCGAACCGTGGATGGCATCGGAAACATTCGCTATCCTCACCCGGCTCTATCCGGGAGTCCTCACCTTTACAGGCATTGCTAACCCGTCAAAAGGTACTGGTGGCAATCATCATACACCGGAATTCGACCTCGATGAAGACGCTCTCGTCTACGGCACAACGGCCTGTATATCCTATGCACTGGCATTTTTGAAAGAAAACCCACAAACATCATTCATCCGCACGAATGAACCGTTAGATACACTGGCCGCGCGGAATGTATGACATGCATGCTGTCTATCGTAAAAATACAATTGCATTCTGGTACATTATATTGTAGAATAATGGCGGTTGCGACAAGGCAGCCGTTATTATTTATATATATGTTTTCATGTTTTTATCTTATGTTTTAGGAGGCACTAAATTGGACCTTATTAAAAACTGGAAAATCCATGTGTTTGCCTTGCTGCTCGTCATCGTGGCAGAATTTATCGGCATCCAGAAACATGGACTCGTCATCTTCCTGCCAATGCTCTATGCACTGGTACTGGGCGGTATCATTTCCTATCCATCCTTCCACATCCTGAATGAAAAACAGATGACCCGTGCAGGCAATCTCATGGGCATCACCATGCTCTTCCTGATTGCCAAAATCGGTCTGGGCATCGGCCCGAACCTTCATCTGCTCCTGAATTCCGGTCTGGCCCTGATCATGCAGGAATTCGGCCATTTCTTCGGCACATTGATTTTCGGCCTTCCTACGGCTATTTTATTGAAAATGGGCCGGGAAGCCATCGGTGCCTGCTACTCCATCGACCGGGAAGCCAATGTGGCTATCATCGCCGAAAAATTCGGCATCTTCTCCCCTGAAGGCCGTGGCGTCATGGGTATGTACATCTGCGGAACTCTCTTTGGGGCACTCTGGATTTCCATTCTCGCCGGCATCGTATCCCGCACGGGAATCTTCCATCCCTATGCGCTTGCCATGGGCGGCGGCATCGGTTCAGCCAGCATGATGGCCGCCTCTGTTGGTTCCATCGTCGCCGTATTTCCCGATGAAGTACAGAAAATCACTGCCTTTGCCGGGGCTGCCAACCTCATGACATCGGTCATCGGGATTTATTTCTCTCTGTTCATTTCCCTGCCAGTCACCATCAAGGTATATGAACTCGTTACAGGCCGGAAACGGAAAGATGAAGTAACCGAAGAAGAACAGGCCGATGCCAAGACAAAAGAAACGATGGCACAGAATGAAGAAGCCGTCGCAGCAGATATCAAAAAAGAAGAAACGGAAGAACAGGAAGCAAAAAAAGGATCTACCCTGGGCGATGACCTGCTCATCCTCTTCATCACCGGCGTCCTCACCCTCGTAGCTAACTTCGTCGGTTTCAAAGTCAATCCTCTCGACGACTGGCTCGGTATCCTGATCATCATTGCCATCTGCTTTGTCGGCATCCTCATCGCCCACGTCCCGGTACTGAACAAGCTGCCCAATGTATTCTGGGTCTCCATTGTCGCCGTCGTCATTTCTATTCCGGGCATCCCCGGTGCCGAATGGATTACGACCATCACCAAGAATGTCAACTTCCTGGCAGCCTGCACGCCTATCCTGGCGTATGGCGGTCTGTCCCTCGGTAAAGATATCCCCGCATTCAAGAGACTGTCCTGGCGCATCGTCCCCGTTGCCCTGATGGTATCGTCGGGCACATTTATCTGCGCGACGATTATGGCAGAAATCATGCTCCATCTTGAAGGTGTCATTTAGGTTTAAAAAGGAGGCTTTACTATGACCAAAGAAGAATTAAAACAGAAAGTCTGCGATGCCATTGATAAACGCGCCGAAGATATCATGTCGTTCGGAACGTCTGTATTCGATGAACCTGAACTGGGTTACAAAGAAACAAAGACATCAGCCAAAGTCCAGGAAGCCATGGATAAACTGGGTATTCCTTATACGACAGGCTGGGCCATCACCGGTGTCAAAGGCCGGCTGAAGGGCAAAAACTCCAAGCGTACTGTCGCCGTCATGGGGGAACTCGATTCTATCGTCTGCCGCCGCCATCCGTCAGCCGATCCAGTAACCGGCGCGGCTCACTGCTGCGGTCATTTCATCCAGATTTCCGATATGCTCGGCGTCGCCATGGCGCTGAAAGATGCCGGAGCCATGGATTATCTCGGTGGCGATGTCGTCTTCTTTGCTGTGCCGAGTGAAGAATGTATTGAAATCGAATACCGCAAGAAGCTCATGGATGAAGGGAAAATCCATTTCTTCGGCGGCAAGCAGGAAATCATTCTTCAGGGCGGATTCGATGATATAGATGCCGCCATGGAAATGCATGCCTACTCGACGGATGACCCGGAAGGCAATATCATCCTCAACGGCGGCATGAGCGGTTTCATCACCAAACTCATTGAATACCACGGCAAGGCAGCGCACGCAGCCGGACAGCCTCATCTGGGTATCAATGCACTCAATGCCTGCATGCTGGGCATCATGGGCGTCAATGCCCTGAGAGAAACATTCCAGGAAAAAGACCACGTCCGCTTCCATCCGATTATCACCTCCGGTGGCGATCTGGTCAACGTCGTGCCCGATCTGGTACGCATGGAAAGCTACGTCCGCGCCGCATCGGCCGACGCCATGAAATTCTACAACGACCGCATCAACCGCGCCCTTCGTGCCGGTGCCGACGCCATCGGTGCTACCTGTGAAATCAAGGATATGCCGGGTTACCTTCCCATGGAACAGGATAAAGCTCTGGGCAAAATCTGCGAAGCCAACGCCGACGCTATTTTCGGCAAGGACCACGTCGATACGAACCCGCCGTTCAATGCCGGCAGTACCGATGTCGGCGATATCTGCAACCTCATGCCCTGTATCCACCCTCATGTAGGCTGTGTCCACGGAGCCCTTCACAGTGCCGAATTTGAACTGTTCCAGAAACAGGCCGCGTATATCAAGACGACCAAAGTAATGGCAATGACCGTCATCGACCTTCTCTATGACAACGCTGCTGGCCTGGAAGACATCCTGAAAGACTATAAGCCACGCATGACAAAAGAACAATATCTGGCATATATGGATTCACTCCGCAGCTGAGATAAAAGATGTTTGACGTTTGACGTTTGATGTTAAAAAGGGAATGCCCCATGAAAACGTAGGTTATCATGGGGCATTCCTTTTTCTATTTCACTGTTATACTTTTTCCAGAATACTGGTCAGGTTATCATTCAGATAGGGATAGGCGACCTGACGAATCATGGCATCGACGAGCTGCGGATCAAAGGCATCATCGGTAGCAGGCAGACAGATATCGAGCACGATATCGCCGTTATCCGATATGTAGAATTTAAATACTTTGTATTCTTTGTTACCCTGATTGATGAAATCATAAATGGCAGCCTTATTCCCATCATTGACGACTCCGGTTGCGACGAAAATGCGCAGCATGACATAGATACTGTCGTCAATGAGTACCAGGAACGGCAGCCGCTGGCCTTTGACTTCAATACCCGATTGGAAGGCAACGGAATGGCGTTCGTCGTCTTTCATTTCGTTCACGGTAAAGGCTTTGGGATCCACCTTGTCGATATAGGCTTTAAATTTTTCTGCTTTTGTATTCATGTTATCACCTCAAACAACTTGATACATTTATTGTATCACATCTTTTGTATCTCTTCTATTCTTATGGCTTGGATAAATAAAGAGATAAAACGATACGAGAGCTCCTGCTTCTCCGATGACCATGACGATACCCATGGGAATCGCCGTATAGCTTCCGGCAATTCCTACGACAGGAGCCATGACCGCCCCGGAAATCATGGAGAAAAAGCCGATGAGTGCCGCAGCGCTGCCGGCATTTTTTCCCTGTGCCTGCATCGCCATAGAAAAGCTGCTAGTCGATAAGGAAGCCAGTGTCGCCACCGTGAAGAAAAGAATGACCAGAATAGCATAGACAGACCAGTGCAGGAAGAATCCTGTCAGCAGTGCCATACTGCCTACCGCCGCCACCAATAGGACAAAGCGCAGCATCTTCCAGTCGGGAATGCGACCGGCCAGCCGTCCTGTCAGGCCGCCGCTGATCATGAGACCGATGCCGTTGATGCCGAAAATCAGACTGAATGTCTGAGGCGTCACATCATAGATATTCTGGAAAACGAAAGAAGAAGCCGATATATATCCGAAAAACGCCGCGAAGGCAAAACACTGCATGACACAGTGTCCCATAAAATACGTATCGCGGAATAACTTGCCGAAGCTCCGGACGCCTGCCAGCGGTCCGCCATGGATCCGCTTACGGATGGGAAGCGTTTCCGGCATGAAGAGAGCACAGACTGCCAGCGCCAGGCCAATGATGACGAGCAGCCAGAATATGCCGCGCCAGCTGGAAAACCGTAAAACCTGTCCGCCTATGACCGGAGCCAGGATAGGGGCGATGCCATTGACCAGCATGAGCATGGAAAAGAGCCGGGTCAGAGCCGTTCCACGGCAGACATCACGGGCAATGGCCCGGGCAATGACGATGCCGGCACCGCCGGCAAACCCCTGGATAAACCGGGATACTAAGAGCAGCCAGATTGTCGGAGAGAAAATACAGGCGACGGACGAAAGGGAAAAAACGGCCATGCCCAGAAACAGCGGCTTCCGCCGCCCTGCATCGTCGCTGACAGGACCGGCTATGATCTGACCGGCAGCCATGCCGGCCATGGACGCCGTCAGCGTCAGCTGTATCATAGATGGTACGACACCGAAATCGGCCATCATGGCCGGAAGTCCCGGCAAGTACATATCTGTTGAAAGTGGGGCAATGGCTGCCAGCATCCCCAGAAATACGGTCAGCCCTATCATCAGATGTTGACGTTGTTCACTCATTTAGTTCGCACTCTCTTTCCACACAGGCAGATTCTGAATCAGCGGCGGCACGTCTGCCAGTGTCTGGCAGGTATGCCAGGCCGTTGCAGCCACAGCTGGTTCCACACGGACCAGATCGGGTACCCAGATAGACGGGATATGAGCTGCCGCCGCGGCTTTCAGGCCATTTCCCGAGTCTTCAAGGACAAGAGCCCGCTCCGGTCGTACGCCCAGAGTCCGGCAGACTGCCAGGAAAATATCCGGGGCGGGTTTACTGTGAGCCATGGCATCACCGCTCTGGATATGGCAGAAATAGGACTCCAATCCGGCTTTATGAAGCAGCAGCCGTACCGTTTCTTCTGCAGAGGAAGAAGCGACTGCGCAGCGGATACCTTCCTGTCGCGCGTAATCCAAGCATTCCTGCAGGCCCGGTTCTGCCGGGGCACCCTTTTCATGATAGATTGCCAGCTGCATGGCCTTCTTCTCATCGTGGAATTCATCATAGGGAAAGTCCGCCCCATAGGTCTGCAAAAATATTTCTTTTATTTTCGCATTATTCATGCCAAATATGGTATCAAAAAATGAATCCTCCATATCTATACCATATTTACGGCCAATGGCCCGCCAGCACGGTACGGAAATCCGCTCCGTATCGAACATAAGACCATCCATATCAAAAATAAAAAGCTCCGGTCTGTACATCTTATTCCCCTTTCATAAACGCTAACAACCTCTGGCTGCTGCCAGAGGTTGTCTTTCTCGCTGTCGCATTCGATTATCCTGTTACGTTTTTAGCGTACAGGGATGACTTCCAGCCAGTATCCGTCCGGATCGGCAATGAAGTAAATCCCCATGGCCTTATTTTCAAAGACGATACAGCCCATGTCTTCATGTTTCTTATGAGCCGCATCAAAATCCTGTACCCGGAATGCCGTATGGAATTCGTTTTCACCCAGATTATACGGTTCTTTCCGGTCTTTGAGCCAGGTCAGTTCCAACTGGAAATCACTGGCATCGTTGCCGACATAGACAATGGTGAAGTTAGGATTTTCGATGCGCCGTTGTTCTACCAGTCCCAGGGCTTCTTTATAAAATTTCAGGCTTCTGTCCAAATCGAGAACATTGAAATTAGTATGAGCAAATTTAAATGTCATGATATTTCCTCCTTACGCTTCTTCCCAGCCTTTACCTACATTGACCCAGCCTTTGGCATGAGAGTAGGTTTCTAATTCCGGCAGTGTCAGTTCGATGGCACTATTTCCGGTACCACAGGCGGGAAATACCGTCTGGAACCGTTTCAATGATTCATCCAGATATACATCTACACCGGGATTGACGGCAAAGGGACACACACCGCCGACGGGATGGCCGATGAGACGTTCTACGTCATCGTGTTTGACCATAGACGCCTTGCGGTGAAATGTGTCTTTGAATTTGCGGTTGTCTACCCGGGCATCGCCGGCAAAAATAACGAGAAACGCCGAATCATCGTCGCCATAAAACGACATGGATTTGGCAATACGTTTCCCTTCCGTGTGCAGGGCTGCTGCGGCCAGATCGACAGTAGCACTTGATTCATGTAATACCTGCACCCGGTCTTCCATACCATACTGTGCAAAATAAGCCTTTACTTTTTCTAATGACATTGTATAAATCCCCCATCCCCCAATAACGGCTAAATACTACCTCTTTTGCGGATATAAAGAATTATATACCAAAAGAGTCTGCCATTCAAGATAGTCTAGAGGAGTTCAAAGGAGGCAACACTGCCGCAATCGGTCTTTTTGACAGCCAGGCGGGTATCAATGCGTTCCCGCAGTTCGCCTACGTGGGAGATAATCCCTACCAGGCGTCCGCCCTGACGCAGTTCCAATAGCGCTTTCAGGGCAAAATCAAGCGTTTCCGGGTCCAGCGTCCCGAATCCTTCGTCGATGAAGATGGTATCCAGGTGAATGCCCCCGGAATAAGCCTGCACTACGTCGGCCAGCCCCAGTGCCAGAGACAGGGAGGCCAGAAAGGTTTCTCCGCCGGACAGCGTATTGGCCGGACGGGCATATCCCGTATAGGCATCGAAGACTTCAATATCGAGGCCGATCTGACGCACCCGGCGGTCATCCCAAGAGTGGGACCGCTGCAGTTCATAGCGGTTGCGGCTCATTTTCTGCAGCCGCTGATTCGCCGCCTGGAGCACTTCATCGAGGAGCGCTCCTAAGACGTACCGTTCAAAATTAATTCCCGTCGTCCTGCCGCTGATAAGATCATAGAGAGCTCCCACTGTCTTATAGTGTTCACTCAGCTCAGTCTGTTCCTTGTGCCAGGCATCAATCTGACTGGCACAGTTCGTAAGCTGGCTGAGTTCTGCAGCCAGTGCGGCCTGCTGCCGGGACAAGTCCTGGCAGGCCTGATTCAAAGCATCCAGCTTCTTGCGGTATGTTTCCATATCCGGTTTTGTCTTGCCCTGAATCATCTTTTCTTCCTGCAGGACCTGTCCCCGTGTCTGCTGGAGAGATGCTCCATAGGAAGTCAGTTTTTCTTTTAACGGTTCAATCTGCTGCAACTCTTTCTGCAGAGCCCGGCATTCATTCATATCACGGAATCCGCACTGACCAGCCTGTGCCTTTAATTCTTCCAGCGCTTTCTTATATTTCTGGCGCAGCTCATCCCGTTGGGCTTCTTTCATCCGGGCCTGTCCGCTCCAGTGGGCCTTTTCCTGTTCCTGCTTTTGTCTGGCCGCATTCCAGTCTTTTTCTTTCTTTTCAAAGGCAGCGAGCTGCTGACGGAGAGTCTGTATTTTCCCTTTCAACACAGTAGGATTGCGATATTCTTCAGGAAGTGTCCGTTCTGCTCTGGCCAGGGCTTCTTCCGCCCTCGTCCGGTACAGCCGTGCTTCCTCATAATCCTTGCGGGCCTGTTCTGTCACTGCCGTCTGCTGCGTCACCGTTTTTTCTTTCTCTTCCAGCTGTTGTGCAAGCTGCCGTGCCTGTTCGATTTCTTTCAGAAGAACAGCTTCTTCTGCAGCCGACTGTTCTGCCCGGCGGGACCAGTCGGCACTCGTCCCGTCTTCGGGATACTGCTGCCGCAGCGATTCATACTGGCGTTGCTGTTCCTGCGCCTGCGCAGACAGGACCTGTTCGTCCTGTTCCGCCTGCTGGCGCTGCTGTTCGCTTGCTTCCGCCCGTTTCCGGCAGCGTTCGACATCGGCCTTTTCCGGGAAATCAGCTGGTTTGACTGCCAGTTTGGGGTGGGATACGGCCCCGCATACGGGGCAGACATCTCCATCGTGCAGATTTTCCGCCAGGACAAAGGCCTGCCCCTGAAGGAACATGGCACTCACGGCGTCAAAATCCGTTTTGTCCTGAACGGCCTTCTGCAATACGTTTTTCAGGTGGCTGGCAGCTGCTTCTTGTTTCTTTGCCGTATCCTGCCAGTTGTTCTTCAGATTCTCTATCTGTTTTTCCTGATTGGCACGGAGCTTCCACTGTTTAGTCCTTGCCCTTACCTTTTCATACTCGCCTTCCCGGCCCGACAGGGCATCCCGTGTCTTGCGGACCATATCCAATTTTTTCTGAGCCATTTCCCGTGTCTGGTCGGCTGTATGCCATGCCTTTTCACAAGCCGCTGCCTGCAGGGACGCTTTATGCTGTTCTTCTTTCAATGCGGCATACGAATCGGCTTCTGTCACGAGATTTTCCAGGCGGATGGCTTCCGCTTTATCTGTTTCACATTGATCATGACCGGCCTTCATATCCTCTTCCTGCCCATTGAGCCGTTTCAGTTCTGTATCAGCAGCCGTTGCCTTTGTCTGAAGCGTTTCCCATTCTTTCGAAGCCTCTACGCCCTGCTTCTGGATATCATCGAGAGTACGGCAGGGTTCACTGAGCAGGCGGGCTTTTTCCAATAAATCCAGCTTCTTTTCTTCCGCGGCCATAGTCTCTTTTTGCGTTTCAAGCTGCTGCAGCCGTACCTTGGCATCTTCCCATGCTTTCCAGTGGCTGGCAACAGCCTCGGCCTGCTGGACTTCCTTCTGGAAATCATCGCGCTGGCGGACAGCCCGGCCAGATTTTTCCTTTGCTTCCCCTGCCTGCGCTGTTTTATCTGCAATGGTCTGCATCAGTATTGCTTCATCAGCGGCTCCCGTCAGTGACAAATATTGCTCAATCTTTTTCTTCAGGTCTTCATAGGCATGGCTGACATCATCATGCATGGTTTTGGCCAGTGCCTGCAGCCGGTCATAGCGCTGGGTATGGAACAGCACCTGCATGATGCGCTGCCGGTCTGATGAATTGGCTAGGAGCAATTTCCGGAAATCCCCCTGGGGCAGGAGGACGACCTGACGGAACTGGTCCGATTTAAATCCCAGGAGTTTTTCAATTTTCTGGGAGACATTCTTACTGGTCACCAATATGTCCCCATCCGGTGTATTCAGCTCGTAAAGGGCAGCTTTCATAGATACATGCCGCGTACCCGTTCCTCTTTTTTTCGCGATTTCCTGGTCCGGGCTCCGTTCGACGCGATATAATTTTTGTCCAATCGTAAAGGTAAACGCTACCTGCGTCACTTCTTCTGGTGTCGCATATTCACTGCGCATATGCGCTCCGTTGCGTCCTTCTGTACCGCCACTCAGTTCTCCGTACAGGGCATAACACATGGCATCAAGAATCGTCGTTTTCCCTGAGCCAGTCGGTCCGTAAATGAGAAACAACTGCCGGTCTCCCAGAAGGCGGAAGTCGATGACCTGCCGGCCTGCATACGGGCCAAAGGCAGTCATATCCAGATAAACGGGCTTCATAAAATCCCTCCTCCTTCTTCTTTGCGCAATGCGTCCCAAAGCTGATGCAGACAGTCTGTTTCCTTTTCCGACAAAGGCTGTTCCGGCCTCATGGCACCGGCAAAACTGGAAAAGAGTTCTTCTTCTGTCGTCCCGCGGATATTGAAATCCCGGTCACCGGCATGGTCTGAAATACGGCGCCGCGGGGCCTCCAGTGCCATGGCATTAGGATATTTCTTGCGCAGTCTGGCCATGCCATCGAGGACCGGTTCGGTGTCATCGATACGTGCCAATACATAATCACCGGTCCGGTCATCTTCTCGTTCCATAATATCGTGGAATGAACCTTTCAGAATACGCACATCATGGCGTGGCGTAAAGGAAATAAACCGGCTGCTGACCTGTCCATTATCAGCCAGGTCGACGAGGACAACCCCCTTTTTTTGTGTTGCTTCGCTAAAGGAATACTTAAGCAGGCTCCCGGCATACCGCACCTCCGGCCGTCCCACCTGCTGCGGCCCGTGAAGATGCCCCAGTGCGGTATACTGGAAGCGGTCAAAAACTGCACTGTCGATCATATCGGTACCACCGATAGAAAGAGGCCGTTCGGAATCGCTGCTTACCCCGCCAGAGGCAAAGACATGACTGACGCAGACAGCCCGCATGTCATCACATCCTCTGGACTGAAATGCACAGAGTGCTTCCAATGCCTTTTGATGATCGTGGATGGTTTCATCACTCAGAAAATGGCGGACATCAGCCGGTTCGGCATAGGGAAGCAGCACAAAGGCAACCGGCCCCGCATCATCGCGGAGGATGACCGGCCCCGTCAGCTTGTCCAGATCACCAGCAATATACAGTCCCTGCCGGGCCAGAAGGGCACTGCCAAAGGAAAGGCGGGACGCACTATCATGATTGCCGCTGATGACCAGAAAAGGAATATGAAGTTCCGCCGTCACCTTTGTCGCAATTTCATCAAACAATTCCACAGCAGCAGCCGGCGGCAGGCTGCGGTCATAGACATCCCCGGAAAGGACGACGGCCTCTATGCCTTCGTCTTTCAGCAGTGGCAGAAATTGTTCTTTTAGCACGTATTCCTGTTCATCCGTCAGATAATCGCCATAAAACATCTTTCCCAGGTGCCAGTCCGCCGTATGTAAAATGCGCATGTCGTCACCTCTTATTCCTTGTACAAACTTCGCAGAAGTGAAATTTCATGAGCATATCCCGGCAGTTCATTCGGTGTTTCCAGATAAAAGGGGAGCTGCCGTAATGCCGGATGATTGATAATTTGCGTAAACGCTTCGATGCCGATATGGCCTTCACCAATCTTTTCATGGCGGTCTTTATGGCTTCCCAGTTCATTTTTACTGTCATTGATATGGATGGCTTTCAGTCTGGACAGGCCAATACGCGTATCAAACTGAGTCAGCACGTCATCGAGATGATGAACGATATCATATCCGCCGTCAAAGACATGGCAGGTATCGAGGCAGACCCCGATGTTGTCCTGCAGTTCCACCTTTTCAATGATAGCGGCAATTTCCTCAAAATTGCGGCCTACTTCTGTCCCCTTGCCGGCCATCGTTTCCAGCAGGACCGTCGTTTTCTGGCCTTTGAACATGCACGTATTGAGCATATCAGCAATAAAATCTATTCCTGTTTCCGCCCCCTGTCCGACGTGACTGCCCGGATGGAAGTTGTAGCGGCAATGATCGAGGTATTCCAGACGGCGCAGGTCATCAGCCATAGCTTCTCTGGCAAAAATCCGCGTCTTTTCCGTCTTCGAACAGCCATTCAGCGTATACGGTGCATGAGCCAGTATAGGAGCAAAATGATGCTCCGCCATCAGCCGGTTCAACGCTGCCATATCGTCCGTATCGAGAGGCCGGACGCTGCCGCCGCGGGGATTGCGTGTAAAAAACTGAAATGTATCGGCACCGATCGACAGGGCTTCTTCACCCATATGCAGGAATCCCTGGGAAACAGATAAATGACATCCTATATGAAGCATAGCCTTTTCTCCTTTTATGCAAAAACAGGCTGCAACGAAACCAATTCGTCCCAGCCTGCCTGCTTATCCTATTAATTTTCTTTTTCGTTCTGGCATCCCGTTTCTTCATTCTGGCATTCTGCACAAATTCCCGTAAAGGATACATTGACAGAATCTACCCGATAGCCCGTTTGTGTCTGAGCCAGATCAGCGAGCTTATCCCGTTCCACATCTACATCCATGACGCGGTTGCAGCGGGTGCAGCGGATATGGGCATGGGGCTTGGTGTTAAAATCATAGCGGTGCGCATCTTCTTCGCACTGCAGCACCTGTACGACACCGATTTTTGCAAAAATTTCCATCGTTTTATATACCGTCGCCAGACTCATGAACGGATATTTGGGCTGTAATTCTTTATAAATGGCTTCTGCATTGGGATGTGTCGTATTATTGTTGACTACTTCATATACGGCCAGACGCTGTGGCGTGACTTTATAGCCGTTTTCCCGTAATACTGCAGCAATATCCATAGACATAATCCTCCTTTCTCCATTAACAAGGATTTTTCACCTGTGAATGCTATTAAATGAGTATGATTTTTAAATTGTGCTTCTACTATATTGTAACCGTTATTTGTTGAAATGGCAATACAAAGATTCTAAATAATACGAAAAATATACATTATATTCGCCCCTTTGTCAAATCAGACGTTGACGGAACAGCTATTTCCACTCATAATATAGTACTAGGAAGAAAGGAGACCGGCATGAATGAAGAAATGATTATCCATCAGATAGCTTCTGACCTGCATATCCGCCCGGGACAGGTCCGGACCGCATTAGACCTGTTTGCCAGTGGCAATACCATCCCGTTTATCGCCCGGTACCGCAAAGAGGCAACGGGGACCCTGGATGAACAACAGCTGCGCCAGATCAAGGAACAGTATGAATACGAAGAAACACTCAGCAACCGCAAGGACACGGTACGCCAATCCATCATGGATCAGGGATTATGGAGCAATGAAATCAAAAGCCAGCTGGAAAAAGCCCGGCTGTTACAGGATGTAGAAGATATATATCTGCCCTTTAAGCCTAAAAAGCGTACGAAAGCATCGATGGCCCGCGACGCAGGCCTGACACCTCTGGCTGATTTATTCTGGAATCAGGATATACACGGGCCAGCTCCGGAAAAAGCAGCAGAAGCTTATCTGACCAAAGATGTGCCTACCGTAGAGGATGCCATCCAGGGCGCTGCTAATATTATTGCCGAACGCTGCTCCGAACTCGCCCCATACCGCCGTTTTTTACGTAACGCCTTCTGGCATGACGGCAAACTCACCTGCTCGCTGCAGGAAGAAGAGGAAAAATCACGGATTTATCTCGCCTATAGAGATTTTCACGAAGCCATCCGGCGCCTGCCCAGTCATCGTATCCTGGCTATTAACCGCGGGGAAAACCAGAAAGCGCTGAAAGTCAATCTGGAAGTCCGTACCGACGCATATATCAGCCGGTTGTGCCAGATGATCATCAAAGGCCCCTCTCCATATAAAGATATACTGGAAAGCGCCGCCACCGACAGCTATAAACGTCTCATCTGTCCCCAGATAGAACGGGAAATCCGCAATGAACTTACAGAAAAGGCAGAAAAACAGGCTATTCAGGTCTTTGCCTCTAATCTGCGCAGTCTGCTCCTGCAGCCTCCTTTTACCGGTCAGACCATTCTCGGTCTCGATCCGGGGTACCGCACAGGCTGCAAAGCTGCTGTCATCGACTCTACCGGTGCCGTGCTGGCCTACGGGACCTATCACCTTACGGGCTCGGAAAAACAGCGTCATGAAAGCGCCGATGCTCTGACCCACATGATCAGGGAGCACGAAGTTACCCTCATTTCCATCGGTAACGGAACGGCCTCATATGAGACGGAACAGTTCGTTTCCCGCTTAATCCATGAACAGCATTTGAAATGCCGCTATCTCATTACCAACGAAGCCGGCGCCTCGGTTTATTCGGCATCGGAACTGGCCCGGGAGGAATTACCGGATCTGGATGTCACGATACGCGGAGCCGTTTCCATCGCCCGCCGCATCCAGGACCCGCTGGCAGAATCGGTCAAAATCGACCCCCAGTCCATCGGTGTCGGCCAGTATCAGCATGATGTCAATCAAAAATCCCTGACGGCAGCACTGGATGCAGTCGTCGAATCGGTTGTCAATTATGTCGGCGTCGATCTCAATACGGCTTCAGCTGCTCTGTTGCAGCACGTATCGGGCCTGACCTCAGCTACGGCTGCAAACATCGTCACCTATCGCAATGAAAACGGCCCATTCCACAACCGCCAGGAACTGATGAATGTCAACCGGCTGGGTCCGGCGACATTTACCCAGTGTGCCGGATTTTTACGCATCAAAGACAGTACCCAGCCACTGGATAATACGTCTGTCCATCCGGAATCGTATGATCTGGCCGCTAAAATCGTGCGTCAGTACGGATTTACTCTGAAAGATCTGAAGAACCCGGCCCGCCTGCAGGATTTGCAGAGCCGTCTGCAAATGAACGCCGCCCCTAAACTGGCATCGGCCCTCAATGCCGGCGAACCAACAGTCCGTGACATATTGGAAGAATTGCGGAAACCCGGCCGGGATGTGCGCAGCGACTTCCCCAAACCGCTGACACGACGCCACGTCCTGTCCCTGGATGAACTGGAAATCGGTTCTATCGTGCGCGGTACGGTCCACAACGTCGTCGATTTCGGTGCCTTTGTCGATATCGGCCTTAAAACGCCCGGCCTCGTCCACCGGTCAGAATTATGCAATCATCCCTTCCATCACCCGACAGATATCGTACACGTCGGCGATATCGTAGACTGTATGATTCTTTCTGTAGATACAGAACGGAAACGCATTGCCTTATCCATTAAAAAAGCAACAATATAATATAGATAATATAACAGGCTGCCCTCATCGGACAGCCTGTCATGTTATCTATATTATACTATTTTCCTAATTCACGTTTCGGCCATTCCGCATCTTGTAATATGGCCCGGCCAACCCCGATCATATCAGCCGCTCCCGTGACAAGAAGGTCTTCTGCCTGTTCCACTGTCTGTACCCCGCCAGTCAGGATGACCGGTACGGAAACATGATGACGGATAGCGGAAGACATATCGCGGAAATAACCCGGTTCTGTATGATCCTGGCGGACAAAGAAATTCATGCCGCCTGATACATCAATCAGATCAACCCCAGCCGTTGCAAACAATTTAGCTGCTTCCACGGCATCATTGATTGTACTGCCGCCCGGCTGATAGTCACATCCGCCAAACCGGATAGCCAGCGGATACGCCGTACCGACGACCATACGGATAGCATGGATGACCTGCAAATGGAAATGAACACGTTTTTCCAGCGTGTCACAGCCATAGGCGTCGTTACGGTGGTTGGTAAGTGGTGAATAAAATTGGTTCAGCAGATATCCATGAGCCGCATGGATTTCCACGCCGTCATATCCGGACGCTTTGGCTCTGCCGGCAGCGGCGGCATATTCTGCTACGAGTACCTGTATTTCTTCGACAGATAACTCCCGTGGCAGGACCTGGCTCTGTTTCTGACGGGGATGTAGTACAGGAGACGGGCCCACAGCCTGCTGCCGCGTCACAATGGGATCGGCAATAGAACCGGCATGATTAATCTGAGCAAACACACGCGTACTCCCTTCGCGGTGGATACACCGGGTCAGCTGCCGCAGGCCGCCAATATCGCCATTGCGGGAAATGGAAATCTGATTCGGATCGGCTTTTCCTTGCTTATCAATATACATATGCTCCGTAATGATCAGACCCAGATAGCCCTTTTCTGCCCGTTTCTGATAATACTTACATATTTCTTCATCAATGTAGCCATGAGAAGCAGCCCGGGTAGCCATAGGCGGCATGACGATACGGTTCGTCAGCGTAAGATGATGAATCGACAGCGGTTCTTTCCATTTCATTATCAATCACTCCTTACAAGCTAAAATTACATGTTATTTCGTAACCATTCTTTTCTTTTAGTATACCATTAAACACGACTATCCTATAGGAAATTTTTAGTCTTATTCCGGGAAAATTTCCTGTAGGAATCGTCTCTGGTTCACGTATACAAAAGAGAGGCCGCGGCAAACATAGCTTTTAATGCTCATTTGCCACTGCCTCATTTGTTATCGCAGGTAGAGTTGCAATGCCGGTTCTTCCTTGAAACGGCCCCGCAGTTCGACCGTACGCGTTTTCGCATCCGTTTTCTTGATTCCCCGGGCACTGACACAACTGTGCCGGCCTTCCAGGAGGACAGCAATATCCGTACTGCCTGTGATTTCTCCCAGAATATCGGCAATATCACGGCCCAGCCGTTCCTGAAGCTGCAGCCGCCGCCCGGCCATGTCACAGATGCGGGCAATCTTAGAAAGACCAATGACCTTGCCTTTGGGAATATAGGCAACGGTCGCTTTCATATCGTACATGAGGGCCATATGATGTTCACAGTACGAAAAAAGGTCAATATCTTTCATGACGACGACCTGATCGCTGCCTGCACTGGTCGTATCTTCTGCAAAGGTCTTATCCAGCATCTGTGCCAGTTCATGGTTCGTGTAATTCATGCCGTCAAAGACTTCCTGGTACATTTTGGCTACCCGTTTCGGCGTTTCCACCAGGCCCTCCCGGTCGGGATTTTCTCCGAGAGCAATGAGAATCCCCCGTACATGTTCTTCTATCGCTTTGGTATCAATCATATCAGACACCCCGTTTCTCTGGATCCCAGATAACCTTATGTATCTGGATTTGTAAACGCACATCGTTCATTTTATGTGTTTCCATGAAAGCAACCATATCGACCGGTTCAATCGAACCGAATACTGGACTGAGATACACATGGCATCGTTCTGTCAGCCTGTACTCTTGTATGACTTCCCACGCCCGCTGCAGGTCTTCCTGGCTGCCGCAGACAAACTTCACCGTATCCTGCTTTTCCAGGACAGAAAAATTCTCCACTTTCATAGCCCGTTCCCAGCCGCTGGAAGGCAATTTGTAATCCATCGTAAAGACAGGCCGCGCAGGCATACAGAATGGACGCAGGTCTACAGCGCCGTTCGTTTCAATTTCTACGCGGATTTTTGGCTGTGCCAGGAGTTTTTCTATTAATTCAGCGATTCCCTGAGACAGCAGCGGTTCCCCACCAGTGAGCGTAACATTATGCACGCCCGTAGACAGGACGTACTCCACGATTTCATCCGGTGTCAGTTCTTCATAGGGACAATCCGCTTCATAGGCCCATGACGTATCACAGTAACTGCAGCGGAGATTACATCCCTGAAAACGCACAAATACAGACAACTCACCTGCCCGGTTCCCTTCCCCGTTGATACTGATAAATTTCTCTGCTACCTTCATGTCAGCCTCCATAAGACGCACAATTATTAGGCGTTTCGTATACATCTACGCGGGAAACATCATATCCCTGCTGTTGCATCGTTTCATAAATATGGCGGGAAAACTCCTCTGCCGTCGGCCGGAAAGGCACTTCATGGAGACAGAAATCTTCTTCCTTCAAGGCGGCTACAGTCTTTTCCTTCAGAGACCCCGTTTCATATATCAGGCTATGGTCATAGAAATCACAAATATCTTTCAGACTCTTTTTCAAGTCAGAAAAATCCACTACCATACTGCGGCATTGTGCATCAGTCCGCAACTTGTCCGACCGGATTTCTACAATGACCCGCCAGCGGTGACCGTGCAGATTATGGCATTTTCCTGCATACCCTTTAAGAAAATGAGCCGCATCAAATGATTGTTCTGTCTTTAAATAATACATGGCTGTACTCCTATAAAAAAACAGCCCTGCCAGAGCAGAGCTGTCTCACACAAATAAACAGTCCTGGTTTTGTTTTACGACAGGATGGTACAAGCGAACTGTCGATATGGCTTAACGAACATTATTTTACACGTACTCCGCAGGGCTGTCAATAAAAATCAGGGAAGATATACGTCGCTGTAGTCTTTATGACGCATGAACCAGCGGGACGCATAGGAGCACGAAGCCTTGGTCTGATGCCCCGTACTGCGGATATAATCAGCCGCTGCCTGAACCAGACGGCCAGCCGCTCCCTGACCGCGCATACTATCATCGACTTCCGTATGGACGATGTCATAATCGCCCTGTTCGTCCTGGAAAAAATCAACTTCCCCGACGGTCTTTCCTTCTTCATTCTCTATCCAAATCTTATTGGGACTATACTGCAAATTCATGATATATCACCTCTAATGCGTAGTATATCAGATGCACAAATTCTTGTCTGTTGGTTTTGCAACGTGTCCCTGTAAATGGTCTTCACATATTAAAGTATCATATTGTCATCGGATGCTCTATGCCCGGCGGAATTAAAATTTGTATTTCATAGGGACAACGGGTATATTCACATAAACTATTTTCATATTCATTAGCCAGAACCAATTTAGGTTTGCAATGTAAATGCCGGAAATATACTTTTGCTTCATAGGGATTACACTGTTCACATAAAATGTGAGAGGTCATGCAAAAATAGTCGCCTTCCGGGATTTCAATAACATGCTTGGAGGCTGTTTCAGGCTTATTATTTAAAAACATACCAATATGAGTCGGATTATTTTTACCTTCCAGGAAATCTGCATATGACAGAATCAGAGAAAACTGTCGTTTGTATACTTCATTTTTTAATTCACTTGAGTTTTTTATTTTATGCAGACGTATGTGATAGCTTTCTTTTGTCTCCCCTTCTTTTATTTTAGCTACGACCAGATAGCGTTTCGGTAAATGACTGATATGGCTTTTATTTTCCTTCTGGCTGCGGATAAAATAATCGTGATACCAGGTAATCATATCTATCGTATCATGCAACTGTTCAATCTGTTTTTGAAAGTCTTCCTTTTTTTGATCCAGCATAGTTACGAGCTTATCAATATCATTTCGCAGTAATATCGTACGTATTTCATCCAGTGAAAAGCCGAATTTCTGCAAATATTTAATGCGGTCGATAAAATGAAATTGTTCATATGTATAATACCGGTATCCTGTACGGGGGCTAATATATTCCGGTTCAAGCAGATTAATTTTAGCATAGTATCGTAAAGCTTGTACGGATACACCCATTATTTTGGACACTTCACCAATGGCGTAAAATTTTTTCATACGGAATCTCCTCGCATCTGACTAATATCGTAACCATATCATGGACTTTAAAATTGGTCAAATGCAAAAAAACAAGCTGGAATATCTGATGACGGACAGCGAATTGAATATAGTATATAATATATAGCGAATTGAATATAGTATATAATATATAGCGAATTGAATATAGTATATAAGCCACTCATAAAATTTTTTGAAAATTTTATGAGTGGCTTATATACATTTTATAAAAGCACTATGCAACTTTACTTGTTAGCATGAGCTTTGGCATCAATTTCACGAGCTCTCTGCCGGATTGCTTCTTCCTGAGCAAAGACTTCCGGATCATCTTCATAAAAAATGCAGAAATCTGGATCTACTTTGCCAATACCCATATACCGGGCTTTATAGTCTTTCAGTAATGCCCAGAATTTCTTACGCAATACCAACAATCCCAGTAAGTTTGTAGCAACCGGAGCAATCAATGTAATATTAACGATTGTCCAGAAAAGATCCGGGCCGTTGCCAGTATAAACAATAGAACCAACAATGATTAAATTTGGAATTGGATATACAAATTTGAAAATTTTTACTAAACGGTCGCGAAGAATCGGGCGGCTTCTAAAACCATGATTGATGACAGCTACATAGAATGTAAACCAACCACTCGTTACGGTAATCCCGAAGAGAATCGCTACGATACCAAGGAAGATATCCCCACCGAAACCGAAAGCCGTTTCAAAAGCGGCAATACTCAGAGATGCCCCTTTAATACCAGAGTCCCAAACGCCTGTAGCAATAACACACAAAGCAGTGAGGGAGCAAACAATCATCGTGTTTACAAACACGTCGAATGATGCCCATAAAGCCTGACGTACTGGATGCGGAGTATCAGCAGATCCATAAATAAAAGGAGAAGAACCCTGCCCAGCTTCATTGGCATTAATGGAACGAGCAACGCCATCACCAATAACTTTGGCAATAGTGGCACCGGCAAAACCGCCAACAGCTGCAGTGCCTGTAAAAGCATCATGGAAAATCAGATAAAACATATGTGGAATATTCTGATAATTAAAAACGATCAAGAACAAACATCCTACGAGGTATAACAAACATTTAAAAGGAGTTGCGTATTTTTCAAATTTTGCTACACCGGGAATTCCGTGGTAAATGACATAATACAATAAAGCCGTATATAACACTGTAACCAGCATGTTGTCAATACCAAAACTTGTTTTTAAAATTTCTGAAATGGTGTATACCTGGGAACCACCTAAAAACTGAGCAACAAAACCTATCCCAAAGAGAACAGCCAGAACCGTGCCAAATTTACGATGATGCAATTCATGAGCGATCCCTTTTTCCAGCATATAAGTGCCACCACCGTAATATTCACCTTTTTCATTACGGCTGCGGTAATAACACCCTAAGGTCGTTTCAACCATTTTGACCATCATGCCAAAGAAGGCCCATAACCACATCCAGAATACGGCACCCGGTCCACCAGTAGCAACAGCTGTTGCTACACCACCGATGGTTCCCATGCCGACATTACCGCCAACAGAAACACAAATCGCTTCAAACGGAGAAACATGGCCTTCCGACTTTTGATGGGCATCCTTGCTGAACATACTCATAAACGTGTTCTTTATAATATGTCCAAAATGAAAAATCGTAAAAAATTTAGACCCTATCGTAAAATAAGCCCCTACAAAAATAACGAATGCAATGAATGGAATGCTCCAGAAAAAATCGTTTATAGCATTCAGCGTATGTGCTAACATATGCACTACCTCCAGTTCAGATAAAGTTGTCCCAACTTACAAATGCATTTGTCTTGTGGCTCTAATCTTAAACTATATAGCTACAATAGAGTCAACGTGAAAAAACAGACATTTTGACATTGACTCTATTGTGGCTATAGACAATATACTGGAGACACGTCAAATACAGGAGGTCTTACAACATGTTTAAACAAACAGACAAAAAATTCAGTTTCGGTACAGATGTTCTTTCAAAAGGCATCTACATTAATGAACCGGCTACCAACCCGGAAGCCACTCCTATTTATATGACTACAGCCTTTAATGTAGAAGACCTGGATGATTTACAAAAACGTTATGATGAACATGGTTTTTGCTACAATCGTAATCGCAATCCAAACCGCAGCGCATTAATCGAATTAATGACTTACGCAGAAAATGGTGAAGATTCTATTGCTTGCAGTTCCGGCATGGGCGCCATTGCCACCACAATTATTTCCAACGTTAAAGCGGGCGATCATATCGTGTCTGACATGACGCTCTACGGAGAAACGATTGATATTTTTACAAAAGTTTTGAGTCATTATGGTGTAGAAACGACATTCGCCGACTTTACGGACATTGACAGTGTAAAGAAAGCTATCCGTCCGAACACCGCTCTTTTATACACGGAAACCGTATCCAATCCGATGATTACCGTACCAGATCTTAAAGCAATCGCAGATATAGCGCATGATAATAATGCGATTTTTGTAGTAGATAATACATTCATGACTTGTGTCCAGTGCCGTCCACTCGATCTGGGCGCTGATATTGTCGTCAATAGCCTTACTAAATTTGCTAATGGTCACAGCGATGCCGTATGCGGTTCTGCAACCGGTAAAGCTTCTCTCATAAAGAAGGCCTATGATTTACAAGTGTTAATTGGTACGCAGGCAGATCCATTTTCAAGCTGGCTCGTATCGCGGGGATTCCGTACAATCCAGCTTCGTGTCCGTCAACAGGCCAAGAACGCTACAGCATTGGCCAAAGCCCTGGATGCCAGCCCTTATGTATTAAAAGTAAATCATCCCAGCCTCCCCAATCATCCACAGCATGAATTAGCTGCCAAACAGTTTAATGGTTTTGGTGGTATGCTGAGCATCGAACTTCCTGAAGATCGCGATAAAATGAATAAATTTATGCGTGCTCTGAGTTTTGCTCATTATGCTATGACCTTAGGCGGTTACCGGACAACTTTATCGTATCCAGTCATGTCTTCCCATTATGATGTACCGCGGGAAGAACGACTTAAGATGGGTATTACCGATGGACTTCTCCGAATTTCCTGCGGCATAGAAGAAACAGATGATTTAGTCAATGATTTCCTGAATGCGTTAGAAATTGCATATAAATAAAAGGTACTCTCTGTAACAGCAGCGGGGTTATAACAATTATTTAAAATAAAATGTTATAACCCTGCTTCTTTGCAGCTATATGTATGCAAAAATATCATACTTATTTTTCATTTTTATTGTTTATGATTTTTTATTATCGTTTATCTGATTATATTATTTATGCAGGCATAAACGCGTATTATTGCCAAAAGCATGAATAACCCAGGAGGTTACGATATGCTATACAATATTATCACCGGAATAAATGCCTTTCTCTGGGGATGGCCCTTTATTATTTTTATTATTTTTATTGGTATTTATTTCATGTATGCAAGCCGATGTTTTCCTATTTTCCACTTCTGTCATATTATCAGACACACAATTTGTTCCCTCTGGAGTTCCGAATCAAAAGAAACGTTTTCCAAGAGAAAAGGGACTGTTTCCCCCATCGAGGCCGGCTGTATTGCTATTGGCGGTGCCGTAGGCTGTACCGCTATCGGAGGCGTTGCCACTGCCGTTGCTACTGGTGGTCCCGGGGCAATTTTCTGGATGTGGGTATGGGCAGTACTTGGTATGATCATCAAGTGTGCTGAAACCTCCCTGGGCTGTTACTATCGTTATAAAAATGAAAAAGGGGAATACTTTGGGGGCAGCGTATACTTTATCGCAGATGGCATTGGAAAGGACATGCATTTTCCAACCATAGCAAAATATCTGGCACTACTCTTTTCATTCGGCTTCGTCGCTCAATTTCTTGGTGGATCCCAGGTATTTACTATTGCCGAAATATTGAACCGTTCATTCGGCTTCGATATGATTATCATAACTCTTATCTATTCTGCCGCTTTGTTTTATATCATTTTTAATGGAGTACCGCGGATTGCATCTTTTGCCGTCCGGGTTGTCCCATTTATGTGCGTTCTTTTCATACTCTTCGGCCTTGGCGTCATCGTTGCTAATATAGAACAAGTTCCCCACGCATTCCATCAGATTTTCACTTGTGCTTTTTCAGATACGGCACCTGTTGGTGGTTTTGCCGGAGCTACGATTATCCAGACAATTAATGATGGATTAGCCAGATCCATTAATTCCAACGAAGCCGGGCAAGGATCCAGTCCTCTCATATATGGGTCTGCTGATACGGTTCATCCAGTCCGGCAAGGGCTTTGGGGCAGTTTCGACGTATTCATCAATACCATTGTCATCAGTACGATAACAGCACTCTCTGTATTAGTAACCGGTGTCTGGGATTCCGGCCAGTTCGGTGCTACCCTGACAATCATGGCTTATAACAGCGTATACGGCTATCCTGGCGTCGTGCTGATTGGTCTGGTCGCCGTATTATTTGGTTTGACAACGACCACAGGCTGGTTTACTTATTATATTTCTATTATTCAATTTGTCTTCAAAGATTACCCTCATTTTCGCGATCGCATGACGACACTTTTAAAGTATTTATATCCTCTGCCTAACATTATTATTGTATCTTCTATCGTTTTAACGGGAAATGGCCCTGATTTATTCTGGACTCTGGTAAACATCACACTCGTATTCCCTGTAGGATTTAACTTGTTAGCTTTATTTTTCCTAAGGAACAAATTCAAAGATTTGCTAAAAGACTATAAAGCCCGTTATATGGGGATAGGAACGGTAAATCCATCATTTAAGATATTCCGCAATACGCCGCCAGATAAATAGGACAAACATTTATTATTCCCATTAAAAAGGACTCCCATTCCAGCTATAGTTTACTGAAATAGAGTCCTTTATTTATGAGCATTTTCAAATGTTACAATTTTTCTTCTCTAAATTCTTTATATAATCTATTAAACTTATCTTTATTCAGTTCTTTTTCCCAGCAGGATACGACGACGGTTGCCATGCAGTTGCCGCATACATTACAGATGGTCCGGATCATATCGAGAATGCGGTCAATTCCCAGGAGAATGGCTACCCCTTCTGTGGGCAGATTGAAGGCGGCAGCTGTTGCGGCGACGACGATAATACCGGCACCGGGGACGCCGGCAATGCCTTTAGTGGAAAGCATGAGTGTCACCATGACCAGCAATTGTTGCTCGATAGGCATGGCAATGCCATAAAGCTGGGCGATAAACAAGATTCCGGCCGAGCTGTACAGTGTCGAGCCATCGAGATTGAAAGAGTATCCCGTCGGCATGACGAAAGTCACCGTCGCTTCGGGTACGCCAAGACGGTGGAGACGTTTCATCGCGCCGGGCAAAGCCGCTTCACTGCTGGCAGTAGAAAAAGCCAGGAAAAGGATGTCTTTCAGGGCCAGAATCAGGTGGAAAAAATTAATTTTTGTAAATACACTGGCAATCGTGGCTACAACGGCAATAAACAACGCCGTGGCCCCGGCGACGGAAAGAATCAGTTTTCCCAGTGGGATCAGCATAGTTATACCATAACTGCCTACCGTATACGCAATCATGGCAAAGACCCCCAGAGGGGCAAAATGCATGACATAGTTAGTCACTTTGAACATAGCTTCTGCCACACTCTGACAGAAATTGACAATAAGCATCCCCTTTTCTCCAATATGAGCGACGGCAACGCCGAAGAAACAGGCAAAGAAAATAATCTGGAGCATATCCTGCCGTGCCGCTGCATCGACAATATTCGTGGGGATAATGTGAAGTACATACTGCACCATATCGATGCTGTGCTGGCCGGCAGCAGCTGCTTCTTCCGTTCCAACCGCCGCCGATATAGGCACGCCTACACCCGGTTCGGTCACATTCATGACAAACAGCCCGATAGCCAGAGCAATAGTCGTCGCAAATTCAAACCAAATAATAGCCTTTCCGCCCAGACGTCCCAATTTCTTAAAATCGCCAGTCCCGGCAATCCCCATAACGAGGGTGCTGAAAATAAGCGGTACGACAATCATCTTGATCATCCGCAGGAACGCATCGCCAAACGGCTTTAAATGACCTGCCAGATCAGGAACCACATACCCCATGAGCGCACCCAGTGCCAATCCCAAAAAAATCTGTGTACTCAGCCCTATTTTCTTCACGCTATATCTCCTTATAAAATACGGTTACAATTACAAGCTCTTTCATTTTATAGTATTTCTTCCCAGTCTACAATATAAATTTTGATATCAAAAGAAGAAATATGTTATGAAAGTGAAGAATGCCATTATTATTGTTATATAAAACACTAAAATAATGTATTCCTGACTTTTTACCCTAAATTTTACGGAGAAACACAGAACGCTTATTGCAAATCCTAGTGATTCGTGTTATAATATTTGTAAATAACAAATAAAAAATATTAATTAAAAAGAGGTGTCAATTATGGATACGTTTGACAACATTGCCCAGTACCCTATTTATTTTGCTCCCGGCTGTCAGCTCCTGCAGTTACAGCCTACAATGGTTTCTGATGTGTATGATTACCTGCGCCGTCTCTTTGGCAACAAGATTCGTCTCTATACCCGCTGCTGCGGTCTTGACGATGCAAATCAGCACGATGAAGAAGCCGTTTTTATCACCTTGTGCGATACGTGTTTCAAAATCTATGGCAGTACGTATGCCAATCTCCACATGCGCGACTTCTGGGATGTATATGATGAATATAAATCCATTTATCCCTTAGGTGATAAAGAAGACGAATTGAGAAAAGCTCTTAAATCAACACTTTGTGATTATACCCTTCCCCAGAAAGCTTTGAAAAACTGGATGGAAGAATGGAAAACTTGGAGCACAAAAGAAGATTAACCCTTGCATTTATCTCAGTAACCTGTTATAATGTGTTCGTAATAAATAATAGTTATTTGTTACGAGATATTTAAGATATTCCCATTATATAATTATGTTTGATATGATCAGGAGGTAACAATTATGAAAAAGTTTGTATGTGGCGTTTGCGGTTATGTTTTTGAAGGTAACGATGCTCCGGAAAAATGTCCTCAGTGCGGTGCTCCGAAAGAAAAATTCACTCTCGTTCCGGAAGGACCGAAAACCTATGCTGACGAACATCAGGTAGGCGTTGCCAAAGGCCTCGATGAAAAAGTTGTTGAAGGTCTCCGCCTCAACTTCACCGGTGAATGTTCTGAAGTCGGCATGTACCTCGCTATGAGCCGTGTTGCTGACCGCCAGGGTTACCCGGAAGTTGCCGAAGCTTACAAACGCATCGCTTTTGAAGAAGCCGAACACGCTGCTAAATTTGCTGAACTCCTCGGCGAAGTCGTAACAGCTGATACAAAAGAAAACCTCGAAATGCGTGCCCTCGCTGAACAGGGTGCCTGCGCTGGCAAAAAAGAAATCGCAACGCTGGCTAAACAGCTCGGCTATGATGCTATCCATGATACCGTTCATGAAATGGCAAAAGACGAAGCTCGTCATGGCCGTGTATTCGATGGTCTCCTCGCCCGTTATTTCGCAAAATAAGCTGCATAGAAATATATCAAAAGCCTGCTGCGATGCAGCAGGTTTTTTCATTCCCGTCTATCCTCTACTATCAAAAAACGAGAGCCCTCACCTATCGTGACAGCTCTCGTTTCTTTGTATTTAACGTTACCCATCATTTCCATAGAGATGATGTTCCCGGATGTACGCATAGACAGCCGGTGCCAGTTCATCCTTCTGTTTTTCCTGATGTTGGCGGATGTCGTGAGAGGAAATAGCATCGGCCTGATGATCCATCAGCTTTACCGTGAGGCCTTCTTGTTCCACCCGGCATTTTACCATTTCTATCTGTTCCCGGTCATCTTCTTTGCGCATCCCGACGAGAAGGTCCGCCATCCGTCCACATTCCTGCCAACGATACCAGTAACTGAAGGAAAGGAACGTATCAGATCCCATAAGCAGGTAAAGCGGATCGTCAGGAAACTTCTCTTTCATTGCACAAAGCGTATCATAGGTGCGGCATGTACTCCCCTGCTGAATTTCATAACCATCGACAGCTACGGGAAAAGGCAGGTCTTCCACCGCTTTCTGACACATTTCAATGCGCTGCGCCGCATCCGTATCCAGTTCTTTATAAAAAGGCTGAGTCGGCATAAGGATCACCAGACGGGGATGGACCGCATTCCAGGCACTGCAGCAGAGCCGGATATGACCCTGATGAATGGGATTGAATGTCCCGCCAAACAGGACAATTCCTTTTTTGTTGTCATCATTCCGGCCCATGCTGCTCACCCCTTCCTCTTATTTTACGACAAACTGCGGTTTATAGTCATCCAGACGCTGTTTAATGGGCAGCCACTGAAGAACGCGCTTGATGTTGCGGTCCCAGAAATCCCACGTATGGTCGCCGTCTTCCGTCCACAGTTCAATATCTGTCAGGTCTTTGACTTTATTGTAGAAGGCAATATTATAATCATGGAGGAAATCCTGATTGCCTACGGCGCAAACCATTTTCGGCAGTTTTTTACCGGCCTTGACGGCATTCTGGAATTCTACAACCAGATCGTTTTCACCGCCCCGGGGATCTTTATTATCAAAAGTCATGAGACGTTCTGCATCAGAATAGAGTTCCTTTGATTCATACATGACTCCGATATCTACGACACCGGACAGGCTGGCTGCAGCCGCATACTGATCCGGGCAGAGGGCAGCGGCATGGAGAGCGCCATAGCCACCCATGGAGAGGCCGGCAATGAACGTATCTTCCCGTTTCTGCGATACCTGGAACATATTGCCGATGACTTTTGGCAGTTCCTGCGTAATATAATCAAAATACCGGTAACCATGCGGCTGGTTGATATAATGGCCGCGGCCTGTCGTAGGCATGACGACGACCAGACCCATATCCATGACATACTGTTCCACGTTGGTAAAGCGGATCCATCCCGTCTGGTCACGCATGATGCCATGGAGGAGATACAGTACGGGGAACGGCGGTTTGATGACATCTCGCAGCGGTTCCGGCGTCCGGGTACAATTTTGTGGATAAATAACTTCGATTCCCGTATCAATACGTAGAACATCTGAGTAAAATTCAATGTGAAGTGACGGCATAATGACTTCCTCCCTTAACTGATATGATAGTATAAATTATAGCCATACGAAGTTATTTCTGTTCCGGATAGGTGCCATCCTGTTTGTCTTTGTAGATTCTCCAGGGAACGGCCAGGAAAAGAATGTAAATCAGGAACGGTGCCGAAATAAGCGTAAAGGCGACATAGCCTTTAGCAACGATGGTCAGGATACCCAGGCGGCTGAATGCAACACTGATGAGAGTAACAATGACGCCGATGACAGCACGGCGATAAAAAGCTGTCTTATTGGCCATGATATTGTGACGTGCTGCCAGGAGCTGATACCGTTCACTGATACCAAACAACAGGCCAACACCGGTACTGAGCATGGCCGATACGGCAATGGCTACATAGAGATACCGTGTCCAGTCAGCAGAATGGACGATATCGTGAAGGAGATACAGCATGGGGATGCTTTCTTTTGTAATATGAGGCATGCCAGCGGCAAACAAGATGGTGCAGAGCATCGTACCGCCACCGCAGAGAACAGCCGTACCGAGAGCGGCCAGGAAGGTATCTTTCTTGCTCCGGATGGTTACCAGGCAGGACGGAACAGCCGCATTGGCACCACAGGTAAAGAGAATGATCGACGAGAAAACGATGACCCAGGCATAGCCCGTCGTAAGGCCATAATCAGCAGCGGTCGAACCCGATTCAATGAATTGATCTGCAGCCGGCCAACAGATGCCGATACTGATGAAGAAAATGAAAATAATGATGGCAATAATCAAAATAGTCAGGGTGTTGCCCAGTTTCATGACCAGATTCGCGCCTTTCAACGTAAAACCAATCATGAAAACGCCAAAGAGAAGGGTTCCGATCATATTAGGAATGCCAAAGGTCTGTTCCAGAATAATAGCGGCACCAGAAATCATGCCGGCGGCTACGAGGAAAATCTGAACCATGGAGAAAATATCTTTAAATATTCCCAGTACCTGCCGTACAGCCGGATTTTTATAAATCATATCGGATTGTTCGCGATAATCTTTTGGTTTGTATATCCGGTTGAATTCAAAGGTCAGCCAGCACCAGACAAAAGTAAGGATTCCGACGAGGAGTGGTCCCCAGATGACGCCTGCCGAACCGGCTTTCAGATAATAGGCAACGGTCTGCGTCCCTGCGGCAAACCCCGGCCCTACATAACTACTGAACATGAGTGCCGCAATGGATAACGCCCCTACGACATTAACTTTCGAAATCTGTTTCCCATCATTCATGATATGACACCTCCAGTGAATAGATGAATCAGGTCACTCTACATTCGTTACACATCGAGTATGCCGTCCGGTGTGTATGCAACAGGCACATCTTGTTCCAAAACTTCCAGTTCCGGATTTTCTTTCACTACCTGAGCCGAGACCAACAACTCCTGTACGTGAAGCGTGTTTTCTATGATTGCAATGCGTCCATCCGGTCCGGGATTGGCCAACGCATAAGCCTGGCTGATTGCTTCTTCTTCCGTGTCGAAATATACAGGAATCTTCCCCCGTTCAAGATACGTCGTAGGAATGAGGTTGGAATACATAGACTCCCGGTCAATCTGGCTGACCAGACCTTTCGTCGTAATATCGGCCAGGCCGATGCCTAACGCATTTCCATAGGAATGTTCATTCATGCGCAGAGCAACGAGCATATGAATATCCGGACTCGTCGGTTCTTCTACGCCACGAACGCGGATGCGGCCGATGACTTTAGTATCCATCCCGGTCCCGCTGTAAATCTTGCCTATTTCCTTTACGACAACCAGATCATACTGGCTTCCCGGCAGATGTGGCACCAGACTGCGGGCCAGAAGCTGGAGTTTTGCATCGGTTTCGATATACGTTTCTACAGGCACACCCTGGAGGAGGTATGTCTGATCATTGGAATTTTCGACGATAGCCAGACCGCAGAGAATAGGGGCTTTCTCCAGCGATACCTTGCAGGACTGGGCAATAGACTGGGCCAGTCCATGGGCATGCATGGCCGAGCAGCCGTCTTTTTTGCCCAGGCCGATGGCAATCATTTTTACGATGCCGCTTTCATTGGGTGCCGAAAAATCAGTATGCGGTTTAACCCGGTTGCAGACAATGATGCCATCCGATTCATAGGCATTCTTGTCAAAATATACGGGCGCACCATTTTCCGTTTCTCCCAGATATACTGTTTCCATGGATGAACGGATAGGGCAATCCATCGTTTCTTCCGTAATGCCATATCCTTTCAATACATCGATCTGCCCCTGGGCCGTTGCACCACCATGACTCCCCATGGCTGGAACAATGAAGGGATGACCTCCCTTCGTCTTGACATAGTCAGCGATGCTGCGGATGATAGTCGCAATATTGGCAATACCCCGGCTGCCTGCCGTAATGGCAATCTGTTTATCGCGCAGTTTATCATCCAGCGTCAGTTTATCCAGTTCCTGCCGCACTGCGGCTGGAATATCACTGATACAATCTGTCGGAAAATGCTGCCGCACCCGTATAAAATGAGGCAGTTCCTGCTTTTTCAAATCTAACATGTCACGTTTCATCTCTCTTTCTTCACGATCATCACGAACAATTGATCTTATATACGTTCTTTTTAAATATACGTTCTTTTTAAATCATGCCGTTGTTATTTAAATCTCTATATTGTTATTTGATAAACAAATCTGTTCTTCTTTTTGTCCATCGCCACCGGCAAGGATTCCCTCTCCTCCACTGCCATCGGTAACATATAAATAAGTAACAACTTTTTGCTGTTTTAAATACGCCCGTATTTCATCGCAGGTATACTGTTTACCCGGATATTCCAGAAATTCCCGTACTTTCCAGGCTGCCTGCCGACTTCCCTGCAACAGAAGTCCCGGACCTCCGGGATACGACAGACACCAGACCTGAGGAAGGATTTCCGCCATATGTTCGTCAATGACATGGACTTCTCTTCCCAGCGATCCGATAATGCCGCCTGTCCGCGGCCCATTCTGCCAGGCCGCTATATTAGCAGCCGCCGCCACGACGGAAACGGGGCAGAGCCAGGTTACATAGTCTGCCAGGTACTGATCGAGTGCTACCGGGTCCGTAATACACCGCACGTCTTTCCCTCTATACGCTGTCAGCTTCCGCCTGAAATGCTCATCAAGGCCCTCCAGGTCTCCTGCCCTGCACCAGATGCCAACAGCTGCCGGCATCTGATACAGACAGGTCCGATACAGACGTACCCTGTAATCATTCATCAGGGGTACTGCTTTCTCACAGCCTCCGCCATGGCTGCGTTGATCCTTTCCAAATCGTCTGACGCGGCGTTTTTCACAAATGCTTCAATCGCTGCGCTGGCTTCGACAAACGGACCTGGCAGGTTTAAAACCAGCGCATCCCCCAATCGGCCACAGACGAGGCAGCTCCACAAATGTCCGTTCTTGCCAAAGAGCTGCCGGCTGGCACTGGGCGATAACATCGCTTCCAACGCCGTATGAGTAAAATCTTTTCCCAGTGTAGAACTGTAGCGGTGTCCGCCACCGCTTCCCCCGATGAGAACGACCAGATCCGATGCGGCAGCTGCCTTGCGGATAGCCTGTTCTATTTTATCTTCTTCATCCGTTACCGGTGCGATGCGGGTAATCTGCATTTCCGGATTGTAGCGCACCAGCTGTTGTACGACGGCCGCGCTGTCCGTATCAAAGACGATACCCGCTTTGATTTCGTCACCCGTAGGAATAATCGTCGCCGTATCAATCATGATGGAGCCACCTTTCCCGGGCACAGTAGTCATGATCCCGCTGAGGAATGTGATTGATATCGACAGGCACAATTTTTTCTGCCCCTGCCAGTTTGGCAAGTTCTGTCGCTGTGACCCCTTCTGTCGTTGAGATAGCCTGGATCAGGCCATGTTCATCTTTCTCTATTTGTTCCGGATCGATGCCGTATATATCCATATCGATAGATGAACCGGTAACGCCGATGACCCGGACGACAGAATGGAATTTATCCATCAGGATTTTTTCCAGCGCCCGCGTATCCAGTCCCTTGACATCGAGGCCCTGCACTTTGACGACTGTTTTATCCGTATAGACAATAATATTTTCATCAGCCATGGCAAATCCCCTGTTTCTATCAGATTTCTTTTTCTACCAGCAGATCATCTGCATGATACTTCTTGGCCTGTTCCACACCCGGCAGGATTTCATCGGCGTGAGCGATGACTTCCTCTGCCGTCATATGGGAGGTCTGTTTCATCCATTCGCGCGTGCAGCCGATGCTGTCCAGTTCAGCCTGAGCAGCCGGTGTGATGCGGTCGAAATCAATAGGAGTCCCCATAGCACGGGCAATGGACAGAACAACAGGCGAACAGCCGATATCCCGGGCCGGTACACAGCCGCACTGGAGAGCACGGATGGTCAGGCGGGCAATGACTTTCTTATCGCAGACGATGCAGGGAATGTACTGTTTCAGCGTCTTGGCATAGGCACCGGAGCCATGGGCCGTATCGCCGGCTTCAAACTGAGGATGAGGGAATACACGGCCATACATTTCTGCAACGGTCATGCCGATACCGACCGAAATGACCTGGCCGGTCATGCCTACGAGGACATCGCCGTGATGCATGCATTCGAGCTGGCCCAGAATCGGGAACAGGACTTCATCCATAGTGATGATATTCATCATTTCTGTTGCCGAATTATTATTGGACGCCCGGCCGGTAATGACGACGTTATGGACAGGAATCTTCTTATCTTTCGGATTCGGCCCGCGGAACATCTTCTTTTCAGGGAACAATTTCTTCCACTGTTTCAGATGGGGTTCCTTTTCTACCAGTTCATCGGAGAGAATGATTTCCTGCATGGGCAGGATGCCGAATTCATTATTGACTTTACCATTATCAGAGGCCCCCATGCGGACGATGGCCCCTTCGACGACAATGCCGTCACTAGTAGTCGTCACAGCATCCATATCAAATACATTGATAGCTGCCGGCCCCTGAATGGTAGCTGCTACTTTGCGGATAGCATCATCCTGGGAAAGACCACTTTTTTCAATTTCCTTGACATCGAGAAATACGACCGATACAGGTATAATCTTATCATCTATATCCCCGCCGGGAAGAACTCTATATTTCATGATGTATGCGCCTCCTTAGTGCAGACCCAGTTTTGGTCTTCTGTCTTCAATATCCGTACAACCGTCAAATTCCGTTTCTTCCGTCGGATGGATAATATTGATGACTTCCATAATAATCTTGGTCGTCTTGCCGTTTTCATCTTTGCCCTTAATGAGAACCGTATGCATCGTTTCGGGGACACGGGGCAGGACCAGAACTTCGACATGCTTGACATCATCCCGTCCGGCGATTTCATGAACAGCTTCTTCAATGCGGCCCGTACGCAGTGACTGCATCTTGGCGCTGTGCAGACTTTCCAGACCATGGACTTCCATCGTCTTTGTGTCGTCCACATCGTGGACAGCAACATACATTTTCTTGATAAATTCCGGGAGCTTTGTGTGCATGAACCTGAACATAATACTCTCTCCTCTCTAAAATAATATTCTAGAATTTATAATTTACGCACATCCGGTATACCGATATACCGGTATACTATTATTATAATCGCTCATATATGTTTGTCAATAATAGTTATATTGCTAAAATATCATTGCTGGTTATTTTATTATACAAAATAGTTTTAACCGTCCTATTGGAATTACTTTGCCAGTAAGTATATAATAAATATAGTATCTGTAAAAAACAAAAGGATGTGATGTCATGCAATCACGCAAATCATTACAAGATAAAGCTTATGAATATTTAAAAGGCCAGATTATGGACGGAGCCTTTGAAAAGGGAAAAATCTATTCTCTGGCAGCCATCACAGCCTCATTGAATATGTCGCGCACGCCGGTCCGCGATGCGCTCCTCAGCCTCAGTCAGGAAAACCTCGTCGATGTCCTTCCCAGCCGGGGATTCCAGCTCCACGAAGTGACCCGCCGGGAAATCATCGAACTCTACCAGCTGCGCTGTGCCATCGAGGGGTATTGTGCCGCTTTCCTGGCCTCCTGCTATGCTGCAGATCCATCCCGTAGTGAAATAGCCATGCTCGATAAAAATTTGAAACTCCAGGAAAAGGCCGTATACGACCATCAGTCAGCCGATAAATATTGTATCCTTGATATAGAATTCCATAATATCATCATTTCTTCGACAAAAAATAAGCATTTTTACCATATCATCAAAAACAACCGCGTCCGCAGCAGTGATTTCTCTCTCGTTTCCCTGCGTAAAGAAGGCGTCATAGAGCGGACCCTGAAAGAACACAAGGCTATCTACGAAGCCTTGTGCACCGGCGATCCCGTCCTGAGTCAGGAAAAGATGATACTCCATCTGGATACGCCATTGCAAAACAACCTGTCCAGCAAATTGCTGTCGGACTGAACGCGCAAAAAAACTTGCCGCACAACGGTAAAAATCGTTGTGCGGCAAGTTTTTTTGTTTCTATTTTCCCAGACGATAGCGGAAATCATCATAACCGAAATGGCATAACTCTTCTATCGTGCCCGTTTCATGGCGAACGTAGAGGTCCGGAAGAGGCATACCATTGAATGTATTAGTTTTACAAGTTGTATAAATAGCCATGTCACCGAAAAGGAGCAAATCACCTGCTTCAAGAGGCTTATCGAAGCTGTAATCTCCTATGACATCACCAGACAGGCAGGTCGGCCCGCCCAGACGATACGTATAAGGACGCGCGCCGGCTTCTCCGCTTCCAAACAGTGGCGGCCGGTATGGCATTTCCAGTACGTCCGGCATATGGCAGGCCGCGCTGGTATCGACAATGGCAATCTTCGTATTGCCATTGGTCAGCACATCCAGCACACGCGTTGCCAGATAGCCTGCATGAAGGGCACAGGCTTCTCCCGGTTCGAGATAGACCTGGACATTCCACTTTTTTTGCGCCGTGCGGATACAGTCTTCGAGAAGATTTATCTGGTATCCGGGACGGGTAATGTGATGACCGCCACCCATGTTGAGCCACTTCATCTGGGGCAGGATATCACCGAATGTCGTCTCTACTGCTTTCAGGGTCGTAGCCAGATCATCCGCATCCTGTTCACACAATGTATGGAAATGGAGTCCGTCGAGGAGCGCTTTCCCCTCGTCGGTCATCAAGGCGTTCCACTGCTCCCGTGTCGTTCCCAGCCGGCTGCCGGGAGCGCAGGGGTCATAAATATCATGCCCGTCCTGGGTAGACCATTCAGGATTAATCCTGAGGCCTATGCTCCGGCCTGCTACTTTTGCCTGACGCCCGAAGCGCATGAGCTGGCTTGGCGAATTGAACACGATATGGTCTGCATAGTGCAGCAGTTCCACAAACTGGTCATCCCGGTAAGCCGCCGAAAACACATGCACTTCTTTGCCGGGCATCTTCTCTGCTCCAAGGCGTGCCTCATACAAGCCGCTCGCCTCCGTACCGGCCAGATAGGGTTCCAAAACCGGATACAGGTCGTAGTTGGAAAAGGCTTTCTGCGCCAGGAGAACCCGGCATCCCGTCCGTTCTGCCAGTCCGGCCAGGATTTCTCCATTATGCCGCAGAGCCCGCTCCTCCAGGATATAGCACGGCGTCGGCAGCCGGCCAAACCAGTACTCCGGAGTACCTCCCTCCAGATAGCGGAACGGCGGCGTATACATCGTATCGCCCATCACGGTACCAGTACCGGGTTTTCATCAATGCTGCGTGGGAGGCCATATTTGTCCAGTGCATCGAGGAACGGATCCGGATCCAGTTCATCTACCGTATAGACACCCGGTTTCTGCCATTTTCCCGTAAGCATCATGAGTGCACCGCACATAGCCGGTACGCCCGTCGTGTAGCTGACGCCCTGACTGCCCACTTCATGGTAGCATTCCTGATGATCGCAGACATTGTAAATATACCAGGTCTTATCTTTGCCATCTTTCGTTCCCGTAAAGATGCAGCCGATATTGGTCTTGCCTTTCGTCCGCGGTCCCAGGCTGGCAGGATCAGGAAGCAGGGCTTTTAGGAATTTAATCGGCACAATCTGATGGCCTTCAAATTCAACCGGCGTCGTAGATAACATTCCCACATCTTCCAGACATCTCATATGATCGAGATAACTCTGTCCAAAGGTCATAAAGAAACGGATCCGCTTCGCTTCAGGGATGGTCTGGGCCAGACTTTCGATTTCTTCATGGTGCAGGAGGTACATATCCTTTTCCCCGACCTGATCGAAATGGTATTCCCGTTTGATACTCATGGCCGGTATTTCAATCCAGTGTCCGTCTTCCCAGTAACTGCCGGGAGCCGATACTTCGCGGAGGTTTACTTCCGGGTTGAAATTAGTCGCGAAGGCATAGCCGTGGTCACCGCCGTTGCAGTCGAGAATATCAATCGTATCGATATGATCGAATTCATGTTTTTTGGCATAGGCACAATATGCCTGGGTTACGCCCGGGTCAAAGCCGCAGCCTAAGAGGGCCATGAGACCGGCATCTTCGAATTTTTTGCGATATGCCCATTGCCAGCTGTAATCAAAATATGCCGAGAAACCCGCTTCTTTACAGCGTTTTTCATAGATGGCACGCCACTGGGGATCATCGGTATTTTCCGGTTCGTAGTTAGCCGTATCCATGTAATTGACGCCGCAGGCCAGGCAGGCATCCATGATAGTCAGGTCCTGATACGGCAGCGCCACATTCATGACCAGATCCGGCTTTTCCTTCTGGATGAGGGCAATAAGCTGGTTTACGTCATCAGCATCTACCTGTGCTGTCGTAATTTTCGTATCCGTGTGGCCTTTCAATTTGGCAGCCAGGTCATCACATTTGGATTTCGTACGGCTGGCAAGACACAATTCCGTAAATACATCACTCACCTGACAGCATTTCTGAATCGCTACGGAGGCAACGCCGCCACAACCAATGACAAGAACTTTACTCATAGTAGTCTCCTTTCAGTTTGAACAAAAAAACAGATATATGGAAATCTATAGTGAACTACATATATTTTCAACTATGACAGCGGATACAGTGCCAGCATCAGCTCCCGCACGACTTTGCAGGCCAGTGCCGTAGACGCGCCACTGGCATCCAGCATCGGCGCCAGTTCGGTCACATCGGCACCGATGACACGGGTCTGGGAAACGAGCTGTATGGCTCTGAGCAGGGCGGGAAACCAGACGCCTCCCGCTTCTGGCGTTCCTGTCCCGGGAAACGCCGCCGGATCCAGGCAATCGAGGTCAATCGTAACATAAACCGGCAGATTCTGTTCCCTCAATTCGTCAACGACCTGTTCCAGTCCTCCGAATCCGAAGGGATGCATGTCCGTATGCTCCCAGGCAAAGCGGAACTCTTCCCGTTCCCCGCTGCGGATACAGAATTGATGGATCCGCCCATCTCCCAGGATGTCATGGCATCGCCGAAGCACGCAGGCATGACTGAGCCTTGCTCCCAGATAGTCGTCCCGCAAATCGGCATGGGCATCAAAATGGATGATGTGCAGATCCGGCCACTGCCGGGCAGCTGCCCGTACGGCACCGAGTGTCACCAGATGTTCCCCGCCGAGGAGCAGAGGCAGCTTACCATCAGCAAGAATCACCGACGCCCGTTCTTCTATATCGGCCAGGGCCTGTTCCGAACTGCCGAAACACAATTCCATATCGCCACTGTCAAAAATCCGGCAATCTTCCAGATCTTTATCCTGATACGGACTGTACGTTTCCAGGCCAAAACTTTCATGACGTATGGCCGGCGGGCCAAAGCGGGCGCCGGGGCGGAAACTCGTCGTCGAATCGAAGGGAGCACCGTAAAGGACGATGCGTGATTCTTCATAGGAAGCATCACAGGCCAGGAATGTTTCTACATTAGGTTTCAGCATCACGGTTCTACCTCCTGGAGCATGTCTTCCAGAAATGCCGGCAGCCAGAATGAACCGACATGGAGCCGCGTCGTATAGTACCGCGTGTGGAGATGGAGCTTTTCCCACGCCGCCGCGTCGAGGTCATTGACGGGATGATATTTTTTGCTGGCAAATCCGAACAGCCAGTATCCGGCCGCATAGGTCGGGATATGAGCCTGATAGACCTTACTGATAGGGAAGGTACTGACGATGCGCTGGTGGCTGCGCTGCATGGCCAGAGCGTCTTCTTTATAAAATGGGCTCCCCTGCTGATTGACCATGATGCCGTCATCGCGCAGGGCATGATAACAGCTGCCATAAAATTCCTTCGTAAACAACCCCTCAGATGGTCCGAACGGATCGGTCGAATCGACGATGATCAGGTCATATTCCGCTTCGCAGCTGCGGATAAACTTCAGGGCATTTTCAAAATGGATATGAACGCGGCTGTCATCGAGGCGGCAGGCATTGCCCGGCAGATAATTGCGGCAGGCTTCGACAACGGCCGGATCCATTTCTACCAGATCGACAGACCGTACCCGGTCATAGCGCGTCAATTCCCGCACGACTCCGCCGTCCCCGGCACCGATGACCAGGATATCCTGGCACTGCTGATGTACTGCCATGGGCACATGAGTAATCATTTCATCATAGATAAATTCATCCCGTTCGGTAAGCATGACGTTGCCATCAAGGGTCAGGACGCGGCCAAATTCCGGTGTTTCAAAAATATCGATGCGCTGATATTCGCTCTGCCGGGAATACAGATGGCGGTTGACGCGGATACTGTGCTTGACATCGGGCGTATGAAATTCACTGAACCAAAATTCCATGATATTCCTTCCTTTCACGCCAGGACATTGATGTGCTGCAAATCGGGATCTTCTGATCCGGTCATACTGCAGCCTTTTTCTTTGGCATAACATATGTGTTCCAGGATTTCTGCCGTAATCCGTTCGCCCGGCGCCAGAATGGGAATGCCCGGAGGATAACACATGACGAATTCACTGCATACGCGCCCTTCACTCTGTGCCAGAGGCAGACTGACCTTATCAGCATAAAACGCGTCCTGGGGGCTCATGACGACTTCCGGTTCCACATATTCCTGAGTCAGCATTCCTGCCGGATTTTTCTGATGATGGCGGCGGATTTCTGCCAGGGCACTGACCAGCCGTTCCAGTTCCTGTATGCGGTCTCCCATCGACAGATAGGCCAGAATATTGCCAATATCACCGAACTCAATCTGAATATCGTATTCATCGCGCAGGAGGTCATAGACTTCAATACCTGCCAGCCCGATGTCACGGGTATGGACGCTAAGTTTCGTACTGTCAAAATCAAAGACAGAATCGCCATTCATCAATTCCCGCCCAAAGGCATAATATCCGCCGATGGCATTGATTTCCTGACGGGCATAATCGGCCATATCGACGACTTTATGGAAAATTTCACGGCCGTGAAGTGCCAGGTGGCGACGGCTGATATCCAGACTGGACATGAGAAGATAGCTTCCCGATGTCGTCTGAGTCAGGTTGATGATCTGCCGTACATAGCCTGCATGCACATCCGGCCCGGTCAGAAGGAAGCTGGACTGGGTCAGGCTGCCACCGCTCTTGTGCATCGATACGGCCGCCATATCGGCACCAGCCGCCATAGCCGATACGGGAAGGCCATGGCCAAAATAGAAATGCGTACCATGGGCTTCATCGGCCAGACATCGCATCCCCGCATCATGAGCCATGCGGACAATGGCCCGCAGGTCACTGCATATTCCGTAATAGGTCGGGTTATTGACCAATACGGCTACGGCGAGGATTTTCCTCGATGGCCCGCGCTACCTGCTGGCGCTGCATACCCAGAGAAATGCCCAGCCGTGCATCGACTTCCGGATTGACATATACAGGTATGGCTCCACAGAGCACCAGAGCATTGATGACACTTTTATGGACATTGCGCGGCAGGATGATTTTATCTCCCCGCTTACAGACGGTCAGTACCATGCTCTGCACGGCACTGGTCGTCCCGCCGACCATCAGAAAGGCATGGGCGGCCCCAAAGGCCTCTGCTGCCAGTTCTTCCGCCTCGCGGATGACAGAAACAGGATGACACAGATTATCCAGCGGTTTCATACTGTTGACATCGACGCCGACGCACTGTTTCCCGAGGAAAGCCGTCAGTTCCGGATTTCCCCGGCCTCTCTTATGTCCCGGTACATCAAAAGGGACAACACGCATCTCACGGAATCGCTGCAGAGCTTCATATATTGGTGCCCGTTGCTGTGATATGGCCGCTTGTTTTGACATTACCATATTCTCCCCCCATTGCCTGCATAAAAAAAGCGCAAGCTGCGCTGCTGCACAACTTGCGTCCTGACAATTCCAATATACTAAGACGATGGAAACATCCTGTCCGTCATCCGTCTTAGTGGAAAATATGATCAGAGTCTATATAGCAATTCTACTTTTACTACTCCTATTGATCGGTTCACAAGTGTGCCTGCGCACATTTCGGTTATGAAGTAACCAACTCTTGAAAACTGAGCATACAGCTCAATCAATAAGGCAGCAATCATGCCGCCAATCGGCAGTGGACCCGGCTGTCCGTATGGCCTGAACTTTAAAAAAAGTGGTCCCGTACAATTGCTTTGAAAAGACCTGTTCTGTCATCTTTCCAAAATCATACCAATCGTATCATAAAGAAAAACACCTGTCAACTATCTGGCGTCACTTGCCGGCGTATCCATCAGTTTCCGGGCCAGTTCCTGGTACAGGAGGCTCACGGGCAGATCCGGATTACCTTCGACGACGGTCATGCCCTGGTTTTCATAATACTGGATTTCTTTACTGCGCGGTATATCGGCTATAATGGGCAGATTATGGCTGTTGGCAAAAGCCTGTACGATATCATACTCGTTCTCTACGTTGCGCCTGTTGAGGATGATTCCCCGGACCTGGGCATATCCCCGGTCTTTGAAATTTTCTACTGCTTTGATGATATTGCCGGCAGCATACAGAGCCATTTTTTCTCCCGACGTGACAATGAAGATTTCGTCGGCGTACCCATCCCGTATAGGAGCCGAAAAGCCACCGCACACGACATCGCCCAGTACGTCATACAACACGACATCCGGCTGGATCCGGTCGAAGACTTCCAGTTCATCTATGAGATCAAAGGTAGCAATGATACCTCTTCCTGCACAGCCCAGCCCCGGCGTAGGTCCGCCCGTTTCGATGCAGAAGACACCGCCATACCCGGTTTTACCGATATGCTCGAAATCCGGTTCTTCCGTATAGGTCCGGTAATAATCCATGACCGGCATGACAGGCTCGCCATGAAGAAGATTCCACGTCGAATCGGCCTTGGGATCGCAGCCGATTTGGATGACCTTCTTCCCCAGTCTGGCCAGAGAAGCCGAAATATTGGCAGCTGTCGTCGATTTGCCGATGCCGCCTTTTCCATAAATCGCAAATTTTCTCATCGTATTTCCTTTCCTATTTCAAACGATCCCGCAACCAGTCCGCTATGTCCGGTCCAGCAATCACAGGCATTTCATCGTGATAGTGGCGCCCAGAATACGCTTCGTGGGGCAGAGAAATAAATGCATCCTGTTTTTCCGGAAGCAGCCGGGCATAAATGGGGTCTGCCAGGACATGCTGCGCCTTGCGGCATTCTTCGCGGATGACCGGTTCGACACTGACCGTTTCTATATGGCGCAGGAGCAGCTGAGGCGCATCGGCCAGCGGGCATAAGAGCCGCACCGTAGAAAGACCCAGCTCATGGCGCAGCAGATTTCCCATAGAAAGGAGATATACCGGCTCGCCAATGACCAGGGCATCACAGGGCTGGTCATCATACACCGTTTCCGTCTTCCAGGCATTGAGATCGGCCAGAGCGTACTGCGGCTTTTCCCGGGGTTCTCTTCCCGTAAGACCTGTCAGATACGATGTATCCCCTTCACGCAATGCCTGCAGCCAGTCTGCTGTTCCCTGTTTTCCCATAGGGATGCCGGCTACATAAGGAATCCCGTACTGTTCCTGCATATATTGGGCCAGATACAACCCCGTAGAAGAGACGACGGCATTGACATCGGCGTTGGCCGCTTCAGACAGATTATCCAGCGTATCTCCCATAGACCACGAACTCTGTATGATGAATCCCGCTTCTGTCAAAATGGTTTTGATAGCAGTTGCATTGCCGACGACAGAAAAATCCAGAGGTGTCAGTCCCAGGATGTTGATTCTCCGCGCCGGCCGCTGTGGCTGTCTGAACGGACGTTTCAGGAAATGTTGCGCCAGGCGGACGTAAGCATTCCCCGCACCGGGAAGATAACTGTGGATACCGTCCGTCCGGAATCCCATCGTAAAAATACCCGTCCGTTCTTGTACCATTTTTTCAATGGCCCGGAAATCCGTCCCGATTGCATTAGGCATGGGACTGCCTCCGATAGCGATAAAAGCCGGATGGACGGCATCGGTTACTTCGGCAATATCATGGATGAGCCGCTGGTCGTTGCCCTGAATAGTGTCGATTTCATTGAGTCCTGATATGTACACCATGGATGGTGTATCGTACCATCGCGGCTCATCATGGGTATCATACGTCGAATTACAGCCTGATGCATCGTGCATGACAACCAGCCCGCCCAGTTCAAACAGGGCCGAAGCGATACCAAACATATCTACGGCATAGGTAGATAAGACTCGTTGTGCTTGTTTCATCCATGACACCCCCAGGCTTTGACTTGAATAATCTCTCTCATGTTCGGATTTTCTTTACCAGCGGCATCACCGATCCAGTCCAGCAGTTTCATAAGACCCACATACCCATACAGGCCGCTGTTTTCAATGATATTGACAAAATACTTCGTATCGGTAAAGTAAGCTGCCATCTGGCCGATAGCCAGGACTTTTCCATATTTCCGGCTGTCATCCCGCGGCAGGAGACGCCGCTTGAAATGCATGGTCGAACGCAGGGACAGGTTTGGATAATGTTCTTTCAAGAAAAAGAAACTGTCTTTTTCATCTGGTGAAATGGCATCGAGATACACGGCATACACGTTATATCCATGAGTCAGCAGGAACCGTGCCAGTCCCAGAGGCCGCGGTGTCGCTGTAAAATCGATGGCAATCGGCGTCTGCCCGAGTATATTATGCAATTTCATCGCCTTCTCTTCTATCTGCTGTTCAAAGGCATCGCAATCAGGCATGGTAAGGTGCAGTACATCCGCTGCCGTCTGCAGGTTCTTCCGCAATGTCCCATAGTCGTAGGCATACGGCAGATACAGGGCATCCTGTCCCAGACGGCGCTTCATGTCGCGGGCTGCCGGTGCAGCATTTTCCAGGAAATAAATATTGGTTGCCGATTCCCCCATCTGTTTATATTCATCATACGTACGGCAGTCCGCAAAATCGTGAATGGCATACCCGCCAGCACAGAGCATGGCTGTCAATTCATTATCTCCATCGACAGGGTAATAATTGACGATGTAATTCACGGCCCGGCGTGGCGGCATTTTCGTCACGGCCCGCATCAGCTGCCGCCGTCCCAGAATATCCGGCGTATACCGTCGCTGCAAAGTGGGCGTCATATAGCCGTCGATGAAATCGATGTCAGGAAACCGCTGGCGCAGCGTGTCGTAGACGATGCGGACATCGATATGGAGGAAATGCTGCATGCAGCTCGTAAAACCTTCGACGCAGCGGGGCCGTTCCGGCAATTCTTCTATAATCCGGGATATACCGTCGATCATCATGTCTTCCAGATTGCCTTTGATGAGATTTTCATTGGTCAGGGTCACCATGGAAAAACGCCCGGCGCCATCGGGGATTTCATCAGCCGATAAGACGACGCCGTGAAGACAGCAGGCACAGCAGACGTATATTTCATGGCACTGGGGAATGAGCATAGGCGAGTGGGCGATGGTCCAGTGGCCCCGGGCCGGTGAAGCATACTGCAGGCCAATATAAAACGTTTTGGGAAAATCCGCCCTGCCTATGGAAATTTCGGCACCATCCGGCGTAACCGTATATCGGGGCACCTGAGGCGGATGGATTTCATTTTCGTAAATCATGCTCTCCCTCCTCGGTCAGCATATGCGGGGCAGCAATTCTCCCCCCGGCGGCGGGAGCATCGTTTCCGCACCGATTTCCGTGCGCAATATGACCCGGCCCGGCTGTTCTGCCGTGACCTGTCCGATGACAGCGGCATCTTGAGAATAAGGCTGCCGGTGCAGCACATCCAGAATCGCCGGCGCTTCACATTCTGGCGCGACGATGACCAGACAGCCTTCACAGGCCAGGTAGAGCGGTTCCAGTCCCAGCATGCCACAGACGCCGCGGACTGAGGGATGTACCGGTACGGACTGGCTGTCCAGATGAATGCCGACGTGGCTCTGGCTGGCGATCTCATACAGGACCGTTCCCACGCCACCCCGGGTGGCATCGCGGATAACGTGGATATCTTTCGTCTGCCCGAGCATGGCTTCTACCGTTCCCCATAAGGGAGCACAGTCACTGGTCACATCAGCGTCAATGCCAAACTGATTCCGTGCCAGCAAAATCGTACAGCCATGGCGGCCTACATCGCCACTGACGATGACTACATCGCCAGGGCGTGCCAGCGTACCGGACGTATGGACGCCAGCCAGGCGCTGTCCGATTCCCGTAGTCGTAATAAACAAGTGGTCTACCTGCCCTTTTCCTGCTACTTTCGTATCGCCGGCTACGATGCGCACCCCCGCCTCGGCAGCCGTACGGGCCATAGATGCGGCATACTCTTCGACCTTAGCCAGAGGGAATCCTTCTTCGATGACAAAAGCACAGGACAGATATAATGGCCGTGCTCCCATACAGGATAAATCATTGACCGTGCCACAGATGCTGAGTTTGCCAATATTGCCACCGGGAAAATCCGGCGGGGAAACGATAAACCCATCAGTCGTAAAGGCCAGGTCGGCACCGCCGATGGAAAGGACAGCCGCATCATCACCGGTAAACTGAGGGTTGGAAAAATGGGCTTTAAATACGCGGTCGATCAGTTCGGCCGTCTGTTTGCCACCGGCCCCATGGGCCAGCGTAATCACATCATTCATCGTATCTTTCCTCCATACGTATAATACGCAGAGCAGGCACCTTCATGAGACACCATACAGGCTCCGACCGGCTGTTCCGGTGTGCATACCGTACCGAACAGCGGGCACTGGGGTGGCGTGCATTTTCCCTGCAGGATATCACCACAACGGCAGGCCGGATTGGCCTTTCCCTTCATGGGCGGCACGCTGTATTTACGGCGGGCATCCCACGCTGCGTAATCGGGGCGGAGCCGCAGTCCCGATTGGGAAATACAGCCCAGACCGCGCCATTCATCATCACACGGCACCATGACGTCTGCCATGAGTTCTTTAGCTGTCCGGCTCCCTTCTCTGGTGACGACGCGGGGATAACAGTTTTTAAAGAACGGCCTGCCCTGCCGTATTTTCTTCAGGATAACGGCAAAGGCTGTCATCAGTTCTTTTGCCGTAAAACCGGCGACGACACCAGAAACGCCCTGCTGTACCATGGCTTCACAATCACCAGTCCCCATGACGGCACAGACATGGCCGGGATACAGGAATGCATCGGCGCTATCCTTCATCGCTTCGTAAGCACGGGGCATTGTTTTATTGGCCGTGAGGAGAGAAAAATTCATCACCCCTTCCGCTCTGGCTGTCCGGACGGCCAGGCAGGAGGGCGGCGTCGTCGTCTCAAATCCTACGGACAAAAATACGACTTCTTCATCACGGTGCTGCCGGGCATAGTCGTAGGCGTCGAGGGGTGAATAGACAATTTCTACATGGGCTCCCATGCTCCGCGCCCCGGCCAGGCTCTGTGTGCTCCCCGGTACACGGACGAGATCGCCGAACGTACAAATGGTCACCTTCCGTTCCAGAGCCAGCCAGATGGCTTCGTCTATGTAGCGGACAGGCGTCACGCAGACCGGGCAGCCCGGTCCGGAAATGACTTCCACCGCTTCCGGCAGAATCTGTCTGATTCCCAGCCGGAAAATTTCATGAGTATGAGTCCCGCAGACTTCCATAATCCGTACAGGCGGGCCATCATACGAACGTATTATCTGAAGTGCCGTTTGTGTATATTCATTTCCCATCAGTCCAGGTCCTCCAGAATATCATCCATTTCTTCTTCATCATCCCCGGTAATCCGGGCAATAGCCATTCCGGCATGGACCATGACATAATCACCGGGATTCAGTTCGTCCAGCAGTGCTGCCGATACTTCCCTTCTGGCTCCGGATGCATCGACCAAAGCCATTCCCTGATGCACTTTTACGACCCGTGCAGGTAATCCGACACACATGGCGATTCCTCCTTACATGCAGTAAATAGATATTTATATTAATATTGTATACACAGTATATTAATATATACTAAATTTTTAATTAAATTGGTCTCTGAATCGTTCTATCTCATTGCCGTTCCTGGTTCATCATGGCATATACAGCCTGCCCCAGGGCAATACCACCATCATTGACAGGAACGAGATGATGGCGTAGAACGCCCAGCCCTGCCTGTCCCAATGCCTGTTCACACAAGGACAGGAGCAGCGTATTCTGAAACACGCCGCCACTCAGAGCCACGGTCTTCACACCCGTTTCCTGCGAAATCTGCAAACAGGCACCGGCAATTTGTCCGGCCAGCCGGCAATGGAAAATATGAGCCAGGAAATCCGAATCTCTGCCAGCCAGTTTTTCTTCTGCCAGATATTGCACCAGTTCCATCGTCGGCAGTATCCACCGGCCGTTTTCCTTCTGAGGCGGTATCAGGGTCTCCGGTCTGGTATGATGATCTTTCATCCATCGCCAGGCTGCAAACTGAATCTTCATCGCCGCTTCGCCTTCAAACGACGACTGCCGCGCCAGACCCAGAATAGCACTGACGCCATCAAACAAGCGGCCCGCACTGGTAGACAAAATACTATTTATACCCTGTTGCGTCATAAAAGCCTGCATCTGCCATTCTTTCCGGCTGCAGAGGCGCAGTCTGTCCACTACAGCCACAGCCTCATCCGTCTTTGGATACAAATGGCTGATAAGGCTGACGGCAATGCGCCATCCTTCCCGGGCTGCCACATCACCACCGCGCTGCCAGAAAGGTGCGATAGACGCACTGCGGTGGAATCCATGACAGTCACAGAGGAGTATTTCTCCTCCCCATACGGTGCCATCGGTTCCATACCCGGTCCCGTCAAAAGCTACACCTATGACAGGCTGTTCCCAATCGTTTTCTACCATACAGGACAGGATATGAGCAAAATGATGCTGGACGGGAATAACAGGCAGCCCCATTTCCTGAGCAACAGCTGTCGTATTATACCGGGGATGAAGATCACAGGCCACGCAGGCCGGTTCTATTTCAAGGAGCATTTTCATCCGGGAAACACCATCCCGCAGGGCCTGTACGGTCCGGACATCGGCCATGTCCCCGATATATGGAGACAAGTAATACAGCCGGTCCCTGGCCAGGCAAAAGCTATTTTTCAGTTCTCCGCCCAGTGCCAGAACCGTCCCCGTTTCCCTGCCATAGAAAAACGGCAACGGCGCATAGCCGCGGGAACGGCGTATCATGTACGGACTGCCATCATACCAGTTTATTACGGAATCATCGGCCCGCAGCCGGATCCGCCGGTTATGGCTGAGAATGGCATCACACAAGTCAGGAAGTTCCTGCCGTGCTTCTGCTTCATCGTGGCATATGGGAGCACCCGATACATTGGCGCTGGTCATGACCAGCGCATCCGGTACGTCCAGACCATCATCATACGTAAAGAGCAGCAGATGAAGAGGCGTGTACGGGAGCATGACGCCCAAAAAAGGATTTTCCGGTGCCAGCGAAGGTGCCAGCGTAGTATCAGACCGTTTTTCCAACAGAATGATGGGCTTTTCATGCCCGTCCAGCACCCGGTCTGCCTCGGCAGGTATGACACAGTGACGGTCCACGGTAGCCATATCTTTCATCATGACGGCAAAGGGTTTTGCCGGCCGGTGTTTCAGACAGCGCAGGCGCTGTACAGTTTTTTCCTGAAACGCATCACAACAAAGATGATATCCTCCGATGCCTTTGACAGCTATGATACGGCCCGATACAAGAGCCTGCCGGGCAGCCGTGACTGCATCCCGCCCCCGTTCTGTACTATCCAGTATATAGACTTCCGGTCCGCAATCGGGGCAGCATACCGGCTGAGCGTCATAGCGCCGTGTTTCCCGATGGGTATATTCATATTCACATTGGGAGCACATGGGAAATTCTGCCATACTCGTCCGTTCCCGGTCATAGGGCATGGCATCGAGGATGGTCATGCGGGGCCCGCAGGCCGTGCAGTTGATGAACGGATGGAGATAGCGGCGGTTCTGCGGATCAAACAACTCTTTTTTGCAATCGTCACAGATGGCGATATCAGGAGACACAAAGACGTCTCCTTCCTCTGCTTCACTTTCGACAATAGAAAAATCAGGAAAGGGCGGTACATCCGTCTGCTCCGTTATGATTTTGAGAATTGCTGACCGTGCCGGCGCTTTTTCAGGTAACTTCTGTTGAAACTGTTTCCGGGCCTCCTCTGGCCCCTGGACCAATATTTCTACATAAGACCCCTTATTGCAGACCGTGCCACGAACGTGACAGGAATGGGCCAGCCGGCTGACGAACGGCCGGAACCCGACTCCCTGCACGATACCGAGTACACAAATCCGAACTGTTTCCATCAATACCTCCCCGATACGGCGAAATGAGGCACATCCACATACAGGCCATGGAAATGAGACAGGGCCCGCTTGAAATAGATATCACCCAGGATGACATCGAAGTCATCATTATCGGCCAGCTGGCACCAGTCGTCTTCTTCCTTCAGCTGGACATGTCCCGGCCGGATACAAGACGATTCCGTCCGGAACCATCCTGCTGTCTGTACCAAAGCCGCACCAGCATTCCGTACCGCTTCTGCCATGGCATTGGCCGTAACCTGCTGATGGACGACCAGTACCCGCTTCCCTGTTACGGCAGCCCGGATATCTTCCGGCAGGGGCCGTCCCAGATAGCGTACTTCATAAGGGGTCCCAAACCGTTCATACAGGTAGCGTGCTCCTTCCAGTGCTGCCGGTGATACGACAAAATTCTTCTCATTCCTGCCAGCTTGTTCATACGCTTCCCGGCAGTCAAAAAGTATTACCTGCTTCCAGCCTTCCCCATGCAGTGTCTCCATGAGGGCCTGTTGTTCATCCGGGGAAGCCATTTCCAGGGGAACTGCCCCGAGGACACCGGCCCGGCCTCGTTCCACCACTGTCTCCGGCTGGGCCAGGACAGGAAGCAGCGCGTTGTAAGCTGCCTGCATCCCGTCGTCATAATAGCCAATTCCTGTCGTCGGGACGGCCAGTGCCGGTATGTTGAGTGTACGGGATATCATACGGCACAGCGCCTTGAAATCCGTACCGATGACAGCTGGAACGGGAGTACCCACCAGTGCCACAAAGGCAGCATTCACCGTTTCTGCCGCTGCGCACACTTTGCGTACGAGCAGATCATCGCGGCCGAGGATGGCATCCATGTCGCGCAGTCCTGCACTAAAAACGGCACTCCTTTTACCGCCGAACCAGCGCGGTTCATCAAAGCCGCAGATATTCCCGGCACAGCCACCGGCATCACAGATAACGACGATGCCACCCAGACCGTAGAGTACGGCGGCCGCTCCTGACTGGTCCGGAGCAAAGGGAGACAAATATTTCCACAATCCTTTCATCGCCCGTTTTTCCCCCTTTCGTCCAGAGCCAATCCAATATGCCGCAACAGAGAAAGGACGCCAGCATATCCGAAAGGCTGGATATCGTCATCCCAATTCACGTGGGCAGCCGTTTCATGATACCAGGCCGCATCCTTGCCAATGGTCAGATCGACCGGATGGGATGCTCCTTCATAGTAGAGCATGGTAGGAGACAAGTTGGAGTATACCTTTGTTTCCGGGCTCCATTGTGCCAGATGACGCAGATAGACAAAATCATCCGGACTGAGACTAGCATATATTTCTTTGATCGTAAACCCGTACCGTGTCAGAGCCAGTGCCATTTCGTAAGCATTGCCATTCTGCATGCCACCTATAGCCACAGTCGTACCACTATAGCGGGCGCGGACTGCTTCAACAGCCTGGCGGGCCTGTTCCAGCCACGATTCATCCTGAATAGGGGCACCGAGAACGCGGGACAAGGCCATGTACTGGCGGTGAATCTGTGATACTTGATACAATCGTGTCAGGGTAATAGACGGGATACCCAGTCTTTTTTCCATATCCTGCGCCGCCAGCCACGACTCCGGATGGAGGACGAGGTTAAAATTAGCCTGGGACATAGCCAGATATTCTTCAAAATTACGGCAGCAGGCTAGTTCCTGTATCTGTTTGATTCCTGTCTGACGCAGGATAGGATACAGCTCGCAATCATCCTGCAGGGGAGAAAAAAATCCCAGCAGATTGACCGTACGGCGATGACGCGGCTGCTTTTCCAGCAGGGAATAGAGGGCACGGCGTACATCGACCATCGGCGGTTTGCGCCCTTCCCGCGACAGAGCGTACATGTAACACGGCACGACAGGAACGCCGCAGACCGAAGCCGCTTTCCGGCTGACCCGTTCCATATCCGTTCCCAGGAGGGCATCGACGCAGGTCATGCAGAGCATGACCACCGATGGCTTCTCCCGTCGGGACTCCACGATTTCCGCGACAGCCTGAGGAATCTTCTGCAAGTGCCTGCCCGTGACGATATCCGTTTCATCGAGGATATAGAAGTAAAACCGGTCCTGATAGCCTCCCTGCTCGCCCAAAATGGTCGTATTGCGGCCACAACAGCCGGGACCGATGAGGAGCATAATAGATCCCGGTATAGAAAGGCCCGCCCGTTTTACGCCGAATCCCTGTGCTCCCGGGGAATTAAAAGCCAGTGCTGCCGGCGAATTGTAAATCAGATGCTTCAAGGATAGAAGTTCTTCCGGGATATGGTCTTTTCCTTTCTGCACCAGGTCACCTACGGTAATAGCATAAGGCTGTGTATCTTTATATTCCATCATCATTCCACCCTACTGCGGCAACGGCGGATAAATCGTCTTAGTACTCACATCGGGAAGCATTCCCAGCTTTCCCGACAGGGCGCTGATGACATCCTGGGGGGCATCGACGATGATGCTGATGACATTGACATGCTTATCTTTATAAGGAACTCCCATGCGGCCGACAATGTATTGGCCATATGCATGGAGGATTTCATTCAGCTTCCCCGACTCATTGCGGTCTGCAACGATAATACCAATCAGTGCGATTCTCGTTTCCATATGTATCACCTCATAAAAAAAATCCCATGCCAAAAGCACAGGACGACAGACACGTTGTGTGTAAGATGTGCTTTCCGCCTCATCTGTGCAGGACACCTTTACAGAAAAGTACGACAGCTTTTGCATGACGTTCTCCCGCAGGAAATCCGTTGGGATGACGTGTTTAATTCATTATAACAAATATCACCGTTCGTGGCTATTGTTTTTTACATATGTCATGGAATTTGATAATACTCTTGTATATTTTCAGAATGCCACGTATACTATTATAAAAATATATCCTACAAATTCACCATGAAAGAGAGGTCTTTTCTATGATACAGCAACCATTTCCCGTCATCTTCTCCGGCCATGGCAGCCCCATGCTGGCCCTTCAACACAATGATATTACCCGCAATCTGAGCCGGATTGGTGGCCAGCTTTGCTCCCGCCACGGCACGCCCCGGGCCATTCTGGCTATTTCTGCCCATTGGTATGTTCCCGGCACATTTATCCAGAGCGCACCCCAGCCGCGCCAGGTTTACGACATGTATGGATTTCCAGAAGAGCTGTATCAGGTCACCTATCCCGTACCGGGCGATGCCAGTCTGACCCGGTCTGTACAAAACCTACTGGGACCCGCTGTATCCATCAATGACCAGTGGGGCATCGACCACGGTACCTGGACGATATTAATCCATATGTTCCCTGACGCTGATATTCCCGTCGTCCAGCTCTCCGTAAACCGCGACCTCACGCCGCAGGAACTATACGACCTCGGTCAGAAACTGGCGCCACTGCGCAATCAGGGATACCTGATTTTCGCCAGTGGCAACGTCGTCCACAACCTGGGACGCGTCGAATGGAACAATCCCGGCGGTACGCCTCAAGCACTGCGTTTCAATGACTACATCATCAATGCCGTACAAAATCGCAACGATGACGCAGTCATCCACTATGCTAATCATCCCGATGCTGCTTATGCCGTTCCCACACCGGATCACTTCCTGCCCCTTGTGATGACACTGGGCGCAGCACAGGGTGAAACGGCTGCCATATTTAACAATACGTGTAATCTCGGATCCATGGCCATGACTGGCTTTATTTTTGGGTTTTAATGGGATAAATCAGAAATAGTCTCCTGTCTGTCTACGGAAAAGGACAGTCAGAAGACTATTTTTGCTTCTCCTTATTCTGCTGTAATCTGCTAATAAAAAAGCAGAAAATTTTCTCATACTCCGCCTGTTCAGGCAGCTATATGAGGGAGTTTTCTATTTGCTTGCATTATCAGGCACGGTAATCCGGTTGCAGGCGCAGGACCAGAATCTGCTCCCGGTCATCGTCTTCTAGAAACAGGTCACGGCAGTCTATCCGCTCTTCGACGATAAGTCCGTCATGGTGTGTCAGGAATGCTTCTGTTTGTTCATAGGGATAATAGAAAAAGAGGCGCATCGTCCGCGGCAAACGATAATAGGAATCAAACATCTGCTTTAAAACCAGTTTCAGCGTATGCAGTCCAAAGGGATTGAAGAAAAAGAAACAATCCGCTTCTGTCGGGACCTCGTATACTGCTGCGTCTTTCAAGACGAATGTCACGCGGCACCCTGACACGGCAGTACGACTATTGGTCATAGCCTTTTCCCACAAACGACGGTCATACTCTACCCCAATGGCGTGACAACGCGTCTGATAGGCCAGAAAGAAACTGACCCGCCCTTTACCGCTGCCGTAGTCGATGAGTGTATTCTTTTTTCCCATATAACCACTATTGGCCAGACGCTCAAGGACACAATAATCTGTCGGTTCATAGGGGTGATGCTCCCCATCAGACTGACTGTCATCTCGTCCGGCCGTCTTGATACCCAGTATATGCTCCCATTCCTGCTCGTCCATCTCAATCGCCATCTTTCCTGCTTTTCAAAACGTCCAGCAGACCACGGCAGCCTTCCTGGACATCGTCCCAGGTCTTCTGGAAATCCCGCGTATACCACGGGTCGGCTACGGGACGGGGATTGGTTGTGTAATCCATGAGAAGCGAACACTTATGAAGAGGATCACCGTGAAAAATGCGCTTCATATCCCGCAGATTTTCGTCATCCATACCGATGAAATAATCATAAACATCGTAATCGCCAGCCGTCAGCAACGCCGCCCGCTTCTCACCGGGATCCATACCATGGGCCCGGAGCAGTCGTTCTACCGGCGGATAGACGGGATTGCCGTAACCGTTCCAGATTTCCTCATCCGTCGTAGCAGCTGAAGCTACATAAAACTGATTCGCCAGACCTGCCCGTTCCGCAATTTGCCGGAACACAAACTCCGCCATGGGCGACCGGCAGATATTGCCGTGGCAAATGAAAAGTATCTTTATCATAAATGTGAAACTCCTTTTCTATGCCGAATTATGCCGTAAAATGCCGATTTACGGCGGTTTTCTCAATCAGAGGTATTTATGCCGAATCATCCATAATCCGGCATAACATGGCATAACTCGGCCGCCTTAAGTAGTAAAATTGGTAGTAAAACGAGCCATTCGTACTACCGCGATTTTTTCATTTTATTGTAACAGAGAAAGAATAGTTGCGACAATAGTTCTCCCATACCTTTGCCTACATGCATTTATTTTCTTTATTTTCATCATTGCTTCCCACATACTTGAGGAAAATACTTATCCATGATATAGCTGTATAATGCTTCCGGTGGCAACATGGGTTCATAGCAATAGTCCATGGAAAGTTTTATATACGGCAGATAAGAATCGGTAATCCCCTCAAATTCTCTGTGTATTCCGTCCAGGTACCCGACAAATCCAGGGTTAAACATTTCCATTTCCCGATTTCTATAAGGCTCAAAATCCCAGGCGTTTATATAAGGCTTCATTTCCTCAATTTCCGCCGCCGTCAAAACATGAACGATCTTCTCAGTAACTTTTTCTTCCCACGTCACTTCAGTGAGGGATATTGGCCGCGGTACCATTTTAAAACGCAAATAACTCAGTTCCTTATAAGAGATATTACAGACAACTCGTTCATAAATCTCTCCATCGGTGCAGAACTGAAATCTGGAATAATAAATTGGGTTGCTTTTATTTATACTTTCAAATTTCATTTCAGTTTTGCCACCAGCTTTCTATTCTATAAAATTCCTCTATCGCTCTTTCTGTTTTTTATTGTTTTCATTATACCACAAGGATAAATCGAAAATTGAGCATAAAAAAAGACTCACAATCGTTATAACCGTGAGTCTTTTTATGTTTCATGGATTACGCCTTGTTACGGAACGGAATGATTTTAGGCTGTATTTCTCCTACCTGTTCCAGTTCTTTCCGAACGTTTTCCATTTCTTTTTGCTGCTGTTCCTGGACCAGCTCCACTTCTTTCTGAGCATCATCGAATTTGATATGCGTGTACACATTGAGGGTGATGGATATATCGCTGTGACCCATCAGGTACTGGAGAGTTTTAGCACTGACTCCAGACAGAGCCATATTGGTACAGTACGTATGCCGGCAGACGTGAGGTGTAATTTTGGGTAACTGATATTTGTATATGTCATTATATTTTTTCACCATATGGTTGAAATAATGTTCCCAATGCATGGCAACAGCCGGATTCCCGTTGGCGTCATAGAAAAGAAAGTTGCCGATTCCATCAATGATTGGTTCAACTTTCGGAGGCTTCCTGCGCCTCAAGATAGCTGTAAAACAGTCATACACGTCATCTGTCATTGGAAGCAGTCTAGCTCCGGCTTTGGTTTTCGTGGAAATTATGTACCGCTTTCCCTTCGTATCCCGTTGTAGCTGCTTATCTACGTTGATGGTTCGTTTTTCCAGATCAATATCCCCGACCGTCAGTCCGCAGAGTTCCGAAATGCGTAACCCCGTATGAAACAGGATAAATACTGCTTCATAATACTTTTTGAAGTGCCGATCGTTTTTCAGGAAGTCCAGAAAAATTCGCATATCTTTGCGGGAAATAGCTTCCCTTTTTACGCTGTCATTAATCAGCACTTCTCTCATTTCAAAGTTAAAAGGATTTCTCCACAGGATTTCGTCATCCACAGCCATCTGAAACGCCGGACGTACTACGCCGCGGATGCTATGGATGGAACTGTATCCTCTCCCTTCTGACTGCATCTTTACCAACCATAATTTAGCATCAGACATCTTTACCTTGCCAATCGGCTTTTTCGAGAATGGGTCTTTCATTAATGCATTAACGACAAAATTATAGTTAATTCGGGTGTTAGGTTTCACACCGGTCTTTAAAGATAAATAACGCTGCACCAGTTCCATGACAGTCATGGTATCATCATCGCTGTTTGGACAAATAATTGAGCGGACTTCCAGACTTTCTTCCATTTCCCGCAATGATTTACAAGGCTTTCTTCCTGCCGGCAAGGGATCAGTAGGCTCCAGTTTCCAGCTGTAAAAGAATTTAGGTTTTCCGTCTACCATATATTTAAACTGATATCGGCCATCGGCACGGATTGTTTCGCCGGGCCGAAGAACCCGTCGTTTTTTATCTCTGCGTATTGGTCCTCGTAGGCGTGGCATAATTTCAATCTCCTTTCTCTTTTTTTCTATCCTATTCATCACTCTGATGAGCTAATAAGTCAACTCATAATAGCGCATTAAATGCTGGAACTTCGGCAAAGGAACTTTTCAAATTCTTCTCGAATGATGAGCAAGTGCCGGCCGTTATAGACGGCAAAAGATGCGCCACGTTGTTCTGCAGCCAGTGCTCTGATTTTCTTTTCTCCAATATGAAAGTAGATACTGGCTTCCTTCGGTGTCAGCGAAAACCTCTGGGTAAAAGGAACCGTATGGATTTCATCGTTGCTTTTCATCGAAAACACCTCCTGCTTATTAGCCACGACAGGAGGTGTTTTCTGACGTTTCTGTTTAATCTTTCTGATAAAATTCACATTCGTACCCATCGGCCCGCAGAACAAGTCCTTCAGCCCACGGTGGCGTCCGTCCCATCTGTTCGCAGATAGCATCGACGCTGACATTCTTGTCACACTCGATAATCAGTTCATCATGAACGTGGCCGACGATAGCACAACACCGTAACGTCTGCATAGCAAAGCAAAGGATGTCCCGGCTGATACCCTGAACAATATTTTCCAAAAACTTCGGGCCATAGCTCTCAAGCCGTTCCCATTTCCTGGTGGCGCCGATACCTTCATAGGTTACTGATTCACCGCCGAAGCGGTTCTCACCCATCCGTGGCTTCACATAGGAAAGCCGCCGTCCGCTGGGAAGCTGGATGAACAGCATGCCGCTCTGATAAAGGAAGCGGATGCATCCTGCCCGCATAGGGACATGCTTTTTGACGGTCGTCTTTACGGCGGCATCCACCTGCCACCAGAAATCAACGATATGCGGATTGGCAGAGCGCCAGGATTGCACCAAAGGATACAGTTCATCTTCTGTAAGCCCCATGTCCAGTGCACCCATCGCCTTCAGCGCACCGACAGACCCGCCATAACCACAAGCCAGTTCTGCGATTTTACCTTTCTGCCTCAGGTGGCCATTTATCCCATGCTTCACCACGGGTACGCCAAACATCTGACTGGCTGTCGTACAATAGATATCCTGTCCGGCCGCAAAGGCTTCTGATTTCCAGTTTTCTCCAGCAAGCCACGAAATGACCCGTGCCTCGATGGCGGAGAAATCCGATACCACGAACTTCATGCCCTGCCGAGGCACAAAGGCGGTGCGGATGAGCTGGGACAGGACATCGGGGACAGAGTCGTACAGGAGTTCCAAAGCTTCATAATTCCCCTGTCGCACCAATTCCCTGGCCTCAGCTAAATCGGGCAGATGATTCTGTGGCAGGTTCTGCAACTGGATGTGACGTCCGGCGAATCTCCCGGTCCGGTTGGCGCCATAAAACTGGAACATGCCTCTGGCCCGATTGTCATCACAGGCCGTCATTTCCATAGCCTGGTATTTCTTGACAGATGACTTGGCCAGCTTCTGCCGGAGCAGCAGCACACTGCGCAGCGGTTCTTCCGCAGTCTTCAGCAGTTCCTGCACCTGTTTCTTCCCCAGAGAATCTGTCTTCATGCCATGCTGTTCCAGCCAGCCAATCATCTGGATGACGGAATTCGGATTTTCTAAGCCCGTCTTTTTCTTTAACTCGCCCATCAATGATTCCCGGCATCGGGCATCCATAGCCACGGCCTGACTGACCAGCGTCCGGTCGATGGCAATACCCCGGTCGTTAATTTCCTGGTCCAGATGGTATTCGTCCCACACCTGTTCCGGGACTGGATAATTCTTCAGCCGTTTCTGAATAGCCACTTCCACTTCCACATCCCGTTTGTTGTAGGACTTGAACAACTTCCATTTATCTGGTGCGTGACGGGGAAAGTTCCTCGACCTGCCGCCATTCGACTTAGTTTCCTTGCAATGAGTGCAAAAATAGCGAATCAAGTCCTTGCCTTCCTTCATCTTCTGATTATCCAGATTCAAAACGGCACCGGCGTCTTTCAGGGAAAGAGGCAGCCCCATGTATGCCGACCAGATCATGGAGCATTTCCAACCCGCCGGGTTGAGGAACCGGGCGCATTCCTGGGAAAGCGGATGATGGTCATGGAAAGGATCAAGGCTCATCCCCAGGTCATTCAAGTGCCTCGACAGGCAGATTCGTTCAAAGCTGGCATTGAAGGCCCACTTGGTGACGGATTCATCGGTTACGGCATCCAGGATGTCATCCGGAATGGATTCTCCCTGGGCCAAATCAACGACCTGTACGTCGCCGCCATCCACGGCGTAACCAAAGAGAAGAATCTCAAAGGCTGGGGATTCAGCATATTTGTATACGCCGCACTTGGTCAAGTTGACGTCACTGAACGTTTCAATATCGATACTTATGTTTTTCATACGTTTCACCTCGTGTAGTAAAAAGGGTGGCAGAACTCTGCCACCCTAGTACATTTACTTCATTCCTTATGCCAGAAAATCGTCATCGTCAGCCGTAGCGAAGTCATCTTCAGCACGAGGTTTGCCACCGAGGGGTTCGCCGTCACGAATCTTCTGCAGGTTGTTGAGGCCGCAGGCAATACCTTTGTTGCCATTGCTGTTGAAAGCATAGAAATTGATGGATGCACGGCCATAGACGCCAGAGTAGACTTCAGAGCGTTCCAGGATATGCTGGCAGTCAGCATCGACAATGCCCGGCTTAGTGGTAGAGTTGGCATTAATAAAGAAACTGTCTTTATAAGCGTCATCACCAGGACGTTCCAGATCGCCGTCACGGAGCGGAATTTTGATAGCTTCGAGGGCAGGGACTGCACGGCCATTGCCTTTGAGCTTGCCCTGACCTTCATCATAAGCTGCTTTGATAGCGGCACGGATTTTTTCTATGGTCTTGGTGTCAGACTTAGGAATAATCAGGCTGACGCTGTACTTCGGCGTACCACCGTTAATGGATTTAGGTTCCCACACATTGGCATAAGACCAGCGGGTATTGACACCAGTAATAACTTTGCAGGGATTTACATAATTTTTAGACATAATGGTTTCCTCCTTAATTTTCACTATTAAAATCATCTGCCGCGGTGTGCATAGCCGGGCGTTTATCTGATTCCGGCACCAAGACTGGCTTGCCCTGCGGCTTTTCAACTAAATTTGACAGCAGTTCTTCGAATCGCTTCTTACCGAGCTGCTTCGTCATCGCTGTGATGCCGAGCAGTTTCTTTTCATATGGGGCGAAACCTGCTTCTGCTACTTTGGCGGCAACAGCGTCTTCACTGACGTACCGGCGATTCGACCGGCCTTCGACCAATTTCCAGCCATCCCACTTCTTACCAGACAAGGCCTGCTGCAAGGCATAGTCCTTGACATCGCCGGCCCAGTTTACCAATTCATCGGCCTTGGCCAGAACGGCTTCGATTTCTTCATCCTGCAACGTAGACGGGACGGCAAAATCGTACCGGGCCAGTTCGAGATTGTACTCAGCTCGTTTCCGGCAGGTTGCCTTTATTTTGCAGAAGCGGCAATGCTCACCGGCGCGGTATTCTCCTTCGCCCTTGGCCGCCAGTTCTGCAGCGGGTTTCAATATCGTGTCTGCCCACTGTAGCAGTTCTTCCTTAGCCATGGTGTAGGTGCTGACGTTATCACGGCGGGGCTGGAAGATAGTCATCGATATCTGACGGATATCATAGATGCCATCGAACAGGTTCAGCGCACCAAGAGCGTAGCACATCATCTGCGGATTCTTCTCGGCATCCACCAGGACTCCCAGACCATGTTTGTAGTCAATGACGTTCAAGGTATCATCGGCTACGATAAGGCAGTCGCCTGTGCCAAAGCCACCAGGCACCCACTTCGAGAAGTCCAGCCGTTGTTCCACCATGATCAGCGGGTCATTGCAGGATGCCTTGGCAGCTGCCAGGCATTCCATGACGAACTGAGCATATTCATCGGTACATTCAGCCATTTCTTCATCGAAGTACGTTAGGAACTTCGTCGGATCTTCCAATTTTTGTCCCAGCGCCGTCTTTACTTTGAATTCGCAGAGCGTATGGGCATCAGTACCCTGGCGGGCAAATTCACTAGAATTATCCGGCAGTTTAGCGCATTCTAGTGCGGACGGCGGACAGGCCAGCCATCGGTAACAGGATGAAGCGGACAATACTGCGTGTTTATTCGGCATGGCCGAGCACCTCTAGTTCTTTCAGGAGAGCACTGTACTGTGCCGCATCAACACCGGACAGATTGTTAGCGCCGTGTTTCTGGATAAGGCTGCGGACTTCGTCCGTAAATCCCTGACGGGACTTATCGGCGGCGACCTTACGAACATCTTCCAGTGTCAGTGCCTTTTTTACTGGTTCCTTCGTTTCCGATTCAGCCGTCTTTTCATCTTGCGGCGCCTGCAAGGTTTCCGCGATGCGGAGAAGCACTTTTCCACAGGTTTGCAGCTCAGATGCCAGTTTAGAAAGTTCTTTGTTTGTCATATTAATTGCTCCCTTCTTTGACTTCATGGATTGCCAGTTCTTTTACCGAATCGCCCGGCACGATTATGGTCATTTTCTCTTTGCTGCCAAGCAGGAACCGTAGAATCCGTTCCCGTACAGACATACACCGCACGGCGGCAACATGTCCGTCGCCTTTCATAGGCGAAACGCAAATACTTAATCGTTGACTCATGTTTTTACTCCTTTCCGAGGTTCTTTATTATTTCTCCCTCTACTCTTTAGCCTTGGGAGTAGCTTTTTTCTGACGTTTTTCAAAAAAATTTTTATTAAATTACAGAATAAAAAAAGCCGGTACAGAACATCTCTCTATGTCCCATACCGGCTTTTCTCATGCAATCTTCTGTTTTACGTCAGCCACGATAGCTTTCACCGCCTGCTGCATCAAGGTAATATACAACCTATTCCGAATTTTTACCCACCAGCTGGTAGTGGTCTGGATTTCTGCTTCCAGCGGGTCTGTAAGGTTCTTCATCTGTGTCTCCACCAGTTTCTGTACATCATCCAAGTCGATGGATTTAATAGCCGCTTCAGCTTCGCTCTTGGCGAAGGACACCACGGTGTCAGCTACAGCTTTCTTGATTTCTTCTCGGTTCATAGTCAGTTTCCTCCTAAAATTAGCTGTTCATAATCCGTAACGCCACGGGCTACCGCTCCTGCCAGGGCATCCTGGGCGTTAGCCAGAAGCTCTTCATTACCCGGATTAGTAATGAAGGCCAGTTCCACCAGGACGGTAGGCATGTCTGTGTTGGTCAGGACATACAGTCCGTTGATGCCGGGAGTGGCAATCTTCACGCCCCGGTCGGTGGTATCGAGGGCATCGACAAGCTGACTCTGGATGCAGTTCGCCAGCATACCGCCACGGTAACTGCCGGCGCAGGCCCAGGTTTCTGTGCCATTCGCTTCTTCTGCTTCGGCAGCATTGCAATGAATGGATACGAAGATGTCGGCATCGCTGCTATTGGCCGTTCCACAGATTTCATACAGGCTGTCGGACTGAAGCAGTTCCGTTTCTACGCCCGCCGCGTTCAGATAACTTTCGGCAGCTTTGCCGACAGCCAGCGCTACATCACATTCACGCAGACCCGTTTCTTCGTTGACGGCACCCGGGTCGGGATTGCCGTTCGGCGCATGGCCGGGATTCAGGAATACTTTCATGGTTTTTCTTCTCCTTTCTGATGGACGGCGGGCTTCACAGTGCCGCCGATATAACCGAGCAGCCCCGATGCGATGGACATAGCTAACTCGTTGAGATTATAAAAAATGGCCATGATCAGAGCCGTTATCAGTCCGATGATGACCAAGCAGTCAGGGATATTGATTTTTTCAAACATAACATTCCATAATCTTCCTTTCTGATTTCAAAATCATATAAATCGAAATCTTATAACACCATTTTTATAGTTCTTCAGACTGGTTGCATTGGAAAATTTACTGTAAGGAAAATATACTAATGCAAAAGCAGGGTATGCATATACATTGATATCAGCTTTAGAAATCCGGCATGATACATCTGTCGTGAGTTGGCTGTCTTTCACGATTTCTGCCACAAAATCATGAGATTTGAAAAAGTTATATAATTCCCCGCCTTCTGACAGGCTGGCAACCGTCACATTATCATGATACCCGATAAACATCGCCAAGTTATCCGCATTGAAATCGAAGTCAATCGTAGCATTCTTGTTTGCACTGTCATACGTATACAGTTCATACGTATTGCCAGATACAGTCAAAGGAATCTTCCAGACATTCTTAGCCGCACCTGAATCCCAATAATAAAAGACGTTCGTTTCTGATACTGAAATCTGCGTTGCCTGCAAGGTTCCTTCTGCCAGTTCTCCGTCCGCCGTATAGAATTTTTTTCCTTTTGCAACATCTCCGGTTTCTGCTGTTGTATCCGACACTTCACAGAACCGGGCTTTTCCGCCAGCCGTAAGCGGCAGCAGTACAGATGGCACTTCATTATAGCTGGCGCCGGCAATTTTCACATCTACCTTCATGTCATCGTCTCCTTTTATTCGATGGTCAGTACTTTTGTCAGGCTATCCTGGGATACCGCAACAGAAGTCAGTGAGCCAGTCACTTTAGAACCATTAATATATGCTGTTTTCCCGGATACGATAGTACTCGCTGCCGCTGTTGCGTCAGCCGTATCGACCACGCTGGATTTTCCGGCTATCCCAAGAAGGGTAACCCCGGCTTTAATATTTCCTGCGATAATTTTTGACTGCTCGGAAGCAGCAATACTGACCGTCCCATTGCCGTTATGATAGCCAGACGGCACGGTATATGTACCTTTCACGGTACTAATAGAACCCGCCACTGCACCGTTGTCTGCCATCGTGCCTGTTACCGAACCGCTTCCCAGGAATGCCGTTTTCCCGTTCCTGATGTCTGCCGCAACAGCATTTGCCGATGTCGTATCATAAAATTCTGCCGTCCCGGTTCCCCCTGCCAAAGGGATGGACACCTGTGGGACGCTTTCATAAGTGACGCCATTGATTTTTACGTTTTTCGCCATGTTACTTGCTCCTTTACTCCACTTTCAGTTCATAGCCATTAAAGCTGATTCTGCCATAGTTCGACGGAATGGCAGCTACCGTCACTGACCGAAGGCCGGTAAATCCCTTATCGGGAATGATGACCTGTTCCTCATCCTTGGGAATGACTGCTTTTTCCTGATAAGCCCCGGACGGCTCTTGCGGCAACGAAAGCACTCCGCAGAGTGTGCTTTTCCCCGCCAGAGTTCCTTTATACCGTTCCATGAACCGTCACCTCCCCAGTCACAATAAACGGGCTGGGCGGGATAACCGTATCCGTATAGCCGGAAGCCAGCACCAGTTCCACATCGTACCGATACGTTCCGAAGGGAATCTGGGCCGTGTCTTCTGGCGCCAGAACCAGAAGACAATCCTGTTCCCGGCGCATGATACCATTATCCAGTGTTTTCACCACCAATGGAATTTCATCAGAAAGTTCCCGTTTGACGGTAAAGGTAAGCCGGTCATCTGGTCCCGGCACAAACGGTCTGCCCGTCACCCGGTCCCGGATGGTCAGCATAATCTGTGCCGAATCTCCGCGCGTGATGGAGATCCGGTTCCGAATGACGGAAAAGCCCATCCTGCCACCCCCTATTCATTCTGCCGCTGTTCAATCACGTCCAGGCGGTGCTGCACATGATCTGTCGCCTCCTCCACACGGGAAAGGCGTTCTGCCATTTCCTGGCGTTTGGCTTCCGTTTCGGAAAGCTGGCGCCGCAGATGGTCGATACACTCCTGCAGGCTCCGCACTGACTGGTTCAGCGGCTTGATGACGCTAAAGTTGAAAATGATGCCGCAGAGCATCAGGACGGATACCAGAGAACCCGCCATCTGTACCCATTCAGCCATATTTTTCACCTCCTACTTTGTACGCTGGAACATGTACACAACGATAGACGGCTGCATGTTGTTATGAGCCTGTCCGCCACCTGTCCGAGATAGACTATGGGAATGATTTCCATCCCACGAAGTATGTCCATCCACTTGGTTTCCATGCCAACAGCCATCACCGTACCCGATAGCCGTTGGTGCATCGTTCCCATCACAAGCATCCCACTGAAGGTTCCTGGGAAGAGCGCCAGAAGACCAGTGTCGATGATTTCCACTGTCACCCACGGTATGTCCATGCGCCGGAGTTTCCGGGATGACAAGCGTATGCTTTTCTTCGCCCAGCTTGTCTCCGGCTTTGTATATGGTTCCGCTGTCGGCTGCTCCAGCCCCAATCAGACAACGCCCCATGGCGAAGGCTACCCAGGTCGTTCCTGGCCAGTAGTTTGCGGGATTCTTCCCGTCTGTGGAAATATAGATACCATTGACGGGAAACGGGCAGGCCTGAATCTTGGCCACGGCCTCCTCGTCCATGTCAGCGTAGGTAACCTTGCCCCAGTTGCCATTGCTGTGCAGGACCGTGTTCAATTTCCCCGCGGCTGGTGATGGGACCATGCCGCTCTGGCCGGCTGTCTTTTCACCACAGCCGCTAAAATCCGGCAGGGTGATGTCCTTTGTGCCGTCAAACAGCACCCGGTGAATTTTCCGTCCCGTCTGCAGCTTTGAAGCACTGGCCGCATTGCCGTTGATGCCATTGGCATGGGCCTTGGCGTCGGTCAGATGGGCGTTGATGTCGGCTGCCGTAGCAGAAATCCGTTCATAAAGACGGGCGTCATTGCTAACCAGCTGGGACACCGTCTTGTTCTGCTGGTTGAATACCACCGGGTCTTCTGAAAGATACTGCGGAAACAGCACATCATAATCCAGGGTATTGTCCACCGCTTCTGTGGGACGGACTTCCTGTCCGGCACGGTCAGGGAAATCCGCTGACCATTTTTCTTTGATATATTCAGCCACTTGCCTTTACTCCTTTCCCGGATACGATGGTCGCCGTCGAGAACGTGGCTTCGCCATTCCAGTGAATCTTCCCGTTCCAGGAATACCCCAGGTAGATAGCATAGCCCAGATGCGCCGGCTTATAGATATCAAGCTGGTCAATCAGTTTCTGCAGCGTCTCCGTATCCTCGTCATTCATAATGCAGTACACCTTGAAATAATATTCTTCGTTCACTTCCTCGATATGTCCGACGCTGTACAAATTGATGATGGAGTTCATGAAATCCACCGTAGACACATCCACATGCTGCAGCTTAAAGAGAATCCGCTGCCTGCGAAATTCATCCGTGTCTTCTTCACTCCGCTTTATTCCCAGAAATGATTCATAAAGCGGCAGCGCCCAGGTAGCCGTATTCACGAAGAAATTGTCCGCCAAATCCTGCAAGGCCAGGCGCAGGCGGTTATGCTCCGTGCTGCAGGTATCCGCCGCCTTTTTGAACATCGGATCTTTTCCCAGGAACTTCGGCAGATAATCCAGGACATCAATGGGATTCTGTCTCATCCACTCATTCGCTGACAAAGCTCAGCACCACCTTTCCGGCTACCGGAATCTGTTCATTGGTCAGGCTGATGTTCTCCGCCTTGCCGTTAAGTTTCAGGTTCCGATAATCTGTAATTCCGTTGACGCCCAGGATGAGCCGGCCAATCTGGGCCAGACTGACATAAGATAAGCTGAAGCCCGTGTTCTTAAAATAATCAGACACAGCAGCAAACACAGCATCTACGTTGGCGGTGCCATACACCTCGGCGGTAATATCTACAGAAACGGGTGCCGGAGACACCACGGTCACGGTAGCCCCGATAGGGCGCTGGGATTCAATATACTGAGCTACTTTCTGGATCAGCTCAGTAGAGGCCGATTCATTCTCCGCCGTCACAATGATGACTTTCACCGTACCGTTCCCATTCCACAGCGGGATGACTTTGCAGTTCCCTACCCCGTCCACGGACATGGCCCAGGAGCGGTAATGGTTGGCGTTGCCGGAAGTAATAGGCTGACGGACCCGGAAAAGCAGACGAGAAAGCAAGGCTCTATCTGTTTCCTCATCAGCCCCATCTGTGCATTTTGTCTGGTTGGTTACGCTATACACATTAGGGATGGAATAAGGGATCTCTGTAATCTTCCCCGGTGCCACGTTCCCTTTTACGCCTACGTCCGCTGCCTGGACAGCGATTTCCACTTCAGTTCCATCGGCTGGAATCGTTGCGGATTCTATCGTGTAGAACCGCAGCCCGTCCTTGGTCTGAAACAGACTGCCACGGATAATGTAGGCCCCGGACTGCCCGGTAACCGTCACTGTCCCATTGGCCTGCACGGCTTTTTTCCGCTGGATACCGAACTCCTCAGCCCGTAACGTCAGATAGTCACCCCAGGCCGTTTCGGCAAAAGCTGCGTCCCGCAGCATGGCCATCTCCGCATAGCTGTTCTCGAATTCCACAGCATTGGTATCAATCATGTCCCGGGCGAACGAGCCATCGATAGCCGTCTTGTCCGTATCAGTCAGCGTGTGCAGGGTCTGCACCATGCGGCTTTCAATCTGGTCTTTAGTCTGGGCATCGAACAAATTGCTCATGCAAGGCTCCTTTCTGCGGTGACAGTTAGACTTTCATCGCTGTAAATGGATGTCACATCCACTAAAATGAACAAATCATCTTTCTCCCGCCGTTCCACATCCACCCGGTTGATCCGGGCAATATAGGGATTAATAGAAAGCCCTTCACGGATGTTCTGGCGGATCTGGTCTGCCGTATAAATGTTGTTGGGCATCGTCCCCTGATACGGTTCGATGGTGATGCCGTATTCATCGTGATAGGCCAGATACCGGTACCGTTCCGTCATCAGAGCTTTATAAATCCACACCTTAAGTGCTTCGTCTTCCGTCACAGTGATGTTGTTCCCGTTCTCATCATAGCGGAACCGGTGCTTCTTGAAGTCATAGCCGTATTCCGAAAGGAGCGGCAATGTTTCTCTGGCAGTGGCATCCTCTCCGGATGCCATTGCCACAAAAGGATTAGCCATAGCCATCCAACCTCACAATCTCGTCTAAAATCATATACTGCTGGATTTTCCCGTTCACCAGCATGGGCATAATGGCGACTTTCATGCCGGGCTTCAGGGTATCCGTGGTAATCACCGAATCGGTATAGTCGTTGTCAATCTCATGATTATGAGACTGGTAAGCCGCGTCCCCGCTGCCGCCTGCCCGGTTCTGGGTAGCCGATACCAGATGGCCTTCGGCTGTCCGCCCATAGCCTGCCAGAAGATAATGGGAAATCCACAGTTCCTCTTTCGTCAGGATGA
>OLPH01000021.1_pt1 | contig 184997 bp, 159 predicted proteins | sample 1672951 | NCBI WGS metagenome assembly OLPH01 (sample SAMEA3136740, study PRJEB25190) | human gut metagenome | reverse complement strand
GTGACTGACTACGAATCAGTAGGTCTAGGGTTCGAATCCCTACCGGGTCACCACAGGCAGCTCATACATTTTGTGTGAGCTGCTTTTTTTATCCGCGATCTTCCTAAGAATCTTCCGTTTCTATATACGTGAGAGGTTCAAAGCTTGTCATTTACAAGTATCTTTTTTTTATATACAATAGATACTTGAGTAGTGTACCTTTGTTTTTTTATAAGGAGTACTCTTATGAAAATTTCTGAACTTGGTGAATTTGGCTTTATTGATGCCATTAAAGAAGATACGTTGTTCAATCCGGACCCTGTCGTCATCGGGATAGGTGATGATGGTGCCGTATATAAAACTTCTGCCGGTATGGAACAGGTTGCTGTTATTGACACGATGGTGGAAAACAGCCATTTTATCATTCATCGCACGGGAGACTGGTATGATGTTGGATATAAAGCTGTAGCTTCTAACCTCAGTGATATCGCTGCTATGGGTGGTGTTCCTACGCATATCGTTTTGTCTACGGCAATCGCTCCGGATATGGAAGTGGATGGCCTTGTTTCTCTATATGATGGCATTAAAGATATCTGCCGTTCTTATCATGTCAACATCCTTGGCGGAGATACAGTCACTTCTAAGGAAGGGATGGTCATAACCGTTGCGGCCTTCGGTGAAATAGAAGAAGGAAAGGCGATACGCCGCAGCGGTGCCAGACCAGGAGATATCGTGGCTGTATCGCACACAATCGGCAATTCAAGTGGTGGATTGGCAGTGCTTCTACAAAATCATGATGGCTATTCCCAGCTGAAGCGGGCTCATCGATTTCCTGTCCCGCAAGTTGAACTTGGGCGGCTTCTGGTTAAATACAACTGTCATAGTCTGAATGATATCAGTGATGGACTTGCTAGCGAGAGCAATGAAATAGCCAAGGCCAGTGATGTACGTCTGGTTTTAAAGAAAGAAGCCATTCCGGTTAGTGATGAACTAAAAGCCTGGGCCAGAGAATCGAAGACAAATGTCTGGAAGTATGTCTTTAATGGCGGGGAAGATTATGAATTGATCTTTACGATGGAACCGGCTGATTTTCATGCGCTTCAGGCGGAATATTCTGATGTGACTCAAATTGGTGTGGTCCGTTCGGGTAGTGGAGATGTACTTCTCGTAGACGGTGATTCTGAATCAATTCTGGCTCCTACTGGCTGGACTCATTTTTAAGGAGGCTCTGATATGGACATTGTGACACAGTCAGAACAAGAAACTATCAATCTGGGTATGGTTATAGGATCCGCGTTACATTCGGGTGATGTTTTGGCACTGCATGGTGATCTGGGGGCAGGAAAGACCCATTTTGTCCAGGGGATTGCCCGGGGAATGGGAATTGATGCGAATGTAGTCAGTCCTACTTTCACTATATTGAACTTCTATGAACACGATATTCCGTTGCAGCATTTTGATTTTTATCGCCTAGAGGAAGAGTATGAGCTGGATGACCTGGGATTTGATGATTACATTACCAGTGGCGTTACGGTTATAGAATGGTCAGAAAAATTTTCTGATCGTCTTCCTGACGATGCATTACATATTACGATAAAAAAGACCAGTTTGACCGGGCGGGTTTTCCAATTTCAATTTATCGGTGACCGCTGGTTACAAGTAGAAAAAGAGGTACAGAAATATGCTATTAGCCATTGAAACGTCAAGTCTCGTATCCAGTGTAGCCCTGTTGCATGAAGATTCTCTCCGTGCGGAATTGACGATACAGGCAAAACTGACCCATTCGGAGCAACTCATGCCTCATATTGCCGATATGCTTGAGAAGGCATCTGTCAAAAAAAATCAGATTGATGGCGTTGCTGTTTCCATAGGACCTGGTTCATTTACGGGACTGCGCATCGGCCTGGCATCTGCTAAAGCATTGTCTTTCGGTTGGCAGGTTCCCATCGTGGGAATTGAGACGCCTCAGGCATTAGCCTGGAATTTTATTGGCATGTCTTATCCTGTCTGTGTACTCATTGATGCACAAAAGGGGAATGTATATGCTTCTACATATCTCTGGCATGAATGGGATCTCGAAGAATGCAGTCCGATTTCGGTCATGCCCCTGACGGATGTTCTGGCAACTTGCAAGTCACAAAGCGGACCGGTTGTATTTTGTGGTGATGGGGCTATTCTCTATCAGGAACAGATAAAGAATGCATGTCCTGCGTTTTATCTTGCCCCGCCGACAATGCGCATCCCACGGGCAGGAAGCCTGGCAATGGCGGCGGTCAGACGGCTTGATGCCGGTGATTGTGATGATTGTATGACGCTGACACCAGCATATAAACGACGCAGTGAAGCTGAAGTATTATGGGAAAAACGGCATGGTGAAAAGTTATGTCTATGATTGTACGGCCAGCCGTGCGACAAGATGCGGCTGGAATTTATGATATTGAGACAGAATCCTTTTCTGTTCCATGGTCCAGAGAAAGCATCGACCACGAACTGGAACATACAGAATTGACACGGTATTACGTACTGGTTCGCGATGACGGATATATAGCCGGATATGCCGGGTTGTGGCGTGTTACCGACGAAGGCCAGATCACTAATATTGCTCTGCGTAAAGACGTGCAGGGCAAGGGCTATGGTGAGCTGCTCGTCCGGGTTATGATGGAAAAGGCTTTTGAAGAAGGTTGTATGGATATATTTCTGGAAGTACGGGTCTCCAATATACCGGCGCTGGGATTATATCGCAAACTGGGATTCGAAGTCCTTTCTGTACGCAAGAGCTATTATTCTGAGCCTGTGGAAGATGCCTATGTCATGGGATGTCAGAAGGAAAAATATAAGTGGGCTGTAAAATAATAAAAAGGATGAACGTATTATGTATACATTAGCTTTGGAAACAAGCTGTGATGAAACATCGGCTGCTGTTATTCGGGACGGTCGTCACATCTGCTCAAACATCATTTCGACACAGGTACCGATTCATCGCAAATTTGGCGGTGTAGTACCAGAAATTGCATCACGCCAGCATATTGAATATGTTATGCCTATCATCAAAGAAGCTTTGGATGAGGCGGGAGTCGATATCCATGATATTGATCATATCGGTGTCACATATGGCCCTGGCCTGGTAGGGGCTCTCCTGGTAGGAGTTGCCGCTGCGAAAGCACTCAGTTTTGCCCTTGATAAACCGCTGGTTGGCGTCAATCATATGGAAGGTCATATTTTTGCAAATTTCCTCAGTCATCCTGAACTGGAACCGCCGTTTTTAGCTCTCGTCGTATCAGGCGGCCATACCCAGCTGGTTACGATTAAAGACTATAACTCCTTTGAATTGCTGGGGCAGACACGGGACGACGCAGCTGGGGAAGCGTTTGATAAGATTGCCCGCGTCATGGGATATCCCTATCCCGGTGGGCCACAGATTGATGCACTGGCAAAAAAGGGAAATCCCGATGCGATTGTCTTTCCCAAGGCATTGCACGAAAAACATAATTTTGAATTTAGTTTTAGTGGACTGAAATCGGCTGTTCTTAATTACCTGCATACACAGGAACAGCGCCATGTCGGTTACAGCCCGGAAGATGTCGCTGCCAGTTTCCAGAAAACCGTAGTGGAAACATTAGTAGAAAAGACAATGGATGCAGCCCGTTGGAGTGGTATGAAACAAATTGCCGTAGCCGGAGGCGTTGCTGCCAACAGCGGCCTTGCGGCTGCGATGGAAGCCGCTTGTGCAAAGAGGCAGTATAAGTTGTACCGGCCGGATCCCATCTTATGTACCGACAATGGGGCTATGATAGGCTGCAGGGCATATTATATGGCTATAGACGGGCGATTTGCCGATCTGACGTTGAATGCACGCCCTGCATTATCTATTACGACATGCTGAGGTGACTGATATGTCTCCCATAGAATCGATTTGCCAGAGTGCCAGTTCTTTATCAGATGTGCAAATCCACATTTTAAAAAATAGTGAAAAATTGTTACAGTTTGCCAGTGATTTATCTCACAGGAAAATCTATGTGTATGTCCCAGGCCAGGAAGCGGGGACCTTGGTCCTGACAGCACAGAGACGCCCTTTTTTTCAGGAATCAGACAGCTTGACTGCACTGCCTGATTCCGGAGTAGTCGTTACCCGGTATGATGAGCCGATTGTATGGCAGGTATTAACGACTGGGACTCCTTTGAAAGGGACGATAGAAACGAATTATGGCCAAATGGAGCCCATTTCCTGTTATCCCTTTGTCGATAATGGAGGACTTACTATTGGTGTCATTTCTTTTGTGGGACGGATTGAAAACAGCCGGGATGTTTTGACGGAAACGGCTTTTTTATCTTTGCAGGTACCCATTGAAGAGCACATGAACCGCTTATATCAGCGTTTATCTTTGCAAGATGGCATTATTCTCGTCGATGGTAATGGTACAATCTGCTATGTAGACGATATGGCGGAAAGCATCATGCAGCTGCGGGGACGTTTCAAACGCCTGACTGGTGAAAATATTTATAGCAGTCAGTTCCATTTTGCCGGAGTAAAACAGGCACTGGAAACCCGGCAGGGTTCGGTCGTAGATGTACAGCATGGAAAAAATGTCTTTACGAGACGGATTATCCCTATTCTGCGGCGGGGACGTGTCGATCGGATTATTGTGGTTATTACAGAACGGACGGAGCTGTACCAAAAGGAAGAAGAATTGATGATTAAGACGTCAGTCATCAAGGAAATCCATCACCGCGTCAAAAATAACCTGCAGACCATAGCCGGTTTATTGCGCATGCAGCTGCGGCGCGTCCAGAGCGAAGAGGCAAAGGAAGCGTTGAATGAAAGCCTGAACCGCATTATCAGCATTTCTCTCGTTCATGAGACCTTATCCCATCATGATGAAGAATATATTGATATATCTGATGTAGCAGAAAAACTATTGTCACTGGTATTGCATAGTCTCGTGAGTACAGAAAGCCATATTATACCGGTTTTCCATGGGCAGAAATTGATGATGCCGTCTGATGCAGCCACATCGTTATCACTGGTCCTGAATGAATTGATTACGAATTCTGTACTGCACGGGCTGTCTGGTCGCAAAGAAGGCATTATTACGCTGCAAATCTGTTGTCAAGGGGAAACAGCAGATATCACGGTAGAGGATAATGGCTGCGGTATGCCGGAAACGATGACTAAGGACAAGCGTCACCATCTGGGACTAAAAATCATCAAAACGTTGGTTGAGAAAGATCTGCACGGGACCATCATTTTTTCCGGGGCAGAACCGGAGGGAACCCGGGCAGTAATTCATTTTCCAATAGAAAAAAGGGGAGATTAAAATGGGGTATCGTGTGGTTATCGGTGATGATGAATCGATTATCCGAATGGATCTGGCGGAAATGCTGGAAGATGCCGGTCATGAAGTAGTCGGAGAAGCTGCCGATGGAGTGGAAGCGCTGGAGCTGGTGCGTAAAATGCGACCCGATATCGTATTGCTTGATATCAAGATGCCGCGTTTGGATGGAATCCATGCAGCCCGAATGATGGCTCATGACCATCTGGCGCCCGTGTTATTGCTGACGGCCTACAGCCAGCGTGATATCGTCGATAAAGCGAAGGATTCGGGTGTTTTGGGATATCTGGTAAAACCCGTATCACCTACTAATTTATTCCCTGCTATGGAAATTGCCGTGTCTCAATTTAAAAAGCAGCAGGAAATAAATGCCCAGCTCGAACAGATGAATGAGCAGATAGAAACGCGCAAAATCGTGGAACGGGCAAAGGGCCTCATCATGGATTTATACCATATTCCGGAAGAAGAAGCGTATCGCCGGTTGCAGCAATACAGCATGAAAAAACGGACGACGTTGAAACATGTTGCAGAAGCAGTCATTGCCAGTATGGCAAAGCAAAATAATCGTCGATAGTGGATTGTACCAGGCAGATTTTTGCCTGGTATTTTTTTTCCTAATTAAAAAAAACTATTGACTTTTTTACCTTTACTGGGTAATATATATATTGTAGTTAGCACTCAGATATAGTGAGTGCTAATAAAGAGAATGACATAACATGTTAGGAGGAATATACAATGTTAAAACCTTTAGGAGATCGCGTTGTCATCCGCGTATTGGAACAGGAAGAAAAAACTGTCGGCGGGATTTATCTGCCTGATACAGCTAAAGAAAAACCGTGCGAAGGTGAAATTATTGCAGCCGGCCCGGGCAAACTTCAGGAAGATGGTTCCCGCGTTGCGTTAGATGTCAAAGCAGGCGACAAAGTTATTTTCTCTAAATATGCAGGAACAGAAGTCAAATATGAAGGAGAAAAATATTTAATCGTCAGCGAACGCGATATTCTGGCAATTATGTAATACGAGACCTGTAACGGTCGTTATCATGGAATATATACTTATAATACAGGAGAGTGTTTAACATGGCTAAACAGATTTTATTTAATGAAGATGCACGCCGTGCTTTAGGCAAAGGCGTTGACGCATTAGCTAATGCAGTAAAAGTAACATTAGGACCGAAAGGCCGCAATGTAGTTCTTGATAAGAAATTTGGCGCACCGACCATTACCAATGATGGTGTTACTATTGCCCGCGATATCGAACTGGAAGATCCGTTTGAAAATATGGGTGCCCAGTTGGTAAAAGAAGTAGCAACTAAAACAAATGATGTAGCTGGTGATGGTACGACAACGGCTACGCTGCTTGCCCAGGCCATGATCCAGGAAGGGATGCGTAATGTTGCTGCTGGTGCCAACCCGATGATCCTTAAACGCGGTATTGAAAAAGCCGTAGCAAAACTCGTTGAAGAAATCAAGAACCGTTCCATCGCTGTTTCTGATAAAGCATCTATTGCCCAGGTTGCTTCCATTTCTGCAGGCGATGAAGAAGTAGGCAAATTGATTGCTGAAGCTATGGAAAAAGTTGGTAAAGACGGTGTCATCACTGTTGAAGAATCCAAGACGATGGGTACACAGCTGTCTGTCGTAGAAGGCATGCAGTTTGACCGTGGCTATATTTCCCCGTACATGGCAACGGATGCAGAAAAAATGGAAGCTGTCATGAGTGAACCGTATATCCTCATTACGGATCGCAAGATTGCATCTATCCAGGAAATGCTGCCGGTCCTTGAAAAAGTAGTACAGGCTGGTAAGGAACTTCTTATCATTGCTGAAGATGTCGAAGGTGAAGCGCTGGCAACCCTCGTTGTCAACAAACTGCGTGGCACGTTCAAAGCCGTTGCTGTAAAAGCTCCGGGATTTGGTGACCGCCGCAAAGCAATGCTTCAGGATATTGCTGTACTTACAGGTGCTAACGTTATTTCGGAAGACGTAGGCCGTAAATTGGACAGCATTACAATGGAAGATCTTGGTACGGCACGTCAGGTACGTGTAACGAAAGATGAAACGACTATCGTAGAAGGCCACGGTGATCCGCAGGCAATTAAAGACCGTATTGCCCAGATTAAAGCCCAGATTGCTGAAACAACGTCTGATTTTGATAAAGAAAAACTGCAGGAACGTCTGGCCAAGATGTCCGGCGGCGTAGCTGTCATCGAAGTCGGTGCTGCTACAGAAGTTGAATTGAAAGATAAGAAACTGCGTTTGGAAGATGCACTGAATGCTACACGTGCAGCCGTTGAAGAAGGCATTGTAGCAGGTGGTGGTACGACCTTCATTGATATTCTTCCGGCTCTTGATGAATTCCATGAAGAAGGGGACGTTCAGACTGGTATTAATCTGGTAAAACGTGCTATTGAAGAACCGGTACGCCAGATTGCCGCTAATGCAGGACTGGAAGGATCCGTTATCGTAGCCAAGGTAAAAGCCGCTAAAGACGGCGTAGGCTTTAATGCGTTGAAAGAAGAATACGTTGATATGGTTCAGGCTGGTATTGTAGACCCGGCTAAGGTTACACGCACAGCCTTACAGAATGCCGCTTCTATTGCTGCTCTGGTTCTGACAACAGAAACGCTGGTTGCTGATAAACCGGAACCGGCTCAGGCTGGTCCTGCTGTTCCTCCGGCAGGCATGGGCGGAATGCCTGGCATGATGTAAGAATAAGACGGAACGGTTTATTTTTGTCAGGTAACGTGTGAGGTAAATGTAATACGACATCCCCGTGATTTCGAGTCACGGGGATGTTTTTTGACTAAATTATGTTTTTGGGTTATGATAAATGAGCTATAAGATTCCAGATTAGTATAAGGAGGGGAAAATGACTGGTACAGTACCTTTAAAACAGATGCTTCCATTAGCAGGAATGACGATTTCAGCTTTTATTTTCAATACATCTGAATTTATGCCCATTGGTTTATTGATAGACATTTCCCAGTCTTTTTCTATGACAGAAGCACAGACTGGTACGATGATTACCCTTTATGCCTGGGTCGTAGCCGGATTATCCCTGCCTCTGATGCTGATTACCTGCAATATTGAATCCCGGCGTCTTTTGCTGGGAACCATGGCATTATTTCTGGCCGGACAGATTGGTTCCGGTCTGGCTGTCTCTTTCTGGATGCTGTTGCTGGCCCGTATCTGCGTTGCCTGTGCCCATGCTGTTTTCTGGTCTATTGCAGCTCCTATTGCTGTCCGGCTTGTACCAAAAGAGCAACGGTCTCTGGCATTGAGTATGATTATAACCGGTACGTCTATTGCCATGATTGCCGGATTACCTATCGGAAGGGCTATTGGTTTGTATGTGGGCTGGCGCATGACCTTTTTATGTCTGGCAGGTATTTCACTCCTGTCTATTATATATCTAACTGTCGTATTTCCCCGCTTAAAACAAAATCAGCCCTTTTATATTTCTGATCTGCCGCATATGCTGAAAAATCGTATACTCCTGGCTATTTATATCATTACGGTATTGTTTTCTACATCTTATTATACGGTGTATAGTTATATTGAACCGTTTATGCAGCAGATTGCCCATATGGGCGATACGTGGATTACGTTGATTCTGACTGTTTTTGGTGTTAGCGGATTGTTAGGGAGTATTATTTTTTCACACTTTTATAATCAGTTCCGATTTCTACTCATCCGCCTGAGCCTGATTTGTCTGGCAGGGTTATTTTTCCTGCTGGATTTGGCGTCACAAGATATCATGATGGTTATTTTCGTTTGTGTGTTGCTGGGAATTACGGCAACGGTTTTTAATGTGACGTTTCAGGCTGAACTGATTCAATGTGTTCCGGCCGGAGCAGCAGCCGTAGCTATGTCGATTTTTTCTGGTATTTTCAATCTGGGAATCGGCAGTGGAACCTGGATAGGAGGAAAAGCGGTTGATGCGGGACTACTAGGTGATATCGGATATGCAGGAGGATGCATTGCTGCCATAGCAGCTTTGTATTGTCTGGCAGTTTTTATTCCAGTGCTGAAAAGAAAAATGGAATAAAGCAAAAAAATAGAAAAAAGTACTTGCTTTTTTTTTCATAACCTAGTATAATCTTTATTGTTCGATACAGAACACATGAGACATTCCTCAATAGCTCAGTCGGTAGAGCAATCGGCTGTTAACCGATTTGTCGTAGGTTCGAGTCCTACTTGAGGAGCCATGGCCCCTTGGTCAAGTGGTTAAGACACCGCCCTTTCACGGCGTGAACGTGGGTTCAAATCCCGCAGGGGTCACCATTTTTATGGGCGATTAGCTCAGCTGGGAGAGCGCCTGCCTTACAAGCAGGATGTCAGCGGTTCAAGCCCGTTATCGCCCACCAGGTTACAGCACATCCACTCGGATGTGCTGTTTTACGTTATGCACGGATAGGATGAACCGCAACGTGGTACTACCGAAAGGGAAAGACAAGGCAAGCTGCAGGAGCTTGCCGATTCTTGAGGCAGTTTTTTATCATTAGGTCGTTTTATTGTGTATTTGATACGATTACGGGATTGCTAATATCAATATGATATTAGCAATCCCGTAACTTATAATTTCTATATACGAAAATCAATTTCTTTATAAGGCAGCACAATCAGATAGATGATTAAAAAGCATGTCGTCCATGATAATTAATTGTATATAACATATATCTTTTTACAAAAGCCTAATATATTATTACAATGGACAAAAAAATACAGAGTGAAATAAAAAACATCAAATAAAAAGTATGGAAAATAATTAAATTCTTCTCATAAACACAGATGTAATGCACGATTATATTAAAATCGGGGTAGCATTAGACGAAAATTAAATCGCAAGTATATCTATTGACAGTAGACTATTTGAGAAGTATAGTGTAAGCATAAGATACGTTTGACACGTATCCGTAAAGCCAATTGGATTTATGGTTTACGTATATTAAGGAGGTTGAATCTATCATGAGTGAAGCTGTTACATTAGAAATGGTACAGGAAGCACAGAAACGGTTGCGGGGCGTAGCGCAGAAAACAGGTCTGTCTTTTGCCAATTCAGTTAGTAAAATAGCTGATTGTCAGGTATACCTGAAGATGGAAAATTTACAGCGGACTGGTTCATTTAAATTGCGCGGAGCCTATAATAAAGTAGCATCTCTTACTCCGGAAGAACGAGAAAAAGGTGTTATTGCTGCATCGGCAGGCAATCATGCCCAGGGTGTGGCCCTGGCTGCCAGCGCTTATGGCTGTCAGTCTACCATCTGCATGCCCAAGCACGCTCCTTTGTCCAAAGTAGCGGCTACGCGTGGATACGGGGCTAATGTGGTGCTGCACGGAGATTTTTTTGATGAAGCGGCTGCTAAAGCGGTAGAATTGACGAAAGAACATGGGTACACTTTTGTCCATCCCTTTAATGATCCGGAAGTTATTGCAGGGCAGGGGACGATTGCGCTGGAAATTATTGAACAATTGCCCGATGTGGATGCCATTGTTGCGCCTATTGGTGGTGGTGGATTGATTTCCGGTCTGGCTGTAGCAGCAAAAAGCGTTAATCCCAAAATCAAAGTCATCGGCGTACAGACGGAAAACATGCCTTCTATGAAAGAATCGGTAGAACAAGGGAAGATTATTACATACAATGGGAAAGCGACGCTGGCAGATGGGATAGCTGTTAAAACGCCGGGAGATCTGACCTTTGATATCTGCCGCCATTATCTGGACGATATAGTAACCGTCGATGAAAATGAAATTTCGCAGGCGATACTCTGGCTCCTGGAACGCTGTAAAACGGTTGCTGAAGGCGCTGGTGCCGTACCTACCGCAGCTCTTATGAACGGTAAGATTTCCGGCCTTCACAACAAAAAAGTGGCAGCTCTCGTAAGTGGTGGCAATATTGATGTCAATAATATGCAGCGTGTCATCAATCAGGGTCTTATCAAGTCCCGCCGCAAGATTTTCTTCCAGACAATCATTCCTGACGTACCGGGCGAAATGGTTAAACTTCTGACTATCATTGCCAACGCGAATGCAAACGTACTCTCTATCGTCCACGAACGGAGCCAGCATGGCGTGGATATGGGACAGACTGCCGTATCACTGGAATTGGAAACGGCAAATGAAAAACACGTGGAACAATTGATGTCCACATTAAAAGATCATCATTATTATGTTACGATGAAATAAGACACGCATCATTTCATACGACCATAATGATTCCAAAGTTATGGAGGTAAAATGGAACAGCAGAAAATGGAACGCGGTCTGAAGCCGCGCCATGTAGAGATGATAGCTCTGGGGGGAACCATTGGTGTTGGCCTGTTTATGGGGTCAGCCAACACGATTCAGATGGCCGGTCCGTCGGTACTGGTATGTTATGCCGTGACGGGTGTCGTTATGTTTTTCATTATGCGTATTATGGGGGAAATGTTGTATCAGGAGCCAGTGACTGGTTCTTTTGCAACGTATGGTCACAAATATATCAGTCCTTTTGTGGGATATCTGACAGCTTGTTCTTACTGGTTTCTCTGGGTCGTCGTCGGGTTATCAGAGATTACAGCCGTGGGGATTTATGTACATTACTGGTTCCCGGACCTGCCGCAATGGATATCGGCTCTGGCTGGAATGGCTATAGTCGCATCGGCCAATATGGCGGCCGTTAAATATTACGGCGAATTTGAATTCTGGTTTGCCCTGATAAAAGTCGTTACGATTATCGTTATGCTCATCGTCGGGGCAGCGGTCATCCTCTTTGGATTTGGTAATGACGGCGTGCCTGTTGGCATCAGCAACCTTTGGTCTCATGGTGGCTTTATGCCTAATGGATGGGGAGGAATGCTGGCGGCTATGTGCGTCGTAGCGGCGTCATTCCAAGGAGTTGAACTTATTGGGATTACAGCCGGAGAAGCCCAGGATCCACAAAGGACGCTAAAAAAGGCTGTTAATAACATCGTATGGCGTATCCTTATATTCTACATTGGTTCTATCTTTGTTATCCTTTGTATCTATCCTTGGACAGAAGTCAGCTACATTGGCAGTCCATTCGTTATGACTTTTGCCAAAGTAGGTATTACAGCTGCTGCAGGAATTATCAATTTCGTCGTTCTTACGGCCGCTTTATCAGGCTGTAATTCTGGGATGTACAGTTCAGGGCGCATGCTTTATACACTGGCACAGAATGGCCAGGCACCGCGTATATTTGCCAGATTGTCACCTTCAGGTGTGCCCCGCAATGGAATTGGAGTTACCGTCATCGTACTGGCCATCGGTGTTGTCCTGAATTACTTGATTCCCGATTCCAAACTGTTTTTGTATCTGTATAGCGCATCGGTATTCCCAGGTATGGTTGCCTGGTTTGTCCTGGCCTGGGCTCAGAAAAATTTCCGCAAGGCTTGGGGACCGGAAGTCATGGCTAAGCATCCGTTCAAATCGCCATTCTATCCGTACTCGAATTACTTCTGCATAGCTTTCCTGATTCTGGTAACGATTGGCATGCTGTACAATCCGGATACCCGTATGTCTATCCTTTCCTCATGGGTCTTCATTGCGGCTATTACGGCGGCATGGTTCCTGTGTGGCCTGAACAAGAAGAAATATGATAAAGAAGGCCACCTTCTGGCTGTGGCAGATGGTGAAAAAACGGCATCGGAAAACAAAGGCACTGAGAATGACTGATTTTTACGTAATATTATTGATTTAGTATATGCTATTATATAGAAGTCTTGTATAGTTCACCAAGAGTATTGTGTAAATATATATCATATACAGTGGAAATATGAAATTAGATGTTGTATAATAATAAACAGGATAGATAAATTTTTTTAAGGAGATGTTTTATCATGGCAGTAAACGTTATTAGTACTGAAAAAGCTCCTGGTGCAGTAGGACCATATTCCCAGGCGATTAAAGCAGGCGATTTCCTCTTTGCTTCTGGTCAGATTGCTATCAATCCGGAAAAAGGCAAACTCGTAGGCGGCGGCGTAGTAGGCCAGGCAGAACAGTGCATGAAAAATGTCGGCGCTATTCTGGAAGCAGCCGGTGCATCCTATGATGATGTCATCAAAACAACAGTATACATCACCAATATGAACTTCTTCGGAGCTGTCAATGAAGTATATGCTAAATACTTCAATAAGACTCTTCCGGCCCGTTCCTGCGTGGAAATTGGCAAACTGCCGAAAGATGCCCTCGTCGAAGTCGAAGTCATTGCTTATGTAGGTAAATAATCGGATTATCTGTTAAAAGATTTTCCGGTATCATGTAAAAAGCTCCCTGTCAGGCAATCAAGAGATATGCTTAAACTCTTGGTTGCCTGCAAGGAGCTTTTTTTGCTGATTTATGCCCAGTCTCCATTTATAAATACGGGAACTGTTGTTCCATCAGATTGAGTACCTGTGATTGATAAGTCGTCGCTTCCGACCATGAAATCGACGTGAATCATGGAATCATTCAGGCCATTAGCGCAAAGTTCCTGATCATCCATCTCGCTGCCGCCAGACAGGCAGGTTGGATAGGCCTTGCCAAATGCCAGATGGCAAGAGGCGTTTTCGTCGAAGAGTGTTTCATAAAAGAGAATATGGGACAGGGAAATAGGGGAATGATAGGGAATCAGGGCTACTTCTCCCAGACGGGCGGCGCCTTCATCCATAGACAATATCTGTTTTAGCACATCATCCCCTGTTTCTGCCTTCGATTCTATGGCTCGTCCATCTTTGAATATGATGTGGAAGTTATCGATAAGATTTCCGTTGTATACAAGCGGTCTCGTGCTATATACAATGCCATCGACACGGGCGGCATCAGGAGCCGTATAAATTTCTTCTGTAGGGATATTCGCGTTGAACAGTATATGTGATGTCGTTTCTTCTGCACCTCCCTGCCAGATATGCTTGTCTGACAGACCGATGGTCAGGTCGGTTCTCTGCCCGGACGTATAGTGCAAACTTGTGAAATGCTGACTGGTCATCCAATCGCGGCGTTTCTTCAGTTCCAGAAGATGAGCATCCCAGTCCGCCAGCGGATGTTCGCCATCAGCGCGGGAAGACTGGAGAATCTGCTTCCAAAGCATTTCGTAGGCAGCTTCTTCCGATTGTTCCGGATACAGGATACGTGCCCATACGAGGCTGGGAACGGCGGCGACGAGCCAGGTCGTCCTGGATGCCATCATGCCGTCGATGTATTCTTTTAACGCCTTATTCGAGGCTTTTTGCCAGGCGACTAATTTTTGCATGTCTATGCCTTTCATGAGGTAGGGATTAGCAGAAATAAGGCTAAGAAATGCTGCATTCTGGCGATAATAGCAAAGGCTGAAATCGCGGCGCCAGTCAGGCATAGTTGTAAATTCTGACAGATTTTCATATTCATAACGCAGCCGGGCGGAGTCATCGGACCGCCAATTCATCACGACCTGACGGGCACCCGCTTCATATGCTTCACGGGTGAGGAGGGTGACAAAATCATGGGATTCTACGGGGGCTGAGATAACGAGAATTTGCCCCTGCTGCAGATTTAATCCCTTTTTGAGCAATACCCGGGCATACCCGGGTAGCAGAGAGGAAATAGAAGAATCGAGATGCATATGTATCACTCCTAGTATAAATAATTAACACATTAACTGGTGATTACAGAGTCCAGGCGGTCCGTTTCCATAGGCGGATATTCAGGGCCAGTGCATTAATGGCAAGACTGATGATCAGACTGTACCAGTACCCGTATGCCCCATATGGGAGGAGATGGGCTGCACCATATCCCATAGGAAGGCTGATAAGCCAATAGGTAACAAACGCTACGATTGTAATGATGCGAACATCTTTATATCCCCTTAAAATGCCCTGGACAGGAGTCCCTGCTGCATCGCAGAAGGAAAATATGACAGCGAGTAAGAGAAAATGGCGGATATGTATGAGTGTACTGGCATCCGAGGAGAACAAGGCACTGATAGGAGTTATAAATGTATAGGTCATGCTGGCTGTAAGACAGACAATGATCAGAGCTAATCCCTGACAGATATGGGCGTACTGGCGGGCAGCCTGTCCATTCCGGGCACCCACTTCATATCCGATGACAATCGTCGATGCCAGACTGAGACTCCAGGGAAATACGTAAATCAGAGTCGAATAGCTGATAGCTGCCTGGTTAGCTGCCAGGAATACCGTACCAAATTCGGCCATCAGCAGGCCGATGATGGAGAACAGGCTGGTCTCACAGAAAATAGCGACAAACATGGGGATGCCGATGCGCAGCTGCTCAGAGATTGTGTGCCAGTCCGGTTTAGTGAATTGATGCCACAGACCGTATGAGCGGAATGGCTCCAGAAAAGAAAACAATACTAGAAAAACAACCAGTGTCAGCCAGGCTGCTATGGTAATAGCATATCCCGTTCCAACGCCTCCCATGGGGGCTATGCCGAATCCACCGAATACGAGCAGGCGGAACAATGCCACTGTGACAGCCATATTGAAGAATAAGATAGCCATAGACACATGGGTCTTGCCATGGGCATCGGTAATGTAACGCAGCGTAGCTACGAGAAACGTGGGAAGTATGCCCCAGGCCAGTGCAATTAGGTACTCGCGGGCAATCGTATATACGGCGGGTTCCAGTCCCATTATGCCCAGAAACGGATCGAGGCATAGCATCCCTGCTGCGAGGACGACGGCCGTCGTAATGACAGCGACGTAGAGACTTTGTAAAATGTATCCGGGAATATCTCCTGTTTTCCCAGCGCCCCGGAGCTGGGAAAGAATGGGGGAAACGCCAAAAAAGACGCCGCACATACCAGCAAAGACCGGGTACCAGATATTGACTCCGACGGCGACGCCCGCCAGATCGACGGTGCCGGCCTGACCACTGAAAATACTGGAAAAGACGCCGCTGCCAACTTGGGCCATCTGGGTGAGCAATAGTGGAAAGAAAAGTGTAAGAAAATGCCGTATCTGGTATATTTGCGGCATATATGCAGACACCTCCTTAAAAAAGAATTGATATATAAAACAAGCCCCACGGACCGTGGGGCTTGTTAGCATTACGATTATTTATCCATTTCGTTTACTTTGGCAGCCAGACGGGATTTCTTACGGGCTGCAGTATTTTTATGGAGAACGCCTTTCTGTGCAGCGCTGTCGATGACGCTGCTGGCTTTATCAAATGCTTTTTTTACAGCTTCAGCATCACCTGTGGCAATTGCTTCGGTCGTACGGCGGATAGCAGTATGAACGGAAGATTTGACCTGGGAATTTACGGCGTGACGGGCTGCATCTTTTTCCATCGATTTGATGTTGGATTTAATCTGCGGCAATGGGTTCACCTCCTAATTTACAAGAACACTAGAAGAAATTCTATCATAAAACAGAATAAAAATCAATAGAAACTTTGGGGAATTACGCTTTATGTGCCGATCCCAGCACTTCTGTAATTTTATGAGCAACAAGGTCATAGACGTTCTGACGGCCATCTTTCAGATACTGGCGCGGGTCAAAGTGATCCGGATGTTGGGCCATATGGAGACGGACACCGGCTGTCAGAGCCAGGCGGATATCGGAGTCGATGTTGATCTTGCAGACTGCCAGGGAAGCTGCCTTGCGGAGCTGGTCTTCCGGAATACCGATAGCATCAGGGAGATTACCTCCATTTTCATTAATGATCTTTACATATTCCGGTACGACAGAGGACGCGCCGTGCAGGACAATCGGAAAATCAGGCAGCCGTTTAGCCACTTCTTCGAGAATATCGAAACGCAGTGTCGGCGGTACGAGGACGCCCTGTTCGTTACGGGTGCACTGTTCCGGCGTGAACTTATAGGCGCCATGGCTGGTCCCGATAGCGATAGCCAGGGAATCGACACCAGTGCGGCTTACGAATTCTTCTACTTCTTCCGGACGGGTATAGGAAGCTTCATGGGCGGCTACTTTGACATCATCTTCGATGCCTGCCAGCTGACCCAGTTCGCCTTCGACGACGACGCCATGGGCATGAGCGTATTCGACGACCTGCTTGGTCAGGGCGATGTTATCTTCGAACGAATGCTTCGATCCGTCAATCATGACGGATGTGAACCCGCCATCTATGCAGGATTTGCACGTTTCAAAATCGGCGCCGTGATCTAGATGAAGGGCTACCGTCAGGTCATGGTCTTCAAGAGCTGCTTCTACGAGATGTTTCAGATAACTCGGCTTGGCGTATTTTCTGGCACCGGCCGAGGCCTGAAGGATGATTGGGGATTGAAGGTCTGCTGCCGCGTCGGTAACAGCCTGGACAATTTCCATATTATTGATGTTGAAAGCCCCGATGGCATAATGACCGGCATAGGCTTTTTTGAACATATCTGTAGTTGTAACTAATGGCATAGGAAAATTCCTCCTTTTAATAAAGGTATACGTGTAGATATGGTGGTCCTCAGAGCGGGACCAGATTATGATAATCCCAGCCGGCACAGCAGAACAACTGTTGCATATCTGCCGGCAACGGGGAATTAACCGTAATGAATGTACCACTGACCGGATGAGTGAACTGAATGCGGAATGCATGCAGTGCCTGCCTTGCTATCTTGGTCCGGCTGCCGCCATACAAATCATCGCCGCATAAGGGATGGCCCAGGCTGGCACAATGCACCCGGATCTGGTGGGTGCGCCCTGTATGAAGAGTTACTTGAAGCAGGCTGAAGTCATCTGTGACAGCCAGACACTGAATATCGGTATGGGCCGGTTTGCCATCAGCATCGGTACGGCGCAGTATAATGCTGTCCGGAGCCCGGGAAATGGGCCAGTGTATGGTCAGGCGCCGGGCGGGAAATCTTCCTTCGGCTACGGCCAGATAATACCGGTGATAGTCCAGATGCTGCCGGCTGAAAGCATACTGTATCTGGGGCTGTTTTGCAATCAGGCACAGTCCGGAGGTATTACGGTCCAGGCGGTGCATCGGATGATAAGAACAATTTTGCCCTGTCTTTTGATAGTACCAGGCCAGTGCGTTTGCCAGCGTTCCATCATGAGCCCCTGACGTAGGATGCATCAATAATCCCGCAGGCTTGTTGACAGCTATGATATAATCATCTTCGTAGGCTATTTCAACGGGAATCGGTTCCGGCTGGAAGGGATTGGATTCCGGAAGCTCTACGCGGATGACGTCGCCTGTAGAAACGAAATCACGAGTATCAGCGGCTCTGCCGTTACAGGTACAGATGCCGTTGTGCTTGATTCGCCGCCGCATGGTGGCAGAAACACCGGCATGGCGCAAGGCACCCAGAAGGGATGTTTTCTTTTCCAGTCTGCCTACGATAACTTCAATCATGGCATCTCCTTTATCGGTAAAAGATACATACACATCTATTGTACAAAAGAGAAACCGGGAAATCAACGTAGGATGTTAACTGCACAGCTATATTGTAACGGAAGAGGCTGATAAAATCAACAGAAAAAATGGGGGATTTTTATCGGTACAAAGAAAAATTACCGGTAGAAAAAGGATTTTGAAGATTTTTATGGAATAGTATATAATGTAAGGTCTGTGAGAAATGTCCTGCCGTCATAGGTGATATGCAAAATCTATACAGATGCCAGGCAGGAATCGGGCTGTATATCTAGAATGTATTACTACACGAATTCTTTAACAGGTGATGTGGCATATGCGTTTTACAAATGAATTTATAGAACAAGTACGGCAGGCCAATGATATCGTCAGTGTTATTTCCGATTATCTGGTTCTCCAGCGCCGGGGACGCAATTTCTGGGCATGCTGTCCGTTCCATAATGAAAAAACGGCTTCGTTCAGTGTCGCTGCTGATAAAGGATTCTATTATTGTTTTGGCTGTCATGCCCACGGAGATGTTTTCAAATTCATCATGATGAAAGAAAACATCTCTTTTAGTGAAGCCGTGGAACGACTGGCTGAACGGGCGCATATCCCGCTGCCGGAAGTCGAAAAATCAGCCGATGACATTGCACGGGATACGCATCGGAACCGCCTGTTTGAAATTAATGAACTGGCCGGCAATTTCTTTCATAACTGTCTGGTGAAGACCCACTACGGCGAACCGGGCCTTGCCTATTTTCATCGCCGCCACCTGAGCGACGACACGATTTATTCGTTTAAGCTGGGATTTGCCCCGGACAGCTGGAATAAACTGACCGATGCCTTTGAAAAAAAGGGAGTGACCGGGCCGGAACTCGTCGAAGTCGGACTGGCCAAAGAAAAAAACGGCCGGTACTACGACGCCTTTCGCAACCGTGTCATGTTTCCCATACGGGATGGCCGGGGACGCATCGTTGGTTTTGGCGGCCGCGTGCTCGATGACAGCCGGCCCAAATACCTGAATTCCCCGGAAACAATGATTTTCAATAAACGCCGCCTGCTCTTTGCTATGGACAAAGCCCACAAGGCGATTTATGAACAAGGAAGAGCTATCCTGGTTGAAGGGTATATGGATGTCATATCAGCTCATAACCGGGGAATCTGCAACGTGGTAGCGTCCCTGGGGACGGCGTTTACCGATGAACAGGCGCGGCTTCTCCAGCGTCAGGCAAAAGAGCTGGTTTTATCGTATGATATGGATGGGGCGGGCAGGCAGGCAACGCTGCGTGCCATGGAAATCGTTCGTAATCTGGGGATGCGCATCCGTGTCGTATCTTTGCCGCAGGGCAAGGATCCTGATGAATATATTAATAGCGCCGGCCCTGACAAATTCCGCGAAGCTGTGGATAATGCGCCCAACGTGCTGGATTACATGCTCATGACGGCACTCCAGCAATCGGATGAAACGACCCTTGAAGGCAAAGCTGCCATCACGGCGACACTTCTTCCCGTATTGGCGCAAGTCAGCAACCGCGTCGTCCTGGAAGCCTTTTTAAAAAAAATGGCAGCCCGCATTCAGATCGATGAAAACGCAATCCGCAGTGAGTTTAACAAATACGTGGCAGCTCATCCGGAAGCAGGACAGCAGCAGGTCACTATTTCCCATTCCGTTTCGCAGGAAAATGCTGCAGCCCGGGGCGGTGGCCCCAATGCGGTTTCAGAGGAAAATATCCTGCGTTTTCTCATGGATCATCCCCAATCCTATACCCGTATCCGGGAAAAGATCATCCCGGGATTTTTTGCCAATACTGTGCGGCGCCGTATTTATGAAAAAATATTGGCAGCTGCTGATGCACAGGGAATGTACACTACGAGTGACATCCAGAATAATCTGACTCCTGAGGAGGCCGAAGAACTTGCAAGAATCATGGTACTGCAAGATGTTCCCGTAGACGAAGCTGTTTTACTCGATTATGTAAAACGGTTCCGCCTGGCGGAATTGCAGAAAAAGTATAAAGAATACAGCGCCCGGGCAGCCGCCTACGGACAGAGTAATGATCCCCGTCTCGTAGATGCGCTGGCGGCGTGTAAACAGATTTTAGAAGAAATGAAACATTGGTCCTGACGGAGAAAGAAAGGAGCTAGTACTTTATGGCAAATATAAAGGATGAAAATAAGGCAGTCAAAAAAAAGACAAGGAAAACGGCACGGGGCAGCAAGCGTGCGAAAAAAACGGATGCGCCCCGATTGAGTGAAAAAGAACGGCAGGAACTGACACTGCAGCATATCCAGCAGCTGATTAAGACGGGACAGAAAAAGGGGAGCCTGACCTATACAGAAATCATGAACGTGATGGAAGAAGATGATCTGACTCCCGATCAGATTGACAAGATGTATGAGGTGTTTGCTGACAAAGGCATCGATATTATCGGTGAAGATGACCAGATGACCATGGATGATGATCTCGATGACGATGATACGGAAAAGGTCCCGGAAATCCATATGGACCTGAGCATTCCCGAAGGCATCAATATTGATGATCCGGTCCGCATGTACCTCAAAGAAATCGGCCGTGTCCCGCTGTTGTCTGCAGAAGAAGAAATTACCCTGGCCAAGACTATTGAACGGGGCAATTCCCCCGATGCGACGGAAGAAGAAATCAAAGCGGGAAGCGTTGCCAAGAAAAAACTGACGGACGCCAATCTGCGCCTCGTTGTCAGCATTGCCAAACGTTATGTCGGCCGGGGCATGCTGTTCCTGGACCTGATACAGGAAGGCAATCTGGGTCTGCTGAAGGCTGTCGATAAATTTGATTATAGTAAAGGCTATAAATTCAGCACTTATGCTACGTGGTGGATCCGGCAGGCCATTACCCGGGCTATTGCTGACCAGGCCCGTACTATCCGTATCCCTGTACACATGGTAGAAACAATCAATAAACTGATTCGCATCTCCCGTCAGCTTCTGCAGGATAAAGGCCGGGAACCACTGCCGGAAGAAATCGCGGAAAAAATGGATATTTCTGTCGAACGGGTACGGGAAATCATGAAGATTGCCCAGGAACCGGTATCTTTGGAAACACCAATCGGGGAAGAAGAAGATTCTCATCTGGGTGATTTCATCGAAGACCAGGAAGCAGTAGCTCCTGATGATGCGGCTTCCTTTATTCTGCTGAAAGAACAGATAGAAGACGTCTTCTCCTGTCTGACAGACCGGGAACGGAAAGTACTCTATCTGCGCTTTGGACTGAAAGACGGCCGTCCCCGTACTTTGGAAGAAGTAGGGCAGCATTTTAATGTCACCCGTGAACGTATCCGCCAGATTGAAGGAAAGGCCCTGAGCAAACTCCGGAATTGGGGTAAGCGGGAAAAAATTAAAGACTTTCTCTGATTGGCAGATAATACGCTGTATACAATTATATGACCCGTCAGATGGGATAGAAAAAACCATGGAATTGTAATCTGATGATTACGTTTCCATGGTTTTTTCATGTCTGAATATGCTATGCCAGTCTGTGATTAATCTTTAAAGTAGGGCTTGAAAACAGAACGGGTGGGTTCTTTGTGTTCTTTTTTACGCGGTTTAAAAACACGGCGGGCCGTATCACCCGTATCTTTTTTACGATTGTCCCGGTTCCCTTTGGAATGAAAATGACGCTGGCCGTCATGCTGCTTTCCTGAGTGCTGGCTGTGGTCACGGCGACGGTTATTTCCCCGGCCAGATCCCTGCCGGCGGCTGGTCCTGACGCGCAGCGGTGCTTCTTCCGTGATTTTGACTGGTGTCGTATCCGGTTCTTTAGTCAAAAGTTTGATGGCGGCGGCGACGAGAGCCGTGCTGTCATAATTGCTGAGCAATTCTTCCGCATTTTCCTTATAGGTTCCATATTCTCCGGATTCGACAGCACCGACCAGATTGCGGATAGCCGTCTGTTGGGCTCCTTCCAGTGCTTCCGATAATGTAGGTGCCTTACGGCGCTGGATGCGGCGTTTGATGAGCCGTTCAATCGTACGCAGATGTTCGATTTCTCTGGGGATGACGAACGTCGTTGCTTCGCCGCTCTGGCCGGCACGACCCGTACGCCCTACGCGATGGACATAGCTTTCCGGATCCTGGGGCAGATCGTAGTTAAATACATGCGTAACACCGCTGATATCAAGGCCGCGGGCAGCCACGTCGGTAGCGACGAGAATATCAATCGTGCGTTCCCTGAACTGGCGGATGACCGTATCGCGTTTGGCCTGTGTCAGATCGCCGTGTATGCCTTCTGCCGAGTAACCGCGTTTCTTCAGTGCTTCTGATACTTCATCGACGCGGCGTTTGGTGCGGACGAAGATAATAGCCAGATCCGGTTCTTGTAAATCGAGGAGGCGGCAGAGAATATCGAATTTCTGACGGTCCGGCACTTCAATGTAGGACTGTTCGATTAAGTCGATGGTTACTTCTTTGGCTTTCATGCGGATAATCTTGGGATCGTGTAGGAAGTTTTCTGCCAGTTCCTGAATCGGTTTGGGCATAGTCGCCGAAAAGAGCAGTGTCTGCCGCGTTTCCGGTGTCGCTCCCATGATGAGATTGATATCATCAATAAATCCCATATCCAGCATTTCATCGGCTTCGTCCAGGACAATCGTACTGATATGACTGAGCTGGATAGTGCCTCTCTTCATATGGTCGATGAGCCGCCCCGGTGTGGCGACGATGATTTGAGGACATTTCCGGAGCCGGCGCAGCTGCCGTTCCATATCCTGGCCGCCGTAAATCGGCAGTGCCTGAATCGGTGTGAACTGGGCCAGATGATTCATTTCTTCCGCTACCTGCATAGCCAGTTCGCGTGTAGGCGATAAGATGACTGTCTGGATTTCTTTGCTGGGTGGGGCTGCCAGGATTTTTTCCAATACGGGGATGCCGTAGGCGGCTGTTTTTCCCGTACCGGTCTGTGCCTGGCCAATCATGTCACGGCCGGCCATGGCGACAGGTATGGATTCTGCCTGAATCGGGGTTGGTTCTTCAAAACCCATTTCATTCAGGGCACGGATGATGACTTCACTGATATTAAGTTCTTGAAATTTTTCTAACATAGTTCCTCCTTTTGTATGAACATCTAATTCTATCATTTTGCTCTCTGAAAAGATAGGGGCTTTTTGTAAATACCCGTGCGTGGAATGGTTCCTGGGTCCTATAGGCAGCAGAGGTCAAAATGGGGGCAAAGACAACGGGTCCGGTAACCGTATAAAAAATAGCCACCGCACAAATGCGATGGCTATCCGTGTCTTTTATGGTGGACCATCAGGGGATCGAACCCTGGACACCCTGATTAAGAGTCAGGTGCTCTGCCAGCTGAGCTAATGGTCCATGCGATGTGTCTTCTTGCTGAGCACATTGATAATATTACACCAGTTGAAGAAAAAATGCAAGTCTTTTTTTCGATTTATACAGATGCAACGAGATAAAGCCGATTTCATGCCACACCGGTCTGTATATACAGCTATACGGACCTGTGTGGCATGAAAAATCTGATGAGGACTATCTATTGCTCTTTTCTGTCCGGGTTAAACAGGATACGGCTGGGAATCTGGGCGGCAAAAATCCCGATAGACATGAGGATACATCCTGATAATTCCCGCAGAGTCATCGATTCACCGAGTATAAAGAATCCAGCAAGGGCACTGAAAATCATTTCACAGCTGAGAAGGAGTGAAGCTTCTGTAGGTGGCACGTGTTCCTGTCCGACAATCTGCAGGGTATAGCCGACACCGCTGGAAAAAATGCCGCAATAGAGGATGGGGATAGCCGATGCGGCAACGGCAGCCAGGGTCAGTGTTTCTCCCGCCAGGGGCATAGAAAGAAAGTTATAAATGCCACAGAATATGAATTGGCCTAAAGCTAGGTAGACGCCGCGATAATAGCGGACGAAGCGATCGACAATGAGGATGTGGAGAGCCCAGAAGAGGACGCCGGCCAGTTCCAGCACGTCGCCGATATTAAGTGGCTGGCCGTCACTGTGGAAGGCCAACAGGTACAGGCCGGCCAGAGCGGTCAGGCATCCTGCTATATGGGACAGACGCAGGGGATTGCGCAGGAACAGTCCGAGAATCGGGACGACGACGATGTATAAAGCAGTAATGAAGCCGGCTTTGCCCGCTGTCGTATAAAACATGCCTATCTGCTGCAGTGATGCGCCGGCATACAATACGAACCCGAGGATGGCACAAGCAGCCGGGAGTGACAAGTAGGAAGGAGGCGTGTCAAAATCCGGTGCCTGTTTACGACTGATCCACCAGACGACGGGCACAATGGAAAGGGCTCCGACCCAGAAGCGAATGCCATTGAAGGCAAAGGCACCGATCGTATCGGTGCTTACCCGTTGGGCGACAAAGGCACAACCCCAGAAAAACGTGGCGGTTAACAAGAAAAAACGGTCTTTTATCATGGTTATCCATTCCTTTTGAAAAATTTACAATATACGTATTATACCATATAGCGGCGTATTTATTTACTATAATTCTGCAAGTAGTTTTGTTCATATACGCCTACTACAAGATGACATGACAGATGTAAATCATCAATGTAAAGAAAATGTCAACGAATCATTGGCATGGGGCTGAAATTTGATGTATAATAAGGTCAATATGATTGGGAGGCGAGAATATTGTATACAAATGCTTTGTTGACTGATCTTTATCAGCTGACAATGATGCAGGGACTGTATTTCGAAGGCAAACACAATCAGGCCTGCGTGTTTGACCGGTATTACCGGCATAATCCATTTAATGGGGGTTATACGGTAGTAGCCGGACTGGAACATCTCATTGGCTATGTCAAGAATATCCATTTCAGTGATGATGATCTGGCTTATTTGAAGAGTACGGGGATTTTCGAAGATACCTTTCTGGATTATCTAAAACGATTCCATTTTACGGGGAGCATTTATGCTATGCCAGAAGGGACTGTCGCATTTCCGCAGGAAGTATTACTGCGTGTAGAAACGACAAAAGATGAATCCCTTTTACTGGAAACGTGCATGTCTATGATCATGAATCACGAAAGCCTGATTGCGACCAAGGCCCGCCGTGTCCGCTGTGTTGCTGGTGATGATACCCTGATGGAATTCGGCCTGCGCCGTGCCCAGGGGGCTTCTGCCGGTGTGTATGGTGCACGGTCTGCCATGATTGGCGGATTCAATGGCACGAGCAATATGCTTTCGGGAGCTAAATTTGGCATGCCTGTCATGGGGACGATGGCCCATAGCTGGGTCATGAGTTTTCCGACTGAACTGGAAGCATTCCGCACATATGCCAAACATTATCCCAACAGTCTTATCCTCCTGGCCGATACGTATAATACACTGAAACAAGGGGTTCCCGATGCTATTACGGTATTCCGGGAAATGAAGGAAGCGGGAACACTGCCTTCTTTCTATGGCATCCGTCTGGACAGTGGTGATCTGGCATACCTTTCTAAAGAAGCGCATAAAATGTTCGCAGCAGCGGGATTCCCTGATGCCGTCATTGCCGCTTCCAATGATCTTGATGAAAACCTGATTGCCGAACTGAAGCTCCAGGGATGTGCTATCAGCTCCTGGGGAGTAGGGACTAATCTCATTACCGCCAAGGACAGCCCGTCGATGGGTGGCGTGTTTAAGATGGCTGGCCAATATGAAGGTGACAAGTTCATACCTAAAATCAAGATGAGCGATAATGCTGAAAAAATTTCCAATCCGGGCCGCAAGAATGTACTGCGCATTTACGATAAAACGACGGGCAAGATGAAGGCCGATATCATCATTCTCGAAGGAGAAACGATTGATCCGTCCAAAGATCTGCGCCTTTCCAGTGATAAGACGCCCTGGCGCTCCCGTATCATTCCGGCTGGTTCCTTTACGGTAAGAACGATGCTGCAGCCGGTGTTCGTCAAAGGCGAACTCGTCTATACGCCGCCGACGCTGAAGGATATCATGGCATATGCAGACCAGGAAATTGATACTTTGTGGCCGGAATACAAGCGACTTGTCAATCCGGAAACCATGTGGGTACAGCGCAGCACGCGCCTCTCTGAACTGCGTCATCAGATTCTGACAGAAGAAGCTGCTCATTTTCAATAATTAGAATCTGGTTCAAAAGCGTACAAACGGGGATAAAATCTCTCTTTGTATGCTTTTTTTTCTCCTATCCCCTGTGATATAATAAATACGATTCTAATTTCTTTACCGGTGAGGTGATCATCAAATGTGGGGAACAATTATCGGTGATATAGCCGGTTCTGTTTATGAAATGCCCGTAGATGGGGCTGCTCCCATCAAGACAAAAGACTTCCCGTTCTGGGGAACAGGCTGCCGGTTTACCGATGACACGGTGACAACGGTGGCGGTCGGACAGGCACTGATGGAAAGCCGGATGAAAGGACAGGCGGTTACGCCTCTACTCTGTCGGTATCTCCGCTATTGGTGCCGCCGGTTTCCCGGCGTCGGGTACGGGCCGCGTTTTATCCATTGGTATGAAAGTGATGACATGGGGCCTTATGGAAGCTGGGCCAATGGAGCCGCTATGCGCGTCGCTCCGGCAGGATGGCTGGCAGATACTCTGGCAGAAGCACAATATCTGGCAGAACTGTCGGCCGTAGTTACGCATAATACGGAAGAAGCTATCCAGGGGGCTGTGGCTGTTTCGTCGGCGATTTATCTGGCCCGTGCGGGCATCCGGCGCGATGACATACGTGTGTATCTCCAAGACCACTTTTATCCACTGGACCGCAGCCTCAATGAGATACGCCGGGATTATGGGTTTACTTCGCGGACATCCCGGAGCGTACCCGAAGCCATCGAAGCATTTCTCGAAAGCAGCGATTATGAAGATGCCGTCCGCAATGCTATTTCCCTCGGGGGAGATACGGATACACAGGCCGCCATAGCCGGCAGTATGGCCGAAGCATATTATGGCATACCGGAAAGGATGTGCCAGAAAGCGACATCCTATTTGCCAGCAGACATTCATCAACAGGTTGAGCGGATGTATGCCTATATACATAACAGAAAGAGGGGGCTATCATGATAGAACCAGAAATGAAAGAACGATATGAAAAATTACGCGCTATATTAAAAGAAATGGGAAGCGTCGTCATCGGCTTTTCCGGCGGCGTAGACAGTACATTTTTGTCCTATACGGCGCACGATGTATTGGGGGACCAGGCCCTCGCTGTAACCGCCGTTTCACCGACGCTGCCGGAAAGCGAAGAACGGGATGCCCGTGATATGGCTGCCAGCATTGGTATCCGTCATCTCGTCGTCCATTCGACGGAATTTTCTGATCCGGAGTTTGTAAAAAATCCTAAGAACCGCTGCTATATCTGCAAGAAAATCCGTTTTACTGCATTGGTAAATCTGGCAAAACAGGAGGGCTTTCACTGGGTTGTTGATGGAGGGAATGTCGATGACCTGGGCGATTTCCGGCCGGGGATGAAAGCTCTGGAAGAAATGGCTGATGCCGTCCGCAGTCCGATGATAGAAGCGGGAATTACCAAAGCCGATATCCGGGCACTTTCGCAGGAACTGGGCCTCAGGACCTGGAATAAACAGAGTGCCGCCTGCCTGGCCAGCCGCATTCCTTATGGTGTGGAACTGACACCGCAGCGCCTTTCCATGATTGATAAAGCAGAACAATACATTGCGCCCTATATCACAGGGTCGCTGCGCGTCCGCTGTCACGGCGATGTAGCACGCATCGAGGTGAGAGAAGATGAAATCCCGGCTATCCTGGCTCACCGCAAGGATATCGTACAGGCTTTGCGCCGTTGTGGATTTACCTATGTGTCGCTCGATCTGGGCGGTTACGAAATGGGAAGTCTCAATGAAGTAATTGAAACAGATGAGGAAGATAAATGAAAGTAACGAAACAAATCAAACAGGAAATGCTGCAGCGGTTTCAAGATCAATATGGCATCATGAAACCGGCTCTCCATTATACGTCGCCCTTTGAACTGATGATAGCCGTCATCCTGTCAGCCCAGTGTACGGATGAACGGGTCAATAAAGTAACAGCAGAAATGTTTCCTGCATACAATACGCCAGAAAAAATACTGACACTGGGCCTTGAAGGTCTGGAAGAAAAAATCCGTACCTGTGGGTTGTATCACAGCAAGGCAAAAAATATTCTGGCTAATTGTGCCATTCTTTGTGAACAATATCATGGAGAGGTACCGCACACATTTGATGAACTGGTCAAACTTCCCGGCGTGGGCCGCAAGACGGCCAACGTACTGGTAAGCATTTTATACGATACGCCGGCCATCGCCGTTGATACCCATGTATTCCGCGTGGCGAACCGGCTTCAGTTGGCCATTGGCAGTACGCCCCTTGAAGTGGAAAAAGGGCTTCAGAGGGCCATTCCCAAAGAGTGGTGGAGCCGGGCCCATCACTGGCTTATCTGGCATGGACGCCGTGTCTGCAAGGCGAGGAAACCACTTTGTGACCAGTGTTTCCTCCAAGATCTGTGCCCGGGAAAGGAACAGGGTAAATAAGATGGACTGGGGACAGGCTATGGACCAGACTTGTTTCAGACACAGCGATTATGAAGGAGCGGGAACATGAACATAGACCGCCATCGCGTCATCCAGCGCTTTACAGCATACGTTCAGAAATTTGATCATACCGATGCCGGCGTCGTGCTCAAATATGAGCATTCCATGCGGGTGAGCCGGATTATAGAGGATATTGCCCGTGGTATATCATTGTCTGACGGGGATGTAAATCTTGCCTGGTGCATAGGGGTGCTCCATGATATCGGGCGGTTTGAACAGCTCCGGGAATATCATACCTTCATTGATTACCGCTCTGTAGACCATGCAAAATATGGCGCAAAGTACTTATTCGGCGAAGGTCATATCCGGGATTTCCTGACTGATGCGTCCGAAGACGACGTAATCCGGCTGGCCGTGGGACTGCACAACGTCTTTCAGCTCCCCTGTGAGCTCACACCCCGGCAGAGGCAGTTCTGCCAGCTCATCCGGGATGCCGATAAGATTGACATTTTCCGCGTCTATGCAACGCATCTGGAGAAACCGGATAATGTCTGGCATACCGATTTGTCCCGGCTGAAAGAGCAGCCCATATCGGATGCTGTCATGGCACAGGCCCGAAGGATGCGGACTATCCGTACAGAAGACAAAAAGACCCGCATGGATTTTTATGCAGGCGTACTCTGCCTATATTTTGAACTGTCATATGCTGTAAGCCGGGAACTGGTAAAGGAACAGGGCTATTATGAAAAACTCCTCCAATTCCATTCCCGCAATCGGCAGACAGAAGCCCGGCTGGATGAAATCCGCAGTCTCGTAGAGTGCCTCGGAAATCAGCAGAATCAGGATGGTCTTTAAATAAATTTAAATTTTATTAACGCATATCCCATTTACGTTGTAAGAGGTGTATAATAGAATTCGTAATGATAAAATATTGGTAATTTTATCAGATAATAAAACTGATATAAGGAAAAGGGATATGATGAAGCTTTTAGTGACAGGTGGGGCTGGTTTTATTGGCTCCCACGTATTGGAAAAACTTCATGCTATGGTAGACAGGCAGGTCGTAGTCTTTGACAATTTGACGAGTGGTTCACCCGATAATGTACCGCCGGGTATGGAACTGGTACGGGGAGATGTACGGGATACGGATTCCCTTGAAAGTTTGTTTGCCAGCCATGATTTTGATGCAGTTATCCATCTGGCTGCACAGACATTAGTGCCGACTTCCGTTGCCAATCCCGTGATAGATCTTCAGGTTAATCTGGAAGGAATCCTGCATATTCTGGAATGTTGCCGGACCTACCATGTACATCACGTGCTGTTTTCTTCCAGTGCTGCTGTGTACGGGGATAATCCGCATGTTCCTCTGGTGGAAACGGAACGGCTTATGCCTTCTTCGCCGTATGGGATTACGAAGATGACGACAGAACAGTATCTGCGGGTCTATCATGAACTGTACGGCCTTGATGCGACGGTCTTCCGCTTTGCCAACGTGTATGGCGAACGTCAGGGAGAAAAAGGAGAGGGCGGCGTAGTCAGCATTTTCTGCAAGCTCCTGGCGATGGGCAAGGACATTACGGTATACGGCGACGGCAGGCAGACCCGGGATTTTGTCTATGCCGGGGATATAGCCGATGCCATCATACAAGCGTTGCCGCTCAAAGGATTTCACACGTTCAATGTATCGACGGGAAAAGAAACGAGCATCAATGATTTGATCCGCTGCTTTGAAGACGCTATCGGACACTCTGCCGACGTGCACTACACCGAAGCGCGTACGGGAGACATCCTTCGTTCCGTGCTGAGTCATGATGCATTGAAACAGGCATTGGGCATTGTTCCGGCTATGGAACTTCCAGAAGGGATACAAAAGACGTACGACTGGTATCAGAGCCAGCAATCAGAATGGAAATAGAAATGAACGACGGAGGCTGTTCCCAGAGGATGGCTTCCGTTTTTTTGCTTTGATTCTTTGTTTTTTATCTGCTTTGGGATACAATAATATTATGTAGTAGAAGTATACGGCAGCTGCATAGGAGAAATGCAGCATGATTCCAGCCGGTATAAAGGAGTGAATGATGATGAACCAACGTGTAGTCGTACTGAATGGTGCCAAGATGAATTATGATGGGAAACTGGATTTCTCCGTCCTTTCACCCGATACGGTCGTCTATGATGACAGTCAGGCGGACGAAATCGTGGAACGGATTGACGGGGCGGCGGCCGTTATCACGAAGGAAATGCCCGTTCCGTCTGATATTATACAACGGTTTCCCGACAGCGTGAAACTCATCGTGGAAGCAGGGACGGGCTATAACAATATTGATATAGAGGCAGCAAGAGAAAAAGGGATTACCGTATGCAATATCCCGGCCTACAGCACACAGCGCGTGGCCCACACGGCCATTATGCTTCTCCTTAATCTGGCATCGTCCATGAGAGAGCAGATGGCTATGCTGGCAAAGGGAGACCGGCGCAATTTTACAGAACATCTCATGGTGCCCCATGGAGAAGTCAATGGAAAAATACTGGGCATTATTGGAGCCGGTCATATTGGCAGGGAAGTCATGAACATAGCCATCGCTCTCGGAATGGAAGTCGTCGTGTATACGCGTACGCCCCGGCCGGATGAAAATCACATTACCTATACGAATCTAAAAACGGTTCTCCGGACCTGCGACTATCTATCTATTCACTGCCCTCTGACGGACAAGACGCGTCATCTTATCGATAAGGACGCCATAGCACTGATGAAACCATCAGCCTGCATCATCAATACGGCCCGCGGTGCCATCATTGATGAACCGGCACTCATAGAAGCCCTGCAGGAGCATCGTCTGGCGGGGGCAGGCCTGGATGTGCAGGAAACGGAGCCACCGGCAGCGGACAGCCCGCTTTATACGATGAACAATGTAATCCTCACACCTCATATGGGCTGGAAAGGCTTGGAAACGCGGCAGCGGCTGGTTCATATCATAGCCGATGATGTCCGTCATTTCTTCGATGGGAATCCTATCAATGTAGTTAGTCAATAAAATCGTTTCAGACAAGAACGTCGTTCCGGCGTTGAGGTCATAGAAAAATGCCTGCTTCTGACAAGACAGAAGCAGGCAGGGAGAACTGGATATGCAAGATTGTTGGAAAGTTTCGGTCCGGCTGGCATCGTTTCTGGCACTGGCGCTGGTATTGCAGAGCATCCGCCTGGTCGTGCCGCTGCCGGGACCGGTAAATATGTTTTTTATTGGCAGTCTGCTCAATGCAGTCATGATTCTGTCTATCTGGCAGACTCGTTCGTACCGGGCCTGTATTATCGGTCTGATACTGCCTATGGGGGCATTTCTGCAGGGACAACTGCCACTGGTTTTCCTGATTCCTGTCATCGGTCTGGGCAATGCCTGCTTCATGGCCTGGGTATATCGCTTCCGCCGCAGCCGGGCTGCCCTTTTTGCCGGGCCGCTCGTGAAAGCGGGCATCCTCTATGGAGGTACAAACATCGTCCTCGCCATAGTGGCACTACCGGATGTAGTGGGGCAGACACTCAGCTTTATGATGAGCTGGCCTCAGATAGTAACGGGTTGTGTGGGAATCGTCCTGGCCGGTATCGTCTGGCGGCGGCTTTAGTATTTCATGGCTTCTTTTTTTGCCAGCTGGTCGCATCGTTCGTTCAGATCGACACCGGCGTGGCCTTTGACCCAGTGAAACGTTACGTGATGACTGCCATAGAGAGCGTCGAGAGCCATCCACAGTTCCCGGTTGAGTACGGGAGTCCCATCGGCCTTTTTCCAGCCCCGGCGCTTCCAGGCAGCCAGCCAGCGGGTGATGCCGTTCTTTAAATACTGGCTGTCCGTATAGAGAGCGACCCGTGAACCAGCCGGGGCCCACTGCAGGGCTTTGATTGCTGCTGTCAGTTCCATCCGGTTATTGGTCGTAGAAGGATGACCGCCAGATTGTTCGGAAACGGCCCCCGTGGCAATAGTACGGGCAACCATAGCCCAGCCGCCGGGACCGTCGGGATTTCTCAGGCAGGACCCGTCGGTATAAATGATGTAGTCCTGATCTGTATCTGCCGGCTGTTCCTGATGCAGCCGGGACTCTTTTTCCCTATGGAACAGGCGATGATCGGCGGGCTGTGCCGTATGGGAATCGGCACAGTCATCACCGGACAGCCAGCGCATCGCCTCTTCTGCACTGGTAAATCCTTTGAAACGGGCTCCGGCATAGCCGGTTACCTGTTTCTGGCATTCAGCCCAGGTGGTAAACAGTCCAGTCTGGCGGCCGTTTCGTACGGCATATATTTTTTTTGGCATAGAAACACCTCATTTCAGAATTATTATCGTACTGATTGTATCATGGAATGAACCGATTTAATAGAGAAAACCATAGAAAGGATGTTCGTACTATGAAATACAGGATGTCCCTCATGCGCTTTATTTTACTAATTTTTGGTTGTTTCTTTGTCCTGTCTGGAGTGCAGGCAGCGACCGTCATCAACAGCGATGGCTATTATAAAGATATCCGCCTTGCAGGAAAAGTACGGGTTGTCGATTCCTTTCCCGATATACGGGTACAGGTCGTTCAGAGCTTTCCTGATTTACGCGTTAAAGTTGTCGATTCCTTTCCCGATAGCATTGGTGAGTGGCAGTTTGTAAGTTATGGGGAAGATTTTACCATCCAGTTTGTCGATTCGTTCCCTGATATCCGTATCCGTTTTGTCCATAGTTTTCCCGGAGTAGAATAATGGAGGTATATTATGACAGAAGAAGAAAAAATATTTTCAGGTCATATCTTTAACAACCGTTGTAGTGAACTGGTAGAAATCAAGCGGCGCACCCACCGGCTGTGCCGGGAATATAATCGCCTCGATGAGACTGACCCCGCAAGAACGGATATCATGCGTCAGGTCATGGGATCTATCGGCCGGATATTTTATTTTCAGGGACCGCTCCAGTTCAACTATGGCTGTCATACGTTTATCGGGGAAAATTTTTTTGCTAATTTCAATCTGGTCGTCATGGACGATGCCCGCGTATTCATTGGCGATAACGTATGTATCGGCCCCAATGTATCACTTCTGGCAACGAATCATCCCCTTCTTCCACAGGAACGGCTGGGCCTGAGTGAAGAAGGGCGGATGACTATGGCCGAATTTGCAGATGATATCCATATCGGGAATAATGTCTGGATTGCTGCTAATGTAGCCGTCCTGGGCGGTGTTCATATCGGTGACAACGTGGTCGTCGGAGCCGGATCGGTCGTGACAAAGGATATTCCTGACAATTATCTGGCTTTTGGCGTTCCCTGCAAGCCCATCCGGCCCATTACAGTTGACGATTCCCAGGCCTGGCGCATCCTGCCGGAGGACCGGGAGTTTTTCCGGAACAATCTGAAATAGGCAGTACCTTTTGTGCCTGCCATCGAAATGGTATATAATAGATGCGTGTAACATAATGAAATAGTACAGGAGGAATTCGTATGGCATATATTTATCCCTTCCACGGCCAGTGGCCGGATATTGATCCCGGCGCCTATCTGGCAGATAATGTAACGGTTGTCGGCAAGGTTACCATAAAAAAAGGAGCAAACCTGTGGCCTGGCGTCGTCGTCCGCGGCGATGATAACGAAATTATCATCGGTAAAGGCGTCAATATACAGGACAATACGATGATTCATGTGGATCCCGGCGATCCGCTCGTCCTGGACGATTATTGCATGGTTGGCCACAGTGCCGTCATCCATTGCAAACATATCGGCAGTGGTACACTGATTGGCATGGGTGCCATTTTACTGGCTAATGCCGATATCGGAGCAGAATGCATCATTGGGGCAGGAACCATGATTACGCAGAATAAAGTTATCCAGCCCCGTTCCATGGTGTATGGGACGCCCTTTAAATTCGTCCGGTCTCTGCGGCAGGAGGAAGTCGATGCCGTTCGTAAAGACATCTTGGAATACGAGGAGCTGGGGCAGGAATACAAGGCCATGCAGAAAACGATGCAGCAGAAAAAATAGGAGGGATTACTCATGTTTATGTATGAAATGCCGACCCGCCTGTATTTTGGCAAAGATTGTCTGAAGGGAGCAGGGAAGAATCTGAAGCAGCTGGGAAAAAAGGCACTAATCGTGACGGGACGCCATTCCGCAAAAATCAATGGGTCCCAGAAGGCCGTAACGGATGCACTGGAATCAGAGGGTGTAGCCTGGGTATTGTTTGACCAGATAGAAAACAATCCTTCTATCGACACCGTCCGCAGGGCCGCTGACTTTGGCAAATCCCAGCATGTCGATTTCGTTATCGGCATCGGTGGTGGTTCCCCTATGGATGCGGCGAAAGTCATAGCCCTTCTATGTACGAATGACCTGGATGATGCGGCGTTATTTACCGGTCCTTATGTCCGGCCGCTGCCTATCGTGACCGTTCCGACGACATCCGGAACGGGTAGTGAAGTGACGAAGGTTGGCGTGCTGACTAATCCCCATGCCGGGACGAAACAATCGGTCAATACACCCCTTATTTTCCCCGTACTGTCCTATGCGGATCCGTCCTTTACAGAAAGCGTCAGTACGACTGTGACTATGGATACGGCCGTTGATGCCCTATCCCATGCCATAGAAGGGTATATGTCGCGGAAATCGACTCCCATGAGTGACGTATGGGCAGAAGAAGCGATGCGCTTCCTCGGTCCCCATCTGACTGATCTGGAAGGAAATATCCCTTATGTCGTCCGGGAAGACCTGATGTACGGCGCGACGACTGCTGGTATGGTCATCGCCCAGACGGGAACGACTCTGGTACACGGCATGGGTTATCAGCTGACTTATTATAAAGGATTGTCCCATGGCCGGGCGAATGGCCTGTTATTGCCGGGGTATATGCGGCTCATGACAGAAACGATGGAAGATAAAGTGGAAAAAATCTGGGACATCCTGGGATTTTCCGGCCTGCAGGACTTTGCGGACTGCTTGCACAGTCTCATGCCGGAACGGGTTTCCCTTACGGAAGAGGAAATAGAAGAGTATGTCCGGCTGACGCTGCCTACGGGAGCAGTTGCGTCCACACCTTATGAAGTGAATGGTGAAGTCATTGCCCGTCTGTACCGGGAACTGGCCTGAACCAGACGGGTACCGTGAGTGCCGTACCGGATGAAAACCGGCTTTGTGTGAAAAGGGATAGCTTCACACAGAGCCGGTTTTTATATACATGATAAGCCAGAACTAAGAAAATGCAATACAAGCATAATATTTTGAAATTATTGGCATAAAGGGATAGACAATTGCGAAAAAAAAGTATATCATACTGAGTATGTGATGGAAATAACATAAAAGGAATCGTTGCTCCTCCGTATTTCTGGCATGCAAGCAGAAAGGAAAGGACACTGTATCCGGTATACGGTGCCATCGTTAAATATTTTTGTAAATATTTAAATAAAGAGTCTACAAAACAGATATTATGTGATATAATGAACATAAAGCGTGAAACACCCGAGTACCTATCATTGATTTCAGCAGCTACCGTCATAACGGGTAGCTGTATGATATAATTAATAGCCCCAAATGGCATAGCCTGTACTATACTATTTTCTGGCTATGACTTTAATCAAAGGAGAGATGTAAAATGGGTTATATTCTTAACAAAGACCAGATGGACATCGTTAATTTGGCAAAAGACTATGCAGTAAAGAAAGTTATGCCGCTCGTACCGGAACTGGACAACGCTCCGGAACTGACACCGGAAACAGAAGAAGGCAAAAAACTTCTCGACCTCTATCAGGGCGCTGTTGACCTCGGCCTGACGACTCTGGAAATTCCGGAAGAATACGGCGGCCTTGGCCAGGACTACTACACTGTAGCCGCTGCATACGAAGAATTGTCCAAAGTTGATGCTGGCTTTGCTACAGCAGTAGCCGCTTCTTCCCTCGGCCTGAAACCGATCCTCCAGCACGGCAATGACGAACAGAAAAAACTCTATGCTGATTTCCTCAACGGCGAAAAGACGTCTGAAAAAGCTCCGGTACCGGGCTTCTGCGCATTCTGCTTAACCGAACCGGATGCTGGTTCTGATGCTTCCAACAGCAAGACGACAGCTAAAAAAGTTGGTGACGAATATATTATCGACGGCACGAAATGCTTCATCACCAACGGCGGCGTTGCTTCCGTTTACACCGTATTCGCTGTAACGGATAAGACGAAGGGCGTAAAAGGCATCTCCGCTTTCATCGTTGAACGTGACCGCGAAGGCGTTTCCATTGGCGCTGAAGAAAACAAGATGGGCATCCGCCTCTCCAACACGACAGAAGTTATCTTCCAGGACGTTCATATCCCGGCTGATCACCTCGTAGGTGAAGAAGGCAAAGGCTTCATCTATGCTATGCAGACGCTGGACCTTGCCCGTCCTATGATTGGTGCCCTGGCAGTTGGTATTGCTCAGCGCGGTATCGACGAAGCTGTTAAATATGCTCAGGTTCGTCAGACATTCGGCAAGCCGATCATCAAACACGAAGCTATCGCTTTCAAGCTGGCTGATATGGATATCCAGACAGAAGTTGGCCGTTCCTCCATCATCAACTTCCTCAACAAATACTATGACGAAAGAAAGAATGGCCGTTACAACTACTCCCGTGAAGCTGCTATCTGCAAATGCTTCTGCGGCGATATGTGCGTACAGGTAGCTCTCGATGCTATCCAGATCCTCGGCGGTTTCGGCTACAGCCGTGAATATCCGGTTGAAAAACTCGTTCGTGATGCTAAAATCATGCAGATCTATGAAGGCACCAACGAAGTACAGAGAATCGTTATCTCCGGCCAGATTACAAAGAAACACTAATTTCACAGGTCGTACAACGGTCACATGCTTTGGCATGTGGCCGTTTTTTTCTGGGGGAACGTTGATGGCTCGAATAAAAGACATTGCTAAGGATAAAACAGAAGTGGTACAATAAAAGTCACGTATACAAGATAGTTGAGTATATTTCACTTCAGAATATAGAGTTAGTTTGTCCAGGTATCTCTGCAGGATAGCTGGCATACGAAGGAGAATATAAGGAGGAATTATGGCAGAGTTACTGGCTCCGGCAGGTTCACTGGATACGGTACGGGCGGCAATCGACGCCGGTGCCGATGCGATTTATCTGGGTGGGAAAGGGTTTAATGCCCGCAAATTTGCTCACAATCTGAGCGATGAGGAAATGGCTCAGGCCGTGCGGATAGCCCATCTGATGGGCGTTAAGATTTATGTCACCGTAAATATTCTCGTGGCAGACACGGAACTATCTGATTTGACGGCCTATCTGAAAAATCTGGATGATTTGTCTGTCGATGGCATCATCGTGCAGGACCTGGCTGTGGCGGAGATTGCCCGGCGCGTCGTACCAAAGCTGCCGCTTCACGGGAGCACCCAGATGACCGTATCCGATCTGAATGGCGTGCGTTTCCTGGAACGGCTCGGTTTCACCCAGGTCGTACTGGCGCGGGAACTGCCTCTTTCGGAAATCCGCTATATCTGTGCCCATGCTCACGCTGCCATTGAAGTTTTCATTCACGGCGCATCGTGCATGGCTTATTCCGGACAGTGCCTGATGAGCAGTTTTATCGGCGGCCGCAGCGGGAATCGCGGCGCCTGTGCCCAGCCGTGCCGCCTGCCGTATCAGCTGTATGACGGCGATGATCTCCTGACCGGAGAAGCGTCTTATATACTGAGCCTGAAAGATCTGAACAGTTCTTCTAAGATATATGAACTCCTGTCTGCCGGCGTTTCCTCGCTCAAAATTGAAGGGCGCATGAAAGGATGCGGTTACGTGCGTACCGTTGTGGGAGCCTATCGCAGCCTTTTGGATAGCTGGCATCAGCCTGCGACAGAGCAGAAACACTGTCTTCGTGAAGCGGAAGAACAGCTGAAACAGAGTTTCAACCGCACCTATCAGGCCGATTTTCTGAAGGATCATCTGGGCCGGCACACCATTACGGCAGGTATACCGGGAAACCGCGTGCCCAATACGGGAGGCGGAGATCCGGGCCTGACCCGTCATATACCCGTCTACGGTCATGTAGATTGCACTGACCAGGGAAATTTGCGCCTGACCTTGTGGGACGAAGACGGCCATACGGCTGAAGCCGTCTCTTCTTTTCAGCCGGAACGGGCAACACGACGGCCGGCGACGCGTGACTGGGTCAAAGGGCAGCTGGAACGATTGGGTGACACCTGTTTTACTCTGGCAGATGCATCTGTCTGGAATGAATCGCACATGATTCCGGCCAGTATCCTGAATGAACTGCGCCGTCAGGCGGCAGACCGGCTAGAAGAGGATATCCTATCCGGTTATGATCGCCCCTCTGCGGGAAGGGCAGAAACGGATACGACTTTTGTAAGGGCGGCATCTATAGCGGATACGGCACCCTGTATTACCGTGCGTTGTGACTCGCCCGCTCAGGCCGAGGCGGCACTCAGGGCAGGAGCCGGCCGTATCATATATGGAGGAGAAACGTACGATCATCATTTCGTGACGGCAGAGGAATGGAAACGGGTATCGGTCCTGACCGCATCGTATGGCCGTGAATTATGGGCCGCGACGCCGCGGGTCCTGTGGCCCCGTCAGGTGGCTGCCGTGCGGACGGAACTCCGCCTGGCAGTAGAAGCGGGTATATCTGGCATCTATGCTGGCAATATGGGGATATTTCCGTTACTGGAATCAGAAGGCCTGTCCCTTCCCTGCAGTGCCGACTGGTCACTCAATATTTTTAACAACCAGAGCGCCCAGGCCTACATTCATGTCGGATGTAGTGAACTGACTCTGTCTCCGGAACTGACATTGAGGCAGATTGGACGGATTATCCGGCAGGTACCCGTTTCCATAGAAGTATTGGCAGAAGGCCGGCTGGAAATGATGATTACCGAATTTTGCCAGGCGGCGGCCTGTCTCAGCAAAGAAGGGAAAGGGCATTGCAATGGTGCCTGTAGCGGCCGCCATCTGTCACTGGAAGACCGCCATGGCATGCATTTTCCTGTCGTGACTGACCCGTTCTGCCGCAATCATATCCTCAATAACCGTGATCTGGACATGGCTCCGTACTATAAGGATCTCCGGGCAGCCCATATCAGCCGGCTGCGTATCGAAGGCCGGGGCCGCAGTGCAGACTGGGTATCGGTGCAGACAGCCCGATACGTACGATTATGGGAAGGCCGGGAAACAATGCTTCTGGGGAAAGAAGACCAGCATGTCACGCGGGGGCATTTCTTCCATGGCATTATATAAGAAATAAAGATAGCGATTAGTAAACGAAATAAAAGGAGTTTTACCCTATATGAATAAACGTAGTATGCGGATTTTGGGATTTTATCAGGTGCAGAACCAGCTCGTCAGGCTGGCTCCGTCACGTCTTTCCAAGGAAATAGCCCGCCGTCTGCGTCCTGAATCCGATGCAGATGTAGTGGAAGCGCGCCTGGCTGATACGGAAGAAGCCTGGCACTGCTTGCAGCGGGAAGCCTCTGTGCCCTTCGGAGGAATCACTGATATCCGTCCGGCATTGGAAAAGGCAAAGCGCGATGTGACACTCGACGGGCAGGACTGCATTGATATCTGGCACAATGCCCAGCGGTACGGAGAAATCAGGGTGTATTTTGCGGAAAAAGAAGGCGATTATCCACGTCTGTCCGGTCAGGCCTCCCACATCGGCGATTTTTCCCTCATCATTCACAAAATCGCCCAGGTATTCGACCAGAACCATCAGATCCGCGACAATGCGTCTGTCGAGCTTTTGCGCCTGAGAACGCGGATTTCTGAATTGGAACGGCAGACGAAACGGTACGTCCACAATGTACTCCAAAATAAAGAATATCAGAAGTATTTCCAAGATGCCCTGGTAACGGTCCGCAACAACCGCTACGTCATTCCTGTTAAGCAGGAATATCGTCATGCCTTCCCCGGCATTGTCCACGATACCTCCGCCAGCGGGGCTACATTGTATATTGAACCCATGGCCATCGTCAACGCCAATAACGACCTGCAGGCGGCCCGTATCGCAGAAACGAGGGAAATCGAAAAAATTTTCCGCCGCCTGACGGCCCTTATCGCCGGAGATTATGAAAATCTCTACGACAGTACCTATGCCGTAGGAAAGCTGGAATTTATCTTTGCCAAGGCACAGCTGGCTCTTTCTATGAAAGCGACGCGGCCGGTTATTTCCAAAAGGCGGATGGTAAAACTCATCCAGGCCCGTCATCCTCTAATTGATGCGGTCAAGGTCGTACCCAATACAATTGTCATAGGGGGAGAATACCGCATACTCCTTATTACGGGCTCCAATACGGGCGGCAAGACCGTTTCCATGAAGACCTTGGGCCTTCTGGCACTCATGCATCAGTCCGGATTGTTCCTGCCCGTCATGGAGGGGTCGGAATTGCCCATATTCCGCGACATTTTTTCCGATATTGGTGACGAACAGGATATTTCCCAGAATCTCAGTACCTTTTCCAGCCACATGAAGCAGCTCATTTATATCCTGAAACACTGTGGTCCCGACGATCTGATCCTGGCAGATGAACTGGGATCTGGCACGGATCCTGCTGAAGGCAGTGCTATTGCCATCGCCATCCTCAAGAATTTGTACACCAAGGGCTCTTATGTCATGGTGACGACCCACTATAATGATTTGAAAAACTTTGCCTATAATACGCCGGGCATCGAAAATGGCCATGTGGAATTCGATGTGAATACACTGAAACCGACGTACAAGCTGCGCATTGGTTCGGCAGGCAGTTCCCATGCCTTCAGCATCAGTGAACGGCTGGGCATGCCCAAAGAGATTCTCGACGAAGCGAAAGAACTGCGCAGCAGGGCTCAGGACATCGATATGGAAGCCATCCTGACCAAACTAAATGCCCAGTCCAAACGCATGGATGAAGAAGAACAGGAACTAGAGGCGAAACTGGCCAGCGCGCGCCAGATAGAAGAGGCACTGCGCAGGGAAAAAGAAAAAGTCACTTCCAAGCGGCAGGATATTATCGATTCCAGCCGGCGTCAAGCCGTCGATATGAAACGCAATCTGCGGCTGGAGGCAGAAAAAATCATCCGGGAGTTAAAAGCCCAGTCGAAAGAATCGTTGAGTGAAAAGGAACGGATGAAGGCCATCGAACAGGCCCGCCGCGCCATCCAGCAGATTTCCCTGCCCGAAGCAGAAAAGCCGCACCGCGATCCCATCGACCCGGCCCAGCTCAAAACGGGCCAGCAGGTCTATATCAATTCTCTCGACGGGCTGGGAACAGTAGAAAAAATCCACGGCAAGAAGGTGACCGTATCGGTGCGCGGCATGACCGTCCGCGTCAAGATACAGGACATCAGTGCCCCTTATTTGTCAGAAATTAAGAAAGAAAAGCAGGAAGAGAAACGGGAACAGAGCCGTTCGTCCTTCCGGCCAATCCGGACCGGCCCTGTTGCGACAGAGCTCAACATTATCGGCAAGACCGGACCCGAAGCCATCCCCGAAATCGAACGGTTCCTCGATCAGGCACTGGCTGCCGGATTCAGTCCGGTCCGCATCATCCATGGCAAAGGCAGCGGTGCCCTGCGAAGAGCCGTCCACGCCTTCCTGGATGAACAGCCCTTTGTCAGACAGTACAAACTCGACGATGCCCAAAATGGCGGAGACGGTGTCACCTTAGTATATTTTTAGCATAGTAAAAAGACGCGGAATTACGTTGTAATGACTGTTTCCGCGTCTTTTTACTATTTACAAATATTTATACAGGCGATGAAATATAGTCATGGATTTTGGCGTTGTTATATGATAAAATAGGTCCACAAAGGGATATTTTTTATGTTTTCTCGTAAAATGGGAAAATATAGTAAGAAATGGAGGAAAATATATGAATTTATTACGTCGTAAATCATTCGACGACTTGCTGGCCCATACGCAGGAGAAAAAGTTGACCAAGGCATTAGGCGCCTTTGACATCACCCTTATGGGGCTGGGTATCATCATCGGAACGGGGATTTTTGTCCTGACGGGTATTGGAGCGGCCAAATATGCCGGCCCTGGACTCATGCTGTCTTTTGTATTCGCGGCCATTACCTGCGCCTTTGTCTGTCTGGCCTATTCCGAACTGGCATCGTTTCTTCCCGTATCGGGGAGCTCGTATACGTACGCCTACGCATCGCTGGGTGAAATATTCGGCTGGTGGGTCGGCTGGAGCCTGATTCTGGAATATTCCGTCGGAGCCAGTGCCGTAGCCGGTGGCTGGTCTGCCTATTTTGTCGGCATCCTTCATTCCTGCGGTATCGACCTGCCCAAGGCACTGACCAGCGTACCCGCTGATGGTGGTATCATCAATCTGCCGGCTGTGCTCATCGTCCTTTTGGCAACGGCCCTTCTCGTCGTCGGTGTCCGGGAAAGTGCCAGGGTCAATCGGATTCTCGTCTTTGTCAAAATCGGCACGATTTTCCTGTTCTTATTCCTGGCATCGCCGCACATTGAGCCGGCCAACTGGCAGCCCTTCCTGCCCTTTGGCATGCAGGGCGTATTTGCCGGCACAGCCGTGCTGTTTTTTGCCTACCTTGGCTTTGACGCCTTATCTACGGCAGCAGAAGAAACGAAGAATCCGAAACGGGATATGCCAATCGGAATCATTCTGGCCCTGGCCATCTGCACCATTCTGTACATTGCCGTCTGTGCGGCCATGACCGGCGTCGTACCATATCCGATGCTGGATACGGCGGCTCCTGCTTCGTATGTCCTCGAATACATCGGCCTGCACCTGGGGTCGGCTATCGTCGGTACGGGCGCTATCTGTGGCCTTTCCACAGTCGTCCTTGGCATGCTCTTTGCCCAGAGCCGTGCTCTCTATTCTATGAGCCGGGACGGCCTCATGCCTATGAGTCTCTACAAAGTGCATCCGAAATTCCATACGCCTTATATCATTCAGATCATCATAGGCATAGTCGTCGCCTGTATCACGGGATTCACACCCATACACATCGTAGCGGAAACGTGCAGTGCCGGAACGATTTTTGCCTTCCTCTGCTCCTGCGTGGGCATTCTCATCCTGCGCCGCGTCTATCCCGACAAGCCGCGCGGATTCCGCTGCCCGGCCGTGCACATCATTGCTCCCCTGGGATTTATCTGCTGTGCCTTCATCTTCTCGGAATTATCTCCCCATACGCTCCTCCTCTTTGGCGGATGGTCTGTACTGGGACTGCTGATTTACCTCGTATATGGCAACCGTCATAGCGTATTGCAGAAAGAGGAAGCAGGAAAATAGGTGTGTTTACATCTACCATTATCGTCTTTATACTAAAAAAACAGCTGCATTACATTCTGTGTAACGCAGCTGCTTTTGTCTATCTGGTATATCCCGGGCCCGGTTGGGTCAGAGTTTTATCTTGGAAAAGACTTCGCCAATGGAATCGTGGAGTACCAGGTCGGCCGTATGGTCCATATCGGTGCTTGATTTGTTGATGAGTACCAGTTTGTGGCCGTGATAGTAACGCACGAGGCCGGCGGCCGGATAGACAACCAGGCTGGTACCGCCGATGATGAGCATATCGGCATGACTGATGTAGTACAGCGATTGTTCGATGACATCATTGTCGAGGCCTTCTTCGTAAAGAACGACATCGGGCTTGATGGTACCGCCGCAGGCATCGCATTTAGGAATACCTGTCGTCTGCCTGATATATTCGGCATCGAAGAATTTATGACAGTGCTGGCAGAAATTGCGGTGGATACTGCCGTGCAGTTCCAGAACATTTTTGCTGCCGCCTTTCTGATGCAGTCCGTCAATATTCTGGGTAATGACAGCCTTCAGCTTGCCTGCCTGTTCTAGTTCGGCCAGCTTCTTGTGAGCCATATTAGGCTGGGCCGAAAGAGACGCATTCAGGATTTTATCCCGGTAGAACCGATAGAACTCGTCTGTATGCTGTTCGTAAAACGTATGGGAGAGCATCGTTTCAGGGGGATATTTGTAGTGCTGGTTATAGAGTCCGTCTTTACTGCGGAAATCAGGAATGCCGCTTTCCGTAGAAACGCCGGCACCGCCAAAGAATACAATATTGTCCGAATCATGGACCATCTGGAGAAACGTATCAATAGCAGACATGAGGACCGCTCCTTTCCAAACGCGAAAAACTACTTCTGAACTAATCTATATATCAAAATGAGTGTTTAGCAGCGAAATACCTGACCCGGTGCGGAACACCTTATCCCGGAAGGTGCGGATGGCGTCTGCATCCAGCTGATCTTCGTAGGCGTTGACCAGAAAATCCGCTTCCAAAAGTATCTGATAATCGGGGCCGTCGATGCCCGTATAGGTGTGATGATGGCCGATGAGCCAGCAGACGCGGTCGGTAAAAGACGAAGAAGAAGAGAAGGGTTCCAACAGCTTGCGGGCGATAGCCGGCCCTTCCAATTCCTGATATTTGCCGGACGAACTGCCATATTTTTCTTCTGCCGCGTGGATGCCGATATCGTGGAGTACGGCTGCCGTTACCAGGATTTCCTGCGTATCCGGAGCGAGGTGTTCCAGCTGACCAATCAAATCGGCGTAGGCGTAGACTTTGAGGAAATGCTGGATACGCCGGGGATCGCCATGGTCGTAGGCAACAGCTGCTTCTATTAGTTTGGGAATGTTCACATATATGCCACCTTTCTCAGAATCTGTCTATCGCTTTTATTATACACTATTTTCGGCTGGATAGGCGGTACAGCCGGCAAAAGGATTGTATTTTTTAGCATCAGAACTAACAGGCCCGGCAGCAATCTCATGGGAGTTGCCACCGGGCCTGTTGCCGGTCACTGTTTTCCTTCTGGCAGGATGTTTGCCAGGACGACGTGGTACCGTTCGTTATATTTTTTGATGGATGCATTGATTTTTTTACGGATGGCGATGATGTTTTCTTCGGAGTATTCTTCCGGCGGGATATGGAGGTCGCAGATGATATTCGGATGGCGCGCACCGGCAGTGAAGCGGAGATTATCCGTATGATACTGGGGATATTCCGTCTGGATCAACGTGTCGATATCGTGGCGCATGGCCGAAATGATTTTCTCATCCGTGCAGAGCGGATCCATGTGAACATTGATATTGATCTGGAATTTCTCTTTCAGAATATCCTCCAGTTCATCGACAGCCGAATGGACTTCTACGATATCGGACGTATCAGGCACTTCCACGTGGATGGAAGCATAGGTACGACCGGGGCCGTAGTCGTGGATTTTCAGGTCATGGACGCCGACGACATAGGGGCAGTGCAGAGCACAGTCGGTAATTTCCCGTACCAGTTCCGGGTCTGGTGCCTTGCCGAGGAGAATGTTGATGACTTCCTTTGCCAGGCTGCCACCGGAATAGAGAATGAGCAGTCCGATGAGCGTACCGGCAGCGGCATCGATGGGCAGAGTCGTAAACTGCTGGGCAATGGTGGCCAGCAGGACACCCGTCGTGGCGATGGCGTCGTTGATGCTGTCGGATGCAGTCGCCTCATTGACACTGGAGTGAATCTGCCTGGCAATATAGCGGTTATACAGGCACATCCATCCTTTGACGGCAATGGATGCGACGAGGATGATGACTCCCCACAACGAGAAATCCAATGTTTCCGGTTCAAAGAATTTCGTAACCGATGCTTCACAGAGCTTATACCCGACGATGAGAATCAGGATGGCAATAGTAAGGGATGCCAGGTATTCAAACCGCCCGTGACCAAAGGGGTGGTCTTCGTCAGGAGGACGATTGCTCAGCTTGGCGCTTATTATAGAAATAAAAGAAGATCCCATATCGCTCAGGTTGTTGAAGGCATCGGAAATGATGGCGATGCTGCCACTGGTCATGCCGACGAGAAACTTCCCGATGAACAGGAAGAGATTGCAGATAATACCCAGGATGCCGCCGACGATGCTGTACTGCTCGCGGACCTTTTTGTCAGTTGTATTGCTGTAATTCTTTACAGTATGACGGATGATATATTCAATCATACGTATCGCCTCTTTGGTATTCTCAAGATTGGTATCATTGTAGCATGAAAAGAATGGGTTGTGTAGAGATAGATTGAAAAAGGTGAATTTATGAACCGGAACGGGGCCTGAACATCTGACGGGGTATCTGTATATAACGTACTGAAATTGAAAAATATAAAATATATTGTCCTGTTTTTGCTATCTCAGTTTGACAAATGTTGTAGAATTTTGTAGTATAAAAGGGCACAGTGATTGATATGTGTCTGTGAATTTGTACGGTGGAGGGTTCAATCGATATGAGTTTACAATATGTAAAAGGCAGTTATATGGATGAAGTCATGTACGGTGACAAGCCTGTATTATTTACGCTGGAAGGTCTCGGTGAAGACCAGAAGGAAGAAGCCGAACGGTATAGCAAAGAAATATGGGACTGGATTCATCAGCATCATGTCCGTGTATTGGCCCATGCACCGCTCATTGCCAATTTTAAGAATAAGAAATGGCGGTCCGACGGGGAACCGGAAATTTCCGCTGAAGAAATCCGGGGATATCTGAAACATATCAACTCCGTCTATGTCACCTATCGTGGCGGGTTCGACATTTTCTTTGACACGAATGAGCTGTTCCAGGAACGATCCATCGTCGTGCGGGTTGGGAAAAATTTTGTTTTTGAAGGATTCAGTCTTTTATAAGACATTGTAGAAAATACGGTTCTATGTTACAATAATACCAGTTATAATTATGAGAGGTGAATATCATGGCAAAACACATCATTACTATTAATACAGAATCTATCCAGAAGACGGCGCAGCACGCTGGCTGCAGCGAATGCCAGACATCCTGCCAGTCCGCTTGCAAGACATCCTGCACGGTAGGCAATCAGGTCTGCACAAAATAAGGTTGAACACTGAGGGGACACCCTTTACCGGAAGGTAAAGGGTATTCTTTTTGTATGGAGGAACTATGTCTGAACAAATTAATCCGATGATCCATAAATATTGCCAGAACGGAACGTACATGCTGCTCGACGTCAATAGCGGCATCATCAATGTCATCGACAAGGTGACTTACGATATCCTCGACATTTATGACGGCACGAATAAAAACGCCGTCTATGAAGGACTGGGGACGACGTATTCCCGGAGTGAACTAGATGAATCTCTTTCCGAACTGGATGAACTGATAGAAAAAGAAATGCTCTTCGCACCCATGTGTGATAATTTTAAAGTCGTGGCTGAGGAAGAACCGGTCATCAAATCGTTGTGCCTCAATATTGCCCACGACTGCAATCTGCGCTGCAAATACTGTTTTGCATCCCAGGGTGATTATGATACGCATAAACGGGAACTCATGAGCTTCGATGTGGCAAAACGGGCCGTCGATCTGCTTATTAAAAGCACAGAAGGCAAGCGGCAGCACTGTGAAATCGATTTCTTTGGTGGCGAACCGCTTATGAATTTCGATGTAGTGAAACAGACTATTGAATATATCCGCGAACAGGAAAAAATCCACGATAAGGTATTTAAGCTGTCGCTCACGACGAATGGTATGCTCCTTGATCCGGCCAAAGTGAAATACCTGACCGACCAGCATATCAGTCTTATCCTGAGCCTCGATGGCCGTCCGGAAGTCCACAACCGCATGCGTCCCGATGCAGGCGGTCACGGCTCGTACGACACATGTGCCCGGAATCAGGTTTATGCAGCCAAACACCGCAATGGCGAAGAATATTACGTGCGCGGTACGTATACCAAATATAATCTGGATTTTACAGAAGATGTCCGGCATATGGCGGATCTGGGTTTTGAAGGTCTTTCCATGGAACCTGTCGTAGGCGATGATTTATCCTATGCCATTACGGACGACGATCTTCCCAGGATTTTTGATGAATACGACCGCCTTACGGATTTTTATCTTCAGCGTTATGATGAAGGTCGTCCGTTCGTTTATTATCATTTTATTATGGATTTGTACCGCGGCCCCTGCATCGCCAAACGGCTGCGCGGCTGTGGTGCCGGTCACGAATACATGTGTGTCGTCCCCAATGGTGACATCTATCCCTGCCATCAGTTCGTAGGCCAGGACGGTTATGTCATCGGCAACGTCTACGATGGCGTGACGAATGATACCATTCCGGCCCTGTTTCGCGATATGCATGTCCTCAATAAACCGGAGTGTTGCAAGTGCTGGGCCAAGTTTTTCTGCAGTGGCGGATGTCATGCCAACAATATCAAATATGGCGGCAACATCCAGACACCGTACGAACTGAGCTGCCGCATCCAGAAGAAGCGCATCGAATGCGCCATGTATATCCAGGCGAAACTGGCCATGAAGCGGCAGGAAGCTGCACAGGAGTGATGATATGGTCCGCAAGATAAACATATTTCTCTGGCTTGTCGTATTCTTTTATCTGATTTACGCGCTGGTCATGGAAGGGCCGACGGCCAAGATGATCGGTCTGCTGGTGCTGGCAGTTCTTGCCGTCCTGGCTCAGATTATCGGATGGCGTCGGAAAAAGAAATAAGTAGACGGGGCTGTGATGGCAGCTCCGTTTTCTTGCTGGACATAGTTTTTTTCCAAATTGCATGATAAAATGCACCAAAAGAGTTGACTTTAATTCCGTATTGGAGTAATCTTATGTGTAGCTAAACAGTATACATTACAAATTAGCTCTGACACGGTTCAAGAAGTTTCATAGGAGTGATACAACATGAGCGAATTACTGAGAGTAGAAGGATTACACATCGCCGTAGAAGGCAAAGAAATCCTGAAAGGTCTCGATTTAACAATCAATACAGGAGAAACCCACGTTATCATGGGTTCCAATGGCGCCGGCAAATCGACGCTTTTCAATGCGATTATGGGCAATCCGAAATACGTCGTAACAGCAGGAAAGATTTTCTTTGAAGGAAATGATATTACCGATGCCCCCGTCAATGAACGAGCTAAGGCCGGTATTTTTATGGCATTTCAGCAGCCTATCGCTGTACAGGGTATTTCTGTTGAAAATTTCATCCGTAATGCCAAGAGCACCGTTTCCGGCCAGCAGCAGCGCATCATGCCGTTCCGTAGAAAACTGCATGCCCAGATGGATCAGCTGAAAATGGATAAATCCTATGCCGAACGGTATGTCAATGACGGCTTTTCCGGCGGCGAACGGAAGAAGACGGAAATCCTGCAGATGTGCATGCTCGAACCCAAGCTGACTATGCTCGATGAAATCGATTCGGGCCTCGACGTCGATGCCGTCCGCATCGTTTCGGAAACGGTATCCCAGTATCATAACGAAAATAATTCTATCCTGGTCATTACTCATCATAGTGAAATCCTGCAGCATCTCAAACCGGATTTCGTTCACGTCCTCATCAACGGCCGCATTGTCAAGAGTGGCGACGCCTCGCTCATCCAGACCATTGAAGCCAACGGGTACGAATCATTCAGAGGACAGGCTGAATAGGAGGTAGGACTATGGCTGATGAAAAAGAAAAGCTGGTCGAAGAACGGGAAGAAAAACTGAATGCAGAACGTCAGAAAATCGATACCTTCTCCGATTTCGGCAATATGTATAATTTTAAAAAGGATTTCAACTATTCCTATAAGACGGAAGCGGGTCTTACGGAAGATATCGTCCGTGAAATCTCGGAAAAGAAACACGAACCGCAGTGGATGCTCGATTTCCGTCTTAAATCACTCGATATTTTTAACCACATGGAATATCCCGACTGGGGTCCGGATATCAGTGAACTCGATATGGACAATATCGTCACTTACGTCCGCCCGAACGCACAGATGAAAGCCAACTGGAATGACGTTCCCGACGATATCAAAGATACGTTCGACCGCCTGGGCATCCCCGAAGCGGAGAAGACATCCCTGGCCGGCGTCGGCGCCCAGTACGACTCGGAAGTCGTCTACCACAGCATCCAGGACGAACTGGTGCAGCAGGGCGTCGTCTATACGGATTTTGATTCGGCACTGGAAAAGTACGAAGATATCGTCAAGGCCCATTTCATGAAACTCGTGCCGCCGACGGATCATAAATTCGCTGCCCTCCACGGCGCCGTCTGGTCTGGTGGCTCCTTCGTCTACGTACCGGCCGGTGTCGATGTGTCCATTCCCCTGCAGAGCTATTTCCGTCTCAATGCACCGGGAGCAGGCCAGTTCGAACACACCATGATCATCGTCGAAAAAGGTGCCAAAGTCCACTTCATCGAAGGCTGTTCGGCACCGAAATACAACGTGGCCAACCTCCATGCCGGCTGCGTCGAACTCTTCATAGGTGACGATGCTACGCTGACCTATTCGACAATCGAAAACTGGTCCAAAAATATGTACAACCTCAATACGAAACGGGCCATTGTCGGCAAGAACGGGACCATCAACTGGGTCACCGGTTCCTTTGGATCCCATACGTCCTGTCTCTATCCTATGAGTATCCTCCAGGGAGAAGGGGCACACTGCGAATTCACGGGCGTAACCTTTGCCGGTAAGGGACAATATCTCGATACGGGTTCCAAGGTCGTCCACAATGCACCTCATACGTCGAGCAACATCAATTCCAAATCCATCAGCAAGAGCGGCGGTGTCTGCATTTACCGAGGCAGCGTCGTCATCAATCCCAAGGCAGAAGGAGCCAAGGCCAACGTCAGCTGTGAATCGCTCATGCTGGATGAACAGTCCCAGTCTGATACGATCCCGGCTATCGTCGTCAAGAACGACAACATCGACCTGGGCCATGAAGCCTCTATCGGCCGTATTTCCGACGAAGCGATTTTCTATCTCATGAGCCGCGGCCTCAGCGAAGATGAAGCCCGGGCCATGCTCGTACGGGGATTCGTAGAACCGGTTTCCAAGGCACTGCCATTAGAATATGCCGTTGAAATGAATAACCTGATCAACCTCGAACTCAAAGGTTCGTTGAAATAAGGGAGGAGGAGAAGAATGGCAAAAGATAAAGTAGTCGTACAATATAATCAGCTTCCGCGTCCTACCTTCCGCTGGATGAAAGTCAATCACCTCGATTTAGAACCACTGGCACAGAAATCCGTGCCCTCCTATACACCGGCTGAACGTCATACCGGCGATGCTGCCGTATCCTTTTATACGGGCCGGCAGGTACCGGATTTGGGGGACTTCCAGGGATCCAATGAAAAAGACCTGAACAAGGCCCTCGATGAAAGCAATACGGGCTGTGCCGTAACGGTCGGTGCAGGCCAGAAAGGTGCCGTATGGCTTGACTATACGGTCAGTGCTGCCGTCCCGCAGATTACGGGCCAGCTCACCATTCAGGCCGGAGATCACAGCGACCTCACCGTATACCTGATTTTTGACGGCGATGCAGCCGGTGGATATGTTAATTTCCTGACTTATGTCAAGACAGGCGAACAGGCTCACGTTAAAATCAGCAAAGTACAGCTCCACGGCCATCACGTCCGCCACGTGGAACACCGCTATGCCGATGCCGGTAAGGAAAGCACAATCGATTATGTCAGTGCGGAAATCGGCGCCAAGGCGGCTATCGTCTACTATAAGACAGACCTGATGCACGATGAAAGCAATTTCAACAGCCAGGCCATGTATCTGGGAAATGATGACCAGATTGTCGATTTTTCCTACTGGGTACCGACAAAAGGCGTCAAGACCAACACGGATATCGTGACGACGGGTGCCCTTCTCGATACGTCGAAGAAATACTTCCGCGGCACCATTGATTTCCTCCGCGGTGGCAAAAAGGCCGTCGGGTCCGAATCGGATACATGCATCCTTTTGAGCCCTAACGTCCATTCCATTTCGGTTCCCTTGCTGCTTTGCAAGGAAGACGACGTCGTCGGCAACCATGCATCCAGTGCCGGCCAGATCGATAAGGACAAGCTGTTCTACCTCATGAGCCGCGGCTTCAATGAAGCAGGAGCCCAGCTGATCATCGTCGAATCCAATATCCGCCCGGTCATCGATAAACTGGATGATACTGATTTAGAAAATAAAGTTCTGCAGGCTGTACGGGAAAAGATGCAGTTCTGCTATAAGAAAGGTGATTGCCATGCTAAATGTACGCAAAGATTTCCCCATCTTGACTAAAGTCCACAATGGTCATCAGATTGTTTATTTTGACAATGCGGCAACGACGCAGAAGCCCTATCAGGTCATTCATGCCATCGTGGATCTCCTGGAACATCACAATGGCAATCCCCATCGCGGTGCCCATATCCTGAGCATCGAAGCCGGTGAAGTCTATGATGAAGCCCGCGAAGCCGTACGGCGCTTCATCAATGCCGCATCGAGTGAAGAAGTCGTCTTCGTGCGCAATACGACGGAAGCCCTGAACCTCATTGCCCGCAGCTACGCCGAACCGAAACTGAAAAAAGGCGATAAAATCGTCATTCCTATTTCGGAACATCATTCCAATCTGGTTACCTGGCAGCGCGTCTGCCAGAAGACCGGAGCTGAACTGGTCTATATGTATCTCGACAAGGAAGGCCATTTTACGGAAGAAGACCTGGCTAAGATCGATGACAAGACGAAAATCGTTTCCTTTGCCGCCGTCAGCAATGTCTTTGGCATGAAACGGCCTGTAAAGGACATCGTGGCCAGAGCTCATGCCGTAGGAGCCATTGCCATCGTCGATGGCGCCCAGTCCACGCCTCATATGAAGACGGACGTACAGGACCTGGATTGTGATTTCTTCGTATTCTCCGGCCATAAGATGTGCGGCTCGGCCAGCACGGGCGTACTCTATGGCAAGAAAGCCATCCTGGAAGGAATGGAACCGTTCCTCCTGGGCGGCGATATGATCGAATACGTTCAGGAACAGTCCACGACGTTCAATGAACTGCCCTTTAAATTCGAAGCCGGCTCCCAGAACGTAGAAGGTGCCGTCGCCCTCCACGCCGCTATCGATTATCTGGAAGACATCGGCATGGACAATATCGAATCCCATGAATACGAACTGACGAAACACTGCCTGGAAGGGATGAAGAAGATTCCCCATATCCACATTATCGGCAGCACCGATCCGGAAGAAAAGACGGGCGTCATTACCTTTACCATCGACGGTGTCCATCCTCATGATGCGGCTACCATCCTCGACAGCTTCGGCATTGCCATCCGTTCGGGCCACCATTGTGCCCAGCCGCTCGGTGCTCATCTCGGCGTAGAAGCGTCCAACCGCGCCAGCTTCTATATCTACAATACCCTCGAAGAAGTGGATTACTTCCTTGAAAAACTGCCTCTCGTCCGCAAGCAGATGGGCTTCAACGATTAAGGAGATAAAAAGTCATGGAAAATATGAATGAATTGTATTCCGACATCATCCTGGAACACAACCAGTGTCAGGAAAACAAGCATCCCCTCGATGGTGCCAACCTCAGCGAACACGGCCATAACCCGAGCTGTGGCGACGATATTACCCTGCAGGCTGATATTCAGGACGGGGTCATCAAAGATGCCGCCTATACAGGCCATGGCTGTGCCATCAGCCAGGCTTCGGCTGATATCATGATTGACCTCATCAAGGGCAAGACCGTCGAAGAAGCGCTGCGCCTGGTCAACCTCTTCCTGGAAATGATCAAGCGGGAAGTGACTGACGATGATAAGCTGGAAGAACTGGAAGATGCTATTGCCCTCAAGAACATTTCCAACATGCCGGCCCGTGTCAAGTGCGCCGTCCTGGCATGGCATACGCTGAAAGATGCCCTGGAACGGGAAGGAAAATAGGATAAGCCGTCAGCGGCTGACTGTTAGCAGTGCTGTATATGAAAAACAGGCTGTTCCATTAAGCAAATTTGCTTAATGGAACAGCCTGTTTTGGCATTTACGTGATAAGTCAGACAGCCAGTATCAAACATCAAATATCAAATATCCATCATTTCTGCATGGCATCTCCAGTGTCCCGGCTTCCTTTCCACTGGAGGATGATGAAGGCGATGAGAGCGATGGCGAAGGCGATGACGCTGGTCATCTGGGCTGATTTCAGGCCCAGTGTCAGGTTGACGTAGTCGCCACGGAGAAATTCCAGGAAGAACCGTTCGATGGCGTAGAGCATGACGTACAGGCAGAATACCTGCCCTTTCTTGTGAGGAAAGGCGCTGTAAAAGAGGAGGAGGACAAAAATCAGGATATCTCCCTGTCCTTCCCAGACTTCAGCCGGCCAGAGAGGCTGGTTCCCGTACGTATGGTAGGCCAGAGTCGTATCGGGGTAAACGATGCCAAAATTCCCGCCCGTAGGATGACCGAAGGCGTCGCCGTTCATGAGATTGGCCATGCGGCCGACGGACTGGCCCAGGATGATGGCCGGTGCCAGGAGATCGGCAAAAGCCCAGGTGTCGATGTGATGATACTTCGTGTAGAGGATACCGGCAATGGCTCCGAATAAGAGGCCGCCCTGGATGGCCATGCCGCCCTGCCAGACGTAGGGGATTTCCGTGAGATGATTGTGATAATAGGCCCAGTCAAAAAAGAAGCCATCCCACAGCCGGCCGCCGACGATGCCTGACAGGCCGCAGTACATGGTAAAGTCGAAGATATGGACATGCCAGCCGCGTCCGTCCCTCTTCATGATGTAATATCCCGTGATGCCAGCCGAAATGATTCCCAGCATAAATAACAGACCATAGGCCCGGATTGGGAAGGAACCGATAAAAAATAAGTATTGATGCATAAAAAATGCCGCTCCTTTGTGATATAATGAAGACTGCTGCAATGAATACAGCTGATTCATTATACAACAGAGGCGGTCATTAGGGAAGCCGTACTCAACGATGAGGAGAACATACCATGCATAGACATAACATAAAAAAAATCTGCCTTGCCGCATTCCTGACCTGTGCGGCCACTACCGGTGCCTGGGCTGCGCCGAAAGGGGAAAGCCCGGCAGGAAAAGCAGCCGATCCCGTTTTTACCGTCCCGGTCGTGGAAAATCCCATTTCCAATCAGAATATCAGGGACCTGCAGATTGTAGAAGATGGCCGGCGATGGCTGGTCAGTGACAAGGCACTGCAGCAATACGGCATCTATCCCAACCGGTCAAAGAAAGGGCAGTACTGGTTCCGCCTTCCCGCTGCTGCTGATGGAAGGGAATTGTGGAAGGACCGCAATGTGAGCCTGACCCTGCCCGGCGCAGAAAGCAAAGAAGGCCGCAATATCAGCATTTCCCATGTACGCCGCCCCCTGGGCATCAGCTATGTCCTCGAACCGGATCATATGGAACTGCTCCCGGCAGCGCGGCAGGAACGGTCTGCCCTGGAACTGCGCCAGCAGCCCCTGCCTGAAGGAGAAGTCATGAAAAAATATGGCCGCGACGCCCTGGGCATGGTGCTGCTTTGGGATCCGGTCATGGATGAAAACGCCCAGGTACCGCCCCTGCGGACGAAGCAGCCCGTCGTATCCCCCTGTGCCTTTCGTATCACCAAAGACGGCGTCCTCCTCAGGAATCCCGATTTCGATACGCTTATCATAGAATGGAAAGCCAAAGGATACGCTGTCTGGCCGCTGGTCGATAATAACTTCAATCCCGGCCAGACCCACGACATACTGAGCAAAAAAGAGCTGCGGGAACAGCTTATCAAGGAACTCATCGGCTATGGCATCCTCTATGAATTTTCCGGGTATAATATTGATTTTGAAAACGTCAACTACAGCGATAAAGACCTGCTTACCCGGTTTGTCGGCGAATTTTCCGACGCCGCCCGGGCGTATGGCCTGAAAACGTCCATCGATGTGACGCCTCTTTCGGACAGCCCCAACTGGTCCCTCGTGTACGACCGGGCGGCCCTGGGACAGAGTGTCGATTACGTCATGCTCATGGCTTATGACCAGGTGGGCCGCACCAGCCCCGTGCCGGGCCCGACGGCCACATACCCGTGGGTGCAGACGGCCATACAGAATACGCTGAAATTCGTTCCCGCCCATAAAGTCGTCCTGGGCATGCCTCTTTACATGCGGATTTGGTATGAAGCAGACGATGGCAAAGACCTTCCCAAAGACATAGAAAGCTGGCCTGAATCTGTCAAAGCAACCGCCCCCCCGGCAGGTACAGCGCCCGCCCGGACAGGTACGGCAAAGGCAAAATCGAAATTATTCGTCCGTACCCTTACTATGGCAGACAGCCACCGCGTCCGCGAAAAATATGCCTCTTCCATCACCTGGGATGCGGACCTGGGACTGTATTACCTCGATACCCGCCTTCCCAAGGGGAGACTGCGCATCTGGTTTGAAGATGAAAAGTCTCTCAAAGAAAAAAAAGACCTCATTCACACCTATCAGCTGGCCGGGGCTTCCTTCTGGCGCAAAGGCTTTGAACCGGAAAACTTTTGGCACGGATTTGCAAAACATGAATTGACTTGACGTTACAACCCCTTTATAATAGAAAGGTCAACAACCTTACCTTCTATTTTATTTGCGACGCGGGGGGTCGAAGAATGGAAAAATATATTCCACAAGAAATAGAAAAGAAATGGCAGAAAATCTGGCTTGATAATAAAGTAGATAAATGCCCGGACGAAAGTGACAAGCCCAAGTACTACGTACTGGAAATGTTCCCGTATCCGTCGGGCAATCTGCATATGGGCCATGTCCGCAACTACGCTATAGGCGACGTCATTGCCCGTTATAGAAGAATGATTGGTTACAACGTCATTCATCCTATGGGATTCGATGCATTCGGCATGCCGGCAGAAAATGCGGCTATCCAGCATAATATCCCGCCTGCAAAATGGACCTATGACAACATAGCCAACATGGAACGGCAGCAGAAATCCCTGGGCCTGTCCTACGACTGGGACCGGGAAGTTGCCACCTGCCATAAAGAATATTATAAATGGACACAGTGGATGTTCGAACTGATGTATAAACGGGGCTTGGCATACCGCAAGGAAGCCAAGGTCAATTGGTGCGAACATTGCCACACCGTCCTTGCCAACGAACAGGCTGAAGGCGGCGTCTGCTGGCGCTGTGACAACCCGGTCGTCAAGAAAGACCTCAAACAGTGGTTCTTCAAGATTACCGATTATGCAGACCGTCTCCTCGACGATCTGGACAAGCTGCCGGGCTGGCCGGAACGGGTCAAGACCATGCAGCGCAACTGGATCGGCCGCAGCGAAGGGGCCAACTTCTTCTTTGACATCCCGGAAATCGGTGAACGTGTAGAATTGTTCTCGACCCGTGTCGATACGATTTTTGGTGCCAGCTTCGTCGTCCTGGCTCCGGAACATCCCTTTGTGGAACGGATCATCAAAGGTAAGCCCAATGAAGCCGAACTGCGCGCCTTCATCGAAAAGATGCGCAATCAGAGCGATATTGAACGTACGTCCGATGACGCCGAAAAAGTTGGCATGTTCACCGGTGCCTATGCCATCAACCCGCTCAACCAGGCCAAGGTGCCTATCTGGATTGCCAACTATGTCCTCGTCGATTATGGTACCGGCGCCGTCATGGGCGTTGCCGGCCACGATCAGCGTGACTTTGAATTCTGCAAGAAATACAATATTCCCATCAAATATGTCATCCAGGATCCGGAAGGCAAGATCGACTACGAACACGATGACATCACCGAAGCCTACACGGGCGAAGGCTACCTCATCAATTCCGGTGAATTCAACGGCCTGTCCATTAAAGAAGGGCAGAAAGCCATTACGAAATGGCTCGTCGATCACGACTATGGTCACGCGACGGTCAACTTCCGTCTCCGCGACTGGCTGATTTCCCGTCAGCGTTACTGGGGTGCTCCGATTCCGGTCGTTTACTGCGAAAAATGCGGCGAACAGCTCGTACCGGAAGACCAGCTCCCGGTCGAACTGCCGGAAGACGTCAAATTTACGGCGGGCGCTACGTCTCCTCTGGAAACGAGCGAAAAATTCCTCCACACGACCTGCCCGAAATGCGGTGGCCCGGCTATCCGCGAAACGGACACGATGGATACCTTCCTGTGCTCGTCGTGGTATCATTTGCGCTATACCGATCCGCGCAACACGGAAATGCCTTTCGATCCGAAGAAAGCCAATTACTGGATGAATGTCGATCAGTACATCGGTGGCATTGAACACGCCATTCTCCATCTGATCTACGCCCGCTTCTTCATGAAAGTCCTGTACGATGCCGGCTATGTTGATAAAGTCGAACCGTACGAACGCCTGCTCACCCAGGGGATGGTACTCCTCGATGGCAGCAAGATGAGTAAATCCAAAGGTAACGTCGTATCGCCGGAAGAAATTGTATCGAAATACGGTGCCGATACGGCCCGCCTGTTCATCCTCTTCGCCGCTCCGCCCGAACGGGATCTGCCCTGGTCGGATACGGGCGTAGAAGGCTCGTACCGCTTCCTGAACCGTGTATGGCGCATCGTCTTCCAGTACATGGATCTGGCGAAAGCCGGCGACGACAGCAGCCGTCCGTACACGGAAGCAGAAAAAGCACTGCGTCTCGTCGAATACACGTCCATCCGCAAAGTAACGGTCGATGTCAAAGGGGCCGATGGCCACTACGCACTGAATACGGCGGTCAGCTCCATCATGGAATACGTCAACGCCATGTACAACTACGTGGACAAGAATACGTCCATCCGCAAGGATGTGGCCGTAGAAGTCGTAGAAAATCTGCTCAAGATTCTGGCACCGTTTACACCTCATATCACAGCGGAATTGTGGCAGAAAGTCGGCTTTGAAGGCGATGTCCACAAACAGGATTGGCCGAAAGTCGATGAAAGCGCCCTTCAGGTCGATGAAATCGAACTGCCAATCCAGGTCAACGGCAAAGTACGTGACCGCATCACAGTTCCTGTCGAAATGGGGAAAGACGAACTGAAGGAACTGGCTCTCGCCCGTCCTCACGTCAAGACCTTTACCGATGGCAAGCAGGTTGTCAAATTCATTGTCGTACCGAAGAAAATCATCAATATCGTCGTAAAATAATATAGGAAAAGGGGTGCCGCCGGGCACCCCTTTTTTTGCAGAAGGAGCCGTGTCATGAAAGATAAACTCACTCCCAACCGGACGGTGCATCACCTTACGTCCCTGAATAATACGCCCTGTGCCGTCATCCTGCCAATTCTCACCATTGGCGGGGAAGAACACATCCTCTTTGAAGTCCGGAGCAGCAAACTGGCCTGGCAGCCGCGGGATATCTGTTTTCCCGGCGGCCGTATAGAAAAAAGCGATGCCAGCGCCCTCGATGCGGCCATACGGGAAACGATGGAGGAACTGGGGGTATGCCGTGGCGATATAGACATATTGGGACCCCTAGATTATATTGAATCCATGGCGGGCGTCACTGTCTGGCCTTTTGCGGCCCGGATTCATACGCAGGATTTCACTTTGAGCCGCGGAGAAATAGCGGAAATATTTACGGCCCCCATTTCCTACCTTCGCTCGGTCCGGCCAGAGGAAAAGCATATGGAAATCGCCACCCGTCCCGGAGCTGATTTCCCGGAAGACGTCTTGTACAACAGCTTTCGCGGTGACCGCAGCTGGAAGCGGCGCAAAACATATTCCGTTTATATTTATCGGTATCAGAAGTGGCCCATATGGGGCATTACAGCTCATATCCTGCGACATTTCCTGTCCCTGTACGAGGCATGAGAGGAAAGAGAATAAAGGAAGATGATGCCACATGTATTTGTATCGGCAGGACCACTAGTCTGGTACGGCTATACGTTTTTGTACGGATATACAATATAGCTATATATGGCCTTTAAAAATGTTACTTTATAATTCAAACGTGTATTCATAAATCATTTATAAATATTTTGTAAACTATCGTTTGCAATGATAACTATTCAATCATGAAAAAAAGGAATAATTGCATTGTATAAATAGCGCCTTTTTCTATTGATTAAATACGTGAAAAGTTGTACAATGCAAGTGTAAGAGCTTGCAGGTCGGATACGTTTGCCTTGTTGCAAGCGACGTTCCGTATAGATAGTGTAAAATTTTTGTATTTATGCAGTATCAATGGCAGGAAAGAAGACCTTTTAGTTTTTACATAATAGATGTTTAAGGAGAGTGGGAACAGTATGGATTTTAAATTGAATGATCTGCAGAAAGACATCGTTAAAACCGTCCATGATTATTGTGAAAAGAAAATAAAACCGGATATCGGCGAACGCGATCACGCAGGTGATTTTGGCGAAGAACATGTAAAAGCTTTGATGCAGGACATGGGTATTGCCGGTATTTACTATCCTGAAGAATACGGTGGAATGGGCAATGACGGCGGCGATGTACTGACGTATATCCTCTGCGTGGAAGAAATTGCCAAATATGATGCCGGTATGGCAGCAACCGTTTCCGCTTCCATTTCCCTCGGTACCAACCCCATCTGGCAGTATGGTACGGAAGAACAGAAGAAAAAATATCTCGAACCGCTCGTAACGGGTGAAAAACTCGGTGCGTTCTGCCTGACCGAACCGGGTGCCGGCACCGACGCTGCTATGCAGCAGACGACGGCTGTCAAGGATGGCGATCATTACATCCTCAACGGCAACAAGATTTTCATCACCAACGGCGGCAAGGCCGATACGTACATCGTATTTGCCATGACGGATAAATCCAAAGGCACGAAAGGCATTTCCGCCTTTATCGTTGAAAAAGGCTGGGAAGGCTTCACCTTTGGCAAGAAAGAAGACAAACTGGGCATCCATACGTCCCAGACTATGGAACTCATCTTCCAGGATGTCAAAGTTCCGGCAGAAAACCTGCTCGGTGAAGAAGGAAAAGGCTTCATCATCGCTATGCAGACCCTCGACGGCGGCCGTATCGGCATCGCTGCCCAGGCTCTCGGCATCGCTGAATCTGCCCTTGACGACGCTGTCGCCTATTCGAAAGAACGTGTACAGTTCGGTCGTCCGCTCTGCAAATTCCAGAACGTTTCCTTCAAACTGGCTGATATGAAGATGAAGATCGAAGCAGCCCGTCTCCTGGTTTACAAAGCAGCTGAAGCCAAACAGGCCGGCGGCCGCTTCTCTCTGGAAGCTGCCATTGCCAAGAGAATGGCTTCCGATATCGCTATGGAAGTTACGACAGAAGCTGTCCAGATTTTTGGCGGCTATGGCTACACCGAAGATTACCCCGTTGCCCGTCATATGCGCGACGCCAAGATTACGCAGATCTATGAAGGCACCAACGAAGTACAGCTCATGGTTACATCGGGCTTCCTGCTCAAATAACCTATCCTTGTTTATGAGGCAGCCATTAGCGCTGTTGACATAAAAATTATTTTTAGGAGGCAACAGAAATATGGAAATATTGGTATGTGTCAAACAGGTTCCGGACACAGCAGAAGTAAAAATTGATCCCGTAAAACATACCGTCATTCGTGCCGGTGTACCGAACATCTTCAATCCGTTCGACCAGAACGCTTTGGAAGCTGCTCTTCAGTTAAAAGATAACCAGGGCGCAAAGGTAACTTTGCTCTCCATGGGGCCCCCGCAGGCTAAAGACGTTCTCCGTGAAGGTCTGGCTATGGGCGCTGATGAAGCATACCTCCTCACAGACCGCAAAGTCGGCGGTTCCGATACGCTGGCTACAGGCTATTGCCTGGCTCAGGCTGTTAAAAAAGTAGCTGAACTCAAAGGCATCGAACAGTTCGATATCATCCTTTGCGGCAAACAGGCTATTGATGGTGATACGGCACAGGTCGGCCCGCAGATCGCCTGCGAACTCGGCATCCCGCAGATTACCTATGCAGCAGCTATCGAAGTAAACGAAGAAGCTAAATGCGTAAAAGTAAAACAGCAGAACGAAGAAGGCTACATCATTACGGAAGCTAACTTCCCTGTCCTGATTACGGCTGTTAAAGAATTGAACGAACCGCGCTTCCCGACCATCCGTGGCACGATGAAAGCAAAACGTCGCGAAATTCCTGAACTCTCCGCTGATGACGTTAAAGCTGACGAAACCAAAATCGGCCTGAGCGGCTCCCCGACGAAAGTTCGTAAGATTTTCACACCGCCTCAGAGAACACAGGGCCTCATCATTCCTGTTGAAGATGACAACGACCAGGCAGCTGTTGATACCTTGATGGAAAAACTGACTGCTCAGAAAATCATTTAATTCTAAGGAGGAAAAGTGAAAATGGATTTAGCAGAATACAAAGGCATTTATGTCATTGCTGAACAATTCGAAGGCAAATTGCGCAACGTATCTTTCGAACTGTTGGGTCAGGCCCGTGTTTTGGCTGACACCATCGGTGACGAAGTTGGCGCTATCTTGATTGGTAAAGATGTAAAACCGCTGGCACAGGAACTGATTGCCCACGGTGCACATAAAGTATATGTATATGACGATCCGAAACTGGAAAACTACAACACGACGGCATATGCAAAAGTCATTTGCGATTTCTTCCATGAAGAAAAACCGAATGTATTCCTCGTAGGCGCTACGAACATCGGCCGTGACCTCGGCCCCCGTATTGCCAACTCCCTCCAGACCGGCCTTACGGCTGACTGCACGGGCCTGGCTGTTGACGACGACGGCAAGACCATCGTTTGGACTCGTCCGGCTCTCGGCGGCAACATCATGGCTGAAATCATTTGCCCGGACAACCGCCCGCAGATGGGTACCGTTCGCCCGAACGTATTCAAAAAACCGGAAGCTGATCCTAATGCCAAAGGTGAAGTTATCGAAAAGACTGCTAACCTCAGCGACGCTGATTTCATGACCAAATTCGTTGAACTCATCAAAATGGGCGGCGAAGGCATCAAAATCGAAGAAGCTGACGTTATCGTATCCGGCGGCCGTGGCATGAATGGTCCTGAACCGTTCACTGGCATGCTGAAAGACCTCGCTGACGTTCTCGGCGGTGCTGTAGGCGCTTCCCGTGCTGCTGTTGACGCTGGCTGGATCGATGCTCTCCATCAGGTAGGCCAGACAGGTAAAACGGTAGGTCCGAAAATCTACATTGCCTGCGGTATTTCCGGCGCTATCCAGCATCTCGCTGGCATGAGTGGTTCTGACTGCGTTATCGCCATCAACAAAGATGAAGATGCTCCTATCTTCAAAGTTTGCGATTATGGTATCGTAGGCGACGCATTCAAGATCGTTCCGCTCCTGACTGCTGCTATCAAAAAAATCAAAGGCTAATAGCTGAGATAGGTAAAGGACTGTAGCATGAAAGCAAAGGCTGTCATGCACAGTCCTTTTTTCTGTCTGAGGCAATAACATCAAACCCCAAACATCAAACTTCAAACCCTATTCCCCCTTGACAAGCTGCAAAGGCGGTCGTATAATTTACGCATACCTAGTGATAAGAAAACAGTTTTGACAAGGACATGACTGGTTGTTCGTTTTATACCAGAGAAGGGTACGGTGGTGAGAGTACCCCATAAGACACGACTTCGTTACCGCCTTGGAACTGGCATCCGGAATAGAGTATGGATGTCCGGTCGCACCGTTACCGCGTTCGAGTACAGCAGGTATTGTCTGCTGAACTAGGGTGGAACCACGTGAGCAAGCTCTCGTCCCTTGAGGACGGGAGCTTTTGTATTACAAAGGAGGATGTTTTTTATGGCAGAATTAATTTTGAAAGATGGTAGCAAGAAAGTATTTGCCGATGGCATTTCTCTTGCCGAAGCCGTCAAACAGCTTAGCAACAGCCTGGCAAAAAAAGTATTAGTCGCAAAGGTAAATGGAGAAGTAACAGACCTGCGTGAACCGATTACCGACGGTTCGACTGTTGAATTCCTCACCTTTGACGATCAGGCTGGCAAAGATACCCTTCGCCATACAGCATCCCATGTCATGGCCCAGGCTATCCAGCATCTCTTCCCGGGCGTAAAATTCGCTATTGGCCCGTCCATTGAAAACGGCTTTTACTATGACCTCGATACAGAACACCGCTTCACACAGGAAGATTTCCCGGCAATCGAAGCCGAAATGGCCAAGATCGTCAAAGAAAACTTGCCTCTTACGAAAGAAGTCGTATCCCGTGAAGATGCGCTGAAACTCTTTAAAGAAGCCGGTCAGGATTATAAAGTAGAACTGATCCAGGACCTGCCGGAAGACGCTGAAATTTCCCTCTACCGCCAGGGCGATTTCGTCGATCTCTGTGCCGGCCCCCATACAGCTTCTACGGGCGCTGTTAAAGCCTTCAAGCTGCAGACCGTTGCCGGTGCCTACTGGCGCGGTGACGAACACAACAAGATGCTCCAGCGTATTTACGGTACGGCTTTTGAAAAGAAATCTGACCTCGATGATTACCTCCACATGCTGGAAGAAGCCGAAAAGCGTGATCATCGTAAACTGGGCAAACAGCTCGACTTGTTCAGTTTCCACGAAGAAGGCCCGGGCTTCCCGTTCTTCCACGCCAAAGGCATGGTCCTTCGCAAGACGCTGCTCAAACTCTGGTACGAACTCCATGATGAAGCCGAATACGACGAAATCAGTACGCCGACCATCCTGAGCCGTCATCTCTGGGAACAGTCTGGTCACTGGGATCATTACCGGGAAAACATGTATTTCACCACTATTGATGATGAACCGTACGCCATCAAACCGATGAACTGCCCGGGTGGCATCCTCGTCTACAAGAGCAACGTCCACAGCTACCGTGATTTCCCAATGCGGATGGCTGAACTGGGCCTCGTCCATCGTCACGAACTCCACGGTGCCCTCCACGGCCTGTTCCGCGTCCGCTGCTTCACGCAGGATGATGCCCACATCTTCATGCTGCCGAGCCAGATGAAACAGGAAATTTCCGGCGTCATGGATCTCATTGATAAAGCTTACAAGATTTTTGGTCTCGATTATCACGTAGAACTGTCCACCCGTCCGGAAGATTCCATGGGCTCTGATGAAATCTGGGATCTGGCTACGAAGACGCTGCGTGAAGTCATCGAAGAAAAAGGCGTTCCCTTCCAGATTAACGAAGGTGACGGCGCATTCTACGGCCCGAAACTGGACTTCCATGTCAAAGACTCCATCGGCCGTACCTGGCAGTGCGGTACTATCCAGCTGGATATGCTCATGCCGGAACGATTTGACATGACTTACATCGGCGAAGATGGCCAGAAACATCGTCCGGTCATGGTTCACCGTACCGTCTTCGGTTCAGTCGAACGTTTCCTGGGCATCCTCATTGAAAACTACAACGGTGCCTTCCCCGTATGGCTGTCTCCGGTACAGGTCAAATTACTGCCTATTTCGGACAAACATCTGGCCTATGCCAAAGAACTGCGCAAGAAATTCAAGAAGATGGGTATCCGCGTAGAAGTAGACGAAAGCAATGAAAAAATTGGCTACAAGATCCGCAAGGCCCAGATGGAAAAAGTTCCCTACATGGCTGTCATCGGCGATAAGGAAATGGAAAACAATACCCTCTCCATCCGCGACCGCGCCAAAGGTGATATCGGTGCACAGCCGGTAGACGACTTCATTGCCCATGTACAGGAATTAACGGCAACCCGTAAAGGCTGATCGATACAACGGCATAGGATAGACAAAAACAGGATCCGCTCCACGCGGGTCCTGTTTTTTCGATTATCAGGCAGAGCACGGACCATCTTCGGATAGGTGTTTGACGGTTTTTGCCGAATCCAGTAGAATAGAAGATAGAAAGGTGGTAGTATATATGATTATCAACTGGTTTCCCGGCCATATGGCCAAGGCCCGCCGGCTCATCGAAGACAATCTGAAAGTCATCGACGTCGTCATCGAACTGGTCGATGCCCGGATTCCCATGAGCAGTACCAATCCTATGATTGCAAAGCTCATCGGGCAGAAGCCGTCTCTGGTCGTTCTGAATAAAGCTGATCTGGCCGATCCGGACTGTGTGGCGGAGTGGCTGACTTATTATAAACAGCAGGGCCGCCTCGTGCTGGCTCTCAACAGCAAAGACAGTCGCAGCGTCAAACAGCTCCTCAGCAAGGTACGCCAGCTGGCCGCTCCCAAGCTGGAACGGTGGAAGATGCGGGGGCTCAGGACCCGGTCGGTACGTACCATGATCCTGGGCATTCCTAACGTAGGTAAATCGACACTGATCAATACCCTGGCACACCGGAACGTGGCCAAAGCGGCCGATAAGCCCGGCGAAACCAAGGGCAAGCAATGGGTCCATCTGGGAGACAAGCTGGAATTGCTCGATACGCCGGGCGTGCTCTGGCCGAAACTGGAAAATCAGACCTATGCCTGCCGGCTGGCCGCGACAGGAGCCATTTCCGATACGGTCTTTGACATGGAAACGGTTATCTCCGAACTGATCCGGGAACTGGGTCAGTGGTATCCGGAAGAACTAAAAGGCCGGTTCAAGCTCGATAGCCTGGACGAAGCTCCACTTGCCACGGTCGAAGCCATCGGCCGCAAACGGGGCTGTATCGTATCGGGCGGCACCGTCGATATGGAAAAAACGTACAAGCTCATACTGAAAGAGTTCCGCGAAGGCCGCATTGGTGCCCTGTCCCTCGACCGGGTAGAAGAACTCAGCGGGGAGGATGCGTAATGGAAACGGCAGCCTATAAACTGGCAGAGCTGAAAGCTATGCTGAAAGACGGACAGACCGACATCCCGGCCCTACTGCAGGCTATGAAGGAAGACTCCCGCGTGTCCGTACAAAGAGAAGCCGCCGCCTTTATGCGCCGCAAAGTGCGGGAAGAAAAAGAACGGGAACGGCTGCTTTCTATGTATACCTACGAAACCAGATTTTATAATGAAAACATCTATCACGTGGCCGGCATTGACGAAGCGGGGCGGGGACCCGTCGCAGGACCGGTTATGATCGCTGCCGTCATCCTGCCTCCCTTCTGGGAATGTCCCGGCCTGAATGACAGCAAAAAAGTACCGCCGGCCAAACGGGAACGGCTCTACGACAAAATCATGGCCGAAGCCGTCGCCGTCTCGTGCATCGCCAAATCGGAAAAAGAAATCGATGACCTTGATATCTATCACGCGACCCAACAGGGCATGTACGATGCCGTCCGGACCCTGTCCGTCCCGGCAGAAGCCGTCCTGGTCGATGCCATGCCTCTGCCGGCCCTTACGGTGACCCATCAGTCCCTGGTCCACGGCGATGCCCTCAGCGCGTCTATTGCGGCGGCATCGATCATTGCCAAAGTGACCCGGGACCGGCTCATGGAACAGTACGACAAGACTTACCCGGAATACGGTTTTGCCGTGCACAAAGGCTATCTGACCAGACTACACAAAGAGGCCATCGAAACCTACGGGCCCTGCCCGATTCACCGGCGTAGTTTTGAACCCATACGGACGATGACTCACTTTCACAGAGGAGATGAATGATATGAAACGAATCGGATTTATCGGACTGGGCATCATGGGTGTCCCCATGGTCCGCAACCTGTGCAAGGCAGGGATGGATGTCACAATCATAGACAATGGACACGGCAACCAGAAAGCCATAGCGGAACTAAAACAGCAAGGGGTCCACACGGCACTGACGGGCAGGGAAACGGCCCGGAATCAGGATGTGGTCATCACCATGCTCCCCAGCGGGCGCATTGTAAAAGATGTCCTCACCGGTCCCGACGGCGTACTGGCCGGCATCCGCCCCGGTACGGTCCTCATCGACTCCAGCTCGGTGGCTCCAGCCGAATCGCAGGAATTTGCCGCCCTGGCACAAAAAGCCGGCTGTCCCTTCCTCGATGCACCCGTAAGTGGTGGCGAACCCGGTGCCATAGCCGGCACGCTGGCTTTCATGATCGGCGGCGACGAAATGGTGGCAGAAGGGGTCCGGGACGTCTTTCTGGCCATGGGCTCATCGGCCGTCGTAACAGGACCTAACGGGGCCGGATCGGTGACGAAACTGTGCAATCAGATCATGTGTTTCATCAATATCGCTGCCGTCTCCGAAGCCCTGGTGCTGGCCCAGAAAGCCGGTGCGGATCCTAAGAAAGTGTATGAAGCTGTGCGGGGTGGTCTGGCTGGCAGTGCCATACTGGAACAAAAAGCAGCCCGTATCTATGGCCGCGATTTTGCTCCCGGCGGATTCCTGGAAAGTCAGATGAAAGATATCAATCACGTCATGGAAACGGCACAGGAACTGGACGTCCCCCTGCTGCTGGCACCAATCGTACAGCAGATTACCCAGAGCCTCATGCAGGAAGGCCGCGGCCGGGAAGACAACAGCTGCATGGTGACCTTCTATGAAAAACTGGCCGGTATAACCGTACAGACAAAAGAATAAGAAAAAGGGACTGGGCATGACAGCATACTTCTGTGAAATATGCGTTCTTATCCAGTCCCTTTTCCGTAACACTCAGGAAAGCCCCCGTATATACGCTTCAGCCTTGCTGACCGACACGACGTCGATCCAGCCGGTCTTTATCAGGTGCCGGCAGATACCAAAGACGATGCCGTGGCCTGTGATGAAGTGCTGGAGTTCACTCAGCCGCGCTTCCCAGCCCGGAACAGAGCGATACCCCTCTATAGCCTGATCCAGCAGATTGTTTTCGGGCCACTCTTCGCGGAAATAGCTGTGGATGAATAAAAACAGATCGAGGACGCGGCCATCGATATGGAAGAATTTCATTTCATTTTCCCAGTCGAGAAAGGTAATCGAACGGGTAGCGGGATTCCATGCAATATCGCGCAGGGCGGGCCGGCCATGATGCAGTCCGTATGAATGGAGCTGGGCCAGGGCCACTCCTGCCTTGTGATAGGCTTCGGCCGCGTCCTGCGGATATTCCTTTACGATGCGCTGCAGCGGCCGGCCGCTGGCTTTCATGACGAAATAATCGGGACCCAGGAAGACGATGGCCGGCGCCAGAGGAATCCGGCTGTTCACCAGTCCGATTTTATAGACCTCCGTCAGATAGGCCGTGTGCGCGTTCTGCTTGGCAAAGCGGTTGCGCCCGTTGGACAGGCTGCGCTTGATAAAATACGATGTATCCTGATAGGTAAAAGACAGAACCCGCTTCTTCGGCTGTTCATCCATGGCCATGCGGGCAGCTTTTTCCATTTCCCTGTCATACATAGTGGTACCTCCATCCCAAAAAAGAGAACTGTATCTATTTTACATGATTTTTACAAAGAAGCAAGGAACCGGTCAGATTTTTCTATCGATTTCTGGGATAGTGCAAAATAGTTCTTGGTAAGACTTGCCAGAAAGAAGGCCCTGATAATAATGATAGGTCATTGCACCGATTTCATTATTATCAGGGCCTTCTATGAAAACTATTGTAGCAGAAATCACCAGAACAATAAAAAATTCAGGTATAGTTATTGAACGGGATATGGCTATGAGGCATTTCAGGAACTGGCAGCAGGGGGCAAATGGCATGAGCACCAGCGGGATGTATATCATGCACACCGCAAGGTGAAAGAACGGCTGCATTTTACCGCACCAAAGGTAAAGTGATGAAGCGAGTCCCTATATAGCTTCATAAAGGCGTGCATTAAAGGAAAGACTGAAAACTTCTTGACACTAACCTTGTAAATCAAGGCTTTTGACAAGCGTATAAAATTTTGGTTAAATAAGAGTAACTTGATGCAAGCTTAGATAGAATCAGGATATTCGCACAAAAGAATACTGTTAACTGCCGCACAGGCAGCTTAGAAAAAAAAATAAAACATAATGTAGTAGATACACTTGTTAACTGCCGCACAGGCAGCTTAGAAAACAAAGACGCATCAAAATCTACAGTAACCGTAGTTAACTGCCGCACAGGCAGCTTAGAAATAGTAAGGTAAACAAGGTGTTTCCATAACTCTGTTAACTGCCGCACAGGCAGCTTAGAAATATCAGGGCGCATTTGGCGTAGTCAATGCCAAGTTAACTGCCGCACAGGCAGCTTAGAAATAGATTTTCTGCTGGGACAAATTCAGTATTGAGTTAACTGCCGCACAGGCAGCTTAGAAATTAGTCATCTAAGGTATTCGCTTAAGTCCACTGTTAACTGCCGCACAGGCAGCTTAGAAAGTTATCGATGGCAATTAATTTTGTGCTATTGCGAACCAAGTTTTGTATGGTAGGGACGTGCCTGCTATGGTCATGTGGAAATACCCTAGGATGTGTTATCTGGGACAGTTCCTATGCACAAGGATACTGGCTGTGTGTGATTTTTATGGCACTTTTGAAATGTAATGAACGAATTATTATACGAAATAATGAAGGTGATGTCATGACAAAAGCAGAAATTGAAGCATCGAGTTTAAAAGTTATTCTACATTCCAAAAGGGCCAATATCTATTACCTGGAAAAGTGCCGAGTCATGCAGAAAGATGGACGTATACTTTATCTGACAGAAGGGAAGCGGGAAAATCAGTACTGGAATATACCGATTGCTAATACGACGGTGCTGCTGTTGGGAACAGGTACATCCATCACGCAGGCCGCTATGCGGATGTTAGCTATGGCGGGCGTCATGGTCGGGTTTTGCGGCAATGGGGGAACGCCGTTGCTTTCCGGTGTGGAAATCGAATGGCTCAGCCCTCAGAGCGAATACCGGCCGACGGAATATGTGCAGGGATGGCTCTCCTTTTGGTTCCAGGCAGAGAAGCGGTTAGCGGCAGCGAAAGAGTTCCAATTGAAGCGATGCCAGTTCATCGAGCGGGTCTGGCAGAAGGACCGGGACTTGCAGAGCTGGGGTTTTTATGCAGATGACGATGAAATCGAATCAGCCATGCATCGATTCCATCGGGTGATTCGACAATCTGTGAATATCCAACAGCTGCTGGCAGGCGAGGCAGTCTTTACGAAAGCACTTTATAAATATGCGAGTGGATGTGTCAATAGGACGGATTTTGTTCGCCTTCATGATGCCCCTGCGGGTGACAAGGCCAATATCTTCCTGAATCATGGTAATTACTTGGCCTATGGCTTGGCTGCGGTCACCCTATGGGTCCTGGGGATACCACATGGCTTTGCCGTCATGCACGGGAAGACGCGGCGCGGTGCCTTGGTCTTCGATGTTGCAGATCTCGTAAAAGATGCCATTGTCCTGCCGGGCGCATTCATCTGCGCCGAAGATGATCTTCGAGATCAGGAATTTCGTTCGTATTGCCTGCAGAAATTCACGGAACACAAGGTTCTTGACTTTTTGTTTGACGAAGTGAAGCGCATAAGTCAGCTGTGGGGAAAGGAGGGACCTGTATCATGATGGTACTGTTTACTAGCCGCAGTGAAAAGAAAGCCTTGTTGACGGTTCGCCGTATATTGGATCAATTTGCAGACCGCATCGGCAATGATACGTGGCAGACCATTATGACCCAGGAAGGCGTACAGGAAGTCAGGACGCTCTTGCGCCGGAGTGCGACGAAAAGTACGGCAGTGTCTTGTCGATGGATTCGCTCGCGCAATCGCAGCCAGCTTCTCTGGGTAGTAGGGAACCGCGATAAATTCAATGAAGATGGAAGGGTGCCTGTCAATACAACGCGAAAAAATATCCTGCACAAGGAATGGGAAGGCGGTTGGCCGTATTTGTCTGTGCTCAAAGCACTGGTATCTGTGGCAGCACTTTTTCACGATTGGGGCAAAGCCTCGGATCACTTCCAGCAAAAACTGCGGTCGTCATCGATGGAGAAAGACCCGTATCGTCATGAGTGGGTTTCTTGTCAATTGTTAGCAGCTATAGCAAATATCAGTGGAGACACGCAGAATGATGATGCCTGGATACGCCTTTTTTTGGAGGGAAAGCTGAAAAAGACGACCTTGAAGAATGAGATGAAGAAACAGGGCGAACAGGCACATTCATTGCCGAGTATGCCGCCCATCATGCGTATAATCGCTTGGCTCATCCTGTCCCATCACCGTATGCCCGTGACGCGGAATGATATGGAGTGTAAAATGTGTGCAGAGAAGCCGCCCCTGTCGCTGGAAGGGCTTTTTTCGGCCGTCAAAGCTGGATGGGGGTATGAAGGCGTCGTTCCAGAAAAGAGAAATTCCTGTTTTTCCTTTTCGAAAGGGTTCTTGCTGGATGATGATGATTGGAATAAAGCGGTCAAAAAGTGGCTGGCACGGCTGCTTCGGGAAAAAGCACAGTTGCAGCAGCTATGCTTGGAAGCGAACTCAGCTCTGCGTCCACTTCTTTTATATGCGCGGGAAGCCTTGATGCTGGCAGATCATTTCGTTTCTTCCCAGAAGTGTCAGACAGATGTACCGGTCGATGAGCAGAAGAAGGTTTTATATGCCAATACGGATGGAGATAAGCTCTGTGATAAACTATCCTCCCATTTGATTCGGGTGGCTGCGCAAGCTGTCAATATCGCGCACCAGTTGCCACTCTTTGCCAGTGAGATGGATGTGGCTGATACCGTGCGCTTCACACCTGCGAAGGCACCCTATCAGTGGCAGGACAAGGCAGTCCGCAAAATCCAATCGACCAAACAGGATGGGATAGAACAAGCTTGGTTTATCTTGAATATGGCAAGTACAGGCTGCGGCAAGACCACTGCCAATGCCAAATTGATGCAGGCCTTGTCACCAGATGGCAAGACTATGCGATATACGTTAGCTCTGGGGCTGCGCTCGTTGACACTCCAGACGGGTAGTGAATATCGGGAACGTATGCATTTGACAAAAGATGAATTGGCCGTAATCATTGGGTCTCAGGCCATTGCAGAACTGTATCACCAGAAACAGAAAGTGGATGATGCGGATCCGGGGAAAGAATCATCTCGTTGCGAAATCGGCGGATCTGGGGAAGAAGAACTCCTGGAAGACATGATTTCTTTTGAAGATAATTTCACGCATGAGCAGTTGAAGTATCTGGATATTTACCTGGATGGGCGTAAGAATCCGCAGGCGAAGAAAAATGGTGCTTTCCTGTTCAAACCCATACTTGTTGCGACCATCGATCAGATTATCCGTGCGACAGAGGTGACGCGCGGCGGAAAAGGCTTGCTGCCTTTCCTTCGGATGATGTCATCGGATCTCGTCATCGATGAAGTAGATGATTTCTCGCCGGAAGATTTGACAGCCGTCGCCCGGCTCGTCCATTTAGCGGGCATGCTCGGACGCAATGTCATCCTGTCTTCTGCAACGATTCCACCCGACTTGGCACAAGGGCTGTATCAAGCCTATCAGGATGGCCTGTGCAGCTACAATGCATTCTCGAATCGCGCCAAGACGATAAACGCTGTCTGGGTCGATGAATTCCGTTCTGCATCCGCTGTGATACCACTGCAGCAGTCAAAGCAGTACGGGTTTGCTCATGAGAAATTTGTTGAGCAACGCGTCAAAAATTTACAGATGCAGGTCGTAAAGCGGAAGGCGTTCGTGATTCCTTGCCAGCCGCAGACAACGAAAGAAACATCATGGAAATCGTATGTTGCAGCAGCTAAGCAAGCCGTCCTGCAACTGCATGACGCTCATCATGTAGTAGATGAGAAGACGGGCAAGGAAGTATCTTTTGGTCTCATGCGATTTGCGAATATCAATCCATGCGTCAATATGACACTTTCCCTGTTGTCGGCTGATTGGCCGGAGGATACAGCAGTTTTCATTATGTGTTATCATAGTCGCCAGGTTTTGCTGCTTCGCCATGAGCAGGAAGTGTATCTTGACCATGTCTTGCGCCGCAAGCAAGAACGCGGCGCAAAGGTGACATTTCAAGATGTTGTCCTTCGCCGCCATTTGGACCATGGCCAGATGAAGCGGTGTATTTTCTTGGTGGTGGCTACTCCAGTAGAAGAAATCGGACGCGACCATGATTTTGATTGGGCTGTCGTAGAACCTTCTTCATATCGCTCGATTATTCAGCTGGCAGGGCGCGTCCATCGTCACCGTCCGTGTCTGCAAGATGTATCGGTCCCGAATATCGGTGTCATGGAATTTAATTGGAGGGGGATGGTTGATTCTGGGAGGAACGCTGTCTTTTGCAGACCGGGCTTCGAAAAAAATCCGGATTATTTGTTGGATAGTCATGATATGAACGATCTGATTCCAGCTGATAATTGGAACCATATCGATGCCATTCCCCGTGTACAGATTCCAAAACCGCTTCGTCCACATTCGAGGCTGATCGATTTGGAGCATCAGAGACTGGCGGACTGGCGTAGACTCGATGACGAATATCCGGATACAGTGGGTGGTTGGCAGCAGACTGGCTGGTGGATGACGGGCCAAGCACAGTATCTGTGCCCGTTCCGTGCAGGTGTTCCTGATAGAGACCTGTGCTATCGATACGATGCGAGCAAGGGAATGCTGGGCTTTTACGAAAGAAACAGCGGCGAATACGTGCTTTGCGGGGATATGTACAATTTGAAACCATATCCCAAGGAGAAACTAGATGCGCATAGGGAGCGCTTTTGGCTGCCACGTGATTATATGGCGTCGCTTCAGGCTCAAGTTGCCAGAAAATCGTATGACGATGAAGACGAGGAAGAGGTTCTGCAGCGGATATCAGAACGATACGGTCAGCTGACTCTTCCGGCTTATGCAGATGAATCCGGCAGGACATACTGGTATGATGACCAGCTTGGAGCGTTCCATACCTTATTGAATGAAAGAAAGGGATAGTCAGTCGAATCTGTTTCTGCTATAATGAATTTGATAATATCTGCCGCACAGGCAGCTTAGTAAATATTTAAATCCTGAGGAAGCATAATCTGCCGTATAGGCAGCTCATATGATTTTTCTTTAGGATTGTATTAATAAATCCATATTAAAATCTTGAGGAAATTAAAAAATGTGGTATAATAAAAATAAAGGAGGGATAAATATGGGATCCATAGCAACTTACATCACCGATAAAGCGGCAAAGAAAGAACAGACCCCGGCAGAGTGGATACAAAAGAATCTACAGAATTTAGAGCGCTGTAGAACTGTATCACATATTGCTCGCTATACCAATCCGGATGTTGCCATCAGCGTACACGATACGAGTCAGCCTGTTGGCCAGGGATATTTGACAACAACCGACATGACAGCCGAAGATGATTTGATCGTGAATGGCGGTGCCGCCTATATGGCGTTTGCTTCATTCTTGGTAGGAAAATTCTCTCAAAAAGAAACGGCAGAAGAGCAAAAAGCAGATCTTGCGGCAAAGACGGCATGGCAATACTTCCGTGAAGATTCACCGTTCATTCGCAAAGAGATTGAATCTTTGGGGGTTGAGTATGAACCGCTGCGAGAGAAAATCCTTAAGATTCGGCCACAGGAAGTGCCACAGATGACGGATACTCGTTTGCGGCAAGTGTACTTTCCGACAGGTGAAGATGACTATCATTTGTTGACAGTCATCCCGCCCGTGTCGATGATGTTTTCTTTAACGGAGCAGGTTGAAACTGCATCACGCTCACAGAGAAGGTGCCGTGATAAAAAGTCAGAACATTATGGAGAATCATATTTCATATTTCCGGATATCACACGTGCTGCATTTGGGGGATCACAGCCGCAAAACATGAGTTGTCGGAATACATCCCTTGGAGTAGATATTTTGCCTTCACAACCACCAATACTTAGTGGACGCAAAATAAAGTTGCCGAAGAGAAATTTCTTCTCTGATTCGCTTTATTGGCGCAGATTCAGTGACACGTTATCTGATCTCGATGCTCTCTTTCGCGATCAGCGTCACAATCTTGCAATGCGAAAGCGGCGGGAGGATATTATCCTGGATTTTGTTGAAGCTATTTTGTACGAAGCAAATCGTCTGCAGATCCTTCCTGCTGGATGGAGCAAGGAAACCGAGCTGTCAGATGAGCAGGCAACTTGGCTGGATGAAGCCTATGGAAGACAGCGGCAAGCCGATACGGATTGGATTTGGCCGGTTTGCTTGGATTTTTCTCGCTGGCTCGTAAATGCCTACGGGAGGTTCTGTGGCATAGAGAAGCGGAAAGAGATTTCGCTTTCGAATGCAGAGCTGCACTCCTTTGCATCGACGTTGGAGAGCGTCCTGAAGCAGGAGGTGAGAGAAGGATGAATAGAATCAAAACGTATTTGCTGTTGCGGCAGGTCAAGATTCATAATGCGAATGCATTCAGCAGCCCTCTCACGATTGGCTTCCCCGCCATGACAGCGTGGTTAGGTGCCATGCACGCGCTTGAAAGAAAGCTTCGTCAGCATGAAGCGCTGTCAGGCATTCGCTTGAAGAAATTGGCTGTCTCCTGTCATGACTTTGATTTACAGACCTATAAGGGACCAGGTGACTATGTGAACTCAGTGATTATCACTGCGAATCCCTTGCGAAAAAAAGGTGCTTCCTTTGAGCGGCCACCATTTATTGAAGAAGCGAGAGTCCATTTGAATGTGTCACTTCTTATCGAAATCGATGGGCTCATGCCGGGCGACTTTCCGATTTTTGAGGAGAAGGTTAAAGAGGCTTTGGAGAGGATGAAGATTGCCGGCGGAGATGTCCTTGGTTTTTCGCCGATACAAGACGCTATAAATTTAACTTCGACGCGCCACTCCAGAATCCTCTTGGTGGATGAAAAAAATGAGGAAGACAAACGTCGTGCCATTCGCAGTCTCATGCCGGGATATGTCCTAATAGAGCGTCGCCAGTTGTTGCAACAAAGACAGGAAGAACTCAATCAGCAGGATACCCTGCAGGCGATGCTGGATTTGCTGGCTCTGCACTATGAATACGATGACGAACACGATACATGGAATGTACAGCCGCGCAAGGAAAAAGGCTGGTTGGTGCCGATTGTTACAGGATTTAAAGGGCTGACACCACTTGGCCACGTTGCGAATCAGCGCGATGCGAGTACGTTGCATCGCTTTGCAGAACCTGTGCTGACCCTCGGCGAGTTCAAGATGGCACATCGGTTTGATTGTGTGGATGATATGATGTGGCAGTACCATTATGATGAGGATAAAGGGTTATACGTCTGTGTGAATGAGCAGATGGAATCAGATGAAGAGGCTAAAGGAGAGGATTAATCATGGCAAAATCAAGCACGAAAGGGTTAGCAACCGTACTATCTTTTGAGAAAAAAATCGTTCTCTCAGATGGTTTGATGTATGGGACAACTTGGGAAAATCGGCAGACACAAGCGACCGCCCTGCCGTTGCATGAAAAATCTGTTCGCGGCACGATTTCCAATCGCCTGAAATCGGCAGTTGCCAATGATCCTGCAAAGCTCAATGCAGAAGTCGAAAAGCCGAATCTGCAGACTGTTGATGCAGCATCGTTGACCATGGAACAGGATACGCTAAAGGTCACTTTTACGATGAAAGTCCTGCCGGGTGCAGCTGTTCCCGCAGCCTGCAATGTGGAAAACCACAAGGAAGAAATCTTGAAAATGGGGAAGCGCTATGTTGAGCAATATGGATTTGGCGAATTAGCCAAACGATATGCTTTGAATCTTGCTAACGGGCGATTTCTTTGGAGAAATCGCGTCGGCGCAGAAGAATTGGAAGTGCAGGTAAAATCTGGAAATACGCAGTGGCTGTTTCATTCATATGATTATTCCCTGAAGGATTTTGATCATGTTGACGAAAAGGTTGAAGCCTTATCGGAACAGCTTGAGTCGGCACTGGATGGTAAGCTTCCGTACTTGCTGTTGGAAGTCACGGCGTTTGCTAAGATTGGCAAGGGACAGGAAGTCTATCCAAGTGAAGAGCTCATTCTTGACAAAGGGAAAGGTAAGAAGAGCAAAGTGTTATATGAAGTGAACGGTACGGCAGCAATGCATTCTCAGAAGCTCGGCAATGCAATTCGCACGATTGATACCTGGTATAACGAATATGAAACGGGAAACGGTGTAGGTCCCATTTCTGTAGAACCATATGGGGCTGTGACGAATCTTGGCAAGGCGTTCCGCAATCCAAAAGAAAAATGCGATTTTTATACGCTGTTTGATAAGTATTCACTCGGTGCTGATTTTGACAGTCCGGAAGCTGCTCATTACGTCATGGCTATGCTGATTCGCGGTGGCGTATTTGGCGCAAGCGGAAAGGAATGATAGGTATGTGGTTCTTCCAAGATGTTATATTACAGCCCACAGAAGACATATCCGCTTCCTTCCTTTGGTCCAGAGTCTACCGGCAAGTTCATCTGGCACTTGTCAACAGCAAGGATGAACAGGGGATAATCCGATGTGGTGTCGCCTTTCCTGAGTATTCCGAGGAGAATCTGACACTGGGTCATCGACTTCGTTTGCTCGCTCCAGAAGAATCAGATCTGCAGCGTTTGAATCTGACCGATGCACTGATGCGTTTTGTCCCAGATTACGTGAAGATTACGACAATCCGTCAGGTCCCTATCAGAAAATGTAAGGGATACGTGACATACAGCCGATATCAGCCGGAAGCTACAGTTATGCAGAAAGCTAGACGCTATGCAAAGCGACACGGTATTTCAATAGAAGAAGCGCAAAAACTTTTTCCCACGGCTGTCAGTAAGAATCGCTACCCGTATATCCAGCTGGAGAGCATGACCAATCACCATCGTTTCAGCCTGTTCATCCAGAAGCAGGAAGCTGTAGAGCAGCCATGCAACGGTTTTTCTGCCTATGGATTCAGCAAGAAATCGTCTGTTCCTGATTTCTGACCAAAGTTTTTACTATGTACCGGAAAGCCTTGTAAATCAAGGGTTTTGACAAGCGCATAAAATTTTGGTTAAATAAGAGTAGACTGATGCAAGCTTAGGTAGCATCAGGATATTCGCATAAAAGCCTACGTTAACTGCCGCATAGGCAGCTTAGAAAGGCCATATCCGTTATTAGGCAGGATGTAATCGTTAACTGCCGCATAGGCAGCTTAGAAAAGATAGGCAAAAAGTCGAGATGTAAAATTCATGTTAACTGCCGCATAGGCAGCTTAGAAAAGACGAACAGGAGGTATAAGTTATGCGTGATGGTTAACTGCCGCATAGGCAGCTTAGAAATGAGCCGCCGCTTTGATCGCTCGTTTCCCCGAGTTAACTGCCGCATAGGCAGCTTAGAAAATAATCATCAAAATAGGCCCTATATCGATATCGTTAACTGCCGCATAGGCAGCTTAGAAAGGACGAACGTGTCGATATCCTCGACATGCAGTGTTAACTGCCGCATAGGCAGCTTAGAAAAAAGATTGATGAACTGAAGAAAAAGGCGTTTGGTTAACTGCCGCATAGGCAGCTTAGAAAGTGAAAAATATGGCATATCTGAGGCGGTTTTGGTTAACTGCCGCATAGGCAGCTTAGAAAGTTAATACCTGTCTTGCAAGCCGCAATCGTTCGTTAACTGCCGCATAGGCAGCTTAGAAAATACATCATGTTTTATTCCATCAATATAAAGTGTTAACTGCCGCATAGGCAGCTTAGAAAACCAAGGATTTCCTGGAATGTGTGCAATGGCTGTTAACTGCCGCATAGGCAGCTTAGAAATATCAAAACGGGCCTGAAAGAGAAAATCGAGCGTTAACTGCCGCATAGGCAGCTTAGAAATGTCAGTGAGACGGCAGAGCCTATCATAGTAGGTTAACTGCCGCATAGGCAGCTTAGAAAGCTAAGGCCGGTGCAAGCACTGTAAAGTATCACGTTAACTGCCGCATAGGCAGCTTAGAAATTTAGCGACCATAATATCGTGTAAATGCTTTAGTTAACTGCCGCATAGGCAGCTTAGAAATATTGATACAAATACCTAGATATGCTATAATAGTTAACTGCCGCATAGGCAGCTTAGAAACTGTCGTCAGCACAGGATGTAGGCGGGCTTTTCGTTAACTGCCGCATAGGCAGCTTAGAAAAATTCCGGTTACGGTTATGGCAGGATGCGGTAGTTAACTGCCGCATAGGCAGCTTAGAAATCCCTTTTAATTCCAGTTAGCCGACTTAATGAGTTAACTGCCGCATAGGCAGCTTAGAAATTTAAGGCATCCGAAAACTCCGGGTACTTCTTGTTAACTGCCGCATAGGCAGCTTAGAAAATAGATTATTGCGACTATAACATCTTGTAAGTGTTAACTGCCGCATAGGCAGCTTAGAAATTTAGTTTGCTTTCAAGCTCTTTGATGCGCTTGTTAACTGCCGCATAGGCAGCTTAGAAAAGTAAGCGGATACGGATATGCGACCAGTTTTTGTTAACTGCCGCATAGGCAGCTTAGAAATATGCGTAAATTTGTGCTTGATGATGTATACGGTTAACTGCCGCATAGGCAGCTTAGAAAAAGTCGCCTGCGCAAAGTCCCAGAACGCCATTTGTTAACTGCCGCATAGGCAGCTTAGAAATATGCAAATATTGTCAAAAACAAAATTTAATTGTTAACTGCCGCATAGGCAGCTTAGAAATTTTGTTTAGCACTTTTCCGTCAAATCTCTTGGTTAACTGCCGCATAGGCAGCTTAGAAAACTCTCAGAGAGTTATAGAAATACCTTGTTTAGTTAACTGCCGCATAGGCAGCTTAGAAATGATCCGACGTATTGAGCTGAATCATGTCCAGGTTAACTGCCGCATAGGCAGCTTAGAAATAGATATTTCATTATGTGTTTTTTAGTAGTCGGTTAACTGCCGCATAGGCAGCTTAGAAATATACCGTGCAGGGAAGTCGGAACATACTACAGTTAACTGCCGCATAGGCAGCTTAGAAAATTTCGTATGCGTACCATGCAAGCTTATTTTTGTTAACTGCCGCATAGGCAGCTTAGAAAATTTATCGGCTATTGTTAACCACTATTTCTACGTTAACTGCCGCATAGGCAGCTTAGAAAATGTTTTCACACTTCCTTGCATAAAAATATATGTTAACTGCCGCATAGGCAGCTTAGAAAAGACGGTATAGTGTATAGTGCTAAAACTGATAGTTAACTGCCGCATAGGCAGCTTAGAAAAAGGGGACAAAAGAGCAGATTAAGTCCTGGGCGTTAACTGCCGCATAGGCAGCTTAGAAATCCAAAAATTAAATAGACGGTGCCCCGGGATAGTTAACTGCCGCATAGGCAGCTTAGAAAAATAAAAAATGGCTCGCAAAAAACTACGAGTCGTTAACTGCCGCATAGGCAGCTTAGAAACAAATACGACAGCTCAAATCTTCTGGCTGAAGGTTAACTGCCGCATAGGCAGCTTAGAAATATCACTGGCAAAACCGGGCACCCAGCACGATGTTAACTGCCGCATAGGCAGCTTAGAAAATCTGACGAAGGAAGGACCATTTCTTAATTGTGTTAACTGCCGCATAGGCAGCTTAGAAAAAAATGGACGGCATCATGAACTGGTTCGGCAGTTAACTGCCGCATAGGCAGCTTAGAAAAACTCCCCGACAGCTATGCTTTACGTCTCCATGTTAACTGCCGCATAGGCAGCTTAGAAATGATCCGACGTATTGAGCTGAATCATGTCCAGGTTAACTGCCGCATAGGCAGCTTAGAAATAGATATTTCATTATGTGTTTTTTAGTAGTCGGTTAACTGCCGCATAGGCAGCTTAGAAATATACCGTGCAGGGAAGTCGGAACATACTACAGTTAACTGCCGCATAGGCAGCTTAGAAAAATGGATGATGACTTTCAACTAATGCTGGTATGTTAACTGCCGCATAGGCAGCTTAGAAAGCTGTACGATGCCATTTATTTTCTCTTCATCGGTTAACTGCCGCATAGGCAGCTTAGAAATCCGGCATCGGGGCTATTTTGTCCGCCACTGGGTTAACTGCCGCATAGGCAGCTTAGAAAAAAAGGGTATCACATGAAGTTGTTCATGCGGTGTTAACTGCCGCATAGGCAGCTTAGAAATTACACTCATCCCCTTTAACGCGGCCAGTCCCGTTAACTGCTGTATAGGCAGCTTAGAAAAGAACCGGGGATGCACTTCATCGACCTTTATGGTTAACTGCCGTATAAGCAGCTTAGAAAACATTAGGGGATGCCGCTCCAGGAAATTGCTAGTTAACTGCCGTATAGGCAGTTTAGAAAGTAGACAGCTCCTTTACCAGTGACAGCGATTCGTTAGCCGTTCTTATCGCCTTTTGTGCTCGGAGATTTTGCCGTTGGTAGAAATCCCTTAGTGTAACATAGTTCTAAGTGAGACTTGCCAGAAAGAAGACCCTGATAATAATGATAGGTCATTGCAACGATTTCATTATTATCAGAGTCTTCTATGAAAACTATTGTAGCAGAAATCACCAGAACAATAAAAAATTCAGGTATAGTGATAGTGTCAGGAAGGTGTAGGCATTTTTGGAGATGAGAAAAAGGATTTTGGTATAAAGCTGCATAATATGCTGATGGCCACCGTTTTCTACTAGTCGCATCCATCCGCCCATCAAGGTGGATTCACGGTCTGGCATATGATTTGCTTTTTCAGGAATGTAGGTGCAGTCCTTTAATTTCCGAAAATTCCATTCTTTTTTCAAGACTTTTCGATTGATGTTCACGGGAGTTTGACACCTGCAACCGGAAAAAAGTGCCACGAAGCCTACTACAACAGGCTTTATAAGCATTTTTTATTTTAAAAGTGTCAAAGAGGGAATTTTACATGATTTTTACGAAGAAGCAAGGAACCGGTCAGATTTTTCTATCGATTCCCGGCAAGATGATTGACAGTGCCGCGATTCCCCTTGTATAATAGATGTGAAACATGTGACTGACGGAAAGTGGAGCATACCACGGGGAGCATGATTCGATATAGCCGACCGTCTGGGCGAAGGTTCCCGGAAGTGTCGGTATTTTTTTATCTGCGTACGGAGGTAATAACGATGAAAGAACTGCAATTAAAATACGGCTGCAATCCCAATCAGGCTTCGGCCAGAGTGTATATGAAAGACGGCAGCGACCTTCCTTTTGATGTCTTAAATGGCCGCCCCGGCTATATCAACCTGCTCGATGCGTTCAACAGCTACCAGCTGGTCAAAGAACTGAAGGAAGCGACGGGCCTTGCGGCAGCAGCTTCTTTCAAACACGTCAGCCCCGCCGGTGCAGCCGTAGCGACGGACATGAGCGATACCCTGAAAAAAATCTACTGGGTCGATGACTTGGCCCTGTCCCCGCTGGCCTCGGCCTATGCCTGTGCCCGTGGTGCCGACCGCATGAGCTCCTACGGCGATTTCGTCGCCCTGTCCGACGTCTGTGACGTCGAAACGGCAACCCTCCTCAAACGGGAAGTATCGGACGGCGTTATCGCTCCGGGATACACCGACGAAGCCCTGGAACTGCTCAAGACAAAGAAAAAAGGGAAATACTGCGTCCTCCAGATGCATAGCAATTATACGCCGGCTCCTATCGAATCGAAAGAAGTATACGGCGTCACCTTTGAACAGGAACGGAACAACGCCAAAATTACGGCAGATCTCTTCAAGGAAATCCCGACGAAAAACAAGAATCTCCCGGCATCGGCAATCCGCGACCTCATGATTGCCCTCATCACGTTGAAATACACCCAGTCTAACTCCGTCTGCTACGTCAAAGACGGCATGACCATCGGCGTCGGTGCCGGACAGCAGTCCCGTGTACACTGCACCCGCCTGGCTGGCAACAAAGCGGACATCTGGTGGCTCCGCCAGAACCCGAAAGTCCTGGCCCTGCCCTTCCGCGACGACGTGCGCCGTCCGAACCGGGACAATGCCATCGACGTCTACATTTCCGATGACTACGAAGACGTCCTGGCCGACGGCATCTGGCAGGATCTGTTTACGGAAAAACCGGAACCGCTCACACGGGAAGAAAAGAAAGCCTGGATTGCCCAGCTCCACGGTGTAGCCCTGGGCAGCGACGCCTTCTTCCCCTTTGGCGACAACATCGAACGGGCCCATCGTAGCGGTGTAGACTACATCGCCCAGGCCGGCGGCTCCATCCGTGACGACAACGTCATCGAAACCTGCGACAAATACGGCATAGCCATGGCCATGACCCACCTGCGCCTGTTCCATCACTAATACGAAATAGCATTGACATCCGAACTCACGACTGGAAATGATGCCGGCCGTGAGTTTTTTGCATGCGGGAAAGGGATAGTTTCAAGTTTAAAGAAAAAGCTGCAGGGCCGGGATGGGTAATAAAAAATGGAGCATTTCACTGATAAAAAGCTGACACTAACGCAGTGTTTCTTAGTGTTGAGTAGAGAAATCCGTAATGATATAATAAATATAACTATTATATAGAAATGACTATATCGCATTTATGAGGCAATGAGATACGGATATATACCGTTTTATACAAACATATTTCAGGTGATGTATATGACAGATACAATGGATATACAGAAAACAGGACTCAGTGAAGAATTAATAAAAGAAATAGGTACCATTGCCAGCAAATGGGGAGTGCAAAAAGTTATTCTTTTTGGGTCCCGGTCACGGGGAGATTATGGACGTGCCAGTGACATAGACCTTGCTGTCTCTGGGGGGGATTTCACACAATTCTGCCTGGATGTGGAGGAAAACACATGGACATTATTGAAATTTGATATCATTAATCTGAATAATCCATTGGAACCAGAATTTCGGACTATGATTCAGAAAGAAGGTGTCACGCTTTATGAAAAAATATGAAAATTTTTGTTCCAATCTGGCCGTACTGGCCAGTGCCGGAAAGGAAGATTTAGATAACGAATTTATACTCAGCGGCATTATCAACAAATTTTCCCTGCAATTTGAATTGACGTGGAAATTATTAAAGGAATTATTGAAATATGAAGGCCGTAACGCAGCTTATAGTGGTTCACCGCGGGAAATCATTAAGGAAGCGTACGCCGTCTATGATTTTGTCGATCCGGACATTTTCCTGGTGATGCTCAGAGATCGAAATGACATGACACATCTTTATGATGGTAAAGCAGCTAAGCGCCTGGTAATGAAGATTATCCAAGTATATATTCCTGCTTTCCAGAATCTAAAAAAACACATTGATGAACAATACGGAGACATACTTCCAGACCTTTAATATCAGCTCTGGTACTGCTGACATACCCACGAAGCTCATTATGGAGAGCTTTGTGGGTATTTTTTATGAAGCTGGAAAAATCAGCCTTGCACAAGAGTTTGCATGCAGTTTAGTTGAATTCTCAACTAAACTGCATGCAGCAGGGGGAGTGGTGCTTGCAGGGATACTGTATGAAGGAAAAGCGGCGTACCCTTTTGAAGCTGGATGTGGTATAATAAAAACGAATTTTCAGGAAAAATGGAAAATCCGCCCCGCTGTGACAACCATGCGGGATAGCTGCGATTGTGAAGATGAGTATCACTGAAAATGCTATAAAATCAAGAAAATCAGAATCCGCCCCGCAAACTGCCTCATAGACCTGCATAAATACAGGCTTCGTAAGGGGTGCTGTACATTACCTTAATCCCCGTAAGGGGACGGAAACATCGGCAGCGTTTCCGCTTTTATAAAATACTTTCCAGTGTACATTACCTTAATCCCCGCAAGGGGACGGAAACTTACTAATGCGTATACGTATTGAATAATCTTTATCCTTTGTACATTACCTTAATCCCCGTAAGGGGACGAATATGTTATAATGAATAGAAACGGGGTCCATCTGGTATCATAGCGATTGTCAGAGCTTCGGATTACTTTAGTGACAGAGACTATAACTGGGAAACAGGGGAATTTGAAGATTTCCCTACGGTATGTGAATTAGGAAAAGAGGATTGGTAGAAGTGGGAAAGAAACTTTCTTTAGCCGTTGAAGTAGCTGAAAAATATCATGCTGATATGACTGATAAGGCGGGGAAAACTTATATGTGCCATTTAACGTCTGTTTCTAACGCGGTATTGCCTCTGGGAGAAGACTATGCTGTAGTCGGTATGTTGCATGACACGTTAGAGGATACGGAGATGACGAAGGAAACTCTTTTTTCCTTATTCGGAAAAGAGATAGCTGATGCCGTTTCTCTTTTGACCCATGATGATGCGGTTCCGTATCTGGACTATGTGCGGGGAGTAAAAAAATCCGGGAACGCACTGGCCATTGCTGTAAAAAAAGCAGATTTAAGAAATAATATGGATTTATCGCGTCTGCCGAAAGTGACAGACAAGGATTTGAAACGGGTAGAAAAATATAAGAAAGCCTATGCAATTCTGACAGGGGATGCGGTCTGATGATGACTGTAGAAGATATAAAAAACGCTGATATAGAGTCATTGGAAACGTGGTATGAAGACGATACCTGGAAACGTTTTCCTGAAGATGCTCAAAGAGAATTACTAGCTAGAATATGTGATTACAGGGTACGTAATTCGGGTGAATGGGATACCCCTATTGAAGAAGTGTTTAAAACTCCCAGGGTTCAGAAGATGATCAGGGAAGGCTTTTTTAATGATATGGACGAGTACCTGATCGATAAGTAGAGGTATACCGGTTAACGGTTCAGAGATTCTACCGGTCAGAAAATAAACAGCCTAAAGAATATTAATAAATGTAGTAAAGTTTTACTAAAACAAGCATCTGTGAGAAATTGCAGGTGCTTGTTTGCGTCCGTACCACTGAACGCCAGCTACCAGCCGCTATCTGAGGCTCTTCCCCCCTACGACGAACGACCCACGGCCTACGATCAACGATTCTTTCCGGCCTACGGCCCTTTCCGCTTGCCAATTCCACTTCTTTCTCTGGCCTTACTATGGTACAATTATTTACATAATATGTTATGTTATGGGCATGGAGGAAATGATATGAAAGACATGTGGAGGAAACTGCCACTCAGGAAGAAAGTTGTTGTGCTGCTGACGTTGCTTTGCATTGGCCTGACCATCGGGTATCTGCCGGAGCCGTATCCCCATGTCCTGACGAAGGAGGAAATCAAGGAGGCCGAAGCGGTATCCCGCTCGCAGACGGAGGTGCTGGCCCACAATGTGTCCCTGACCGACCAGGCCGGTCATTCCGTGTCGATTCAGTCTCTTTATAACAAGAAGCCCGTATTCCTGTATTTCTGGATGAGCTGGAGCGACATGGCTGCAAAAGAGCTGCCGGTTCTGGATGAGATGTACCGGGAGCAGGGCCGGGAGGTGTATTTTGTCGTCGTCTGCCTGGACCGGGGAGAGGCGGCGCGGCAGCAGATTGAGTCTGCCTGGCCGTACGATATGCCCTTGTATTTTGCCAGTATGGAAACGGCCGGTATATATAATGTATATGAAGTGCCCCAGTGGTTCATGATTGGCCGCGGCGGGACGATCTTAGACAAGCATGCAGGCAGTCTGGACCGGAAGCAGCTGGCGTATTCGCTGGCCCGGAGCCTGAAATGAGGAGGATGTACTGTGACGAATATAGTGATAGCTTCAGATATTCATGGTTCGGCTTACTATTGCCGGCTGCTGATGGAAGCGGTGGAACGGGAACGGGCCGGACGGCTGCTGCTCCTGGGTGATATTTTGTATCATGGGCCGCGCAACGACCTTCCCCGGGAGTACGATCCCAGGGCGGTCATAGCCATGTTGTCCGGTCTTACGGTCCCCGTTTCTTCTGTACGGGGAAATTGTGATGCCGATGTCGATCAGATGGTACTGCCCTTTCCCATCCTGTCTGATTCGTGCCTGCTCCTGATAGAGGATCGGACGATTTTTGCCACTCATGGCCATGTGTTCCACAAGGACCACCTGCCGCCCCTTTCCCCGGGCGATGTCCTCCTTCATGGCCACACGCACGTGCCGGCCTGGGAGGAGCTGGACGGAGGCGTATTGTACCTGAATCCCGGTTCGGCCGCTCTTCCCAAGGAAGACAGCCCTCATTCGTACCTGGTCCTTTCCGGCCGGGACGTGACCTGGAAAGAGATGGATGGTACGGTGTTCCACCGGCTGACGTTGTGAAAGCGGGGAAAAATGGCACATTGCTCTGCCGTAAAGGATAGAAATGCGGTGTAAAACATGGTACAATATCATTTGTGCTTTGTAATTTGTCTGATTACATGATTTGTGATATTCAGTGAGAGGGGCTGCCGCCATGGCAGAACCGGAGGGGGATATACGATGGCAGATAAAAAAATGTATGAATTGGGGGCCGTGCGCTCCAAGTTTAGTGAATTATTCGAATATGGACAGGCCCAGGCGGCGAAAATCGGTTGGGAACATATTTATGATTTCAGTCTGGGAAATCCGTCGATTCCCGCACCGGATTGCGTCAAGGAAGCCATCATCGACATGCTCGATCATAAGACGAGCCGGGAAATCCACAGTTATACCAATGCCCGGGGCCTGCTGGAAGTACGCCAGTATCTGGCCGATTATATGAATGAAACTTATGATGCCGGCGTCGGACCGGACAATTTCCATCTCACCGTCGGGTCTTCGGCTTCCCTGGCGGTCATCATCCGGGCCCTGCAGGAAGATACGAGCGATGAGTTCATCGTCATTGCGCCGTTCTATCCGGAATACCGCATCTTCATCGAACCCATCGGATCCAAATGCGTCGTCGTTCCGCCCGATACGGAGCATTTCCAGTTGTCCATCGAAGGGGTGGCAAAGGCTATTACGCCGCATACGCGGGCGATTATCGTCAATTCGCCTAATAATCCGTCGGGGACAGTCTATTCGGAAGATACGATCCGCAGGCTGGCGGCCCTTTTGAAGGAGAAGTCGGCAGAAATCGGTCATCCTATTTTCCTTATTTCCGATGAACCGTACCGGGAAATCGTCTACGACAATCTCCCCATTCTCTATCTGCCGCATTATTATGACAATACAATCGTGACCTATTCGTACAGCAAGTCCCTGAGCCTGCCCGGTGAACGGATCGGCTATATCCTCGTGCCGCCGGCGGTGGACGATCATGCATATCTCATGACGGCCATCCTGGGGACGGCCCGCATGTATGGCTATGTCTGCGCGCCCAGTACGTACCAGCGGGTCATTGCTGCCGTACGCGGGGCGACGGCGGACATCAGCGAGTACGACAAGAACCGTCATCTTATCTATGATAATCTGACGAAGATGGGCTACGACTGTGTTTATCCGTCAGGAGCGTTTTATTTGTTCGTAAAAGCGCCTGATGGAAATTCGCTGCAGTTCATGGAAAATGCCAAGAAATTTAATATCCTCCTGGTGGCAGCTGATGAGTTTGCCTGCCCGGGATATGCCCGCATTTCCTACTGCGTCGATGCCGATATGATCCGCCGCAGCCTGCCGGCATTCAAAAAGTTGCTGGCATTGTACAAATAGGAGGTACTTATGACTGATGTCATCATTATTGGCTCCGGCCCGGCCGGCGTTTCGGCTTCGCTCTATGCCCGGCGGGCAGGGCTGTCCGTAGAGGTGCTGTCCAAAGGCACGGGGGCCCTGGAAAAGGCGGAGCTCATTGAAAATTATTACGGATTTCCCGAACCGGTCAGCGGAGCTGAGCTGGCCAGCCGGGGGATAGCCGGGGCACGGCGCCTCGGCGTCCTTTTCAAGGAAGCGGAAGTCGTCTGGATCGGCATGGATGATACGCTGACTCATTTTGTCGTGGAAACGACGACGGAGAAAATCGAGACGCGCAGCATTATCCTGGCGACTGGCGCGGCCCGTCAGAGTCTTCCCATCCCGGGGCTCCGTGAGCTGGAAGGAAAGGGTGTCAGCTACTGTGCTATCTGCGATGCCTTTTTCTACCGGAAAAAGCCCGTCGCCGTCCTCGGCGGCGGAGAATACGCCCTGCACGAAGCGCAGGTACTGCTGCCTGTTGCCTCTTCAGTCACACTTTGCACTAATGGCAGCGATGCGCCTGCCGGTGTACCGGAAGGGCTGGCTGTATGCACCCAGCCCGTAGAGGCCGTAGAAGGTGCGGACCGCGTATCGGCAGTCCGTCTGGCGGATGGCAACCAGATTGAAGCGGCCGGTGTATTTGTCGCCAGTGGTGTGGCAGGAAGTGCGGACCTGGCCCGTAAAATCGGGGCGCCCCTTTCGGGCTCGCATATCCTCGTCGATGAACACATGGCGACGGCCGTTCCAGGCCTGTTCGCCGCCGGCGATGCCACAGGTGGTCTGCTGCAGATTGCCAAGGCCGTGTACGAAGGAGCCCAGGCCGGTATCAGCGCAGCTGCCTATGTGCGCAAACAAAAAGGCATTTCGCAATAATAAGGCCTAAAAAGGAGCTGTCCTCACTGCGGCAGCTCCTTTCCCTTTATAAATTATTTAAAACGTAGTGAAATATTTTATGCTGTCAGGTGAATATAGTGAATCAGCAGAATCGCATTTGGAACGGGAATTTTATTCTTATTACAGTAGGGAACGGCTTGTTGTTTGTCAATTTTCATATGCTCGTCCCGACCATTGCCATGTACGCCGCTTCCATCGGGTCCAGCGGCGGTGAAATCGGCATCATTGCCGGTATCTTCGCCCTGTCGGCCATCGTTGTGCGGCTGTTTACGGACGCCCTCGTAGGCAGACTGGGGAAGAAACGCTGTCTCTTCCTGGGACTTTTGACGTCCCTCGTCGCCACGGCGGGATACGGGCTGTTCCCGACATTCGGCGGACTTCTGACGGCCCGTATCCTCCATGGATTTGGCTTTGGGCTGTCTACGACGTTCGCGGCGGCCCTGGCCGTCGAGGTCATACCGCCGGAGCACCGCGGGGAAGGCGTCGGGTATTTCGGTCTGGGCAACACGATTTCCATGGGATCGGCACCGGCTGTCGGGGTGGCGGTCTTCTCGGCATTTCCGCCGCAGATATTGTTTGCCATGGCTTCGGCGGCCTGTATCGTGTCCATGACCCTGTTCCTGCTGGCACGGGTTCCGGAACGGCCGGCAGGGCAGGTGAAGAAGGAACGGATTTCCCTTCTGCATCATTTCTTTGAAGAAGGGACGGCCGTGCCGGGCGTTATTTCCTTCCTCTTTGGCTTCGTCTATGCGTCGGTCAACACGTATCTGCCGCTCATGGCGGAAGAAGCGCACATCGCCTATGCCGGCCTGTTCTTTGTGTCTGGCACGTTATTTGTGTTTCTCTCCCGGATAGTTGGCGGCAAAGTCTATGACCGTCACGGCCCGTTCTCCGTCATGTTTCCCGGCGTACTCCTGTACAGTGTTGCTATTTTCATGATCTGTACGGCTCATTCATCGGCCTATCTGCTGTGTGGTTCGGTTTTCTATGGCCTGGGTGCCGGACTTCTCATGCCGGCCATCATGACCTGGCTGTTTAATGTGGTGGCTCCGGCGCGGCGCAGCAATGCCAGTGCGACCTATTACAACACCATGGACCTGGGAACATGCCTGGGCATTGTCCTCCTGGGGACCCTGGCCGGCCATGTGGGATACGTGGCTATCTTCTATGGCGTCCTGGCCGTCATGGGGCTGTACATTGCCTTTACGCTCTGGGCATGGAAAAGCGGCCATATGACGGACCGGTGCACGCCGCCATCAGGCTCTCCGGTGCCATAACTCGGACAGGGCTACGCCGCCCAGGACGAGGACGGCCCCCAGCCACTGCACGGCTGTCAGGACTTCGCCGAGGAGCAGTCCCGACAGGGCCAGGGCCGTCAGGGGTTCGATGTAGCCGCAGATGGAGACGGTCTGGGCAGACAGGTTTTGAATACCGGAGAAATAGAGAGAGTAGCCGATACCCGTATTGACGATGCCCAGGCAGAGAATGCAGGCGATGGCCGTGCCGTCCAGTGCGGCCGGGCCGGAGGACATGGTACAGGTCACGAGGCCTACGACAAGGGAGGCGACGAGCAGCTGGCAGGCAGGAGATATGATCCCGCTTATGCCGGCTGTTTTTTTCATGGCGATGATGAGCAGGGCAAAGCACAGGGCGCACAGCAGGCCACACACGAGTCCCCATGAGAGGCCGTTGGCCTGAAAATCGGCGCCATTGATGCAGATCATGCCACCGGTGACGATGATCATGCCGGCCACTTTGGGCAGGGTGAACGGTTCGTGAAAGACGAACCGTGACAGAATCATGATGAGGACGGGGCCGAAATAGCAGATGAGTGTGGCCAGGCTGACGCCGATCTGCTGGTAGGCTTCGTACAGGAAAAGCCAGTTCCCGGCCAGGAATATGCCCGACAGTACCAGCCAGACGAGGGAACGGCGCGGCGCTGTAAAGAGTACGTGCCACTGCCGGCGGCAGAGGGCCAGGATGAGTAGGAAGGTCCCGCCCAGGACCGTACGGCACAGTACGATTTCATAACTTGATAAGGGAATATGGCTGGCAATGATGCCGTTGGTGCCAAAGATGACTGTCGCCAGAATGAATTTGATATATGAGTCTTTCATTGTATCCTCCTATTACACCCGTGTTGTATCATATATACTGTATTGTAACAAAGAATAGGGAAAAAGGGTTAAGGGCTCATACATTTTTTTTGTATTCTGTAAATTGTATACATAAGTAAAAGGAAAAAGAAATAGTGGTTTTACGTTTCAGTTATATCGTAAGTGTGATAAAATAGACCATAGATGTACAAAAATCCCATACTACGAGAGGAAAGAAGCTGAGTATATGATGGATGTCTACAGCACGACTGAAAATTTTACGCGCCGCGCCCTCTGGGCCCAGATCGACCTCGACGCGGCCGCTCATAATATGCAGGTCATCCGCCGTCATGTCGGGCCGGATGTACGGATTGCGGCCGTTGTCAAGGCCAATGCCTATGGCCACGGTGCCGTCGAACTGGCCCGTACCTTTGCGGAAAACGGGGCCGACTGCTTTGCCGTTTCCAGTCTGGATGAAGCGGTGGAACTGCGCCGCTATGCGGGGATTACCAAGAATATATTCATCCTCGGCCATACGGACGGCCGGCGGACGGAAGAACTCCTGGCCTATCATATTGAGCCGGCCGTGTTCAATCTGAAGAATGCCGAATACTTTTCGTCGGAAGCGTCCCGCCTGGGCCAGACCCTGCAGGTTCATATTGCCATTGATTCCGGTATGAGCCGTATCGGATTCCTGCCCGATGAGGAAAGCATTTCCGTCATCAAGGAAATTGCCGCCCTGCCGCGCATCGAAATCCGGGGGATATTCACTCATTTTGCTGTGGCCGATGAGAAGGACAAGACCTTTACGCATGAACAGTTCAAGCGGTTTATGTGGGTCTGCAGCCGCCTGGAAGATGAAGGAGTCCACATCCCCATCCGACACTGCTGCAACAGTGCGGCGACGCTGGAACTGCCCCGGTATCATCTCGACATGGTCCGTCCCGGCATCATCCAGTACGGCTGCCAGCCGAGCCATGACGTATCTCTTGCCGGGTTTGATTTCCGGCCGGTCATGTCCCTGCGCTGCTGCGTGGCCCACGTCAAGCTCATCGATGCCGGGGCGACGGTCAGCTATGGCCGTCATTTTACCTGCGACCGGCGGCGCAAGATCGCGACGCTTCCTGCCGGGTATGCCGATGGCTACATGCGGGCCTTGTCGGGGAAGACCGACGTCCTGTTCCACGGTCACCGCGTCCCTCAGGTCGGCACGATCTGCATGGACCAGTGCATGATCGACATCACGGGCGAAGCGAACTGCCGGGCCGGCGATGAAGTCGTGTTATTTGGCCGCCAGGGCGATCAGTTCATCCCCATTGAAGAACTGGCCGACAAGGCTGGGACCATCAATTACGAAATCATGTGCAACATCAACCGCCGGGTGCCACGGGTCTATATCCGCAACGGCAGGGTGGTGGAACGGGAAGAATATCTCTTTGACAAACCTTAAAAGTTTCGCAGGATAAACGATAAACCTAAAATATAAACCTTGCAATCGGCAAGTATAAGGTATACTATAAAGATATAAGATACGTGCATATCCAGTATGCGCAGAGAGAAATAATCTGAATAAGGTGGTGCGTGTTATGAATTGGGATGACAAGATTTCGAAAAACGTGCAGGCTATCAAGCCGTCGGGGATCCGTAAGTTCTTCGATATTGCCAATCAGATACCAGGCGTGCTGTCCCTGAGTATCGGCGAACCGGACTTTGCGGCACCGGACAAGGTATGCGAAGCGATGAAAGCCAGTATCGATGCCCGGCAGACCAGCTATACGGCTAATTCGGGCCTCATCGAACTGCGGCAGGAAATTGCAAAATTATTCCATGACCGCTATGGCGTTGATTACGATCCGGTCGATGAAATCATGGTGACTGTCGGGGCTTCGGAAGGGCTGACCATGGCTCTTCTGGCACTGACCGAACCGGGGGATGAAGTCATTATTCCCGACCCGGCGTATGTAGCTTATCCGGCGGCCGTAAAAGCTGCCGGCGGCGTTCCCGTTTTCGTGCCGACTTATGCCAAAGATGATTTCAAAGTGACGGCCGAAGCGCTGGAACAGGTCGTGACGCCTAAGACGAAGGCACTCGTCATGGGTTACCCCAATAACCCGACAGGTACGGTCATGACCCGGGAAGAACTGCTGCCCATTGCGGAATTTGTCAAGAAGCATGACCTGGTCGTCATGAGTGATGAAATCTATTGCGAACTGGTGTACGGCGATACGAAATTCACGTCCTTTGCCAACCTGCCGGATATGCGCGAACGGACGATTGTACTCAACGGCTTCTCCAAGGCCTACGCCATGACGGGCATGCGCCTGGGCTATGTCTGTGCCCCGCGGGACGGCCTGGCCAATATCCTGAAGCTGCACCAGTACATGATCATGTGTGCCAATACGCAGGCCCAGTACGGCGGCATCACCGCTCTCCGGGACTGCGCCGCTGACGTGGAATCGATGCGTCAGGAATACGATGCACGGCGTAAAGTCATTTATAAAGGCCTGGTCGATATGGGTCTTCCCGTTTTTGAACCGAAAGGCGCTTTTTACATCTTCCCCGATATCAGTTGCACGGGTATGAACAGTGAAGAATTCTGTGAAAAACTGGTCAAGGAAGAAAAAGTAGCCGTCGTTCCCGGCACGGCATTTGGTGCCTGCGGAGAAAATCATGTCCGCATTTCCTACGCTGCTTCCATGGAAACCATCAAGGAAGCATTGAAGCGGATGGCACGGTTTGTTGAAAAGTACAGAAAATAATATGGGATGATCAGAGGCTGCCCCGGGCTGTGTAACGGGGCGGCCTCTTTTTGGCCATGCAGGAATATGATACAATATATATAACGAGTTAGAGACCGACACGGGCCATCAGGTCTGTGGAAGAATTGGAACAGGGGAGGACGGAGTATATGGGAACGAAGTATTATCTCGGATTTGATGCGGGGACGCAGAGCGTAAAGGTAGCGGTATATGATGAAAACATGGAGGAAATTGTCATGGCGACGGCCAAGACGACCTTGTCCTATCCACAGCCCGGCTGGGTACAGATGGATATCGATGAATATTACCGCCTGATCAAGCAGTGCATGCGCGTCTGCAGCGACGGCATGAAGGAAAAGGGGATTTCTCCTTCGGGCGTGCGGGCCATCATGGGCGATGGCATCATCTGCGGCATTGCCTGCATAGACGAAGATGGCCATGCCCTGACGCCGTACATCAATTACCTCGACAGCCGGACAGCGGAAGATGTATCGCAGCTGAAAGAGCAGCATCTTGATATCTGGGCCAGGGAAACGGGCAATGCCGAACCGAACGTCATGTTCCCGGCCATGTTTGCCCGCTGGTTTTTGCAGAACGTGCCGGACGTACGGGAAAAGGGTGTCAAGTTCGTCCACAACTGCCCGTATATCCTCCTGCACCTGGCCGGCCTTTCCGGGAACGATGCCTTCATCGACTGGGGGACCATGTCCGGCTGGGGGCTCGGCTACGATGTGGTGAACAAGTGCTGGTCGGAGGAGCAGCTCCGTATCCTGGGCATTCCCCGGTCGTATATGCCGCGTATCGTAAAGCCCTGGGATATCATCGGCCATCTGTGTGAAGCCGATGCGGCGGAAACGGGATTTCCCGCTGGCATCCCCATCTGCGCCGGTGCTGGCGACACCATGGAATCGATGATGGGCAGCGGCATCCTGGAAGCCGGCCGGGCCGTCGATGTGGCCGGGACCTGTGCCATGTTTTGCGCGGCTACGGATGGCATTATTCCCGAACTGTCGGCGCCGGGTACGGGACTGGTCTTTAATTCGGGGACCCTTCCCGGCACGTATTTTTACTGGGGCATGGTGCGTACGGGAGGGCTGGCCCTGCGCTGGTTCAAGGATAACATTGCCCGCAAGGCCGATGATGATGCCTATTACGGAGAAATGGACGACCTGGCCCGGCGTCATCCCGCAGGCTGCGGCGGCGCCATGTTCATCCCGTACCTGACCGGTGGCAATGGCGATTATCCTAATGTACGCGGTACCTTTACGGGCCTGACCCTGGACGACGACCAGGGGGCGTTGTGGCGCTGCGTGCTGGAGGGCATTGGCTACGACTATATGGAAGTCACCGACCGCTATCGCAGCGCCGGTATTGATCTCACGCAGCTGACCATCACCGAAGGCGGCAGCCGCGACCGGCTGTGGAATCAGATCAAGGCCGATATGCTCGATACCCGTGTCGTGACCTTGAAGGTCGCCGGCGGGGCCGTGCCGACCAACTGCCTGGTGGCAGCCTTTGCCGCCGGGGATGTGACCGACCTGAAAACAGCGTTGCAGCAGCAGCTGGCCGTCAGGGAAGAGTTTGTGCCCTGCCGTGATCATACGGCCCTGTACCGGAACCAGTATGAACGCCGCAAGGGACTGTTGGAAGCCTTGAACAATATCAAAAATTTATAAAATAGTTCGTGAATGTGTACAAATTCACAAATAAGAACCGGATATTTTTCCGGTTCTTATTTTATTGTTATGTATGTTGTACATTACTGGTACAAAGTTATCTGGCCATGCCTAAAGTTCATTGATTTATGGAAATCGATGATTAAACAACATAAATGCATGGAAAAAGGCCGTTTTAATGCCGTATATAAAAGGTAAAATAGGCAATGATTCTGTAAAGTTATGAAAATGTCTGTTTTTTTAGTGGACTTTTTTTCCAAACGTGTTATACTATGAATGTAAGCAGTGCATCTTATATTTACCAAAAAGTGATTTTTTTTTGAGACAAAAAGTGAAAAAAATCACGCTAATAAAGGAGGAGTTTCAAATGTTCAAAAAAGTCATGGTTATTGGTGCAGGTACGATGGGTTCCGGTATTGCTCAGGTATTTGCTGAACACGGTGTAGATGTTATCCTGAACGATATCAAACAGGAATTCATCGATGGCGGCATGAAAAAAATCGACAAACAGCTGACCAGAAAAGTTACGAAAGGTAAAATGACGGAAGACCAGAAAGCTGAAATCATGGGCCGTCTGACCGGTATCGTAGAAATCACGGAAGACAACATGAAAGATGTTGAACTCGTTGTCGAAGCTGCTATCGAAGACGAAAAGATCAAATGCGGCATCTTCAAGAACCTCGATGAAAAATGCCCGGCTAATACAATCCTCGCTTCCAATACGTCTTCCCTGCCTATCACCAAGATTGCTACGGCTACGAAACGTCCGGAAAAAGTTATCGGCATGCACTTCTTCAATCCGGCTCCGGTCATGAAACTGGTCGAAATCATCAAAGGTATCGCAACTGACGATGCTACGACGAAAGCCGTTGTAGAATGCGCTGAAGGCCTTGGCAAATCCCCTGTTGAAGTTGAAGACTTCCCGGGCTTCGCTGCCAACCGTGTCGTCGTTCCGATGCTGAATGAAGCATGCTATGCCCTCATGGAAGGCGTTGCTTCCAAAGAAGGCATCGACGCTGTCTGCAAACTCGGCTACAACCATCCGATGGGACCGCTCGAACTGTGCGACCTGATTGGTAACGATGTCGTTCTCCACGTTATGGAAGTTCTCTATGAAGGCTTTGGCGATCCGAAATATCGTCCGTGCCCGCTCCTCCGTAAATACGTTGCTGCCGGCTGGCTCGGCCGCAAGACGGGCAAAGGCTTCTACGATTACAGCAAATAATGCCCGCTGGATAGCTTGATACTGACCTTAAGGAGGATTCTACCTATGGAATTTGAAAACATTCTCTTCACCGTAGAAGAAGGTATTGCTACAATTACGATCAACCGTCCGAAACAGGCTAACGCCCTGAACGCCGCTACGGTCCGTGATATTGAAAAAGCCGTTGACTACATTGCCGGCTCGAAAGACGTACAGGTAGTCATCATTACCGGTGCTGGCGACAAATTCTTCGTTGCTGGTGCAGATATCAAAGAAATGGCTGATTACAACCCGAAACAGGCTGGTGACTGGGGCACATATGGTGCTGGCGTCATCACCAAGATCGAAAGACTGCCACAGCCGGTTATCTGCGCTGTAAACGGCTATGCTCTGGGTGGCGGCTGCGAAATCTCCATGGCCTGCGATTTCCGTTATGCTTCGGATAACGCCGTATTCGGCCAGCCGGAAGTCGGCTTGGGCATCATCCCCGGCTTCGGTGGCACACAGCGTCTTGCCCGCCTCGTAGGTCCTGGCATGGCAAAAGAAATCATCCTGAGCAACCAGAATATTGATTCGGCTGAAGCTCTCCGCATCGGCCTGGTCAACAAAGTCGTTCCTCAGGCTGAATTAATGCCGGCTGCCATCAAGACCGCTAAGAAAATCATGAAACAGGGTCCTGTAGCAGTACAGATCGCTAAGAAAGCTATCAACAACGGCTTACAGTGCGACATCATTACAGGTATCCAGTTCGAAAGCAATGTCTTCGGCCTCTGCTTTGCTACAAAAGATCAGAAGGAAGGCATGAAAGCGTTCATGGAAAAACGTAAAGCCGATTTCAAAGGCGAATAACCGGTTTTTCTACAAGGTAATAAAAATACAGTGTCAGCGATGGCACTGTATTTTTTTTGACCATAAAAGTCAAAAGAATAGTATGAGAGAAAAATATTTTTGACTTTTTGACTTTTTTAGCCTAAAATCATTGACAAATCGGCTCAATCATGCTATCTTTTATATAGTTGTTAGCACACCAATAAAAAGAGTGCTAAAACAACGCGGCATCGAGGTGACAGGAAATGAATTTGGATGAAAGAAAACAAAAAATATTGCAAGCTATCATTCAGGATTACATCACGTCTGCCGAACCTGTCGGGTCCCGGACCATTGCCCGGAAGTATAATCTGGGCGTCAGTGCCGCAACGATCCGTAACGAAATGTTTGACCTGGAAATGATGGGCTATCTGGAACAGCCCCATACGTCGGCTGGCCGGATTCCATCCATTAAAGGGTATCGGTTCTACGTCGATTGCCTGGTGAAACCGGAAAAGGTGACAAATGATGAAAAGAAATTTGTCGAAACATGGTTTCAGGACAAGGTAAGCGATGTCGATCAGATATTTCAGAATACGGCGAAGGGACTGGCCAGGATTACGCACAATGTGACCCTCGTCATGACATCGCAGCAGCCCGGTTCCCGGCTGAAATACATACGGTTCCTGCCGCTGGATCACCGGCGCGCTATCATGATTGTCGTTACCGATTCCGGGCAGATTGAAAACTGTATTTATTCCAAACCGGATGGCGTCGATGTGGACGAACTCAACATCGTCGCTGAGAAATTGACGAATTTCCTGTCCGGCGTGCCCATGGCCAAAATCAACATGGACATGCTGCAGCAGTTCCACGACGATGTGGTAGATGACCTTGATTTGTACCGGACTGCTTTCCGCTCACTTCACAGGGCGTTCCGCCGTCAGCAGCAGTTGTATAAAGGCGGGACGATGGAACTCCTGAATAAGCCGGAGTTCAAGGATGTCGATAAGGCGAAAAGCCTGTTTACCATGCTGGAGGAACAGGATATTGTAGCCAATATCCTGCATGATGAGGGAGAACAAACGGACAAACCGGTAACGGTGCGTATCGGTGAAGAAACTAAATTATCTCCGATTAATGACTGCAGCATTATTGAAGCGACCTTTATGGCCAATGACGTAGTCCTCGGTAAGATTGCTGTTTTGGGACCGGCCCGCATGGAATATGCCCGGATCATTGGCTTACTCGATTTTATGAAACAGCATGTGACCCATATTCTGGAACATTACCAGGACGATAAATAGGAGGGATGCAGGTCATGAGTAAAGACAAGAAAAAAGAAGAAAAAGAAAAACAGACGACGACAGAGGCTGTGGAAGAAACGAAACAGCCGGCTGATGAAATAGCAGAAGAAACAGCGGCAGATGATGGTGCCGGTGCCGGACAGGCGGACAGCCAGAAGGCACAGCAGCCGGATGCCAGCGCACAGGCAGAGGCGGCAGCAGCGGAAATGAAATCGCGCTACTTGCGCCTCCAGGCCGATTTTGCCAATTTCAAGAAGCGGACTGCAACAGAAAAGCAGCAGATTTCTGAAGTCGTCAAAATGGATGTCCTCCAGAACATCCTGCCGGTCATCGATAATTTCGAACGGGCCCTGCAAGTGCCGCAGGATTCCCTTTCCGATGAGCTCAAATCGTTTGTAGATGGCTATACCATGATTTACAAACAGCTCATGACGGTTCTCGAAAAAGAAGGTGTTACGAAAATTGATGCCGTAGGCAAACCGTTTGATCCGAATTATCATCAGGCAGTCATGCGGGTCCCCAGCGATGAATACGACAATGACGTCGTTGTGGAAGTCCTGCAGGAAGGATATCTGCTGGGCGACAAGACATTGCGCCCGGCAATGGTTAAAGTTGCATTTAACGGTTAAGTATCGTAGAAAGTATAAGATTGGAGGAATTACTTATGTCTAAAGTAATTGGTATTGATTTAGGTACGACAAACTCGGTTGTAGCTGTTATGGAAGGCGGCGAACCGACGGTTATCACGAATACAGAAGGGTCCAGATTGACGCCGTCTGTCGTTGGTTTTTCCAAGACCGGTGAACGCCTGGTCGGCCAGCTGGCAAAACGTCAGGCTGTTTCCAACCCGGAAAACACGATTTCTTCCATTAAACGTCATATGGGTGAAAATTACACCGTCGATATCCAGGGCAAGAAATATACGCCTCAGGAAATTTCGGCCATGATCCTGCAGAAACTGAAGGAAGATGCCGAAAGCTATCTCGGTGAAAAAGTTACCCAGGCTGTCATCACCGTTCCGGCATACTTCAACGATGCCCAGCGTCAGGCCACGAAAGATGCTGGTAAAATCGCTGGCCTCGATGTACTCCGTATCGTCAACGAACCGACGGCTGCAGCCCTCGCTTATGGCCTGGATAAAGGCGGCGACGGCAAGATCCTCGTATTCGACCTCGGCGGTGGTACTTTCGATGTTTCCATCCTTGAACTGGGCGACGGCGTATTCGAAGTAAAGGCCACCAACGGGAATACCCACCTCGGCGGCGACGATTTCGATAATAAAGTCATGAACTGGATGATCAGTGAATTCAAGAGCCAGACCGGCATTGACCTGTCGCAGGATAAGATGGCTGAACAGCGTCTGAAAGAAGCTGCTGAAAAAGCCAAGATTGAATTGTCCACGGTCCTTTCGACCAACATCAACCTGCCGTTCATCACGGCCGATGCCACGGGCCCGAAACACCTCGACCTGACGCTGACCCGTGCTAAATTCAACGAACTGACGGAAGACCTCGTACAGGCTACGATGGAACCGACCCGTAAAGCTATCGCCGATTCAGGTTTCTCTATCAATGAAATCGACAAGATTATCCTCGTCGGTGGTTCCAGCCGTATCCCGGCTGTTCAGGAAGCCATCAAACAGGTACTGGGCAAAGAACCGAGCAAAGGTGTCAACCCCGATGAATGCGTTGCTGTCGGTGCTGCTATCCAGGCCGGTGTCCTCGTCGGCGATGTCAAAGACGTACTGCTCCTCGATGTAACGCCGTTGTCTCTGGGGATTGAAACGCTGGGCGGTGTCTTCACCAAGATCATCGACCGCAACACGACCATCCCGACTTCGGGAAGCCAGATTTTCTCGACAGCCGTTGATAACCAGCCGTCTGTCGATGTCCACGTCCTGCAGGGCGAACGGGAAATGGCCGCCGATAACAAGACACTGGGTCGTTTCGAACTGACCGGTATCCCCGCTGCTCCCCGTGGAGTACCCCGTATCGAAGTTACGTTCAATATCGATGCCAACGGTATCGTAAACGTAGCAGCCAAGGATTTGGGCACGGGCAAGGAACAGAAGATTACCATCAAATCGTCTTCCGGCCTTGACAAGAGCGAAATCGACCGCATGGTCAAGGAAGCCGCTGCCCACGAAGCAGAAGATAAGAAGCGCAAGGAAGCTATCGAAGCCAAGAACAATGCTGATTCCCTGATTTATCAGGCTGAAAAGACCATCAAGGATCTGGGCGACAAAGCCGATGCTTCCAAAGTTTCGGAAATCAAATCGAAGATTGCCGACCTCAAAGAAGCCGTCAAGACGAACGATGTCGATAAGATCAAAGCCGCTTCGGAAGCTCTGACAAAACCGCTCTACGATCTGACCAGCGATATGTACAAACAGGCCGATACTCAGCAGCAGGCTGCCCAGCAGCAGGCCGGTGCACAGCAGAGTGCCGGTGCACAGCAGCAGGAAAACCAGAACGGTGAAAAAGTTGTCGATGCCGACTACAAAGTTGTCGATGACGACCAGAAGTAAGTTGTAAGTAAAGAGGGGCTGCCCATATGAGCAAAAAAGATTATTATGAAGTACTTGGCGTTCCCAGAGACGCCAGCGAAGCGGACATCAAAAAAGCGTTTCGCAAACTGGCAATAAAATATCATCCAGATAAAAACCGGGACAACCCTAAGGCTGCAGAAGAAAAGTTCAAGGAAGTCAACGAAGCCTACAGCGTCTTGTCCGATAAGAACAAGCGTGCCCAGTACGACCAGTTCGGCCCCGATGCGTTCCAGAATGGCGCAGGCGGAGCCGGCGGCTTCGGCCAGGGAGGCTTTGGCGGATTCGGCGGATTCGGTCAGGGCGGATTCAGCTCTGGCGGTTTCGGTGGATTTGGTGATATCTTTGATTCCTTCTTTGGCGGCCAGGGCAGCCGACAGTCTAATGGTCCGGAACGGGGAGCTGATCTCCGCTTCGATGTGGACATTACATTCAAACAGGCTGCCTTCGGGACGGAAATGGAAATCCAGGTGCCGAAGAATGAAACGTGTGAACATTGCCACGGCAACGGTGCCGAACCGGGCAGCAAGGTAGATACCTGTCCGGTCTGCCACGGCACAGGCCAGCAGCGGGTCGTACAGAATACGCCTTTTGGCCAGATGGTCAACGTCAGGACCTGTTCCCATTGTGGCGGGACTGGCAAGATTATCCATGAAAAATGCAAGAAATGTCACGGCGAAGGCACAGTGAAGGTACGCAAGAAACTGAAAATCAAGATTCCTGCTGGTGTCGATGATGGCGCACGCCTGCGCGTAGCCGGCGAAGGCGAACCGGGCGTACGCGGTGGTGGCCATGGCGATCTGTATGTGTACATATTCGTGCGCCGCGATCCGCAGTTTACCCGTCAGGGCAACGATGTCGTGTCCCAGCAGACCATTACCTTTGCACAGGCGGCGCTGGGCTGCACCATCCGCGTGGAAACCATCGACGGGCAGGTCGATCTGAAGGTGCCGGCCGGTACCCAGAGCGGCACTATTTTCCGGATCAAAGGGCACGGCGTACCCTATCTGGGCTCCAATGGCCGCCGGGGTGACCATCATGTGCAGGTCAACATTACGACGCCGAAGCGCATGAACGCCAAACAAAAAGAACTCCTGAAAGAATTTGCCCGGGCTGGTGGAGAAACCTGGGTGGGGGAGTCTAAAGAAGAAGGTTTCTTTGAAAAAGTAAAAAAGAAAGTGACCGACTTCATCCGCTCCATGAATAACTCCGGTACGATTGCCGGAAATGCATAATTTGTCACAGGACACTGCCGGTACAGGTATCATCTGTACGGGCAGTGTTTTTGTTTTGTCCGGAAAATTTTTTTCCGGTCCGGCAGGATTTTTTCCCATGACGGCGAATATTGGCGAATATTATAATAAGAATAGTCTGTCTCTCACAGAGAGCCTTATTTCCATTACACGTTAGGAGGATCATACCATGTTTGCAGATAAAGACGATAAAAAGTTTACCCTGGCAGAAAAGAACGAAATCGGATTCAGGAAAGAATTATATCAGAACCTTCTGGCCGAAGGCGAACAGGTACTGCTCGAATTCAACGCCCAGCGCAATGTAGTCGTGCTGACGGACCGGAAAATCATCGGCGTCCGCGTCGAAGCCTATACGGCACGGCACAAAGCGGCCCTGGTCATCCCGTACAGCAAGATTACGGCCTATTCGGCAGAAGTGAGCGATAATTCGGAAATGGATACGGAATTCAAAATCTGGGCTCCGTCCATTGACTGCTGCACCTTCCGCGTACTGGAAGACACCATCGACATGAAAGAAATCCTGCACATACTGGTCACGTATATCGGATAACAAAAACACTAAACGTCAAACACTAAACTTCAAACATCAAACTTCAAACATCAAACTCACCGGAAGGCTGTTGCATGACAGGTTTTGCTCCATGCAGCAGCCTTCTACGTTATCTTTCTATTTCCATGTGAAATATGCACTTGACAAGTATACTTATAAAGTGTACTATAATAGTTATATTTATATTTATGCGATAAGAAGGGTTGAACATGGGCGAACTGATTTCAAAAAACATACAAGGCGTTGTCGACAGCATCCTGGCGGACTACAATCACGACGGGCAGCGGGAAATCGATAAATTGGACATTTTCAATAAACCGAATAAAAAGGTCATTGTCGATATCATTACCAAACTGCTGCGGATCATTTATCCGGGATATATCAAAGACAAGACCTACCGCTTCTATGACATCGGCAACAATCTGACCGTCGTCATCGAAGATGTGGCCTATAATCTCTGCAAGCAGATTACCATCGCCCTGAAATATAAGGGGATGACCCAGAACGTCAAGATTGATAACGTGGAACAGCGGGCCGAACAGGCGACACTGACCCTGCTCAAGACAATTCCCAAAATCCGGGAATATATCGAAACGGATATCGAGGCGATTTACGAAGGCGATCCGGCAGCGGAAAGCAAGGCGGAAGTCATCTTTTCCTATCCCGGCCTGTTTGCTATTTCCGTCCACCGCGTGGCCCATATCCTGTATAAAATGCAGATTCCCATCATCCCCCGGGTCATGTCGGAATACGCTCATGGCATGACGGGCATTGAAATCAATCCCGGTGCAGAAATAGGGAAGTATTTCATGATCGACCACGGCACGGGCATCGTCATCGGGGAAACGACGGTAATCGGCGAACACGTCAAACTCTATCAGGGCGTTACCCTGGGGGCGCTTTCCCTGAAAGATGGCCGCAAGCTGGCCCACAAGAAGCGTCACCCGACCATTGAAGACCATGTGACCATTTATTCTGGTGCTTCCATCATGGGCGGCGATACGGTCATCGGCCACGATTCGGTCATCGGCGGCAACGTATTTATCACCAAATCGGTAGCGCCGGGGACCAAGGTCAGTGTCAAGAATCAGGAACTGCGCTTCGATGAAGATAAACAGGCCGTCAAGAACGTCGATGAAAACGACGAAACGTGGTTTTATATTATATAAGCGGTGTTCCTTTAGCGGTACAGAAACGGGGGAGGACCGGAAGAGCTGTCTCAGGACGGCTCTTTTTTCGTCGCCAGAAGGCGGGGAAAATATGGTATAATAGTAAATAAATCAGCGGACGGCAGGCGATGCATCCGGGCCGCCTGCTGGATGAATTGCCGAAGCAGACAGGAGAAAGATATGGAATATAAAGAAATAGATGTGTTTGTATCTCCGGAATTTACCGATGTAGTCTCTCTTATTTTGTGCGACTGTGGCAGCCAGGGATCGGTTATCCACGATGAGGAAACGTACGATGATCTGATCCGCATCACGGCCTATTTTCCGGCAGACGACGACAAGGCCGAACCGGCCGTCCGGCAGGGCATGAAGGTGCTGCAGGAACGGAATCCCCGCATGGGACGCTGGCATATCATGACCCGTAAGACGAGCGATTCCGACTGGCTGTACCGCTGGCAGGATTACTTTCACGCCACGAAGATTTCCCCCCGTCTCTGGGTATCGCCATCGTGGGAAACGGCTGAACCGGGGCCGGTCGAAGCGGTCATCCGCATCGACCCGGGTGTCGCCTTTGGCAGCGGCCTTCATGCGACGACGGCCATGTGCGTGTCTTATCTGGAACAGGTCATACAGCCGGGACAGCTCGTCTATGATATCGGGACCGGCACGGGAATCCTGGCGATTGCGGCGGCCCGGCTGGGTGCCGGTCATGTGACGGCCGTCGATCTCGACCAGAAGGCCGTGGATCAGGCTGTAGTCAACGTGGAACTCAATGAACTGAGCGACTGCGTGGAAGTCATGCACAGCGACCTCCTCGGCGCCATATCGGACAAGGGGGAGAAAGCCGATGTCGTCACGGCCAATCTGGTCACCAACGCCGTCCTATCCCTGCTGCCCGACCTGGGCAGCTATACCCATGCCGGTTCCTATGTCATCGTCAGCGGCATCATTGATGACCGCATAGGGGAAATACGGGACATGGCAGGACAAACGGGATATGAATGGGTGTCAGATACGCTGCAGGATGGCTGGTATGCCGTTTTGCTCAGGAGGAACTAATGCGCAAGGTATTCGTCAATTTTCCCATTACATCCGCTTTTTACTTGTCGGCGGACGATTCCCGCCATATCATTACGGTGCTGCGCAAACGCCAGGGGGACTCTATCGCTGTGACGGACGCAGCCGGCGTGACTTATGACTGCCGCATCCGTGAGGCCGACAGTCAGCGGGCGCTCCTCGAGCCCCTGGAGAAGACCGGGCAAAAAGACGGGTCTGCCGGCCGGGTGATCCTGGCGGCGGGACTACTCAAAAATGACAAGTTCGAATGGGTCGTCCAGAAGGCCGCCGAGCTGGGGGCCAGCATGATCGTTCCTGTACAAATGGAGCATTGTGTAGTAAAATTAAACGACACGCGCCGCAGGGACCGGCGCCTCCGCTGGCAGCGCATTGCCCAGGAAGCGGCCAAACAGTGCGGCCGCGATGATATACCGGAAGTAGCAGATGTCCTGTCTTTTCCAGAATTACTGAAAGCGTACGGAACGATGCCCTTTATCATTCCCTTTGAGAAAGAAACGCGGCCACTGCGCGATTGTTGTGCCGCCGTGCAGACCGGGGACGTGGTCATCTGCATCGGACCGGAAGGCGGATTTGCCAGGGAAGAAATAGAAAGGGCCGTTACGGAACTTGCCAGCTGCCAGACCGTTTCCCTCGGTCCCCGCATACTGCGGGCAGAGACGGCGGCCGTAGCGGCCCTTGCCATCATTATGTATGAAAGAGGATTCAGATAATGCCAACTATTGCCTTTGTGACCCTGGGATGCCGGGTCAACCAGTACGATACAGACAGTATGCGCGGCCTGTTTTTAAAGGAAGGCTATGAGGAACGGGATTTCCGCGATGCTGCCGATGTCTACGTCATCAATACCTGTTCGGTCACCCAGGTAGGTGAAAAAAAATCGCGGCAGCTCATCCGCCGTGCCAAGAAAGTCAATCCGTCAGCCGTCGTCGTTGTGACGGGATGTTATGCCCAGCTCAAGCCGGAGCTGTTGTCATCCATGCCCGACGTCGATGCCGTCATAGGCACCAACGAACGGCACCGCATCGTTCCCATGGTGCAGATGCTCCTGGGACGGGGCGGCGGGGCGGCTGTGACGGCCGTCCACGATGCCCGCAGCGCCGATGCCTTCGAGGAAATCCCTCTGTATCCCTCGGCAGTCGAACATACGCGGGCGGATCTCAAAATCCAGGAAGGGTGCAATAATTTCTGTTCGTACTGCATCATTCCCTACACCCGCGGCGCCCTGAAGTCACGCCAGCCCGATGCCATCATCGAAGAAGCACGGCGGCTGACACAAGCGGGGTTCAAAGAACTGGTCCTGACCGGTATCCACCTCGGCGCCTACGGCAGGGAGCTGCCAGACCATCCGGGCCTGGCCCTGGTACTGCGGCGTCTCCTGGCAGAAACGGACGTACAGCGCATCCGCCTCGGGTCATTGGAATCTCTGGAAGTAGACGATGAGCTCATCCATGTCATGAATCAGTCGGACCGCATCTGCCCCCATCTGCACCTGCCCCTGCAATCGGGTTCTGACGCCATATTGAAAGCCATGAACCGCAAATATACAAAAGAGGAATTTATCCATCTTATAGAGACACTGCGCAGCCGTATCCATCACCTGACGGTCTCGACCGACCTCATCCTGGGATTTCCCGGTGAAACGGATGAGTTGTTTGAGGAAACACTGGAAACGCTACAGAAGCTCCGCTTTTCCCACATCCACGCCTTTCCCTATTCGCCCCGGCCGGGAACGCCCGCCGCGGCTATGGAAGACCAGGTAGATCCGGCCGTCAAGAAACGGCGGGTAGAAATCGTACAGGATCTGTCGGCCCGGCAGAAAGACCAGTGGCTGCAGGAGATGATTGGCCAGACCGTCCGGGTGCTGATTGAAAAACAGGAAGGCCCGGAAGGAGAAGGCTTTTCGGAAAACTATGAACGGGTCTGCGTCAGCGGCCTTGCACCCCATCAGGAAGGTTCCATCGTTCCCGTCGTGCTGACGGGAGCCTGCGACCATAGATTAACAGGCATCATTAAGGAGGAGATTTAAATGGAAGACTGCTTATTTTGCAAGATTGCTGCTGGTGAAATCCCCAGCACGAAAGTGTATGAAGACGACGATTTCTATGCCTTCAAAGATATTGCTCCCGTAGCACCGGTACACGTCCTGGTCATCCCCAAGAAACACATTGCCAGTATCGCCGCCCTGACGCCGGACGACGCCGACGTAGCCGGCAAGATGCTCTATGCCATCCAGAAAGTAGCCCAGGTACTGGGCCTCGACAAGGAAGGCTACCGCGTCGTCTACAACACGGGTGAAAAAGCAGGCCAGACGGTCCATCACATGCACGCCCACATTCTCGGCGGCAAGGAAATGGCATGGCCGGGAGTATAAGACCTGCCGGGGAAAATCCCGGGCCGGTCCGGCGGAGGCACCGGAAGAGTTCCGCCCGCCGCAGACAGGTCGCTGGCGGAGGCAGGATGATACGCATCGTTTCCCTGCTGTTACTGGCGGCTATCATGGCTTTCCTTATATTCCATATGAGATGATCCATACGGCTGCAGTACGGCTGCGGCCGTATTTTACTGCCCCGGGGAAAGAACCGGCCCGGTGACGGCAGGTGTTTGTGTTTTTGTGTCGAATACTATACATAGCGGTTCTGTGTTGGCATACACAGGATAATCTGAAGTACGGGCAGGTGACGCATGTGTACATACGATATATACGCATTGAAAATTACCGGAATTTCCGGGATGTAGAAATGACGTTCCACGAAAAGGCAAACTATCTCGTCGGGGAAAATGCCATCGGCAAGAGCAGTTTCCTGAGGCTGCTGAAGCTCATGAGCGAAGGCTGCGGCATTACAGAAGATGACTATGATTCAGTACTGCAGCCTATCGTCATCACCCTGGAACTGCAGCTCCTCGACAGCGATAAAGAGGCCTTTGCCGATCTTCCGGAAGAGCATATGACCTCTATCCGGGTGCGCATGGAAAAAAACGTAGAGGAAATCTATCCCCGGCTCTATGATGAACAGACGGGGGAACAACTGCCGCTGGATGTCATCCGGCGCATCCGCTACGTGTCCTATTCTTCGTCCCTTCCCCAGGAATACGCGGCCCCGGCACGGGTATACCGGGCCATTGAAGACATGCTTACCTCGTGGGGACAGACGCAGATTGCGGAGTTTACGCCGGAACTGCAGAATTTCATCCGCCATGAAGCCCGGTACGGTCATTTCGATTCGTCTTATTACGTTGATATCTTCCTCTTGTCCTGTCTGTTGCGCCGGCAGGACCGGTCCCTGGCGGATAACATGAAATTCATTTCCCTCGTCGCCCTGGAACTGATTACCCAGATTTATATCATGTGCCAGAGCAAGGCCGTTCCCATCGAGCACAATCTGATCGTCGATGAAAAAGGACGGCGCTGGCTGCCGCTCATCACGTCCATCGACGAACCGGAAATCCATCTTCATCCGTATATGCAGCGGTCTATCCTCCATTATTACAAGCAGCTCCTCAGCAACGAGGATCCCCGCTTTGCCGAACTGCTGAAGGGGTTGTTCCACATAGACGGCCTTCGGGGCCAGTTGTTCGTCGTCACCCATTCTACGGATGCCCTGGTCGATGACTACCGCAACATCGTCCGCTTTTACCGCCATGACGGTGGTCAGGTCCGGGCGGCCTGCGGGGCGACGATTCATTTCAGTGAAGAAATCGAAAAGCACCTGATCATGCACTTCCCCGAAGTGAAGGAAGCACTTTATTCGCGGAGTGTCATCATCGTGGAAGGGGAAACGGAGTATGGCTGTTTTTCTCTCTTCGGCACGACCCTGGGACTTCCCTTTGATTACTACGGCATCTGCCTGATTAATGCCCGCGGGGAAAGTTCCATTGCCAAGATCCGGAAATTGCTGCAATTCTTCCATATTCCCACGGTAGTGTTGTACGACGCCGATGTGAAAGGCAGCAAGGGGCATGAGAAGAATACGTTTTTCACCGACGGCATCTGCTTCGAAATGGATCTGGTGAAGACGATGATTTCCCACGGGAAACGGCGCGAGCTGGACCGCATCATCGATACGGCCAATGGCGAACATGCCCGGGCGACGACGGACATGCTCAAGAAGGCATGCCGCAAGCTCGACCTCAATTATCACGACTACCCGCCCCGCATGCTCTGGCATGTGAATCCCCGCAACCAGGATGCGCTCTGCGTCTACTATTTTTCCTGGCTGTACAGCAATAAGGGGGTCATCCTGGGACGGCTCATCGGCCAGTCCCTGAAAGCCGGACTCATTCCCCCGGCCTTTGTCCGTACCATCCGGGCGGCCGGCGACCTGGCACGGGTTACCCTCCGGCGGGAAGAAGAGGGCCGCCGCTATGAAGAGGAGAAAGAAGAACGGTAATATATATTTGACAGAGGATATTAGGTAATGACGACACTGTTTATCGCTGAAAAACCGAGTATGGCCCGGGAACTGGCCCGCTGTCTGCCTCCACCGCAGCAGCGGGGCAATGGCTTCATCCGCACGGGCGGGGGTATCGTGACCTGGGCATACGGCCACGTCCTTCAGCAGGCGGAACCGCAGGACTACGATGGCCGTTATAAGACGTGGCGCGCAGAGGACCTGCCCATCATACCGCAGACGTGGAAACTTCTGGTCAGCCCGGCGAGTAAGGACCAGTTCCGGATCATCTGCCAGCTCATCGAACAGGCGGATACGCTGGTCAACGCCGGCGACCCGGACCGGGAAGGGCAGCTGCTCATCGATGAAATACTGGACTATATCGGCAATACAAAGCCCGTCCGGCGCATCCTCCTCAATGCCCTCGATGAAAAAAGCATTCATGAGTCCCTGGCGGATTTGCGGGATAACGGCGATTTCCGCCACCTGAAAGAATCGGCCCTGGCCCGCAGCCGGGCCGACTGGCTCATCGGTATGAACCTGTCCCGGGCGTACACCCTGGCGGCCCGCCGGCAGGGGCATAAGGTGGTCCTGCCCATTGGCCGGGTAAAGACGCCGACCCTGGCCCTGGTCGTGCGCCGCCAGCGGGAACTGGATGATTTCAAGCCCGTCACCTATTACGTCGTCAAGGCTGATTTCCGTCATCCAAACGGCCTGATCACGGCGCAGTGGCAGCCGAAGGATACGCAGGCCGGCCTCGACCCGGAAGGGCGGGTCATCGACAAGGCTCAGGCAGAGGAACTGCTCTCCAGGCTGGAGGCTGATCCCGGTGGGACGATTGCCGAACGGAAGAAGACGAAGAAAAAAGAAGCACAGCGACTGCCCTTATCCCTCTCGGCCCTTCAGGTACTGGCAGGCAGGCGCTACGGGTACAGCCCGCAGCAGGTCCTGGATACGGCCCAGCAGTTGTACGAACGGAAACTGACGACCTATCCCCGGTCTGATTGCGAATACCTGCCGCTTAACCAGCGTAAGGACGTGCCGCGCATACTGGACAACCTGCGGCAGATACAGGCAGGACAGCTGCCGGGCTGGGTTTCCGGCGCCGACCCGTCCATCAAGAGCCGGGCCTGGAACGACAGTAGGATTACAGCCCACCACGCCATCATTCCGACGACGGTGCGTTGCGATTTTGCCCATCTGAACGCAATGCAGCAGCATGTGTATTATCTCATTGCCCAGGCTTATATCGCCCAGTTCTATCCCCTGTACGAATACGACCAGACGAAGATTACCATCGAAGCGGCAGGAGAACAGTTCGCCGCCCATGGCAAAATCGTAACCCAGTGGGGATGGAAAGAGCTGTACCGCAACGATAAGAATCAGGAAGACGACGAAGCCAAAGGAGACCTGCCGATCGTCCGCAAGGGGGACAAGGTCCGCTATGAAAAGGGGAACGTCGATCAGAAGCAGACGAAGCCGCCGCCGCGGTTCACGGCGTCTACGCTTTTGGCTGCCATGAAGGAAATATATAAGTATGTTAAAGACGATTCCCTGAAGAAGAAACTGAAGGAAGTGCAGGGCATCGGCACGGAAGCGACGCGGGCCACCATCATCAGTGAGCTCATCCAGCGTAAATTTCTCGTCGAAGAGGGAAAGAAGAAATATCTGAAACCGACGGATATGGCCTATCTCCTCGTCGATGCCCTGCCCGATGCCATGGTCTATCCTGACGAAACGGCCATCTGGGAAGACCGGCTGTACAAGATGAGTGAGGGAAAGGACAGCCTCGATGCTTTCCTGGCCGATCAGATTGCCTTCCTGAAAACACTCATCGCCGCCGCAGGAAAAGCCGATATGGGCCGGCAGAAAGGCGAAGGCAGGCGCTGCCCGAAGTGCGGCAGCATGATGATCCTGCGCCATGGCAAATACGGCGATTTTTACGGGTGCAGCCAGTATCCGTCCTGCCGGGCCACGGAGCCGGTGGAGGCGGCATCCCCGGCGGACATCGATAAGACCTACAAGTGCCCGCGCTGCCGGGATGGCTATTTCCAGAAGCGGGAAGGGCCGTATGGTGTCTACTGGACTTGCAGTACGCCATCGTGCCATACGCGGTGTGCCGATGTAGACGGCGTGCCCAGTCTCTATCATAACAAATAGCTTGCACTGGCTCTTTGTGCTGGGCTATAATAGACAAAACGGAACTACTACATTTCCTGAAGAAAGGTGAAATTATGATATTATCGGGCAAGGAAATCGTCAAACATCTGGGCAGGGAGATCATCATCACGCCTTTTCATCCGGAACGGGTCAACCCCAATAGCTACAATCTGTCCTTATACCACGAACTGATGGTGTACGATCATCACGAACTGGATATGGCCAAACCCAATCCGGCTTCCACTATTTACATCCCCAAATCGGGATATGTCCTCCAGCCCAATAAGCTCTATCTGGGCCGGACCAACGAATACACGAAGACCGATGGCTACATCCCCATGCTAGAAGGCCGTTCTTCCGTAGGACGTCTGGGCGTGTTCATCCACGTCACGGCGGGATTCGGCGATGTGGGATTTGCCGGCTACTGGACACTGGAAATCTTCTGCGTCCAGCCGATTCGCATTTATCCTGATGTGGAAATCTGCCAGATTTACTATCACGATATCGATGGAGAATACGATACTTATCACGGCGGCAAGTACCAGAACAATACGGGCATCCAGCCCAGCATGCTCTGGAAAGACTTTGAAAAGAAATAGCAGGTGAGAACATGTTGCGTGAAATTTCCTTACAGGATATACAGGGCTTTTGTATCGGCAGCAGTGAAGATGCGGCCGGAGGAACGGGATGCACCGTCCTCATTTGTCCCGATGGGGCGCCATGCGGACTGGACGTGCGCGGTGGCGGCCCGGCCAGCCGGGAGACGGAACTGCTCAATCCCCGGGCGGCAGCGGAACGCATCCATGCTGTACTCTTAAGCGGTGGCAGTGCCTTTGGCCTCAACGCGGCAGCCGGCGTCATGCAGTATCTGGAAGAACACGATATCGGCTTCGACACGCGGATCTGCAAGGTCCCTCTCGTACTGGCATCGTGTATTTACGATCTGGGCTGTGGCAGCAATGTGCGGCCTGATGCGGCCATGGGATATGAAGCCTGTGTACAGGCCGAACAGAATCATACCCTCATGGGCAATCACGGCGCCGGTACGGGAGCGACGGTCGGGAAATGCTGCGGCCCTTCCTATATGATGAAATCCGGCCTGGGAGTTTATGCCGTACAGACCGGGGACCTGCAGGTCGGCGCCGTCGTGGCCGTCAATGCCCTGGGCGACGTGCTCGGGGAAGACGGCCAGATCCTGGCAGGCATGCGCAGCCGTGAAGGCAGGGGATTTGCCGATACGCGCCGGGTGCTCCTGGAAGAATACGGCACGACGGACACGCTGTTCTCCCAGCGCCAGGCCGCCGGCGGGACGACCAACACGACTATCGGGGCCGTCGTGACCAACGGGGCCTTTGACAAGGCCCATATGGGAAAAATCGCAGCACTTGCCAGCAACGGTCTGGTGCGGACCATCCGGCCGGTCAATACGACGGCCGACGGCGATGCCCTGTACGCCCTCAGCGTAGGAAATGTGCCGGCAGAGCTCAACACCGTCGGCACCCTTGCTGCCTATGCGGTGGAACAGGCCATACGCCGGGCTGTCAGCCAGGCCCAATCGGCATACGGCATTCCGTCCCTTCACGACTGGCCGCGATAGGACGGGGCGGCAGACGACGAACGACACTTCTCCCTTGACGGCACGGGTGATTTATGATACGATTACGCAGATGAGTATGAATGACAATCGCTGGCCTCCGGGTCAGAGGAAAGTCCGAGCTCCGCAGGGCAGGATGCCGGATAACGTCCGGCGAAGGTGACTTTAGGGATAGTGCCACAGAAATGTGTACCGCCGCGCAAGCGGTAAGGGTGGAACGGTGCGGTAAGAGCGCACCAGCAGTGCAGTAATGTACTGGCTAGGTAAACCCCATCTGGAGCAAGACCGAATAGGGAAGGGATGAAGCGGCCCGCTGATCTTCCGGGTTGTGTCGCTTGAACATGCTGGCAACAGTATGTCTAGATAGATGATTGTCGCTGCCGCAAGGCAGAACAAAACTCGGCTTACTGATTACTCATCATACCACGACAGGAAAAGGCTGTTGCACCATCTGCGGTGTGGCAGCCTTTTTTGGTGTATTCTGCCGGTCTGGATGACCGGAGACAGATTATAGCCAGTATAAATTTCGTCAGGCATGACAAAATTTTTGTATACATTTTTTTGATACTTTACAATAGGCGTAGTGCATGATATCATGGCAGGAGGTAGTCGTTTAGTGACGTATACTACAGGCTTTGATTCAATAAAAGCGAGGGATATAAGTTGGCATTAATTGTGAAGAAATTTGGCGGCAGCTCAGTAGCCACGCCGGATAAGATGCGCGCTATCGTACAGCGCGTGCTCAAAGGATCCCAGCCCGATGACAAAATCGTCATCGTCGTATCAGCTATGGGTAAGTCAACGGATAAACTGATTGAACTGGCCAGCCAGATCACATCGAAAACATATGGCCGTGAAATGGATATGCTTCTTTCTACGGGGGAACAAGTCTCCATTGCGCTGATGGCCATGGCTTTCCAGGAAGCCGGCCACAAGTCGATTTCCTTTACGGGTGCCCAGGCGGGCATCACTACCAGTGACGCCTTTAACAAGGGCCGTATCCTGGACATCCAGCCGGACCGCATCTTAAAAGCGCTGGATGAAGGAAATATCGTCATCGTCGCCGGGTTCCAGGGCATTACGGATTCGGGCGATATCACCACACTAGGCCGGGGCGGCTCGGATACGACGGCTGTCGCTATCGCCGGTGCCATCCATGCCGATGTGTGCGAAATCTACACAGACGTAGAAGGCATCTATACATCGGATCCCCGCGTCGTGCCCAATGCGCAGAAAATGAAAGAAATTACCTACGGAGAAATGCTGGAAATGGCCAAACTCGGCGCTGGCGTCATGCAGCCCCGGGCCGTTGAAATGGGCAGCCGTTTCAATATCCCCATCCATGTCCGTTCCACATTTTCCGAAAATGAAGGTACTATCATACAGGAGGCTTATTCCATGGAAATCAAACAGTATCTGATCCGCGGCGTTGCAGAAGATAAAAATGTTGCTAAAATCACCGTTCTGGGAATCCCCAACAAACCGGGCTACGCGTATAAATTGTTTGAAACACTGGCCAATGCCAACGTAGTTGTCGATATGATCGTCCAGAGTGTTCGCGTTGCCAACGAAGGCGTAACGGATATTACCTTTACGATTTCCCGGGATGAACTGGCGTCTGCCAAAGACGTACTGGAACAGATTAAAGGGATGATGCCTGTCGAAGATATCCTCATCGATGACAAGATGGCGAAAGTCTCCGTCGTCGGTGCCGGCATGGCCGGCCATCCGGGCATTGCTTCCGGCATGTTCGGCGTCCTGGGCAAAAACAATATCAACATTGAAATCATTTCCACTTCGGAAATCAGCATCACCTGCCTCATTTCTGAAGACCAGGTAGATACGGCTGTCCGTGCCATCCACGCCTATTTCTTTGACGAAAACTGAGGCATCCATGTCTGTGCTGGATAATTTTGTGGAAGAAATGCTTCAGGTAGAAGTCCCTAAACGCGTTCTTCTGGAACGCATGCTGCACGGCCTTCAGGTCGAAAAGCCGCCACAGTTCAAGATACCGGCGCCGCAGTATACGTTTGAATCCAATCTGCATGGCCTGCGGTATGATTATCAGAAAAAGGAAGTCACTATTTCGTATAAAGTGGCACCTAACGTATATGATGATGTGACCGTCGCCTTTGCCACGTTCAAGGTGCTGTTGGAAGGCATTGCCGTCTGTATCCGCATGCAGAAATGGTAAAGAGCATGGGTCAGAAGAGAGGCTGCCGCATTAAGTATTTCCTTAATGCGGCAGCCTCTTGTCGTTTTAAGCATCAAACCTCAAACTTCAAACAAGATTTAAAACGGGAACATGCCCGTCTGGGAGGACTCTGTATGACTTGTGGAGTAGATATTGTAGAAATCGGGCGCATGGAAAAACTGGTCTGTACCCGCGGCCAGTCCCTGCAGCGCTTATTTACGGAACAGGAAATTACCTACTGCCGCAGCCGGGGAAAGGGACAGTATGCTTCCTTTGCCGCCATGTTTGCTGCCAAAGAGGCATTCTGGAAAGCCTGCCGCACGGGCTTCCGCAAAGGGGCCTGGACCGATGTGGAAGTGCGGCACGATGAGCTGGGCGCACCCTCCTTTGTCCTGCACGGAGCCTGTGCGGTACTGCTGGAGAAACGGGGGGAGTTGTCCTTGTCCCTGGCACATGACGGCCAGTATGCCATCGCCCAGGTCGTCTGGCTGTGACGATAATTCCTTAGCGTGGAGATTAAGTTTCTATTCCCGATGTGCTATAATAGAGGCGTTGAATTCATAGCACATAAAGGAGAAGATAGTGTGTACAAGAAATTTCTGATCTGGCCTCTCATTGTCGTGGCCAGCCTGCTGCCCGTGGGAATTTCCCAAGGGGCATCTAAAACGAATATTACCAATGTCCGCGTCGTGACCCGCAACGATGCCGATACACCCTTTGTCCGCACCGTCCTGGATGTCACCGGGCCGGTCCAGCCGCGGTTTGCCATCGATAAAAGCGGCTACAATATCGTCGTCACGATTCCCAATACCAACTTGAGCCGGAGCATCAATCCCCGCCCCCAGGTAAATCAGAACGTCATTTCACGGCTGGAACTTGGAAATAAGGGCCCTCATGCGGAGGTCCGCATCCGCGTGCCCAAAGCGGTGAATACGAAAGATCTGAAAGTCTTTACGCTGGATGGCAATGCCAAACAGAAAATCAGCAACCGCGTCGTTATCGATGTGAACGACAAGTCAGGCAAGGTACAGCAATGGAGCCACTGGCACGATTCCAAAGACAGCATTTCCAAGCCGTTCAGTGAATCTATCAAAAAAGATTTTAAAGGGCGCAAACCCTTTGCCGGGCCGGGCAGGGGTGATATGATTTGGCCTGTGAAGGGCGTCATTACATCTCCCTTCGGATACCGCATCCATCCCATTTATGGCCGGCAGATCCTTCATTCCGGTATGGATATCGGTGTGGATTACGGTACGCCAGTCAAGGCAGCCATGGGTGGCGTCGTCGTCGAAGCCGACTGGATCAGCGGCTATGGCAATGCCGTCGTCATTGATCACGGCAATGGCATGACGACCTTGTACGGCCATAATGAACGCCTCAATGTCATAACCGGGCAGACCGTAAAGCAGGGAGACATCATTGCTTATGCCGGTTCTACGGGAAATTCGACAGGGCCCCACGTCCATTTTGAAATCCGCGTCAATGGGGAAGCCGTTGACCCGGCGTTATACTTGTAATCACCTTAAGGAGGTTCTCATGCAAAAACTCAATACGGCGGCCCAGATGCGGCTCATGGACCAGACGGCCATGCACGGCCAGTATGCCATCGCGCCGGCGGTCCTCATGGAAAATGCCGGCCATGCCGTCGTTACCCATGCAGAAACAGCCGTTCATGGCTGGCAGGGTAAGGACGTTGTCATCTTGTGCGGCAAGGGAAATAACGGCGGAGACGGCTTTGTCATCGCCCGTCATCTGCTGAACCGTGGCGCCCGGGTATACGTCTATGTACTGGGAACGGTGGAATCGTATAGTCCGGAAGCCCGGGCTCATCTCCATACGCTGCAGGAACTGGCCGATGAAGAAACGTGCCTCATCGATTACTTTGCGCCATCGGACAAGGCATGGGACAGGCTGTACCGGCGCCTGTCTTCCAGCCAGGTCGTCATCGACGCCATTCTGGGAACGGGATTCCACGGCACGCTGCGCATGCCCGTGAGCCGGATAGTCAATATGGTCAACGAAGTGGCCGCGTCGGGTACGCTCCGGGTCATTGCCGTCGATATCCCAACGGGCGTCAATGCCGATACGGGCGATGTCAGCGGCAGTGGCGATGAAGAGGCGGCCGGGCCGGTCTTTGCCGATATGACCGTCACCTTCGGTGTCTGGAAACGGGGACTGCTCCTGTATCCGGGACGCACTTGTTCCGGTGTTGTCGTCTGCGACGATATCGGCATGCCCCGGCCGCTTTTGACCGGACGGGAAGACGATGGGGCGTATATGCTGGAAGAAAGCGACATATCGGAAGTCCTGGTGCCGCGCAGTCCCGATTCCCATAAGGGAACGCATGGCACGGTCGCTATCGTGACCGGCAGCAGTGATATGGCCGGAGCGGCCCTGATGGCTGCCCGCGGCGCTCTTCGCAGCGGAGCAGGCAAGCTCTTTTTGCGGGTGCCGGCGCGTACGGCGCCTTACTGCATTGGCCGGCAGGCTGAAGCCATGGTACGCGGCATCGGAACGGGCGATCATTTTACGGCAGCCGATGTGGCAGAAATCATCGAAGAAAGCCGGAACTGGTCGGTACTGGCCATGGGACCGGGCATGGGAAAACAGGAAGATACCAGGATGTTCCTGAAAGAAGTCATTGCCCACACGTCGTGCCCGCTGGTACTTGATGCCGATGCCCTGAACCTTCTGGCAGGAGAACGGGATTTCATTGCACCTTACGGCGGACGCATCATCATGACGCCCCATCTGGCAGAGTTCAGCCGTCTCAGCGGGCTGCCCCTGGCGGATATCAAAAAAGACTGTATCGCTGCAGCCAAACAGTTTGTCCGGGAATGGCAGGTAACGCTGGTCCTGAAAGGGGCGCCGACCGTCATCGTCTCGCCCAGGACACTCCACGCCTACGTCAATCCCGGCGGCAATGCCGGCATGGCCTGTGGCGGCATGGGAGATATCCTGACGGGCATGGTAGCGGCCCTGGCCGTACACGACGGCATGACCAGCCTGACTACGGCAGCCTGCGCGGCTGTCTGGCTCCATAGTGCCGCCGGTGATATCTGCCATGATACGTATGGCTCCTATGGATTCTTGCCTATGGAAGTGGCCGACGCCGTTCCCCGGGTCATTACCCGCCTGGAAGACAACCGCCCGCTGCCCGTGTTGCAGAGGCCCCTGGTGACGGAGGCATAATTCGTGTATCCCTGTAAGGGAAAAGGACTGTTCCGTATCGCACTGATACTGGCGACAGTCCTTGTTTTTTGTCTGGCAGGCTGTACATCGGATACGCGCGATGACAGCAATCTGCACATTCACGTCCTGTCGGCCGGGCAGGCTGATGCCGTGCTCATACGGCACAAGACAGGCGATTTTCTTATCGACTGCGGGGACAGCGACGGCACGGACCGGCTTTTGTCCCAGCTGCAGCAGTTCCACGTGCGCCAACTGGAAGCGCTGATCCTGACCCACCCTCACGAAGACCATATTGGCGGTGCGCCGGTGTTATTAAAAACACTGCCGGTCGCCTGCATTTACGACAACGGTCAGGAATCGGATTCTCCCATATATGCCCACTACCGTAAGATAGCTGTCCAAAAGGGGATTGACTGTAAAACACTGCAGCGCGGACAGGTACTGTCCTGGACGGACGGGCTGACTCTGGAAATTGTATCGCCACCCGCACGGGGAGAACGGGGATACGGGGCGCTCCAGTCTTCCCAGGGCAGGGAGAATAATTTTTCTCTCGTCTGCCGCCTGGAATACGGGACTTTCTCTATGCTGTTCATGGGCGATGCGGAAAAGGAAAGTGAACGGGTCCTGCTGCAGTACATGACATCCGGGGCGCTGAGGACGACGATCCTGAAAAACGGCCACCACGGCAGCCGTACGGCCACGACAGAAGAACTGGTAAAAGAAGCGGCCCCGTCGGCAGCGGTCATTTCCTGCGGAGCCGGCAATTCCTTCGGATTTCCTCACAGGGAAGTCGTCTCTCTCCTTGCGGCATATCGTATACCCATCTATCGTACCGACCGGGACGGGACCATTTCGATTGATAGCGACGGTACATCCTATACGATAAAAACGGCACACGGAGATAGAACTTTGTGACGGATTTGTGATAATTCAGAACTTAAAATAGAGCAGGAGGTATGGTATAATAGTAACGTTCATTTGTAAAGGAGAAGATACAATTGCTGAAAAAATTATGTATGATACCGCTATTGGCGATTGCCTGCCTGCTGCCGCTCGTTTCCGTCCAGGCTGCCGCCAATACGGAAATTACCAGTGTCCGCGTAGCGACACGCAATGATGCCAATAAACCCTTTGTCCGGACCGTCCTCGATGTGTCCAGAAAGGTTACACCCCGTCTGTATATCGATAAGAGCGGCAGATACGTGACGGTCACGCTGCCCAATACGAAAATCGATAAAAATGTGCAGAAGCAGTACGATGCCAATTCCAATGTCGTATCCCGTATCTGGCTGACCCAGCGTTCGTCCGGTACGGACCTGAATATCAAGGTTCCACGCCAGGTCACGGCTCAGGATGTGAAGGTATTTACCCTGCCGGGAGATAAGAAAGCCAACCGCTCAGACCGGGTAGTCGTCGATGTCAATGACAAATCCGGTAAAGTAAAACAGTGGAAACACTGGGGCAATGAATCTATCGGCATTCATTCCTCGCAGAATACAAAGAGGACTAAAACGGGCGGTTCATCCGTTACGGTGCCATCCTACGGCGGCAGTGCCAGCTACAGCCTGACCAAGGGGCTGAAAGGCAAGACCATCTGCATAGATCCCGGCCACGGTGGCAGTGATACGGGAGCCCTCGGCGCGTTCAGCCAGGAAAAGAATATTACCCTGGCCATTTCCAAAAAAGTACAGACTCTCCTGCAGCAGGCCGGGGCCAACGTCATCATGACCCGCACGACCGATGTCGATGTGTATGCACCGAATGACGGGGCTGTAGAAGAACTGCAGGCCCGCTGCAATATCGCCAATGCGGCCAAGGCCGATGCCTTTGTCTGCATCCACATCGATTCTTACTCCTCAGCTGATGCCGGTGGCGTAACGGCTTATTACAACAGCAAGACATCCCATGATGCCGGCCTTGCCAAGTATATTCATAATCAGAATATGAAGGCGACGAATTTCCAGGACCGGGGCGTACGGACGGCTAATTTCTACGTCCTGCTCCACACGAACATGCCGGCGACCCTGCTGGAACTGGGTTTCATCTCCAATCCGGGTGAAGAAAAAGCCCTGAACTCGGAAGCACAGCAGCAGAACTTTGCCGAAAGCATCGTAAAAGGTCTGGCCGATTATTTCGACAACAACGGCATATAACAGACGTATAGCGCAACTGAACGATGGCAGATGCCCCTGTCAGTCCATGCGGAAAGCTGGACTGACAGGGGCATTTGTTTATGCTTGTTTTTTTAATTTATATATACTCATACCTTTCAATTTTTGCTATAATAAATAAATGAAATACGTTGCAGGTGCAATATACTGCAAGGAGGGGAAGGGTATGATCAAGCGCAATATAGTTCTCGTAGGCATGATGGGCAGTGGCAAAAGCCATATAGGACGTAAACTAGCCGTTCGTCTGGGATGGCAGTTTGTCGATACGGACCGCCGCATTGAACGCCAGATGGGACAGTCTATTGCTGACTTTTTTGAACGGGCAGGAGAAAAGGTGTTCCGTGAACGGGAAATCAATGTGCTGCAACAGGTCAGCCGCTACCATGAAGCGGTTATTTCTTTTGGCGGGAATTTCCCCATGAATATCGAAACATACCGTATCCTCCATCGTCATGGGTATATTGTGGCTCTCCGTTCCCAGCCGTACCGCGTGGAAGAGCGGGTGGGACGCCATATTGGCAAGAGGCCGACGGTAGACTATGACAATCTCCATGCTTTTGTAACGCGCATGGATGCCCAGTGGAAGCATGTATATCCGTACTGTGATTATGTCGTCGATACGACGGATTACAGTGCTGAAGAAATTGTAGATATTATTGTAAAACGAATTAAAGGAGACGATATAGTCTTCGTTTCCCGTGAGCCAAAGGAGGCAGATGGTCATCATGATAAATAAAATTGGTGTACTCACAAGTGGTGGTGATGCGCCGGGCATGAATGCGGCTATCCGTGGCGTTACCCGGTATGCGATTGAAAAGGGACTGGAAGTCACGGGTATCATCCGGGGGTATGAAGGACTTTTAAGTCATGAAATCATGCCACTTAACCGCCGCAGTGTCGGTGCTATCATTCATCGCGGCGGTACGATGCTGCGCACGGCCCGCTGCCTGGAATTTTTGGAAGAAGAAACGCAGAAAAAAGCGGCAGACTATATCCGCGAACAGGAAATGGATGCGCTGGTCGTCATCGGTGGCGACGGATCGATGCGCGGTGCCCAGGCCCTGAGCCGTCTGGGAATCCCTACGATTGTCATCCCCGGTACGATTGATAACGATATGGGGGGGACGGAGTATACGGTCGGTTTCGACACGGCGGTCAATACGGTCCTGGAGTCGGTCAATAAGATCCGCGATACGGCTTTTTCCCATGACCGCGTCGCCGTCATTGAAGTCATGGGCCGGCATGCCGGATTTATCGCCCTGTATGCCGGGATGGCTGCCGGTGCGGAAGCGGTGCTGGTACCGGAACATGAAGTATCACTGGAAGACTTGTGCACGCACCTCAACGAATCTCACCGCATGAAGAAGATGAGCAGTATTGTCATCGTGGCCGAAGGGGCAGCCAAGGGAGCCGATGTGGTCGATTATATTAAAGGTCACACCTATCTGGAACCGACGCTGACAGTGCTGGGATATGTACAGCGCGGCGGTTCTCCGTCGGCAAAGGATGCCATCATGGCCAGTTTGTTTGCCGAAAAGGCCATAGACAGTCTGCTGGCCGGCACGTATAACTGCGTCATCGGGCAGATAGGCGAACGCATCGTCGCGACACCGTATACAGAAGCAGAACGGCTTCATTTCCCGCTGGATGAAAATATGTACCGCCTGGTCCTGGCACTGGGAAGATAAGGCAGACGGATGTAACAGGCCGGCAGGCAGCGCCGCGTCCCGGAGACATCCCACATTTTATCCCGGGCAATACTGGACGGCAGTATCCCCTGTACAGGGAAAGCCGCGGACCCGGAACGAGGCGTAGCCTGTACCTTAGCCTGGTACAGGCATCCGATGCAGAAGCTCCCGTGCTTCTACATCTTTCTTCAGCTATCATAGTTGAAAGCTCAACTATGATAGCCCTGGCACAGTGGGGCGAGTGCTTTTATGATTTTTTTGGAATGGCTGGAAATTTCTTTATGCTAACTGCCAAGTAAAAGTGATGTCAAGCATTTTTGAAAATGTATCAAAAAAAGCTATTTATTAGCCCCAAATTATAGGGCTTAGAAGAAAGAGTTTTATAATTTTATAGTATTAATATTACAACATGAGTCGTGGTATTTCCGTTGATGTATAATGTTTTTGAGCGGCAATATACCGTTCAAAGGAGGCTCGTTTCCACGGATGGCTCATGGTCTAAGGTAAAGATGGATTCTCCTTAGGAATCCTCATCAATCGATGGGGATTTTTTGCATTGATAGGTGAACACAGTACGCCTATCGGTAAAGATTTCATGTTGCATTCGTTTTTTTTTGCTTTGGTTGCTTTGGGAGACAGGATATACCGGTTCTCCAAGATAGAGGTCAGGGCTGAAACAGAAATACAGATATGTTCCTGCTGTTCCAGAATCTCCTGAAAATGGGTAAAATTGGCATCAGAATAGTCGTTTTCGTACAGTTGAACGGATAGATTCTTTGACGGAGTCCGGGATGGTATGGGCTGGTTTACGGCCCTTATTGCCATGACGGAAGGCCGCTTTTCCTTCTTGGTGATAACGGATGATCAGCCGGTTAATCGTCCTGCGTGTACACCCAAGGACTAAAGCGGCTCGACTTGGAATTAGCAAAGGAATACAAAAAGTAAGGATATGTCGTAGAGTACTGGAATGGGCGGATGGTGCAATGCCTGTACGGTACGGTGTCGTTTGTTCGCTGGCGGATGAAAAAAGTCAGGGAAAAAGGCCTCTATCCACTTGATAAGCAACTACGACTGAAATCCTATCACGGTTTTTCACTTTGCTTCCACGGAAGATGAACAGTCATGGGAACTAGCCGGATGGGTAAATGAACGGTCATTACGGATTAAACAAGACGATGGTGATCAGCAACGATGATAGTAAAAAATATGGCTATGAGGCTTTCTAGGAACTGGTAGCAGGGGCAGTGGCATGAATACTAACGGGATGTATATTATGTACACTGTTGTAGAACCATCCAATATATTTCCGCTCATTGGAAGATACGATTCTGGCAATCTATGACCATCTGGCATCCTATGCTGTGCGTTCAGATATACCAAGTTTTATCAAAGATAGGGTCTGGAAATTAATGGGGCATGGCCGTCCGGGATTTAGCGGAGGAAAAAGGAAGAAAAAGAAGAAAAAGCAGCCGTGGCATTATACGGTCACCAGGAAATCCATTTTAGAATGTACAGACTGGCGTGGATAACGGAGTCTTCACGCTATGAGGGATTGAGGAATGTTGTTTTATGTCGGACTGGATTTATGATGAGGAGGGGTTGATTATGAAAAAAATGGTCGGCGTGATGCCGCTCTGGGATGATGAAAAGGAAAGTATCTGGATGTTGCCGGCATATATGGAAGGCTTGAAAGCGGCAGGGATGGATTCTTTTATTTTCCCTATGACGCAGGATGAGGATGAAGTGAAACGGCTTGTCGGGCTTTGTGACCAGATCCTGCTGACCGGGGGACACGATGTCAATCCTTCGCTGTATCAGGAGGAACCGGTGAATGCATCGGTTGAATGGAATGAGACGAGAGATGTGATGGAAGAGAGGGTCATATCCCATGCATTGGCTCAGGATATGCCTGTCCTGGGAATCTGCCGGGGACTGCAGATCCTGAATGTGGCACTGGGAGGTACATTATACCAGGACCTGCCGCTGCAGCATCCGTCAGACACGGATCATCATATGACGCCTCCCTATGACCGGCCTGTTCATACGGTCCGGGTCCTGCGGGACACGCCGCTTTATGATCTGTTGCAGACGGAGCATATGGGCGTCAACAGCATTCATCACCAGGCTATACGTAAACTGGCACCGGATTTGCGGGAAATGGCCCTATCGGAGGATGGCCTTGTAGAAGCCGTCTATATGCCGGGGAAACGCTTTGTATGGGCCGTCCAGTGGCATCCGGAATATGGGTTCCCCTCTCATGAGGACTGCCGTGCCATTTTCCGTGCATTTTCCCGGGCATGATGTCCTGCTGGATAGTGCCGGATGCATGGCAGGAATCCTGTTTGTTTTCTGCATCCGTATGGTGCACCGGCTGATGAAACGGTAACGGAATCCCCTATCGGCCGGTCAGTGGGTAAGATATTCATACAGCCTGGTTTCGACCTGGACATCCAGCTTGAACTGGAAATTGACGACTGGCAGGGTTTTCCCATCATTGCCAGTCATTTCTTTTTGTAGTGGTCCGGCGACTACCGCGAGGTCTCCCAGATAGTAGAAATCGGTGCCTTCGCTGTCACTTTTTTTGACAAAGAGCAGTTTCCGCGTCAGTGGCGACTGGATTTTGGGAACTTCTCTGGAATCCAGCCGGACACGGGACCGGGTCATCCAGCTGAAGCGGCCGGGCGCGATGAACTGGTCTTCGTATTTGGTGCTTTCGGAAATATCGTCGCTCTTTTTATAGGTGACAAAAATCGGGCAGGTGCGCCGTCCCGTTGTTTCAAAATCGCTGTCATCGACGATGGCATAGCCATTGAGCGTCCCTTCGCGGTTCGTCTTATAATTGAGCAGGCGCGATACGTCTTTACGGGAGTATTTTCCATAGCGGACGAATCCGCCGGCATAGGCCTGGCCGTCGGTCTGCTTGTGGAACTGGTATATGCCATAGGCCAGACAATCGTTCAAATAGGTCAGAAATTCGCTGTTTTTTATGAGGAACTTCATCTGGGGCGTCAGGACGAACTGATCTTCCTTGAGCGATACGAGGGCAATGTGCCGGTATTTTTTCTGGGCCGTCTGTGTAAAAAAGTGCAGGGACAGGACATTTTCGATGCCGGCAATCGTTTTTTCCGATGTTTCATAGCCACAGGTATGACGTATATACGCCCGGAGATCGCCTATAGAAAGGGAAGGATGGGATAAGAGATACTGCAGGATCCACAATTCCTCCAGCCGTTTGCCGTTGGCCAGTTCCAGACTGACCAGTTTCAGCACGGCTTCATGGTCTTCCGTGAGCGTTGCCGGTGTCTTATCGATGCTTTGGGCGTAGGCGAAATAGGACTGACTTTTTTTGACATATAAGTACGGATCTTTATCCCCAAGCCTTACGAAATCCATCATGAGCGGCCGCCGTCCCAGACGGTATTTCAAATCTTTATAAGACTGCTTTAGTTCCTGCGCATCGGCCAGCCATTTCCGGTTGTTGATGGCTTCGTATATTTTTTCTTTGACGACATCCTGGAAATGGACAGAGGTGGAACCGGGCAGGAAATTCTGTGACATCGTACGCCGCACATCGTCCTTGTTGTAGGTGCGGTCTCCGTAGAGGGCGATAGGCAGAAGAAAATTGTTTTTGTAATTGCCGATGAAATCGAGGACTTCCAGATAGCGTTTATGGGGGAATTTGCGCAGGCCGCGGCCCAATTGCTGGACGAAGATGATGGCCGACTGGGTAGGGCGCAGCATGATGATCTGGTCGATTGAGGGAATATCGACCCCTTCGTTGAATATATCGCGGGTCAGGATGTACTCGATATAATCAGGCGTCGTATCCGGACTGCCTTCGAGGCGGCGGATGGCATCATCCCGCATTTCCGGGGTAGAATCACCGCTGAGTGCTATGGCCCGGCGGCCATGCTTTTGCAATAAACCGGCCAGTATGCGGGCCTCTTCGACGCGGCTACAGAATATGAGACAGCGCAGGCGGTTTCCATCACACCCGTAATAGGAAGAATAATACAGGATATGGCGGACCCGTTCTTCGCAGGTCAGATCCTGTATGGTGGCGGATTCATCCAGTAGTTCCCCGTTTACGGAAATATCGGCAATGCCGTGATAGTGGAACGGTACCAGCATATTTTCCGCCAATGCCTGATGGAGACGGATTTCATAGGCGATGTGGTGATGAAACAGTTCGTAGATATCGAAATCGTCGGACCGTTCCGGCGTGGCCGTCATGCCCAGCCAGAACCGGGGTTTGAAATAGTGGAATATCCGTTGGTAGGAAGCCGCTCCGGCACGGTGTACTTCATCGACGACAATATAATCAAACGAGTCCGGAGAGAATTTTGTATATACGTCAGGCTGGGAAAGGGTCTGGATCGTACAGAAGAGGTAAGGTGCATTCCAGTCTTTCTGATTGCCGGATAACAGGCCCGTATCTTCCCGATCACACCAGACGGTTTCATAACTCCGGCGGGCCGCTTTGGCGATGAGTTCCCGGTGGACGACGAATAAGAAACGCTTTGGCTGGAAGATACGCGCGTCAAAAGCAGACAGATAGGTTTTGCCTGTGCCCGTTGCCGAAATGAGGAGTCCCCTGTCAGCGCCCTGGTCGCGCAGCTGCCGGAGTCCCTGCAGGGCTTCCTTCTGCATGGCATTGGGATTGATGGTCTGCATGCGTGCCAGATGGGTATGCCGGGGCCTGTTACAGGTGTATACACGTTCGTACGCGTTGATCCAGTTTTCATCGACGGGGACGGCTTCCTCCCAAAGCGTATCGAATTCCGAACGCATCTGCCGGATGAGGCCGCCATCTTTGGATGAGGTGAAAAAGACATTCCATTCCTGGTTTGTCGTCAGGGCGGAGGCTGTGAGGTTGCTGCTGCCCAGGATCATCGTGTAGTTTTCCTGAGTCCGGTTGGGCAGATGGAACAGATAGCCTTTGGCGTGGAAGCCGTGGTCTTCCGTGACCATGCGGAGCTCGATGGATGATGGCGGACAGAGATAGGTCTGCAGGGTGAGCAGGTCGCGAAGGGCGTCGGGTTCAGTGAAGTTCAGATACTGGGAAGCCAGGATATAGCCTTTGACCGGACGGTCTTTATATTCCAGCAGCACATCTTTCAGGCAGGCAATGCCTGATTTGGTGATAAAGGCTACGGAAAAATAAAACTCATCGCAATAAGAAAGCTGCGTAACCAGTGTATCCAGCACTTTCGTCTTTTGTGCGCGGTTATTGGTCACAATACGGGGAACATACCGTGAATCCGCTTTCGTATTATAATCGATAAAACCTTCGCGTAAACAATTTTCCAGTACATTGCCTGTCGTCATCGTGGAGCACCCTTTACTATTTAATCCGGTTTCGATTCAGAAGCTAATTTTTCCATGATAGGCTGATCGGCTGCCGCCCAGTCCAGGGATGGCAGTTCCTGCGGCGGAAGCCAGCATGACGCAACATGTTCTTTGCGGATAAATTCCGGTGAAGAGAGGGGACAATAGAAGGCATGCATGGTAATGGCAAAATCGGGGTACTGATGATGGACCGTCATATATAAGTCACTTTCCTTGATGGTCGTATGAATGTTCATTTCTTCCCGTAATTCCCGTTCCAGTGCGGCGTGCCGTGATTCTCCCGCTTCTATTTTTCCGCCAGGAAATTCATATTTGAACGATACATAAGGATACTTCCCTTTTCCCCGCTGCATGCAGAGAATGTTTCCATTATACGTCAGAATAGCTGCTACGACTTCCAATTGTTTCATCAGTTCGTCACCTTTCCTGTCAAATATTCTGGATCTATTATACTATTTCTTGTTTATCGATACCAGGGCAGAAAAAATGTCTGTGCCTATATGGATTTTTAGCTGCCGGGATAGGAATTGCCATAGACCTGACTAAATATATATGACAGGCTTATACAAACGGTATTCAGAAAACGGGGAACGTCATATACGAAATGTTCTTCTGTCTTTGTGAGATAGACAATATAGCAGTGTGAAAGTATTAAATATAGTAAATTAATACCCTTGTTTTCTTAAAATATTTCATAATAAGCCAAATTTTTCTAAATGCATAAAAATAGAAGTTCTGAATATGCGTTTTGGTAATTGATTGAGATAAAACAAAACATTTTTCACAATAATTAATTGATATTTGTAATTTCGCAATAGACATATCAAATAAGGCATTGTTTTATGCATATTCTATAAAATTTAAAAATAATTGGAATAATATTAGTATTAGTATTTATAATTTAAAATAAATGCTTTACAAAATAATGAAAATGACGTAAAATCAAGCTATAAAGAATATAAACGCATTTAATTAATGCGTTTATATTCTAGATGGCCGGACAAAAAATAAAAACTGTATGATTTTTATGTACGCGTACAAAGAATAAAAAAGCGCTAAGATGATATATTGAAAAAGAATTATCTTTCGATTATCAAATCTTATTTTCTTTACTATGTCGTATTCGTATTATTTAATGAATATTTATGTGATTGGAGTGAAAACATATGGAACATGATAAGCTGATGGAACGATATAATGATGACATCATCCGCCTGCGCAGGGAGTTTCACCGGCATCCGGAACTCAGTTTCGAGGAGACAGAAACTACGCGGAGGATAGCATCTGTTCTGGATGAATGGGGAATTCCGTATCAGATTAATGAAGAAAAACATACAGGACTGGTTGCCAGGATTTCCGGTGCCCATCCTGGAAAAGCGGTGGCTCTCCGGGCCGATATAGATGCTCTTCCTGTAACGGAAAAAACAGGACTTCCTTTTGCTTCGGAAGTTCCCGGACGGATGCATGCCTGCGGTCATGATAATCATATTGCCATGCTCCTGGGAGCGGCACGGATGCTGCTTGATATAAGAGATCAAATATATGGCGATGTCTATCTGGTATTTCAGCCGGCAGAGGAAGCTGGCAAAGGCGCGGTCTATATGAAGAAATTTGGTGACTGGTTTGCGAAAATAGGGGCCATTTTCGGTGCCCATATCTGGAGCAGCGTACCGGCTGGTACCGTTGCCATCCGCACTGGCCCATTCATGGCGGCGGCAGATAAATTTACTATCCGCATTCACGGAGTCCAGTCTCACGGTTCCCAGCCTTGGTCCGGCGTCGATGCCATCGTGGTCGGTTCGGCTATTGTTACGAATCTCCAGTCCATTGTATCCCGTCAGCTCTATGCCATTGATCCGGTCGTCGTGACGGTCGGTAAATTCCAGGGTGGCGATCGCTGGAATATTGTGAGCGGCGAAGCCGTACTGGAAGGGACAACGCGGTATTTCCGCCGCGAAATCGGCCCGGAACTGAAGGAACGGATGGAACGCATTGTAGAAGAAACAGCCAAAGCCTATGGCGCCACGGCAGAATTAGACTATCAGTTCCTCATTCTGCCCACCATTAATGACGATGCCTGTACGGCCATCGCCCGCCAGGCTGTGACGGAAGTGCTGGGACCCGATGCCATTCAGGAAAGTGATCTGGTCATGGGCGGAGAAGACTTTGCATTTTATCAGGAAGACAAACCGGGATGTTTCATATTTGTAGGTACCCATAATCCCGATTGTAACGCAACCTATCCGAATCACAGCAATTATTTTACCTCTGATGAATCAGTTCTTGCCGGCGGTGCACGGGTATATGCCCAGATGGCCATTGACTGGCTGAAACAAAATAGCTGATACAGAATCATGGAGATACAAGGCTGCTGCGGTGGGGATCGTCTGGCAGCCGGAACATACAAGAAAGGGTGATTGTATGTATAACTTTGCTTTAGCTTTTACCATCTGTGCTATATTTTATATTGCCGGGGAATGGGTAGACAAACTTACTCATGCCTGGGTGCCATCTGTCTTTGTTACGGCTATTCTGATGCTGCTGGGTTACTGGTTTATCCTGCCGTATAATCTGATTACAGATAGTGTACTGCTGCCGTTTGGTGCTACACTGGGCCTGTTCCTGTTACTGGTCCATATGGGAACGGTACTCAGCCTGAAACAGCTTATGATGCAATGGCGGACCATTGTCATCTGTCTTGCCGGTCTGATCGGGATGTGTACGGCCTGCTGGTTCCTGTGCCCCCTGTTTATGGACCGGACCCTCATGATTACGGGACTTCCGGCTCTGACCGGCGGGATTGTCGCGGCTACGATCATGCAGCAGGCTGCTGCCAAGGCAGGACTCGTGACGGCGGCTGTCTTTGCCATTACGATATATTGTGTACAAGGTTTTGCCGGCTATCCTCTGACGGCGGTTTGCCTTAAAACGTACGGAAAACAACAATTGAAATTATTCCGGGCCGGAAAAATCACCATGAGTGAAGCCGATAAACATGCCGTAGAAAATGCCAACGCCGCCGTAGGTGTCAGTCATGCCAAAACGATTCTGCCACAGCTGCCGGCTCAGTTCGATACGACTGTTGTAAAATTAGGAAAGCTGGGATTTGTCGCATGGCTGGCGACCCTGGCTGGTTCGGCGACGGGAATTTCCGGTGCTATCTGGGCTCTTGTGTTTGGTGTCGTCTTCTGTACCATTGGTTTCCTCGACCGCGATGCCCTGAACAAAGCGAATTCGTACGGCATTTGCATGTTTGCACTGATGATGTTCATATTTGATGGCCTGAAAGACTGCACACAGGAAATGTTGTTATCCATTATCGGGCCCATGTTCGTCCTGATTATCATCGGCGTTATCGGCATGGCTATCATTGCCTTTATTGCCGCTCGTGTTCTTCATATTTCGTTTTACCTGGCATTTGCCAATGGACTTACTGCCCTGTATGGTTTCCCGCCCAATATCATCATTACGGAATCGACCTGTGATTCTCTGGCAACGTCTCCTGAAGAAAAGGAATTCCTTATGAGTCGTATGTTCCCGTCCATGCTGGTAGGTGGTTTCGTAACGGTTACCATTACCTCGGTCGTACTGGCCGGAACGTTTGCTTCCTTCTTATAACAGAATCATTTGCTCATACAGATCCGTTCATAAAGAAAAAGGAGCTGGCCTGTGATATGCTTTCCGTCAGTACGGCGGTATACATATCGGCAGGTACAGCTCCTTTTTTGGCTGTATCGGTTGTAAGATAGTTTTCCGGATTGGGTCAGCAGACGGGCATAGTCCAGATGGCCCCGGGCGGGATTGGCATCGTGGGACAGGTAGTCCTGATAATAAGCAAGACACCGGTCTTTCTGATTCAGCGCAATATAGTTCCGGCTGATGATGTAACTGAGCATCCTGTCCTTTTTCCATTCCGGATGTGCGTCAACCAGTATCTGCATATGATGAACGGCTTTGTCTTTCTGTCCCGTCATATATTCGTATATCTTCTTTTAATAGACAAAATAAGGTTTCATCGAAATATACCGTCCCCATACTAAACAGACAAGGCTTATCGCATGAAACAGTTGCTATCATGCGGTAAGCCTCGTTTACTTTTTCCGGTTACCGGCTGAAGAACAGGGTCATCAGTTTTTGCAGGGCTTCCTGGTCTGCTGCTCCCATGGTTTCCCGGGCAGAGTGCATGGCCAAAAGTGGCAGTCCGATGTCCATGGTGCGCATGGGCATGTTGGCCGACAGGAGAGATCCCAGGGTAGAGCCGCCGCGCATGTCCGAGCGGTTCAGGAAAAACTGACAGGGGATATCTTGGCTTTCGCAGAGGCTGCGGGCGATGGCAATCGCCTCGGCATCGCCGGCATAGGTCTGGCTGCAGGCTATTTTCAGGACCGGACCGCCGTTGAGGACGGGGAGGTTGGTGGGATCGGTTTTATCGGGATAGTTGGGGTGGTACGCGTGGGCGGCATCGAGGGAGAAGACGTATCCGCCGCTCATATCGGCCCATAATTCCGATTCTGTATATCCGAGTCCGGTGTATATCCGCTGCAGGATCTGAGGGCAGACGAGTGATGCGGCCCCCTGCTTGCTGCGGCTGCCGACTTCCTCATTGTCAAAGAGGGCGATGAGATTGATTCCATCCGTACTGGTGCCATGGATCAGGCCCATGAGGCAGGCATATACCGATGTCTGGTTATCCAGGCGGGAGGCGGAAATGAATTCATTATTCCGCCCCAAGAGACAAGGCGGTTCTGTCGGATACACCGTCAATTCGTACGACAGGATATCGGCTGCCTGCAGGGAAAATTCGTCTGCCAGAAATTGCAGGAAAACGGACCGGTCATCGCCGGAAGAATCCCGGTCAGTCAGGGTGAACAAGGGGAGCATGTCTTTCTGGGGATTCAGTTTTTCCCCTTCATTTACCGTGGGATTCATATGGATTGCCAGGTGAGGAATCGTAAGGAGAGGGCGGCGGGCATCGACATAGCGCACATCCGGATGATAGGCGTCGTCACTGCGGAGCACGATTTTACCGGCCAGAGACAGCGGGCGGTCCAGCCAGGTGTTTCGGATCATGCCGCCATATACTTCGACATTGAGTTTCCCGTACTGCTGTGTCTGAATCGCCGCATGGGGCTTGATGCGCAGACAGGGGAAATCCGTATGGGCCGTGGCGATGTGCAGGTGACTACGCGGCTTCCTGCCGATGCGGAATGCCAGGAGCGTCGAACCGAATACGCGGGTATAGTATGCCTTTCCCGGCGTCAGTGACCACGTATGAGATAAGGAAAGAGGCGTAAATCCTTTTTCTTCCAGCAGGGAAATACCTGCTTTAACCGAGTGGAAGGGGGATACGGCCTTTTCCAGAAAATCAAATAATCCTGCTTGTACACGATTCATAGAACAAACCTCCGTTTCTTAACTATCTCAGATACCCTCGCCGGGGTGGGTCCCCGGCAGCCAGTTTTGGATGGTGAGGCATTCCCGGATGATGTGGGTCATGGATGGCGTGAGAAATTTATCTTTATGGTAGACGATTTGGAAGATACGCTGAAATGAAAGGCCCGGCAGGGGAAGTTCACATAGAAGTCCCTCTTCGATTTCCCGTTGTACCAGGCGGCGCGAGAGAAAGGCTGTCCCCAGATTGGCTATGACGGCTTTTTTGATGGCTTCGGAATTATTGTAGACGCCGCAGACATGATAGGGAATGGCGTGATCGTCCATGATGCGGGCAAACAATTCCCGCGTGCCGCTGCCAGACTCTCTCAGAAATACAGGGATATGGTCCAGATCGTGGCACTGGCGGATTTCCTTCCGGCTCCAGGGATTTTGAGGAGCGGCAATGGCCGTCAGTTCGTCTGTCAGGAATGGAAGGGCCGTGAGGTAAGGAGATGTCAGGCGGCCTTCGATGAGAGCCAGGTCCAGTTTATCTTCCATAAGCCGTTGTTCCAGTTCTTTGGTATTGTGGATTTCTGAGAGGATTTCCTGCCCGGGCAGCCGTACGTGTTCGTGCTGCAGTAATTCGACCAACAGGACTTCCCCTATGGTAATGCTGGCACCCAGACGTATGGGAATCTGATTTTGCAGGGATTTCATCCCCGTTTCTGCTTTTTCGATGAGGGATGTAATCTGGTAGGCATATTGCAAGAGGTGCTGGCCGGCAGCAGTCACGAAGATACGCCGGCCCAGACGATGGAACAGCAACAGCCCATAGTGATCTTCAAGTTCATGGATGGCCTGGGTAATGGATGGCTGGCTGATGTGCAGCTGCCGGGCAGCGTGGGTCATATTCATGGTTTCGCAGACGGCGATAAATATTTGTAAGTGGCGGATAGTCATGAGATTACCTCTGTTAGTATAAGTATTTACTTATGGTATATATTATATATCGGTATTTTCCATATGAAAAGAGGCGCGGTATACTTATTCCATCGCAACGAGAAATAGAGGAGTGGACAAAAATGAGTAACATGAAATTTGTGGAATGGCATCGCGCCTCTGTCGGGGTCATCCTGACACTGGCTTGTTCCCTGGCAGGCTGGCAGCTGGCCAAGCTGCCGGGGGTTTCCCTGATTGGCCATCTTGTGCTGGCTCTGCTTCTGGGTATGGCGTTTCAGCTCTTCCGTACGCTGACCCTGACGGCCCGGGAAAGCACGGGATTCATTGCCAATAAATTTTTACGGGCCGGTATTATCCTGCTGGGATTCAAACTGAATCTGGTCATCCTGATGACGTCGGGGCTGCACAGTCTGGAAGCGGCTGTCGTCGTCGTTGCGGTGATGATCCTCATCAATTATGGCATGGCACGGTTATTCCGGGTCGATCATACGCTGGCACTTCTTACGGCCTGTGGATGCAGCATCTGCGGGGCTGCGGCCGTCATGGGGATATCGGGGACGGTAAAAGCCAAAGCCAGCCAGTCTGTCCTGGCCGTAGCTGTCGTGGCCGTACTGGGAACGGTATTTACCCTGATCGAAGTTGGACTGCAGCCGCTGCTGGGATTTACGGACAGCCAGTTCGGTGTCATGGCCGGCCTCAGCCTTCATGAAATCGCCCATGCCGTGGCTGCCGGCGGCAGTGCAGGGCCGGTAGGAACGGATAGTGCCATCATCGCCAAGCTTTCCCGTGTCCTGTTGCTGGCCCCGGTCGCCATTATCGTGGGGATTCTCGAAGCCTGGCGCAACCGGCGGAACGACGATAGCAAGCAGGACATGAAAATCCCCATTCCCTGGTTCATGGGAGGGTTCATACTGGCCAGTGCCATCGGTTCGTATGTGCCGGCTGTTGAAATACTGGTCCCGTATTTTGTACAGGCGGCCTATGTCATTCTGGGAATGGCTATGGCGGCATTAGGCTTGAATGTCAATTTCAGCGTCATTGCCAAAGAAGGGGTCCGTCCCATGGCGGGAGCCTTTTTGTGCTCCTTTATCATACTGGGGCTGGGCTGGTTCATTGCCTCCCATTATTTTATCTAAATATATGCTTCATAAATATAAAGAGACTGCCTATTGTGATGATCCGTTGCGTCAGATTACTGAATCTGGCGCAGAATCATACAGGGGCAGTCTTTTTTGTATATCCGTCTGTATCAGCTGAAAAATTCGATGATCTTGTGAATAGCCAGGGCCATGTGATTCGGGTTCTGGAAGGGGTGGTTGGCGCCTTCCACGGGGATGAATTCGATTACGTTGTTTTCGGCGAACCGCTGGGATGCTTCTATAGGGACCATTTCGTCCTTTGTCCCGTGGATGACGATCATGTCGTCGGCATAGTCGAAATACTCCTGCTTCATAATATCGAAATCCCGGAGCGAATCGAGGAAGTGCTGGTCGATTTTCATCTTCCGCTCAAACCCGATCTGGATTTCCTTTCCTTTGTGGAGTTTAGTCTTATCTGCTTCGGGAATAAAATCGCACATAGTCTGATACATATTGACGGCCGGGCAGCGCAGGGCTATTTTTTTAAAAGGATTTCCCCGTTCAATCAGGTAGCGGAGCGTGACGTAGCCACCGAAACTGGTGGAGTAGATGTAAAGCGTTTCCGCCTGAAGTTCTTCACGGGCGTACTGTATGACCAGATCGAGATAGGTCATGCATTCTTCGATGGTCAGTTTTTTCCGGGCGTCCTCTCCATGGCAGGGCCAGTCAAAGGCGAGGGCCGCATAGTCACTGTATTTCGATGCCAGATGTTCGCCAAAATGCTGTGTACCGGCCGTGTCTTTACTGCTTCCGAATCCATGGGTGACCAGGACGATATGAGAAAAGGTGCGGGCCGTTTTCTCATGATCACTGAAAATCAGCCGGCAGCGGATACTATAGCCGTCTTTATTAATGTCAAATCGTTTTTCCATGACGTAATGCCTCTTTTAAGTGTTAAAATTTGTATTTGTTACGAAATAAGTATAGCAGAAATTGCCTGTTTAGAAAATATGCATGGTTTATAATTAAATGCTATGGACTGACTGCTGCACCTGTATCGCCACAGTGCCCCGGGTGTGGTACAATGACCTATAGGAGAGCTATGCTTTCCGATACAGTTGACTGATAAGTGAGGCGCTATGGTATGAAAACGATTACAACAGACGTATTGCAGCAGTTCCGCTCGGCTTATGAGGCCGATACGACAGCTCCGGTCCTACATGCGGCCCTTGCCAAAACAGACATGGCAGGCCTGTCTTATGTGCCCGGCGTGGCGGCACGGCTCAAAGGTGCTTTTTCTGTGGAAGTCAGGACGAGAGGCATTACGGCCCAGCAGAAATCAGGCCGCTGCTGGCTCTTTGCCGCCCTTAATATACTCAGAGAAATCGTGGCAGATACGTGTCACCTGAGTGAATTTGAATTGTCCCAGAATTACCTGTCCTTTTATGACAAACTGGAAAAGACCAATAATTTCCTCCAGATGGTCATCGACCATGCCGATGAACCGCTCAAGGGACAGTGCATGCAGTATATCCTGCGCGGTATGAGCGATGGCGGATACTGGTGTGAAGCAGCAGACCTGATAAAAAAATACGGTGTCGTTCCCAAACAGGTACAGCCCGAAACGTATCAGTCGGAACACACGGACCATTTTGTGGCTACTATCAACAAGCTTCTGCGCAAGGATTCCATGGAATTGCGGGAACTGGTGCTTGCTGGCAGGGACCCGTATGCACGGAAACAGGAAATGATGCAGGAAGTCTACAAGGCAGAATGCATTGCCTTCGGGCAGCCCGTGGAAACTTTTGATTTCGCCTACCGCGATGCTGACGGCACCTTCCATGAAGAACGAAACCTGACACCGCAGTCCTTCTATGAAAGATATGTCGGACTGGACCTGGACCAGTACGTGCCGGTCATCAATGAACCGACGGCAGATAAGCCGATGAATGGGCTTGTCCGGTTCCATGGGACGGAAAATATGGCAGACCGCGATATGATGGCTCTCAATATTCCCCAGGAAGAACTGGAAGAGTTGTGCATCAGGCAGTTAAAGGCCGGACAGGCCGTATGGTTTGCCTGTGATGCCGGCGCGGCCGGTGCGCGCAAAGAAGGCGTCTGGGACCCGGACAGCGTGCGCTATGAAGCGCTCCTTGGCGGCTTTTCCACGGCCATGCCCAAAGGAAAGCGGCTGGAATATAGAAGCAGCTCCGCTACGCACGCGATGATCCTGACGGGGGTCCATTTCGATGAATCGGGCCGTCCGGACCGCTGGAAGATAGAAAATTCCTGGGGCAAGGACGTGGGAGACAAAGGCTATTTCGTCTGCTCTGAACGGTATTTCAAAGAATTTGTATATGAAGCTGTCATCCGCCGGGAACACTTCAGCCCGGCCCAGCTGGATATGCTGAAGAAAGAAGCCGTTGTCATCAATGCCTGGGATGAAGATGTGTAAGGGGGAATCTGACATGATAGACAGAGATATTCTGGTAAACCGTTTCATGAAATACGTATCCTTTGATACCCAGTCCGACGAAGATAATGATACAGTCTGCCCGAGTACGAAGGGACAGACCGTACTGGCGCAGTATCTGGCCGATGAATTGAAACAGATAGGACTTAGTGATGTTTCTCTCGATGAAAACGGCTATGTCATGGCGACGCTGCCGGCCAATGGGGCAGAGAAGGCGCCTGTCGTAGGCTTTATTTCCCATCTCGATACGAGTCCTGATGCCCCGGGAGGCCCCGTCCAGCCTCACATTGTCACTGCCTATGATGGCGGGGATATCGTCCTCAATCAGGAAGAACACATCATCCTGTCCCCGAAGGATTTCCCCCGGCTTCTGGCGTATAAGGGACAGGATATCATGGTGACCGACGGAAAGACTCTGCTCGGAGCTGATGACAAGGCCGGGATGACGGCGATTGTCACTGCGGCAGAATACCTGCTCCATCATCGGGAAATTCCGCACGGAACCGTCCGCATCGGGTTTACACCGGATGAAGAAACGGGGCGCAGTGCCCTTTTCTTTGATGTGGCAAAATTCGCCGCTGATTTCGCCTATACCGTAGATGGCGGTGAACTCGGCGGGCTGGAATATGAAAATTTCAATGCTGCCAATCCAGTCATTACCCTGTATGGCCGCAGCGTTCATACGGGAGATGCCAAAGGAAAGATGATCAATGCCATTTCTCTTGCCTCAAAATGGCAGCAGATGCTCCCGGCAGGAGAAAAACCGGAATATACGGAAGGCCGGGACGGCTTTTTCCATGTCTATAAAATAAGCGGCGGAGTCGAACAATGCACCCTCCACATGCTCGTCCGCGACCACGACCGGGATCGCTTTGAAGCGCGGAAACAGTATCTCCGCAACATGGCCCGTTTTTTCAACGAAACATACGGCGATCATACGGTCGTCATCAAGGAACACGACGTGTATTACAACATGCTCGATGTCATCCGCGACGGTCATATGGATGTAGTGAATCTGGCAAAGGACGCCATGAAGGCCGTCGGCATAACACCGGTCGTAGCGCCTATCCGGGGCGGTACGGACGGGGCCCAGCTTTCCTTCCGGGGACTGCCCTGTCCCAACCTCTTCACGGGCGGAGCCAATTTCCACGGGCGGTTTGAATACCTGCCACTGGATTCATTGAAAAAGTCCTGTGAAACGGTTATAGAAATCATCAAATTAGCGGCTGGTAAAGAGAAATAAAGATGCTGATAAAGAGAAATAAAGATATAGAACGGTTATAGAAAAGGGGCTGCCTGATAGTGAGGCAGCCCCTTCGTTAGAATGAGGTAAAACTTTTGATAACACTGGCAGGTATCGTAAATATACTTACCAGAGATTATCTTCTTCATTGAATTTCCAGTCATAGGGATCCGATATGACTTCCATGGCGGGATTTTTCTGGATATCAGGGATGCAGGCAACGGAGCATTCCAGTTCATTCAGGGAAATCGTATTTTTGATGCGGACCACTTTTGCCTGTGACGGGTCGGGCAGGAAGGAATGGGCAATAGCCATTTCAATGGCATCTTTATCGCTGTTGGCATATAGCGGCATAGCGCCCATGTGGAATGACTTCGCTGTGATGATATTTGTATAGGTCATGGCAAAATCGATTTTATTGACGAAGCGATAGCTGATGATATCGGCTACACCGGCTCCGGTTGCATTGCCGTGGGCCTTTTCCGTAATATCGAGCAGGACGATTTTTTCGATATCCGGTGCCAGTTTGTGGAAACCTGCAAACTGGCTTTCCCGTTCCGTACGGCCCGTTACGTTGGGGTCCATCCCGGCGCCGCTGATTTCCTTGCCGACTTCATCGATGACCAGCACGTCGATACGGGGCAGCAAAAGGTGGGGCATTTCTGCCCGTGCCAGCTGCTGCAGGCGGGCATCTTCTTCAAATAAACGGGGAGTCGGGATGACTTCCAGGTGGCCGATATGGTCGGAGGGACTCTGGGTCAGCCCGACCGAGAAGAATACCCGTACTTTCTTCAGGAAGGCTTCCGATACGCGTTCCAGGTTTTCGCCGAAGTGATCGTAGCCCAGGGAATGAAATGCGCTGGCGCCGCGGTGTTTTCCCACGCCGATGCAGATCATTTTCAAGAGACCCGATTCATGGGGCGCTTTGAAATGGGTGTGCGGTTTGATTTTGTTGAACAGAATGATCCCGTCGGCTTCGTAGGCGGCTTTGTCGCAATAGACCGGCATGCCATCGGGAAGCTGATCTACCTGTACTGTTTCCATGGTGGAGATGACCGGTACGCCCAAGTACTCTTCGCAGATGCCGAACTGGGCCAGATGCTGTTTCTGTCCTTCTGCTGTCGCACCGGCATGACTGCCCATGGCCGGGAAAATAAAGGGGCTGGCTCCCCATTCCTGCAGCTGGCGGCACAAAAGGCGGAGCAGTTCTTTGTAATACGGTACGCCACGGCTGCCGGCCGTAATGCCGATACGCTGGCCTTTTACAGCCGGAGCCAGTTCGCCTTCATGGGCGGAGAGCTGCTTCTGTAGTTCGCCTACGGGATCGGTCAGGTATTCATCGGGAAAGGTCTGGCGGACGCGGACCATATGAGGAATCGTGATGCCATCAGTGAGCGATTTTTTGTCGAGTTTTGGGAATTTCATACATAGTACCTCCTTTGCCGGTATTCTCAGTAAGTGGGAACAAAGATGAAACCGGACGATGAATTCTTTACCTATAGTATACCACTAGTTCATAAAATTATGATTAAAAGGTATAGGATAGACACCTGGCTTGACAGAAATGTGTAGCAGAAGGTACGCGAAAAGGCTGTCCTGCAGGTTTGGGCAATGATCCGCAGGGCAGCCTGTAACAGATTTCCTATATTTCCATTAATATATTATGATTCATCGAGAAGGCGAAGTTTGGTGTCGAGGCGGTCCAGTGCCTCCTGCATATGGCGCATCCGTTCGCTCAGACGCTGCTTTTCCTGCAGGAGGATTTTCCGGCGGGCAGACCGGGTATCACCATCCTGGCGGTATAATTTCAGATAGGCAGCCAGACCTTCAATTGAGACATCGGCGGCACGCATGCATTTGATGAACGCAATACTGGCACAATTTTCATCGGTATATTCACGGATGCCGTTTTTATTGCGCGGCACCTGGCTGATAAGGCCGATTCGTTCATAATATCGCAATGTATCAGGGGTCAGATTATACTTTTCACTGACTTCTTTGATCTTCAATGGTATCACCTCTTAGTCCGTATTATAAATGATGGAGTACAGTCTAAGTCAACAGGTCTTTTGACGGTATTTTACGCTATCTTACGCTATCTTACGCTTGCTTTGAACTTGTGCCTTTTCATAAAAATGCTCCCTTCCCGGTAAACAAGCTTGTATTGTGTCACTTGTCTACCGGGAAGAGAGCATATCATGAGCAGACTGACCGCCTGATGGGGCAGCTTTTTGCGAAATTGTATTTCTTAAAATAAATGCTTGAGCCAGAGCAGGGCGACGGCAGCACCGGAGCAGAGGACGGCAATGGCGATGATGATAGGGAAGCCCAAGGGGTCTTCGGCCCAGGGAACGGGAACGTTCATACCCCAGAGGCTGAAGATGATCGTCGGCACGGCCAGGATGATCGTAATCGAGGCGAGAAATTTCATGACAATGTTGAGATTGTTGGATATGATCGATGCGAAAGTATCGGACATGTTCATGAGGATGTTGGAGTACATTTCGACCATTTCGATAGCCTGTTTGTTTTCGATGATGACGTCTTCCAGGAGGTCTTCGTCTTCTTCGTACATCTTGAGCAGATGATGCAGGGCCGTGTTACGGCGCAGGCGCATGAGTTTTTCCATGACGATGCCGTTGCCTCGCAGGGCCGATGTGAAGTAAGTCAGTGATTTCTGTAATTCCAGCAGCAGGAAGAATTCTTTATTCTGCATGGAATGGCGCAGGTCTTTTTCGATGTCATCGGTCCGGTGGTTGATCTGCTGCAAATACCGCAGGAAGAGCGTCGCCGTGCGGTACAGAATCTGGAAGAGAAAGCGCGTTTTTTTGAATGTATAAAACAGGGGATATTTGTTTTCCGTGAAGGTGCGCATGACTTCCGTTTCCTGAATGCACAGGGTAATGATGAAGTCCGGCGTGATGAAGATGCCCAGCGGCAGTGTATCATAGCTGTCTGTTTCCAGGATGATAGGAATGTTGATGACGATGAAGATATAATTGTCTTCCAGTTCCACGTGAGACCGTTCTTCCGTATCCAGGGAAGTCTTGAGGACGTCCGTCGGAATTTCCGTTACCATGGAAACGAGCTGGAGATCTTCTGAATCGGGGTTGACTACATGTATCCAGGAGCCTTTCTCAGCAGAGGCGAGAGAAATATTGTCTTCCAGATGGCCATTATTGTGTTTATAGACTTGAATCATGATGGCAGCCCCTTTCCCTTTGTATGTGTTGTAAATCCAAACTACAATATAATCATAATTTACTCATTCGTCAAGAGAAAAGGCCATATTAAATGTAAGGATCCGGTAAAATCGCAGCTGCCTGCCTCTGGCAAGGTAATGGTGGCGGGGAATAGGGGAATTTGCTATAATAAAATGGCTTTATTTTCTATGATATGGGGGAATGGATTATGTTGGCTGTCATACTCAATGGTTGTATGACTTCTTTGGGAGCGCTTATTGGATTTTTTCTGAAACGGGGGATTCCCCAGCATTATACGCAGGCCATTTTCGGCGTCATTTCTCTGTGTGTCGCCGTCATGGGGATACAGGCTGCCGTAGCGACGCAGAATCTCATCCTCGTACTGGCCAGTATGATCGTAGGTACGCTGGTTGGGACGGCGCTGCATATAGAGGACCATATGCAGCAGTTCGGGGAATTTCTGAGAAAACGGCTCCGTGCAGGCAATGAATCGAATTTCGTCAAGGGATTTGTCACCTTGTCTTCCATGCAGGTCATCGGTGCCATGGCAATCCTGGGTCCGGTCCAGGCAGCTCTCGGTAATAATGAACTGTTATATTTTAAGAGCGTCCTCGATTTTACGTCGGCTTTTATCTTTGCGACCATATACGGCCTGGGAATCGTGCCGGTGGGACTCGTCGTCCTGGTGTACCAGGGATTGTTCTACGTGCTGGCAACACTCTTTCTGCCGCTCATGACGGCCGATGTCATCCGGGAGCTCAATGCCGTAGGCGGCATCATGATCCTCGGGATAGCCCTCAACATGTTCGGCACGACAAAGTTGAAAATTGCTGATTTCCTCCCGGCCTTGTTCATACCGATGATTTATTATCATTTCATCGGCTGAGAAAAACTGTAACAAATGGCATGATAGAGTCATTTGTTGCGGTTTTTTTATTACTCATTCTTTTCCACTCCTATATTGGTGTTTTCACATATCTATGGTATGATAGAATATGTTTATTACAGCAGAAAGACTATGGGTATGACGACAGACTCCTATCCATAGGGATATCTGGATGGGAAAGTTGGCAGCCTATGCAATTACTAAAGATGGAGCTGCGGGGATTTAAATCGTTCGCAGATAAGACAACACTGACATTTGATAAAGGCATCACGGCTATTGTCGGGCCGAACGGCAGCGGCAAGAGCAATATTTCCGATGCCATCCGCTGGGTCATGGGCGAACAGAACGTCCGCCAGCTGCGCGGCCAGAAGTCGGAAGATATTATCTTTTCCGGTACGGAAAAGCGGCGTCCCCAGGGTGCGGCCGAAGTATCTTTGTATTTCGACAACAGCGACCATCAGCTCGACGTCGAATTTACGGAAGTCGTCGTGACACGACGCATATTCCGTTCCGGTGAAAGTGAATTTTTCATTAATAAGCGGCCGTGCCGTCTCAAGGATATTCATCTCCTCTTTGCCGATACGGGCATCGGCCAGGATTCGATGGCCGTCATCGGCCAGAACCGGGTAGACCGCATCCTGAACAGCAAGCCGGAAGAACGGCGGATCATCTTCGAAGAAGTGGCTGGTATCAGCCGCTATAAAAGCCGCAAACAGGACGGGTTGCGCAAGATAGAAGAAACGGAACATAACCTCGAACGCATCCACGATATGATGAGTGTATTGGAAGACCAGCTGGAACCGATGAAAGAACAGGCACAGCGGCTGCAGACGTTCCGGGAACTGGACGGCGAACGGCTGGCCTATGAAGGTACGCTGGCCCTGCAGGAATTGCGCAACGCCGAACGACTTCTTTCCAAAGCGGAAAATAACCGCATCACGGCTCAGCAGGAACGGGATACAGTCACGGCAAAACTGGAACAGGCGGCAGCCCTGCGGAAGCAGCTGGTGACGCGCATGGAAAAAGAAAATTCGGCCCTGCAGCGCCTCGATGAAGAGACCCTGGCCGTCCACAATGAACTGGACAGCATGAAGAGCCGGCACGAAGCCTTTTCCAGCCGCCAGCAGGAGCTGGCCGAATCGTTCCGCCAGGCCGGGCAGGATGTCCAGGCAGCGGAAAAAAAGGAAGGGCAGATCAAGGAACAAAAGGCCGCCTATACAAGTCAGCTGGAAGGGAAAAAACAGGAACGGGATGCAGCCCGTCAGGGCCTTTCCCTGACAGAGGAACTGTTCCGCCAGGCCGGGGAAAAAGCCTGCAAAACTGCCGATGCCCTGGCACAGGTGCAGACAGAGAGTGCCCGGAGGCAGCAGGATGTATTCGTCCTGACACGGGATATGGAAGATTTGCGCCGCCGCCTGGAAGAGAACCGCAGTCAGGCCGGCGGACTGGAACAGGCGAAGACGGATCAGGAACAGGCTGCATCCCGCATGGCCGGTGCCGTGCAACAGGTCAGGGATGATCTGGAACAGGCCAGACAGCAGTTCCAGTCTTCGTCGGCTCTTTGTAAGACGTGGGAAGCAAAGCAGCAGGAGGCCAATGAGCAGCTCCGGAAGGCAGAACAGGTGTACCGCAGCCTGCAGGGAAAGACGGCGGCCCTTTCCCAGCGCATCCGCGTGCTGGAAAGCATGGAACAGGAACATGAAGGACTGGGCCGTGCCGTAAAAGCCGTATTACTGGCACAGCTTCCGTGGCGGCCGCGTATCTGTGGCGTCGTCGGCGAATTGTGTACCATACCGGCAGCTTACGCGACGGCCCTGGACATCGCCCTGGGCGGAGCATCCCAACACGTGGTGACCGACGATGAACGGACGGCCCGGCAGGCTATTTCCTATTTGAAAGAACGCCATGCCGGCCGGACGACCTTCCTGCCGCTGGATACGGTGCGGCCCCGCAGCCGGACCCGTGACGAAGAAGCGGCTTCTGCCATGGCAGGCATCATCGGCTTTGCCGACGATCTGATACAGTATGACGACAAGTACAAGCCTGTTTTTTCATCTCTCCTCCATAAGACGCTCGTAGCAGAAACGGCCGATGCCGCCTCTGCCGCAGCCCGGGCATACCAGCACCGGCTGCGTATCGTCTGTCTTGATGGGACATTGTTCAATGCCGGGGGCTCACTGACTGGCGGCAGCGTAAAAAACCGGGAAGGATCCCTCATCAGCCGGCGGGCGGCCCTGCAGGATTTGAAGCAGGAAGCGGCGGCAGCGGAGAAAAAGCTGCAGGAACTGGTCCAAAGGGGAAATGACCTGCGCCGCGCGGCCGGCGAAGCAGACAAGGCCGCATCCCGGCAGCAGCAGACCTGCCGGCAGGCCGATATGGAGCAGCAGAAACTGCAGCTTAGCCTGCAGAGCATGGAACGGGAAGAACAACAGGCCCGGGAACGGGCCCGTGAAGCCGGACAGACCTTGCAGAAGCTGTATGCGGCCCGGTCGGACATCCAGGCAGAGCTGGTACAGAAAGAGGAAACGTACGCAGCCTGGATGGACGAAAAGCCGGCCGATACGAAAGTACTGGAAGAAGAACAGCAGCGGGCACAGGACGAACTGGAACAGTGCCGTCATGCCCTGACCGACCGGCAGGTAGCGCTGGCTACCCTGGAAGAACAGATCCGTCATCTGGAAGAGCAGATCCGCCAGCACGAAGAATTGTCCCGGCAGGCCGCCGATGCCTCGAAAGAAGCGGCAGACCGGCTGGCATCCATCGGGCGGCGTCAGGACGAAACGCGGCAGCTGCTGCAGGACCTGACAACGCATATCCGGGAAAAAGAAAAAGAAACGAAGGCCAAGGATGAGAAAAAAAAGGCCTTTTATGCTTCACGGGAAGCCGATTTTGAGAAGAGCCGGGAGCTGGAACAGCAGATAAACGACTTTAGGGACGAACAGGAACAGTGGAATCAGCGCGTCCATGCGGCAGAAGTGCAACAGGAAAAGTACCGTGGCGAGATTGAACGGGGAGAAGAACACCTGGCCCGGCAGGGACTGAGCCGGGAAGAGGCGATGAAACGGCGCCGCGAAGGCTCTCTCCGCGAATTGAATGAACGCATATCGCGTTTGCGTCAGCAGATTGCCGGCCTGGGACAAATCAATCCCAATGCCGATACGGAATATCAGAACGCCGTAGATAAACGGGACTTTTACCATCGCCAGTGCGAAGACCTGCTGGAATCGCGGAAACGGCTGCAAATCGTCGTGGCAGAAATCGACCAGGCCATGTCCAGTCAGTTCAGCCAGGCTTTTGCTGAGATTGCCCGTCATTTCCAGCGCATATTCAGCCAGCTTTTCGGCGGGGGCACGGCCCATATTTCCCTGACCGGCAGCCAGGATGTCCTGCAGTCCGGCGTGTCCATCCTCATTCAGCCGCCGGGAAAGAAACAGCAGCCACTGACGCTCCTTTCCGGCGGTGAACGGGCGCTGACCGTCATTGCCCTGCTGCTGGCATTCCTGGCCTACCATCCGGCACCATTCGTGCTGTTTGACGAAGTTGATGCAGCCCTCGATGAAGCCAATGTCATCCGCATGGCCAGGTATATGAAAAATTATAGTGGCACGACCCAGTTCATCGTCATCACCCACCGGCGCAAGACGATGGAGGCAGCCAATACGCTCCAGGGCGTGACCATGGAAGAAAAAGGCGTATCCCGCCTGCTTACCGTTAAAGTAGACGATATGATAGAGAAAGGAAGTTAATTATGGGATTTTTTTCAAGATTACGCAAGGGATTGGAAAAAACGAAAGGCTCGCTCATTAAGAACATCGAGACCGTCGTACGCGGGTATGCCAAAATTGATGACGAGATGTACGATGATCTGGAAGCGGTCATGCTCACCGGCGATATAGGAGTGGAAACGACGGAATATCTTCTCGACCAGATCCGCAGCGGCGTAAAGAGCCGGGAAATCCAGAATGGCGATGATGTCATTCCTTACCTGGAAAAGTGCATCGTAGCCCTTCTGGAAGAAAATAACGACCCCGTACCGGATTGCACCGGTACGACCGATGTCATCTTTATCGTCGGCGTCAATGGCGTCGGCAAGACAACGACGATTGGCAAGCTGGCCAAATACTATACCCAGCAGGGAAAATCGGTCATGCTGGCCGCAGGCGACACCTTCCGGGCAGCGGCGGCAGAACAGCTCACTATCTGGGCGGACCGCACGGGCGTCCCTATCGTGAAGCATCAGGAAGGAGCCGATGCGGCGGCAGTCGTCTTCGATGCGACGGCGTCGGCCAAGGCTCATCATACGGATATCCTCCTCGTCGATACGGCCGGCCGTCTGCAGACGAAATCCAACCTCATGGAAGAATTGCGGAAAATGGCCCGCGTGGCCTCCCGCAATATCGAAGGGGCACCGCAGGAAACGCTGCTGGTCCTCGATGCGACGACCGGGCAGAATGCGGTCAGCCAGGCCAAGTTGTTCGGCGATGTCGTACCGCTTACGGGCGTCGTTCTCACCAAGTTGGATGGCACGGCCAAGGGCGGTGTCATTTTATCGGTCAAACGGGAACTGGGCGTACCTGTGCGCTGGGTCGGCGTCGGTGAAGGCGTCGATGACCTGCGCCCCTTTGATGCGGCCCAGTTTGCCGATGCCCTCTTTGACCGCAATGTAGAAAAGAGAGAACAAGAAGAGGATTAATTCTGGAAGGGTGGGATTTTCATGTATGCAGGAAATATCAGGCAATGGGAGACGGAAGTACAGGCACTGCCGGAATGGCTGCGGCCCTGGATCAAAGAACTGGCCTCCCTTCATACGTCATTGCTCAAACCGGGACGGCATGAACTTCCGGGAGCGAATTTCTTCAATATCGATGAAGTCATGACGGAAAACGCGTCGGCACGTAAGATAGAAGCGCACCGGTCTTACATCGATATCCAGATGGTACTGGCCGGGAGAGAATACATCGGCTGGCAGCCTCTGTGCCACTCGGGCAAGGTCGTAGAAGCACGGCCCGATGATGACATCTGGTTCTACGACGGTTCTTATGAAGATGATACGCAGGTCCTCATGACACCGGGTACCTTTGCTATCTTTCTTCCCGGCGACGGCCACCGCCCGTTGTGTGCTCCTCACGGGCTGTGCGGTCCCGTCCGTAAAATCATTATGAAAATCCATATCTGAGAGGACATATCATGAATGTATTACAGGAAGCGGGAGAGGCGCTGCAGCGGTTGCGGCAGAAACGCCCTCTCGTCCATCATATAACTAATGTCGTCACCATCAATGATTGTGCCAATGCGACTCTTGCCATAGGGGCATCGCCGACCATGACCTGGGCTCCCGCTGAAGTAGGAGAATTGGCCGGAGCTGCTTCGTCGCTGGTCCTCAATATGGGAACGCTTCAGCCCTGGACGATAGATGCGATGGAACGGGCCGGTAAAGCGGCAGCAGAGAAGAATGTCCCCATCGTGCTGGATCCCGTAGGTGCCGGTGGTACGACGTACCGGACGCAGGGCGCACTGCAGCTGGCAGCACGGCTGCCCCTTACCGTTATCCGGGGCAATATGAGCGAAATGATGTGCCTCGCTGCAGGAAGAAGCGGAATCAATCCCGGCGTGGACAGCCATGACAGAGAAGTCATGACCATAGAAAAAGTCCGCCATCTGGCGCGGCTGCTGAAAACGACAGTGGCCATTACTGGCCCGGTTGATGCCGTATCCGATGGCCGGCGCAGCGTCCTCCTGGGAAATGGGACGCCTCTCCTGACCTATGTGACAGGAACGGGCTGTATGACGACATCGCTCATCGCGTCCTTTGCGGCCGTGTCCGGCCCGTTTACGGCGGCTGTAAGCGGCATCCTCTCCATGGGAATTGCCGGGGAAACAGCAGCCCGCCTGTCCCAGGGGCCGGGTACGTTTCACCTGCATCTTATCGATGCGTTATACCAGTTGCAAACAGAAACATATCTTACCTGTGGAAAGGTCCTGAATTACGATGAATAATCAGAATGTATACTTGAAGAAACTCACCTTTACAGCTATTTTTATTGCTCTCGGCGTTCTCCTGGCCCCTCTTGTATCGTTCCCGTTTGGGGGCGCCCGTGTATTTCCCCTGCAGCATTTGATTAATGTCCTCCTGGCCGTTCTGCTGGGATGGCGATATTCGGTTGCCGGTGCATTTTGTATTTCTTCTATCCGCATCGCCCTGGGAGTCGGCACCATTCTGGCTTATCCGGGCAGTATGATCGGTGCCTGCCTTTCGGGGATTCTGTATAAGAAGACCGGGTCTGTCTGGGGCGCTGTCGTTGGGGAAATTTTTGGTACGGGCATACTGGGCGGACTAATTGCTTATCCTCTGGCCGCCTTTATCCTCGATTCTAAAGCCGTTGCCCTCTGGTTCTTTGTCGTCGCCTTCCTGCCAAATACCTTTATCGGGGCCATCTGCGGGGCTGTATTCCTTAAAATCATTCCGCTGAAACGGATGGTAGAGGACATGCTGAAATGATAACAAAATAAATAGTTCTAAAATACGATAATTTTATACGGGGCTGTAGTTTTCCATTGACTAATGCAGTCCCGTATATTAAACTATAAATTGGTACTGAGTTTTCTATTTAAGTTTTTTTGTTGTTATTTTTTCAGACACAGTCCTTTTTGAAGTGGAGGATGGATAGGGTGAGGACATGAATAAAGATATCCGTGAACAGATTTTACAGGCGGCGGTAGACGAATTGCGCCTGCATGGCCCGAATTTCCACATGGATGATCTGGCCCACCGTCTCCGCATCAGCAAGAGAACCTTATATGAACATTTCTCGTCCAAGCAGGAAATGATTATAGAAGCGTTATATTCACTGATGGATGAGGTATATACCCGCCATGTTAAGCTCTTGCAGAATCCAGATCTCACGGCAGAAGAGAAACTGGTGGAGTATTTTAATGTCAATGCCAGCGGCAAGGTATTTTCTATGCGTAAAGCCAAGGAGATTTTTACGAAAATGCCGGAAATCTGCGCTACCATGCAGACCTATTCTGAACGGGACTGGCAGGTATTGGAACAGATATTTGAACAGGCACAGGAAAATGATGAGTTTTATGATTTCGATAAGGAACTTCTGATTCATATGCTTCATTGTTCCGCCGATGGAATCTTATATTACATCGAAAAGAAAAACGAAGACTATTCTTTTCCAGAATATATGGAAAAGTGCATCCGCATTATTTTATATGGAATAAAAAAAGACAGGGGGCTTACATTGCATGATAAAGAAGGGTGATTTATTTAAACTGGGCGTAACGGCTCTGACTGTTGCGGCCTTATTGACAGGCTGCGGAGCCCAGCAGGGGGCGCAGAAAGGTGCTGTCGCCGTCAATACGTACAAGGTGCAGGCGGAAGATACGCCTGTCAAAGCAGAATACAGCGGCACCGTGACGGCAACGGATAAAGTTCCCGTACGGCCGAAGATTTCCGGCCGGGTAGTGGAAAAATATGTCCAGGGCGGTCAGGAAGTAACGGCCGGCCAGGCTTTGTTCCGTCTGGACAGCCGTACCTATGATGCGGCTCTGGCTCAGGCCAAGGCCAATCAGGCCCAGGCCGCGGCCAATCTGGCCAATCAGGAACTGAACCTGCGCCGTTATCAGACACTGGCCAGCCAGGATGCCGTTGCCCAGCAGATCGTCACCGATCAGGAAGCGGCTACGGCCCAGCAGCAGGCTGTCGTAGAAGCCAATGCCGCCCAAGTCGATGCCGCCCAGGACAACGTCGATGATACCATTGTGTATGCGCCGTTCTCGGGCAAGCTGAATGTCGATGATGTACCTATCGGTACCTTTGCGACGGCCGGTTCTACCGCACTGGTCACGATTTCCTCCACTAATCCCGTGTTTGTCGAATTTTCCATCAGCGAATCGGAATACCTGCAGATGACGAAACAGACCGGAGCCGGCAGCTGGGGCGATCACCTGCTCCTGCGCCTCAGCGACGGATCTACCTATCCCTATGAAGGCCGCGTCGTCCAGGTCAACCATGGCATGGATGGCAATTCCGGCTCGATTATCGTAAAGGCAGTATTCGACAATCCAGATAATTTGCTCATTCCCGGATTGTATGCGACGGTAGTTTCCGATACCCAGGTACAGCGGAATGCTTTGGCTGTACCGCAGCGTGCCGTACAGCAGACATTGGGTAAATATTACATTTCCATCATCGACAGCGACGGAAAGGCTCAGACGAAAGAAGTTACGCCGGGGCAGAAAGTCGGAAAATTCTGGATTATCACCGACGGTCTGTCCGACGGGGATACAGTCATCGTCGACGGGTATCAGAAAGCCAAAGGAGCAACGCTGGATCAGCATCTGCTGACAAAGACGGATATTGAAAGCAGTTCTGATACGACGACGGATAGTACATCCAAATAGGAGGCAGCACAGTGATATCTAAGTTTTTTATAGACAGGCCTATTTTTGCCATCGTCATTTCGCTGGTCATCTCCATTCTGGGGCTGTTGTCTCTGCTGACATTGCCGATAGCAAAATATCCAAAAGTAACGCCGCCGCAGATCAGTGTATCGGCGACATATGTCGGGGCCAACTCGGAAGTCATCGGGACGACCGTAGCCAGCGTCATCGAACGTCAGATGACCGGTGTTGACGGGCTCGATTATATTTCCAGCTCCAGTAACGATGATGGCCGGTATTCCATGACGGCCCAGTTTAAAACGGGCACGAATGATGATATGGACATGGTCAATACCCAGAACCGTATCAGTCAGATTCAGTCCACCCTGCCGTCGGAAGTAACGCAGACGGGGGTAACTGTACAGAAGTCAACGAGTTCGACCGCTATGGTTTTTGCGCTCGTATCTCCTAGTGGCACGTATGATGCAACGTTTTTGAAAAACTATGCGACCCAGTACTTCATGGATGAATTAAAATCCGTGTCTGGTGTCGGTAACGTACAGGAATTCGGATCGGACTATGCCATGCGTATCTGGCTCAATCCGATGAAAATGAGCATTTTAAAAGTAACGCCGACCGAAGTCATGGCGGCGATTAAATCGCAGAATACGCAGGCTGCTGTCGGTACAGTAGGGTCACAGCCTACGCCAGATAGCCAGACGTATCAGTACAGTATGCGTACAGACGGCCGCCTTCAGACAGCGGAACAGTTTAAGAATATTATTGTCCGCACTAACAGTGACGGATCTATGATCCGCATAGGCGACATTGCCAGTGTCAATCTTGGCAATAAAGATTATAATGTCACCAGCTCTTATAATGGCCAGAATTCGGCAGGGTTCATGGTCAGCCTGACATCCGATGCCAACGCCATGCAGACTGTCGATGGCGTACGAAAAGTATTGGAAAAGGCCAAGCAGTCTTTCCCGAATGACATGGATTACAGTGTAGTCTATGATAGTACACAGTTTGTACGGGCCTCTATTAAAGAAGTTATTGAAACGTTCGTGGAAGCGCTGCTTCTCGTTGCGTTCATCGTATATCTGTTCCTTCAGAGCGGCCGCTCGACATTGATTCCGCTCATCGCCGTACCGGTATCGCTGCTGGGGACCTTTGCCAGCTTCAAAGTGCTCGATTTCTCCATCAACACACTGACCCTGTTTGCCATGGTCCTGGCTATCGGCCTGCTCGTCGATGATGCCATCGTCGTCATCGAAGCCGTCGAATACGAAATCAAGTATAATGCCAAGGGGCCGCGGGAGGCGACGATCATCGCCATGCGCAATGTACAGAACCCGGTTATCGGCGTTGCCTGTGTACTGGCATCGGTATTCATACCGGTCGGTTTCCTGAGCGGCATGAGTGGTATTTTGTACCGGCAGTTCGCCTTTACCATCGCCATTTCCGTCGCCATTTCGGCCTTCGTCGCCCTGACGCTGACGCCGGCCATGTGCGCTTCTATCCTGAATATACACAAGCCCAATGACAACCCGAAGGGCATTTATAAGTTCTTCCAGAAATTCAACCTGGCCTTTGACCGCCTCATCGACTGGTATGGCATCCGCCTGGCTCATCTCCAGCTCCATCTGAAATGGGTCGTGGCGTTCCTTCTTCTCCTTTGCTGCCTGACTGGGGTTGTTTTCAGGGTTATGCCTACGGGATTTGTTCCTTCTGAAGATAATGGGTTCGTCATGGTTAACGCCACACTCCCGGAAGGGACATCGCAGGTAGAAACCAAGAAATTGACGACAAAGATGACACAATGGCTTCAAAGTCAGCCGGCTGTCAAGGGCGTCATGAACGTTACCGGTTTCAGTATCCTGGCTGGTGGTGCCAAACCGAATGGTATGACTATTTTCCTGGGTATGGATGACTGGTCGCAGCGTAAGACGAAAGATTTGTCTGTCGATGCGCTGGTAGGTAAAACGATGATGTTTGGCAACCAGATTCCTCAGGCACAGGTCATGGCCTTGAATCCGCCTCCTATTGATGGCATGGGTACATCGTCCGGCTTCAGCATTGTCATTGAAGACCGTGGTGGTCATGGCACATCAGATTTGAATGCGACGACGCAGAAATTTATCGCCGCTGCCCGTCAGCGTCCGGAAATCGGTTCTGTCTATACGGCCTTTGCTGCCGATACTCCGGGCTATCAGCTGGATATTGACCGCGACAAGGTAGCACGGGAAGGAGTATCGCTGAGTGATTTGTATACGACGCTGCAATCCTTCTATGGTTCCTATCAGGTCAATGATTTCACCATTTTTGGCCGTAACTTTAAAGTCGTCATTCAGGCGGCGCCGGAGTTCCGCCAGTCTATTGATGCCAATAAACATCTCTATGTCAAGAACAGCAGTGGAGAGCTCATACCGGTATCTAATTTTGTCCGGCCCAAGCCTATCGGTTCTGCTTCTATTATCAACCGCTTCAATGATTATCCTTCCATTACTGTTCAGGGGGCACCGGCCAATGGCTACAGTTCTGGTGATGCCCTGAATGCATTGAAAGAAATCGCCCAGGATACGCTCGGTGAAGGTTATGCCTACGAATGGAGCGGCATGAGCCGTGAAGAAATCGAAGCAGGAAATAAGACCGTTTATGTATTCAGTCTGGCTATCCTCTTCGTATTCCTGGTACTGGCTGCCTTGTACGAAAGCTGGAAGGTACCTTTTGCTGTATTGTTCAGTGTGCCGGCCGGCCTGTTCGGGGCTTCTGCATTTGCCTATCTGCTCAATCAGCAGAATAATATTTACTTCCAGATTGGTATCCTCGCCGTTATCGGCCTGGCTGCCAAGAACGCCATCCTGATCATCGAATACGCGAAAGTCCGTGTCGATGAACGGGGTATGGATCCCGCATCGGCAGCGATTGAAGCGGCTAAAATCCGTCTCCGCCCGATTATCATGACATCCCTGGCCTTCGTCGTAGGTTCTATCCCCCTGGCCATCGCCACTGGGGCGGGCGCCGCGTCGCGAGTCAACATGGGCATTACTGTCGTCTTTGGTACATCCATTGCAACTATCTTCGGTGTATTCCTCATCCCGATGCTGTTCATCATCGTCGAAAACATTGGGCATCGTTCGAAAAAGAAGCCTCAGAGCGTACAACGAATACAGGATGTATGATTCCGTGAAGGTTCACTGACACCATGTAAAAAAGGAGCTGTCCCATGAAGACAGCTCCTTTTTAAGTTTTAAGTTTATAGTTTGCAGATGTTGCCTGAACATTTAAAAATTCTAAAAACTACAGACTGCTATGAAATATAAAGAGCAAGGGACTGTCTCATGAAGGCTTATGTCATCATGAGACAGTCCCTTGTTTTGTACCGGTTTAGTTACTGGTTCAGCAACGTTTGTTTTAGTTCTTCATATCGTGTCGTGTAATACGGTTTCAGCTGGGCTTCCCGCAGGTCGTAGCCAAAGGAGCGTCGGCTGATGGAAAGGACGGGCGGGCTCTGAATCCGTTTTGCCACGGCAAAGCCCGACAGGAGGCGCCACCACCGTTCCAGGTCGTCGATAAAGGCTTTGGCCGTGGGGAAGACATCCCGGACGTTGACGGAGCAGCCAATCTGCTTTTCCAGTGTTCCTTCGGCATACCAGGTGAGGATGGTTTCCGGTGTGACCCGCTGCCACCGTTCGACCATGGCGCGGAACAGGTAATCGTGATAGGGATAGACGATGGGGTCCCCCTGGCCTTTGGTGATGTCCTGGCTGGCCGATAATTCCGCACTGGGAACGATATCGATGCTGCCCTGGGGAACAACTTCCCGCTGGAATACGACATCGTTCAGATACCGGGCGAGTGCATAAACCTGATGTTTCCATAAATCGGCTGTTGCGGCCAGGAAACCGGCATGGTCGCCATAGAGTGTCGCATAGCCGACAGATGATTCGGCTTTATTGGCGTTGCACGTAAAGACACCGCCGAAAGCCGCCGCTGCCGCCGCCAGGATACGGCTGGAACGGTCCCGGGCCTGGATATTTTCTTCGATGAAACTGGTGAGTGCCAGATGGCCTTTTTCTTCGCCATTCTGCAGGAGTGGTGCTTCCCGGAATTGTTTCCGCGTCAGTTCCAGACTGTCCTGGACGGGTATGACTGTGTAGTAGCAGCCGATATGATCTGCCAGCTGCTGTGCCAGGTCTTTGGTCATAGACGAGTTGTAGACACTGGGCATGTTGACGAGGAGAATATTTTCTTTGGGGAGAATGGAAGCGTATAAGGCGGCATTGACTGCCGAATCGATGCCACCGGAGACGCCGAGTACGACCTTGCTGAGGCCGGCATTTTCCATGAAAGACCGGATGCCGTACTGAAGGCTGTGACAGATGTCGGCCACTTCTTCTTCCTGAGGGTTCTGCTTCTGCGGGCTGACGAACGTATGAGACGTTTCGTCGAAATCGAGAATTGCCAGTTCTTCATGAAAGAGGGGGCATTCATAATGGAGGGAGCCGTCTTTGCCATAGGCCCCGCTGGCCCCGTCGAAGGTATAGATATTTTTGCCGTTATTCTGGATGCCCGTGCAATTGACATACAGGGCCGGTACGTTGAACTGGCCGATGGATTTGCCGAACAGACGGTGACGGCGCTGGGTCTTGCCGAGGGTAAAAGGAGAATTAGAAATATTGATGAATACATCCAGAGGATAGTTGTCGTGGAGATACTGCATGGGTTTGAAGGGGTAGTTATCATCCCAGCTGTCTTCACAGATGAGCGGACCGACCCGGAGCGTCTGACCGCCGGAGAAGGTCAGGGTAATCGGTGAAATCAAATCTTCCGGGAAGAGGTGCCGTTCCTGGGATACCTGCAGTAGTGAGGTAAAATACCGGGTGTCGCTGAACTCGCGGTAATTAGGCATCAGTGTCTTGATGTAGTAAGGATAGGGGGACCGTTCCGGACCGATGAATTGGCCATTCTGTGCTACAAACAATGCGTTATATTTACGCTGCCGTCCATCGGGATTGAGACGGGTTTCATCGCAGGCGACATTGCCGAAGAAAATGGTGATCCTATCGGACAGGGCACGGATCCGTTCCCCGAAGCGGACACATTCCCGGATATAATCCGGCTGGTCCCAAATATCTCCGATGAGATATCCCGGAATCGACAATTCCGGAAATACGATGATGTGGCAGTGCTGCTCTTTTGCCTGGGATATGCAGCGTTCCATAGACTGTACGTTCCGTCGCGGGTCACCGGGATGGACGTTCAGCTGGGCGAGTGCTATTTTCAGCATGAGATAAACCTCCCTGGTACATGGGTTAGATTTCAATTACCTATTATAGTACCATATTTTACCGGTAAATGCATCTCATGCATATACAAAAAAAGAGCCGCTCTATGAGGGCTCTTGGATGGTACAAGTCATGAGAAATCAGAAGAAACGGCCAAAAAACGGCAGCCGCTGGGCGTCGGCACGGGTGACGCCGCCCGATACGGCCATGAGGCCGATGTAGATGGCAGATCCGACGACGGTCGTGGCCGCAAGGCTGAGGAACAGACCGATATGCCCGATGGCACCGTAGAGAAAATACATGGCAACGCCCATGATAGCGGCGCAGACGACGTTGCGCACGACTGTTTTCACATCGATGATATAACCGGTCTTGCGATAGATGAAGACCAGATTCAGGGCAGCGGCTACGCCGATATCGGCGACGGTAGCGTAAGAAGCACCGGTGATGCCCAGAGCCGGAATGGCAACCAGGAACCAGTTGCAGGCCACTTTGACCAGGCAGGCGACTCCCATATTGATAACCGGGATTTTTGGCTTTTTGAGGCCCTGCAGGATGGCCGTCGTAATCTGATGAAGCCCCAGAAAACAAATGGCGATGGCAACGGCCCGGGTAGCGTCGGTCGCGGCCGGAGCATTGTAGATAAAGGTAACGACCGGTTCGGCCAGCACGTAGAGCATGACCGAAAAGGGGATGGTGACCAGGAGGGCGATGCGCATGGCGCCAGACGTTTTATTGTAAATTTCCTTCGTATCGCCGAGAGTGAAGCTGTGGCTGATGGCCGGTACGAGACTCATGGCCATGGCCGCCGTGAGAATCGTAGCCAGATTGATGAGCGGTACGGACATGCCCGTGAGGTACCCGAATAATTCCGTTGCCTGATGGGTCGGGTATCCGGCTACTTCCAGACGGCGCGGTACGATTAAAAGGTCCAGGTTGGAGACGACCGGGAGCATGATGCTGGCCAGGGAAATGGGAACGGCCAGGACGATAAGCCGCTTCAGGATGTGGCGGATGCTTTCTTTGGGAAAGACGGGGCCGTCTGTTGGCAGATGGCGCTTCAGTTTATGATAGTAATAGATAAGCACCAGCCAGGCAGCTACCCCGCCGGCACCGGCACCGAGACTGGCACCGCCGGCGGCATAATCGAGCCCGTAGGGAAGCAGCAGTGCGGCAAAACCGAGCATGACTACGACGCGGACGAGCTGTTCGACAATCTGCGATAATGCCGTCGGTGTCATCTGCTGCCAGCCCTGGAGATATCCGCGGTAGCCGGCAATGATGGTCGTAAAGAAGATGGCCGGAGCCAGGGCGATGAGTGAATAATAGGCACGGCTTTCACGGATGATGTGATAATCGATGAGGAACCGCGAGCCGAAGAAGACGAGGACGCTGAGAAACAGAGCCGTCGAACAGAGCATAGTCAGGGAAACGCGAAAGATGCGCTGGGCGCCGTTATAGTCCTCACGGGCCGCTTTTTCGGCGGTGATGATGGAAATGGCGATGGGGATGCCGGCACTGGATATTTCCAGTGCGAGCAGATAAATAGGGAATGCCATCTGGTAAATACCGATACCTTCGCCCCCAAGGATACGGGAAAGGATGATCCAGTTGATACTGCCGATCGCCTTGACGACAAAACCGGAAAGGGTCAGGATCAGCGTACCTGATACGAATTTATTGGCCATTATGAAACCTCTTTTTGCAGGAAATGATGGAAAAAATCTATAACAAACAACTCATTTTATCATATTGTCAGAGAAAAAGATAGAGAAAGGGGGAAAGCTGTCTTTATTCAGCGAGGTATGCTATACTATACAGATATCAAGGGAGGGACATATCTTGCGTATTGTAATAATCGGAGCCGGTAAGCTGGGGTACAGTATTGCCGAGCTGTTATCTAATGAACAATATGACGTCGTCGTCGTCGATCAGAATGAAGAACGGCTGGAAGCCGTCAAAAACAATCTCGACGTGCTGACGATCCTGGCCAATGGCGCCAGCCCTATTACCATGAACGATCCGGATATCCGCAATTCGGACATTCTCGTCGCCGTAACGGCCATCGATGAAGTCAACATGGTTTCCTGTATTCTTGCAAAAAAACACGGCATACGCTATACGGCCGCCCGCATCCGTGATATGCAGTTCATGTCGGAAGCCCAGGATTATCTGAAAGAAAATTTTGATATCGATCTCATGCTGAACCCGGAATTGATTACGGCCCGTGAAATCGACCGCATCCTCATGATGCCGGCCGCTCTCGATGTCGAAGACTTTGCCAATGGCAAGGTCCGGCTCTTTGAAACGAAGGTGCGCCGTCATTCCCACCTGGCCAATGTGCCCTTGAAAGATCTGCAGATGCCCAAGTCCATCCTGGCGGGGATGATATTCCGCGATCACCGCATGATTATCCCTCATGGCGATGACTGCCTCCTGCCTCACGACAATGCCTATTTTATCGGGGACCCCAAGGCCATTGAAAAATTCAGTGAAAATTTCATTCCCAGCGGCACGAAGAAAGTCGAACGGGCTATGATCATCGGTGCCGGACGGACGGGCCGTTTCCTGGCTCCCATGATGGATAAACAGGGTGTCCGGGTCAAGGTCATCGAACAGGACCGGGAACGGTGCCGCATGGTGGCAGATAAGCTGGACGAAGGCATTGCCATCTGCGGGGATGGCACGGATATCGACCTGCTCGTCCAGGAGGGCGTTGCCGATGCCGATGTGGTCATCTGTGTGACTGACGACGACAAGCTGAATCTCATGCTGGCCCTCATTGCCAAGCATTTTGGCGCCAAAAAGACCATCGTCCGTGTGGCCTGCATCGAATATGTCGATCTCATGCAGAAAGTCGGCGTCGATATCGTCCTTTCGGCGCGGCTCCTGTCCGCCAGCGAAGTGCTGGCCTTTGCCCGCCGCGGCGGCGTCGTTTCCGTTTCTCTTCTGGAAGGTGCCAAGGCGGAAGCTGTAGAAGTCATCGTCCAGGAAGGGGCTCCTGTCGCCGGTAAGCGCCTGATGGATGTGCAGCTGCCCCGGGAATGCCTGGTCTGTGCCTACGTCCGCGACGGACAGGCCCATATACCGAATGGCAGTTCTATACTGCAGGCGGGCGACCGGACGATTTTGTTCATCCAGACAGAACATTCGAAAAAAGTCATGAAATATTTTAAAGGCAGGGACTGAGTATGAATATGCGGCTCTATCTGTTTCTTCTGGGACGGATAGCCTTATTGAATGCTGCCGTCCTGGGACTGCCGCTCGGCTGTGCCCTGTATTGGGGAGAAGATACGGTGCTGGCTTTTGCCGGACCCCTGGCGGTGACGCTCGTGCTGGGACTGCTGCTAAAAACAGCAGGGAAGCAGCATAAAAAACAGCTCGGTTTGGCTGAAGGCGCATGGTATCTGCTGTCCATCTGGTTCCTGCTGGGGCTGATCGGCATGATGCCGTACGTATGGACAGGAATGCTCACGCCGGCCGATGCGTTTTTTGAAAGTGTTTCCGCCTATACGACGACAGGTATTTCCCTTCTGGCAGCTGGACAGGCAGAAGCCCATTCCCTCCTGTTCTGGCACAGTCTCATGGAATGGATGGGCGGCCTGAATTTCATCATCATGCTGGTCACGGTAGTACCCCAGGTCAGCGGCTGTTTCGGCGTGACCTTGTCGGCTCATCAGAGCATCGCCTTTAGCCCGATGATCAGCCGTATGCGAAATGCGGCGCTGCAGACCGGTAAAATATATGCCGGGATCACCATCATTTCTGCGCTGCTGTATCTGGCGGCTGGGATGAATGTGTTCGAAGCCATCAACCAGGCTATGACCACGGCTTCGACAAGCGGCGGTACGACATCGCTTGATTTCGCCGGCTATGACAATTCGTTCCTGGAAATAGCGGCTATGATATCGATGATCCTGGCCAGCTGCAACTTTCTCCTCATCTGGAGGGCTCTGTCCCGGCGGGAGTTGCGGTCTATCTTTTCGGATACGGAATTGCGGACGTTCCTGGCCATCGTGGGCGCCGTCAGTGCGCTCATCGTCTTTCATCTCTGGCGCAGCGGTGTTTACGATTTCTGGCAAAGTCTTCGCTACGGAACCTTTGCCGTCGTTTCCTTTCTGAGCACGACCGGCTATGCGTCGGCCCAGTTTTCCCTCTGGCCCGGATTTGACCGCTATGTCTTATTCCTCCTCGTCTTTGCCGGCGGCTGTATCGGTTCGGCTACGGGGGGATTGCGCATCATGCGTATCATCGTCCTGTTCCGCATGGCAGCCCGGGAAATGCGCCGCACTCTTCATCCTCAGATGGTCGTCAGCCTGAAGATAGACGGTGTTTCTGTTTCCATGAAAATCATCAGCCGGGTCCTGAGCTTTTTCTTCCTGTATATGGGAGTGTTCTTTTTTTCCATGCTGGTCATTTCCCTGTCGGGCATCCCTCTGTTACAGTCCATGGGAGTAGCGGCCGGATGCCTGTCCAGTGTCGGATCGACAGCCGAGCTCTACGGACTGGCTTCGTATGCATCGCTCCCGGTGTGGACGAAGTTATATTGTACCTTTGTCATGATTCTGGGACGCATAGAAATCTTTTCTTTCCTCATCGTATTGCAGACCATAGCAGCCCGGTTTCACAGCAAATGGTAATTTTCCATCTTGAGAGAGAAGTGTGCGAATTATGAATATGCGCGTTGTCCTGTATTTCTTAGGACGTATTTCCATGGCGCTGGGCCTGGCACTGGGACTGACGGCCGCTCTGTCCGTCGTCTGTGGCGACGCCGGTTTTGCGGCACTGGCCGGAGCCGCTCTGGTCAGTTTGGCTGCCGGTATGATACTGCAGCATGAAAAGCCGTCGGCGGTTGATAACCTGAGCGTCCGGGAAGGGATTGCCATTACCAGTCTCAGCTGGATCCTCGTCACCTTTCTGGGAATGCTGCCCTATGTGTTCGGAGGCTATCTGGATATCCTGGATGGCATACTGGAATGTATTTCCGGCCTGTCCGGCACAGGGGCGACGGTCCTTGCGGATATAGAAATACTGCCCCAGAGTATACTCGTCTGGCGCAGTCTGACCCACTGGCTGGGAGGACTGGGCATCATCGTCATTTTCATCGCCTTGTTTCCTCAATTCGGCCACGGCGTCGTGCACATGATGGATGCCGAAAGTACGGGGCCGACATCAGATCGCATGCTGCCCCGGATAGGCCAGATGGCAAAGGCCCTGTTTACGGTGTACGTCATCCTGACTACGGCGGCGACAGCGGCGCTTATGATTTGCGGCCTCGATTTCCTGACGGCTCTGGAACATGCGTTTTCGACCATTGCGACAGGAGGATTTTCTCCTTTTAATGATAGTGTGGCCCACTTTAACAGCCCCCTCATCGAAGGAGTCCTGATTGTATTCATGATTCTTTCCAGTGCCAACTTTTCTATTTACGTGGCGGCCTGGCGAAAGGGAGCCCGGGTCATTTTCAGGGATACGGAATTCCGCCTGTACGTGGCAATGGTCCTGGGGGCCACGGCCCTCATGAGTCTCAATCTGATCTATGGGGCATCATATGATTCCCTGGAAGCCGTGCGTGAATCCTTCTTCCAGGCTGCGTCCATTTCGTCATCGACGGGCTTTGTTTCGGCTGATTTTGATCAATGGCCTTCCTTTTCCAAAGGAATCCTGCTGCTCCTCATGTTCTGTGGCGGCTGTGCCGGGTCGACGGCCGGCGGTCTGAAAATAACGCGGCTCATGCTGCTCATCAAGACTATGCACTCCGTCGTCTGGCAGAAACTGTCTCCCCGGAGCGTCGTGCAGGTCCATGCCAACGGAGAAGAGTATAATGAAGAAATATTGTACGGTGTAGCCCGGTTTTTTGTGGCCTATGCCATACTGGATGTCTTGTGGACCGTCCTGTTCATCGGGGATGGCGTGCCGACACTGGATGCCATCGGTCTCAGTGTTTCGACGATGGGAAGCTGCGGCCCGGCTTTCGGGTCGGTCGGCCCGACTTGTACCTATGCGGAGCTCCCCGTTTTCAGTAAAATCATCGTGTGCATTTCCATGCTCTTGGGAAGGCTGGAAATGTTCCCCGTTCTGGCATTGCTCATGCCGTCTTTCTGGCGGCATAGCAACTGGTAGGGCAGAATAGAAATGAAAAAGGTGTTGTTATGGATTTACGTGTAGTCTGCCGGTTTTTAGGGAGAATATCGATAGCCGAATCGGGTGTAACCTGCGTTCCGCTGCTTCTGGCACTGGGCTTTGGTGATGAGTGTACCGGAGCTTTTATCATGGCCATTGGCAGCATGATTGCCTGCGGGATTCTTCTTCTCCGGTACGGCAGGGTGAGAACCAAGCATCTGACCATCCGCGAAGGCATAGCCATTACCGGCCTGGGCTGGCTTTTGGCCACCTTCCTGGGGATGATTCCGTACGTGACAGGCGGATATCTGAATCTCATCGACGGCGTGTTTGAGAGCATTTCCGGTTTTACCGGTACGGGAGCGACGGTCATTGAAGATATAGAGAGTCTGCCCTTCAGTATCTTATTCTGGCGCAGCATGACCCACTGGTTGGGAGGATTGGGCATCGTCGTCATTTTCATTGCCCTTCTGCCGGCAGCAGGGCAGAATACGCTCTATCTTCATAATGCCGAATCAGCCGGGCCGGCGACGGACCGCCTGTTGCCGCGCCTCAGGGATATGACCGGCGTCCTGTTCCGCATTTATATGACTTTTACGGCCATTGCCTTCGTCATTTTCATGCTCTGCGGCATGGATTTCTTCAGTGCCCTCAACCACGCCATGTCTACCATTTCAGCCGGCGGATTCTCTACGTTTAATGACAGTGCTGCTCATTTTGAAAGCGCGGCTGTGGAAGGCTGGATGACTTTTTTTATGATTCTGGCTGGTGGTAATTTTGGCTTATATTATCAGTTATACCGCAAAGGGTTCCATGTCCTGAAGAAAAATACGGAATTTAAAGCCTACCTGCTCATCCTGTTCCTGGCGACCGTATGCATCGCCGCCGATTTGATACATGCCTTCGGTGCCGACATCGTTACGGCCCTGCGCTTTTCTTCATTTCAGGCTGCGTCCATTGCCACGACGGGGTTTGTCTCGGCCGATTACGATCAGTGGCCTTCCTTTTCCAAGGGAATCCTCTTGCTTTTGATGATCAGCGGCGGCTGCAGCGGTTCTACGGCGGCGGGAATCAAGATTTCCCGTGTCGTCATCCTGTGCCGCTCTCTCGTGGCGGCTGTCCGGGAAAAACTTCACCCCCGGATGGTCATGGATGTCAGGATGAATGGTCAGCTCATCAGCCAGGACACGATTATCCGGGTCAACCAGTTTTTTTTCCTGTACCTGGCGTTCATCGCTTTCTGGGCACTGCTTTTGACCTTCGACGGCATCGGTATTTTTGACGCCATCGGCATCAGCGTCACGACCATGGGCTGTATCGGCCCGTCGTTCGGCATTACCGGCGCTACCTGCACCTATGCCGGCCTGTCCGATTTTTCCAAGGCCATATTGTGTATTTCCATGCTCCTCGGGCGGCTGGAATTATTCACCGTCCTGGCTATGCTGCACGTCAGCTTCTGGAAAAAACGGGGAAATTGGTAAGTGAATGTTTAGTCCTTTAAGGAAACAGCTTTTTGATACCTATGTGTATCAGAGGCTGTTTTTTTGTTTATAAACGGAAAATATATCAGCAGATAATGGGAGGAGGAAGAATGATGAAAAAATTTTTTATAATAATCGGTTGTGTCCTGTTAATCATCGGATTTGTCTGGAACGAAGGTCTGCCCCATGTGTCGCCCGTACCGCAGGCCCCTGTCGTAGAAGAGGTGGAAAAACCGGACTATATCGTGTATATTACCGGTGCCGTCAGAAAGCCCGGCCTGTATTCCTTTACTCATGCCGTCACCATCGGCGATGCCGTCCACGCGGCAGGCGATGCACTCCCGTACGCTGAGGCGTCGGCCGTAAACTATGCTTCCCGCATCGAAGATGGCATGCAGATCCACCTGCCATACAATCTCGATGGCGTACCTCCTGCAGCAGATAGTGATGGTAAGATCAATATCAATGAGGCTGATGAAAAGAAACTGACCGGTCTTCCCGGCATCGGCCCCGCCATGGCAAAACACATCATCGAGTACCGGGATGAACACGGAGGATTTACCGAGTGTGAGCAGCTGCAGCAGGTCAAAGGCATTGGTGCTGCCAAGTATGAAAAGTTAAAGGATAAGGTGACCGTATGACCTATATCAGTATTTTCGCCGCCCTGGTTTTTGCCTGTGGCATCATCGCAGCGGATATCGTGCCGGTCCCGGCGGCCGCCGGACTGGCCGGAGCAGGGTTCTGCCTGCCCGCTATGTGGGCCTTGAGGCATCGCATGCGCTGGGCCCTGATTTTGTTATTATGCCTGATGTTTTCGCTGGGCCTCTTCCGACTGGCCTGGGAAAGCAGACAGTATGAAGCGCTGCCTGCGTATCTGGCAGGAATGGAAGTATATGTAGAAGGGACGGTGAAGGAAAAGAAACATTCTTATGAAACGGAGCAGGGAACGATGAGCCGCTATGTCATCGACATGGACTATTTTGCATTCCCGGACGATCCGGCACGGCACAGGGGAAAGGGGAGTATATATGTCACCCTTCCGGCCAGTCCCGTCCACCCTCCATCGGAGCGCCTCGGGCTGAGACTGAAACTGAAAGAGCTCACCTATTACGGGAATCCCGGCCTGTACGATGCCAGGCACCGGGACCGGGAACAATCGATTTTCCTGAAAGGATACACGGTACCCGATACGAAAATAGAAACACTGGAGCCAGGCCGGGGGATACTCTGTCAGCTATGGCGTCTGAGGCAGTATCTGACCCATATGTACCAGACCGTCCTGGACAGGGACAATGCCTATATCCTGAGCAGTCTCCTTTTTGGCGGTCACTATGATGACCTGCCTCCGTCCCTGCTGGAGAGTTTCAGTGTTACCGGACTAATCCATATCCTGTCCGTATCGGGGTCTCACATTTCTTTGTTGCTGGCAGCCGTACAGATACTGGGGAGACTGGCTTCTTTGCGGGAAAAGCCCCTGTTCATCCTTTCTGCCGTCGTCGTCATTGTATACGGTGCGCTGGCCGAAGGGACGGCGCCGGTCATCCGCTCGTCTCTCATGGGTCTCATATCTGCCTACAGCCTGACAGCCCGCCGGCAGTACACGGCCTGTCACGCCCTGGCTCTGGCAATTATAGCTATGCTGCTATATAGTCCCTACCTGCTCTTTGACCTGTCTTTTCAGTTGTCCTGCGGGGCATCGGCAGGCATCGTGCTGCTACAGCGCCCGGTAGAACGATGGTTTTCCTTCCTGCCGTCGTTCTTGCGTTCTGGTATCAGCGTCTGCATCTGTGCCCAGCTGCTGCTCATTCCCTTTTTGCTGCATTATTTTTCAGCACTGCCCGTATACTCCCTGCTGGCCAATCTGCTGGTTGCGCCCGTCCTGGACTTCGTCATCCTGCTGGGACTCGCCGCTTCTGTACTGGGAATGGCCGTACTGCCTCTGGGCCAGGTACTGCTTTACGTCTTGCAGCCTCTGCTGAGTCTTGCCGTCAAGGGCAATTATTTCATTTCCTCCCTGCCATATAGCCGTTTCTGGCAGGGGGCCTGGCCGGTGTACACCTCGGCTGCCTATTATCTCGTACTGACCGGTCTGTTCTTTTTGCCGCCATACCGTAAGGTGCTGCTGCGTATGGCAGGTATTCTGTTCCTCGTTTCTACTCTGTATGCCGTCTATACCCGGCCGGAAATCATGATTTACAGTTATGATATGGGAAATGACCGGGCAACCTGCATCGTCTATGATGATACTTCGGCCTGCCTGTGGTATAATAAGAGCCAGTGGTCCCATGAAGGACAAATAGCCTGTGCCCTCACGCCGGCCCTGCGGCATTGTGGTATATTTCATCTGGACCGGGTATGGGTCAGTGGCGATGCCGGACCGGCAGAAGCGCAGCTGCGGCAGGATTTTACGATCGGCGACCTCCAGGTTGTGACTGAGCCGATCGAGGGTGATGCTGCCGGACTAATTCAGACAGGGGTCCCGTACTACTTATATGAAACGTCTCTACCCAGACAGTTTCCATCGGGCTCCGTGCTGGAAGTCCAGTCGCTGCGCCAGGCGGGCCGGACGGCGTTTCCCCGGGATGCCGACTTTTTGATCCTGCACCGCAGCGGCCCCCGGGATGTCCAGTGGAAGCGATGGTGCGAGACGGCAGCTCTTTACGATATACCCTGTGTGACGCCGGAAGAAGACGGAGCTGTCATTCTTTCCTGGCGCAGGGGATGCTGGACCGTACGGTCAGGTGGTGAATGGTTTGAAACAGGTAAAAATCATATATGGCAGTGAAACGTATCTAATGCATCGGGAAGAGCAGTCGTTCCTGGAGGCATTCCGCAAACGGGCAGGAGAAGAACCGGAACTTTCTGTCTTTGGCAAAGATGCCGCGCCTGCCCAGGTCGTAGAAGCGTTCCAGTCGTCGTCTCTCTTTGGCGGTACGAATGTCTGTATCTGGCATGACTGTCCGTACCTTCCCATCAAACGGGGCGGGAGGTCCCGCAGCAAGCTCACTAAAGAAGAAACGTGGTTCCTGGAACAGCTGGCGGCAATCCCTGAAGGGAACGGGCTTTTATTTGTCATTAAATTTCCGAAGGAAACAAGCAGACTCGATACGGGCTGTGTGTTCTTCAAGGAAGTTAAAAAGCTGGCTGAAGTGGCAGAATGCCAGCCGGTTACGGACAAGACGGTCATGACCTATGTCAGTTCATATATGAACGGACGGGGACTGCATCTGTCTCCTTCCGCCGACCGTTATCTGCGGGGACTGTTCCAGACCTGGGATGCTATCCCGCTGCAGTACGTGTTTTCTGAACTGGACAAGTTGTGCATCATGCTCCCCGACGGGACAAGGGAAATAGAAACAACCCATCTGACGTCCCTCTTTTCCGGCACTATGGAAAAAAATCTCTTTACCTTTATGGATTACTTCCTGCGCCGGGACGGCCGTCACACGATTCCTTTTATTTCCAGTCTGTTCAGCCGCCAGGATGCTTTCTTGAAAAATACGGGGTATATGTTGTCCCGGCTGCGCCTCCTGCGGGCATATAAAGAACTACAGGCGGCAGGGATGAAAGAAAAGCAGTCTGAACAGGTCCTGACCAGGGTCAATAAAGGGAAACCGGTAAAATATGCGTTATACCACTTGAAAAAAATAGCATCTTATTGGAAAATAGAGGAGCTGGACGAATTACTCCTCCAGATTTTTACATTACAACTCAATATACGCAGAGGGACGGCCCAGTCCATGGATATGGAGCAGCTCATCTGTTTGTATTGCAGCAATAAAGGCAGGGTTTAAATTGCAGGACGAAGAAAAAGCACGTAAAGAACGAATGAAAGAATACCGCCGCCGCTATCGGGAAAAACACGGCATCAAAGAACACCCCAACCGGCTGAAAAAAATAGCCGCTGTAATCATTGGCATCTGCATTGCCGCATCGGGCAGTTTTTTTGCAGCCCAGAGCAAAGCCGCGTCGATGGTGACACTCGAAGGAAAGCCGGTTACGGAAATGACCGAAGAAGATGTGCGGGAATTTCTCGATAAACGCGAAGGAGACCTGCAGAAACAATCGGTGCATTTTACCGCCGATGATGTCGATGAAACGCTGCCCCTTGGAAAAGTCGATGCCCATTTTGACCGGCAGCGTATCAACGATGCGCTGTTCCTCGTCGGCCGCACCGGTTCGCCAGTCAGACGGGTTGCTGATGTCATTTCTATTCTGCGCTTTGGCCGGGATGTTCCTCTGTCCATAGCCGTCGATGAAGAGAAACTCGCATCGTACATCGGCGACATGCACGACCGGTACGATCAGGAACCGCGCAACGCCCATGCCCGGCCTGACGGAAGCGGTGTTACCATCCAGAAAGAACGGGACCAGATTACCATCGATTCGGAAGCCCTGCAGTCGGCTGTCCTCGACGAATTGGGCGACGGCAGGACTGATACGGTAGAAGTACCGGTCACGGCCCGTAAAGAAGCGCAGATTAAAGAAAAGGACCTCAAGAGTATCGACACTGTCCTTTCCTATTATACGACCCACTTCGATGGGAAAAATGATAACCGCGATGATAACATCCGCATCGCCCAGAAAGCGCTGAACGATACGCTCGTCCCGGCCGGGAAAGATTGTTCCTTCAATAAGACTGTTGGCAAACGGACGAGAGAAAAAGGATATAAAGATGCCCCTGTCTATTTCGACAATAAAGTCGTCCTCGATGCCGGCGGCGGTGTCTGTCAGGTCAGCACGACCTTATTCAACGCGGCTCTTAGGGCCGGCATGATCATCGCCAGCCGTTCGCCCCACTACGCCCCGGCAGGGTATGTGCCCGTCGGCATGGACGCTACCGTAGCCGACGATTCACTGGATTTTGCTTTTACCAATCCCTTTACCCGCCCTGTGTATATTTACACGGAAATGGGCGACGCATCCGTAACCGTCTATATCCTTGGCAATCACGCCGACACGTGCAACGTGACCTTTAACACCGTATCCCAGAAAACCCTGCCTCATCGCGTCGTACGTCGTCATGATGACAAAGTGACGGAAGATAAACGGGACCAGGAAGGCTACGACGGACATGATATTACCATCCGCCGTACCGTCAACTATACGGACGGAGATCATTATACCGATACGATTGTATCCCACTATGACCCTAATACGGAAATCATCCTCACGCCGGGCGATTCTTCAGAAGAAGTCGTGCAGACGACGAATCTCGACGGAGAACAGCCTCAGGACGCCATGATCAACGCTCCCCATGACCCGACGAAGATCCCTGAACCGGCCGTTTCTGAAACGGATAGCGGTGACGGGGCCGATGGCAGTGACAGTGAAGCGGCTGACGACGAGTAAGCCCGGTAGAGATACATCACATAGAAAGGAAACCTTATGAAAATTTGGCACATTCTCCCGAAAAAAGAATTTTCTATCCCTGTCGATAAGGACCACTATGTCCTGGTCCATGAGATTTGTGCAGAAGACCCGGGCCCACGCTGGCATGTCCGCACGAAATCGGACTGGCCGGTAACTGATGCAGACGTGTTGAAACAGGCTGTCTGCCAGGCGTTGCAGCTGCCGGGAGAAGTGACGCTGGAAAATGAGGTGGAATTTATACGCCACGGCGGCGATATTCCTCTCAGCCAGACGGAAGCGGAGTGGAATAGTGCAGTCCAGGTCAGTTGTGATGATATGGATGGGTACGGTATTCCTCACGAAGATATATACGATGTCAACGACGAAGAAGACTGGCTCAAAGATGATCCGGAATACCAGAAAGCCTGTGCGGCTGCTGCAGGAAATGGCAAAGAAAACAGCAGTACGAAGCACAGCAGTAAAAAGGGAAGCACCAGTCCGGCCCAAAGCGACAGCCGCGTCTGGCTGGGAAAATATGTCGATGGCGAGGTTACGCCCATCAATGATGTCCTGGGAGAAGAACGGCCCGATGTCATTTTCCGGGGCAAACTGGTGCGGGTAGAGTTCCGGGAAACGAAGACGAAACGCATTATCCTGAACTTCCAGATGGCCGATAAGACCAATGGTATTTCCGCCCAGAAATTCCTCGACATCGGCGGCAGCAGCAACAGCAAGTACCGCCGGCGCAATACGATTACCGCAGAAGAACTGGAGGCCCTGAAGGGCAACATGAAAGAAGGCGCCTGGGTCCGCGTCCATGGCGATGTCAAATACAGCGATTATCTCAACGACTATGTCCTCAACGTTGACAGCATCATGCCTTCCAAAGGCGGTGCGGTCGAACGGGAAGATACCAATCCGACGCCGCGGGTGGAACTGCACCTGCATACGGTCATGAGCGATATGGATGCCCTGATTACGGTCAAGCAGCTCATCAGGACCGTCAAAAAATGGCATCATCCGGCCATTGCCGTTACCGACCACGGCGTCGTCCAGTCCTTTCCCCTGCTGCAGGAAATTTCGACGGATAAGACGAATAATGTCAAAGTCATCTATGGAATGGAAGGCTACCTGTTCGATACGAAAGTAGATGAATCGTATCACATCGTCATCCTGGCCAAAAACCAGATAGGCATCCGCAATTTATACAAACTGGTCAGCATTTCCCACCTGAAATATATCTACCGCGGGCGGCCACGCATTCCCCGGGCGGTGCTCAACGAATACCGCGAAGGTCTGATTCTGGGGTCGGCCTGTGAAGCAGGGGAGCTGGTCCGCTCGATGGTGCAGAAAAACCTGCCCTATGAAGAACTGCTGAAGATAGCCTCGTATTATGATTATCTGGAAATCCAGCCCCTGACCAATAACCAGTTCCTCGTCCGGGAAGGGCTGGTACAAGATGAAGAAGGGCTGCGCAATATCAACCGCACTATCATCCGTCTGGCCGATGAGCTGGGCAAAATGACCGTAGCGACCTGCGACGCTCATTTCCTCAATCCTGAAGACAAGATATACCGGGAAATCCTCATGACCGGCAAGGGCTTTAAAGATGCCCAGTATCAGCCGGACCTGTATTTCCGGACGACCGATGAAATGCTGCAGGAATTCTCCTACCTGGGTGAAGACCGGGCTCGGGAAGTAGTCATCACTAATCCCAACAAGATTAACGACATGATCGACCATGTCCGGCCTGTGCCCAAAGAAACACTATATTTCCCGCAGATTGCCGGCTCTTCGGAAGCACTGAAAAAGATGTGCTATGACAAGGCTCATGAAATCTATGGCGATCCTCTTCCCCAGATCGTAGAAGACCGTCTGACTGAGGAATTCACATCCATCCTGGGCCATGGGTTCGGCGTCTTGTATTACATTGCCCACAAGCTGGTCAAGCATTCCAATGATGATGGCTACCTGGTCGGCTCCCGTGGATCCGTCGGCTCGTCCTTTGTCGCGACTATGTCGGATATTACGGAAGTCAATCCGCTGCCACCTCATTATGTGTGCCCTGAATGTCAGTACAGTGAGTTTTTTACCCACGGCGAATATGGCGGCGGCTTCGATCTGCCCGACAAGAAATGCCCGAAGTGCGGGGCGGATCTGAAAAAGAACGGCCATAATATCCCCTTTGCCATATTCCTTGGTTTTGACGGAGACAAAGTACCGGATATCGACTTGAACTTCTCCGGTGAATACCATCCCAAAGCCCATAAATACACGGAAGAACTTTTTGGTAAAGATAACGTATTCCGGGCTGGTACGACCGGCGTCGTCCAGGACAAGACGGCCTATGGATATGTCATGAAATGGGCCGATGCCCGCGGTATTAAAGTCAACGACGCTTATGTCAACAGCCTCGTCGCCGGCTGTACGGGCGTAAAGAATACGACGGGACAGCACCCCGGCGGCGTCATGGTCATTCCCCGCGACATGGATGTCCATCATTTTACGCCTGTACAGTATCCGGCCAACAAAAAGGATTCGGGCATCATTACGACCCACTTCGATTATCATTCTATCGAAGGCCGTCTGGTCAAGCTGGATATTCTCGGCCACGATGATCCGACGGTCATCCGCATGCTGGAAGATCTGACTGGCATCAAGGCGACGACCATCCCCTTCGATGATCCGGCGACGATGAGCCTGTTTAGTTCGACGAAGGCCCTGGGACTGACGCCGGAAGAACTGGGCTCCCAGGTCGGAAGTCTGGGAATCCCCGAATTCGGTACGCCTTTCGTCCGCCAGATGCTGGTCGATACGAAACCGAAAACCTTTTCCGAACTGGTCCGTATTTCCGGATTTTCCCATGGGACGGACGTCTGGCTGAACAATGCCCAGGACCTGATCCGTGATAAAGTCGTACCGCTGAAAGAAGCCGTCTCTACCCGTGACGACATCATGAACTATCTCATCCAGCATGGCATCAAGCCCAAGACGAGCTTCAAGGTCATGGAAAACGTACGTAAAGGCAAGGGTATTGACAAACTGAACAAGGCCGGGCAGAAGACGACTGATTATGAAGGGGAACTGAAAGCGGGGAACATTCCACAGTGGTTCATCGACTCGTGCCATAAGATCGGCTACCTGTTCCCCCGGGCCCACGCCGTTGCCTATGTCATGATGGCCTTCCGCATTGCCTGGTATAAGATCAACTATCCCCTGGCGTATTATGCGGCATTCTTTACGATCCGCGCCAAGGCCTTCAAATTATCGGCCATGATCCATGGGCTGGATACGCAGGTGAAGGTCATGAAGGAAATCAAGGCTCAGGGTAAGAGCGCGTCCAAAATAGACCAGGATCTGTATTCGGCTCTGGAACTGGCGAAAGAAATGAGCCTTCGCGGCTATTCCTTCATGAACGTCGATATCAAACGGTCAGCAGCGACGAAATTTACCGTCTGCGATGGGAAAATCCTGCCGCCATTCACGGCTATCGACGGACTGGGTGCCAACGTTGCCGAACAGATTGTAGCGGCCCGCGAGGAACGGCCTTTTACATCCAAAGCGGATTTGAAGATCCGCGGGAAAGTGTCCAAGTCCCTTGTTGATGCTATGACGGCCGAAGGATGCTTGGACGATTTGCCCGAAGATGAACAACTCGATTTATTTGCCATGTAAGAGGTATCGACAGAGCGGCCGTTCTGCTTTATAATAAGGTAGAGTATTTACTATGCTAAAGTATGAAAGCGGCAAGTGAGGTGTCATCATGGCTGTCAATGAAAAATTAAGGGATCATCTTCATGACCAGCTTTTCCAGGCAATCCTGGAACTCCAGTCAATCGATGAATGTTATGAGTTTTTTGAAGATTTGTGTACCATCCAGGAGATGAAAGCCATTTCGTCCCGTCTGGAAGTAGCCCGGATGCTGAAGGCCGGTGATATTTATGAAGATATCGTCAAAAAGACCGGGGCCAGTACGGCAACGATCAGCCGTATCAAGCGGTGCCTGAATTATGGCAGTGGCGGATACAGCAAGATTCTCGAACGGATGGCAAAAAAGAATCCCGATTTACTGAAATTGAGCAGTGGGAAAAAATAAGAACAACCTTTCGTTTTAACATATTGCAAAAATCCGCTGATTAGTATATGATGAGACAGGTTCTATGTAATGTTTCCTATGTAAAACGGATTGGAGTGGATGGAATGAGTTTCATCAAGGAATTCAAAGAATTTGCTATGCGCGGCAATGTCATGGATATGGCTGTCGGCGTCGTAGTCGGCGGTGCCTTTGGCAAGATTGTCACGTCATTAGTTAATAATATCATCATGCCACCTATCGGCGTTCTCCTGGGAGGTATTGATTTTTCCGATTTCTTTATTCCCCTCAGTACACAGCACGTTGGAAGTCTGGCAGAAGCAAAGGCGGCTGGTATTCCCGTCATTGCCTATGGTGCTTTCCTGAATACGGTACTGGAATTTCTCATCATTGCTTTTTCTATTTTTATCGTCATCCGTCAGCTGAACCGTCTGCTGCCCAAACCGGAACCGGTAGCGGAACCCCGCCTGTGCCCGTATTGCCGTCAGCCCATTGCGGACGATGCGACACGGTGTCCCCATTGTACGAGTGAATTGCCTGAAAAATAGGGCGATGCCGGAATGTAACGGTATGATGAAGCGGGCCTGCCTTATGTGTGGCAGGTCCGTTTAGTTTGTTTTCCGGAGTGTGATGGACTTGAAAACCAAGTTTGGCGTCACTATTTTTTCGAATGGTGATATGAATATAGTGAAAGAATCGCTGCAGGAAGATCTGTGGAGAGATTATCAGTTCTTTTGCAAAAAAGCAGACAGCCACCGTCATAAGCAGGGCCCGAAGGCCAATCTGCTGGTGTGTCGGTATGAACGGACGGCCGTCATCACGTTGTTCACCTTTTTTTCGGCTGTCCTGGACAGTTGGCGTATCCGGCAGGGCACGGCCGGATCGGTCGTATCTCTGACAGCAGCCTGTCAGGCTTTTTTGGAAGACTGCCGGAAGTGGAGTGGGAAGCAGGCTGATTTCAGCCATTTATTGGCCATTCTTGGGCGGTACGACCAGAACCGGCAGGCTTTGCTGGAAACTGTCTCAGAGGAAAGCCGCTGTGATATAGAAAAGAGTATGTGTGCCTTCCTCGATTTTATGGAAGGGCAGACGGATCTGCGCCGCTTTCCCGAGGCCGCATCAGGAACGGAAGGTCTGATGAACCATCTCATAGGCAGTGTATGAGATCAGGGGATGCCGGAAAAGGGAAATTCCCTTACTGTCAGTCAGAAGATAAGAATCTGGCTGGCAGTTTTTTTGTGAGGAACAGACGATGTATATTGCACTTGTACCTTTAATTTGCTATACTATAGGCGATTAGTTGATTAAATCAACTAAAAGAAAGGAAGTCGTGCTGTATGGATTATCTTAAAGCCAGTCATGATTTTGGCATCATAAACCGGCGTTCCCAGGCCTATGTGACGGAAATCTGTAAACCCTGGAATCTGTCCTATTCCGAGTACATCATCCTCATGAGTCTGTATACACGCAGTGGATGTCAGCAGAATGAATTAGGCAAAGCCATCAAAGCGGATAAGGCACTGGTCGCCCGCTGCGTCAAGACTTTGGAAGAGAAGGGGTTCCTCTTCCGTAATCAGAGTGAGCAGGACCGGCGGGTTAAATATATTTATCTCACAGAAAAAGCCTGGTCCTTACAGGGAACGATGGAAAATATCTTGAAAAAATGGGTAGAAGCGCTGGTGCAGGGTATTGATGAACATGCGTTGGACAAGGCCCTGAATATTATGCATGCCGTTGCGGAAAATGCGGCACATGCCGATATCCCGGCACTTGGCCCGGTAAAGGAGATAAAATTATGAAGAAAAATGGAACGTATACGGCACTGGCCCTGCTGGTCGTGCTGGCACTGGCCCTGTCGGGATGCGGCCAGAAGACGGAACAACCAGAACAGGCCCAGCTGGTCAAGGTTATCCGCGCCGGCAGTGATACGGCTGGCAGTACGGCCGGAACTTATTCCGGTACGGTCAAAGGCCGGTATCAGAGCAACCTGTCTTTCCAGGCAGGCGGCAGGATTACGGCGCGGAACGTGCAGCTCGGTTCCCAGGTTCATGCCGGCGATGTCCTCATGACGGTCAATCCCAGGGATATTGCCCAGGCCGTCAATCAGACACAGGCCCAGGTAGACGCCGCGGCCGCCCAGCTGCAGCTGGCCCAGTCGAATCTGGCCCGTTATCAGCAGCTGTACCAGGTCGATGCCATCAGTGCCTCCGTACTCGATCAGTACCAGACGGCGTATGACCAGGCTGCCGCCCAGTATAATCAGGCCCTGGCAGCCCGGCAGGCCCAGGAAAACCAGTTGTCCTACACGCAGCTCACCGCCGATGCCGACGGTGTCATTTCATCTGTCTCCGCCGAAGTTGGGCAGGTCGTAGCGGCCGGTCAGACCGTCGTCACCCTGGTCCACTCTGGGGATTTGGAAGTCAAAGTTAACGTGCCGGAAAACAAGCTGGCCGATTTTCCCGTTGGCCGGACCGTATCCGTGTCCTTCTGGGCCTTGCAGGGCCAGCATGTACAAGGCGTCGTACGGGAAGTATCGCCTATGGCAGATGCGGCATCGCGGACCTATGAAGTCGATATTTCCCTGCCCGATCCGCCGGAAGGAATGCAGCTCGGCATGACGGCGACGGTGGCCAACGGCAGTGAAGAAGCATCTGCCGGTGACGCTTTTACTCTGCCGATTTCGGCTATTTATCAGACCGGGGATACACCAAAGGTATGGGTTGTCGGAAGTGATCATACGCTGTCCCTTAAAGATGTAACGGTCACGGACTTTGGCGACAATACGGTACAGGTTACCGGCCTTACCCGTGGCGATAAAGTCGTGACAGCCGGCGTCCACATGCTCAGTGCCGGTGAAACCGTACGGGTAGAGGGGGAAGATGAATGAGAAATTTATCGGAAGTCTCTATCCACAACCGGGTCCTCGTCTGGTACTTTATCATCCTCATCGCTATTGCCGGCATTTTCTCCTACATGAAACTGGGCCGCATGGAAGATCCGACTTATACGGTACGGACCATGGTCGTTTCCGTAGCCTGGCCCGGCGCGACGGCAGAGCAGATGCAGGAACAGGTAACCGATAAAATCGAAAAGAAACTGCAGGATACGCCAAACCTTGATTATATCAAAAGCTATTCCCGTCCCGGTCAGTCGGTTATTTACGTGTACCTCGACGATAAGGCGCCACGGGAAAGTATCCGCAGTACCTGGCATGAAGTGCGTAACCTGACGGAAGATATGAAAAAAGACCTGCCCGATGGTGTGTATGGTCCCTATTACAATGACCGCTTCGACGATGTCTACGGGTCTATCTATGCCATCACTGGCGACGGCTATTCCTATGAGGAATTGCGCCAGAAGGCTGAAAAGATCCGCCGCATGATGATGTCTGTCGATGATGTCAGCAAGGTGGAACTCGTAGGAGAACAATCGGAAAAGGTTTACATCGAAGTGGCCAATTCCAAGCTGGCTGAACTGGGCATTGCGCCGACGGCTATTGCCGATGCCGTCAAGGGACAGAACGCCATGACGCCCGCCGGCATGGTGGATACGAAATCGGACAATGTGTACCTCCGCCTGTCCGGCGTCTTTGAAGATGTGGAAGCCATCCGCAATCTGCCTATCAATGCCAATGGCCGTGTATTCCGCCTCGGCGACATTGCGACGGTAGAACGGAGATATACCCAGCCGTCGGATCCCAAAATGTTTTACAATGGCAAACCAGCCGTCGGCATTGCCCTGTCCATGAAGAGCGGCGGCAACAATCTGAAGCTCGGTGAAAATCTGAAAAAATTGCAGCAGAGCGTCAAGCCGGACCTGCCGGCAGGCATGGAAATCCATCAGGTGTCGGATCAGCCGCAGGTAGTCAAGGAATCAATCAGTGACTTTATCAATACCCTGCGGGAAGCCATTATCATCGTCCTCATCGTCAGCTTCCTCAGTCTGGGTCTTCGTACGGGACTGGTCGTCGCATTCTGCATTCCTCTGGTCCTTACAGGTGTGTTCTGTGTGATGGAAATCTTTGGCATTGACCTGCATAAAGTGTCCCTGGGATCGCTCATCATCGCCTTGGGCCTTCTCGTCGATGATGCCATCATTGCTGTTGAAATGATGACCGTCCAGTTGGAAAAGGGAATGAACCGCGTCGATGCGGCCTGCTATGCTTTCAAAGCGACGGCAAAACCCATGCTGACGGGCACGCTCATTACTTGCGCCGGGTTTATTCCCGTCGCCTTTGCCGACGGGGCCGCCTCGGAATTTTGTAAGGACCTGTTCCCCGTCATCACGGCATCGCTGGTCCTGTCGTGGATTGTATCGGTCATGGTAGCGCCTCTTTTTGGCTATTATCTGATTAAGCCGAAAGTCAGCAAAGACGAAAAACCAGAGCCATTGTATCAGAGCCGCTTCTACGTGTTCTTCCGCAAGGTCCTGACCTGGTGCCTGACACACCGTGCGGTCGTCATCGGCGGTACGGCGGCTATGTTCGTCCTGTCGCTGGGACTCATGAAACTCATTCCCCAGGAATTCTTCCCGCCGTCCCTGCGCCCCGAACTGATTGTGGAAATGACGCTCCCTGAAGGGTCTTCCATGCAGGCTACCCAGAATGAGGCAGCCCGTTTTGCCCAGTATCTCGACACGCAGCAGTCCCAGCTGAAGGATTATTCCTATTATGTCGGCGAAGGGGCACCGCGGTTTGTCCTGACCATTGAACCGGTCCTGCCGGCCAATAACTACGCCCAGTTTGTCGTCGTCGCCAAAGACACGGACACGAGGGAAAAACTGACGAAGGAAATCAAACAGGAAATGGCGGACCAGTTCCCCAATGTCCGCTGCAATGTCAAGAACGTGCCTCTCGGTCCGCCGTCGGATTATCCCATCATGCTGCGTGTATCCGGTTATGATACGGATAAGGTCAAAGCTTATGCCCAGCAGATTGCCGACCGCATAGCCAAAGATCCCAATACGGAAAACGTATTCCTCAACTGGAATCAGAAAAACAAGGTCATGCACGTCGAACTGGACCAGAATAAACTGCGGGCCATGGGAATTTCCGGTCAGAATATTGCCCAGACCCTGTACACCGAATTGTCCGGCGCTACAGTGGCGCAGCATTATGCCGGCGATAAGACCATCGGCATCCAGCTCCGCCTTCAGGACAGCGACCGCAATGACCTTTCCAAGATCAAGAGCCTGCCTGTCTACGTTGGCCAGGCCGGTTACGTGCCACTGGAACAGATTGCCCGGATTTCCTATGAAGGGGAAGACGGACTCATCTGGCGCCGGGATCTAAAGCCGACCATTACCATCAATGGCGGTATCAAGTCGGGAACGGCCAACGACGCAACGCAGAAAGCCTATGATTCCATTGCCGATATCCGGGAAAGCATGCCTTTTGGATATACCGTTGAAGTAGACGGGGCGCTGGAAAACAGCCAGAAATCACTGAACTATCTGCTCGTTCCCGTGCCGGTCATGATTATCATCATCATGACCCTGCTCATGTTCCAGCTCCGCAGCCCGTCGCTGATGGTACTGGCACTGGTCACGGCGCCTATGGGACTCATCGGCGTATCCCTGGGGATGCTCCTCTTTGGCAAGTCCCTGGGATTCGTGGCTTATCTGGGAATCCTGGCACTGGGCGGGATGATCATCCGTAACTCCATCATCCTCCTCGATCAGATCCAGAAGCACATGGCAGCCGGAGAAGACCCGTGGCATGCCGTCATCGACTCGGCAGTCATGCGTTTTCGTCCTATCATGTTGACAGCGGCAGCGGCCATTCTGGGGATGATTCCTCTCATGCGCAGCGTCTTCTGGGGGCCGCTGGCTGTCGCCATCGCCAGTGGATTGTTCGTAGCGACAGTCCTGACACTCCTGGTCCTTCCGACTATGTACGCTGCTTGGTTTAAGGTGAAACGTACGTCGTAATCACTTCAATATAGTTAGTTAATCTAAGTTAAAACAGAGACTGTGACAAAACGAGCTTTTAGAGCTATTTTGCTACGGTCTCTGTTTTTTGTTACCTTATTGCTTTTGCTATGCTTTTTGAGCATTTCTTAACTTGTGATAATAAGCATTTTACATGTCACAACCGGGACCATATAATACAAGCAGGAAATGAAACTAATCAGGAGTCAGCCAGAAAAGAAGTATTGCCTTATGAAAAAGAACTATTATCGCTGTGTGCAATCTTACTGTGATGGCTGTATTGACTCTATGATACGGTGTATTAGTGTAGAAATGAGAGGATTATATGTTTATACGAGAAATGGCCAAACGGGTACATCTTTCAGAAGATACCCTGAGGTATTATGAAAAAATCGGGCTGCTGGCTCACGTTCCCCGTGATGCCGGCGGACACCGGGTATATGGCGAGGTGGAAATTGAAGAAGTTCAGAAGATTGTGTATTTAAAAGCCAGCGGACTTTCTCTGAACGATATCCGGAACTATCTGGAGTTGATGCAGGGGGGAAAAGAAGGAAAAGAACAGCAGCATATATTATTACTGGCGACGCAGAAAACATTGCTTCGGAAGATGGTTGAGCTGCAGCAGTCTCTGAAGAAAATCAACCAATTGTTGTATACCCGGCATCAGACCTGCATGACGGCCGGTTCCCAGACAGTGCCGGAATAGGCCCGGGGCGTGTCACCGTACGCGTGAATATGATATTTTAAAGAGAGGGAATACCGTATGAAACTTACATCTATCTTAAAGATAATATGCATGGGAATGGCTCTTTGTACTCTTACGGCCTGCGGAAATACAGAAAATACCCAGGCAGTGCAGGATACCCCATCGGCATCGACAGGGGTCTACGTACCGAATCAGACGGGCAAACCTATGTCGGAAGACATCAAGGATGAGCTGGAAACAAAACATAAGCAGGAAGCGGCATCTATCAAGACCATCCAGGAAGAACCAAAGGGAAGTCACAAAGGTCAGCGCATCCTCATCGCTTATTTTACCTGGGGCGGCCGGTCCGGGGAAGTGGCCCATATGATTCATGATAAAATCGGCGGCGACATATATGAAATCAAGCGGAATCCCGATTATTCCCGTGATTACTCGACAGTCCTAAAGGAATCGGTAAAAGAAGTCGATGACAACGCCCGGCCCCAGCTGGCAGGGGAACGGCCGGATTTTTCCCAGTATGACGTCATCGTCCTGGGCTATCCCTGCTGGTGGTTCACGGCTCCTATGATTATCCCGTCATTCCTGGAAGGACAGAATCTGGAAGGAAAGCTCATCGTTCCCTATATGTGCTCTTACAGCAGCCCCTTTGAAGTGACACTGCCTGCATTGGCAGCGGCAGCACCGGGCGCGCGGATTTTCAAAGGACTGACCCTGGATAAAGATACGGATTACGGCGTCATCGATTCCTGGCTGGTGCAGGCAGGCCTACTGTGATGGTTCACCGGGATTTGGAATACGGGCAGTTTCCTGAGATTTCATGATTAAAGAATATAAGACGTTTAAATGATGGAGGTAATAACATGAAAAAAATAGTCATTTATTTTTCAGCCAGTGGCATTACGGAAAAACGGGCCAGGGAACTGGCTGCTGTGACTGGATCGGATATACAGGCTATCGTACCGGCACAACGGTACTCGTTGGCTGACTTAGATTGGACTAATCAGAAGAGCCGCAGTTATCAGGAAAATCTCGATGATGCAGTCCGGCCGGCATTGGAACATGGGAACATGAATTTGGCAGGATACGACCGGATTTATCTGGGCTTCCCCATTTGGTGGGGTATCGCACCTAAAATCATCAACACATTTGTAGAAAGCAATGATCTGAGCAATAAAGAAATTGTAGTCTTTGCTACATCAGGTGGCAGTGGCTTACAGACAGCCGTTAAGACGTTGCAAAAACAATATCCTGCGCTGGATATTAAAGCAGGAAAATTATTGAACCACAGTGTAAAAAGCGATATTATTTAATCTGTTCATGAAATCAGTAAGACATCATACAGAATAAGTCAGGCGGACGTACAAAGAAAGAAGAAGAAGGTGGTATCGTGAGTAAGGAAGTGAGCCGGCGCACGTTTTTGAAAATTCTCGGTGGGGGATTGGCCGGTATGGCTGCTGGCGGGGCCGTGTGGAAACGTCATGAAATCATGGCCTTTCTCGATGCCGATAAAGCTGCAGCTGATGCAGGGCAGGATATGGGCAGGGTTGCGACCAGGTATTATGCCCCACTGGGGAAAGACCTGTCTCTGTTGGGATTTGGGTGTATGCGCCTGCCGACGAAATTCTCTGCCCAGGGCCGGGTCATTGATACGGAATTGGGCGAAAAGATGATTGATTTCGCCTACCGCCACGGCATCAATTATTTCGATACGGCCTGGTTTTATCATGACGGGCAATCGGAAGGCTTTATCGGCCAGGCCCTAAAAAAATACCCCCGTGACAGTGTGTTCCTTGCCGATAAAATGCCGACGCCGATTCTGGAGAGCCTCAATCAGGCAAAGGAGATTTTCCAAACGCAGCTCGACCGTTGCCAGGTCACGTATTTTGACAATTACATGCTCCATTCTCTCACCAGCCGGGACGAATTTGAGCGGCTGTATATCCAGAACGGAATCCTCGAGTATCTTCGTCAGGAGAAATCCCGGGGCCGCATCCGCTGTCTGGGATTTTCCTTTCATGGCGACGTGCCTTTCTTCCAGTATCTCATGGACCAGTATCCGTGGGATTTCTGTATGATCCAGCTCAACTATGCCGACTGGAATGATCTGGGAGAAGCGCCGTCGGGCAGTCGTCAGGCCGGCGATTTATACCGCAAGTGCCGGGAAAAGAACGTCCCCATTTTCGTCATGGAACCGGTCAAAGGAGGTAATCTGGCTGATCTGCCAGCTTCTTCAGCGGCAATTTTGAAAGAATTGCATCCTGACGCCAGCCTGGCGTCGTGGGCACTGCGCTGGGTAGGATCGAAAGACGGGGTCATTACGATGAATTCGGGGATGAGTAATCTGGCGCCTGTGAGCCTGATAGTTACACCCGAATAACGTTACGACTACCATGGAGGGAC